>Ga0192271_1070_pt1 | contig 14240 bp, 17 predicted proteins | sample Koala_Koa24_D3_FD_131264 | JGI IMG/M metagenome (GOLD analysis project Ga0192271, IMG submission 131264) | Enriched cells from koala feces incubated with labeled cellulose particles, San Francisco Zoo, California, United States - Koala_Koa2-4_D3 ...
AATAAACGGTACGGGGATGGGGCCGGCAAGCGCGGCAAAAAACGTAAGAAAAGCTTTTGGAAGATGCGGTAACATTCTATCACATACACCAGATACCAACAGGAGTCCAAAAGATGAACATTAACACAGACCAGATTAAATCCCTCAGATTCAAAGATCTACTCGCCATGACCGTACCCGGCATACAAACCAAACGTCTTCCCCGAGCATCCCGGCTTCGCAAATCAGATGCAGAAATTCTCTTTACAGAGACATTATGTGGTGCCACAATCACCCTTTATCGCAATGGATATGTAATTTACAGCCGCGATAAGCATGATACAGTAATCACAGTGAAGCGCTGTTCTAATCTCGTATTCATCTTCAACGCCAGCAACAGAGAAAGAACAGACGGAAGCGGTGTGGCCGGATGCCACAATCACATCTACAAGCAGTTTCTCTACTCAACTATTCCTGAAGAAATCGTCTTAGATTTTCAATGGTATTGGCCGATTTTCTTAGTCTGCGAAACCAGACTCGACAATAATCAGGCATCCCGCGAGGCATATCACATTGCACTACACATTGACAATGTAGTCTGTTACCGAAAGCATGGTTTATATTACGATAGCATTGAAACTGTATTGGGGCTGAATACATAGGTCCATGTATCAAAACTCATGTGCGGTCTCCTGTTTTCAGAATTATCACAAATAAAAACCTAAAATCAATGAACTATTTGGATATTCATCAACTCTGACAGGGCTCGTATTATAATCACGACATACTACTTTGATTACTTCATTATACAATTCATCATACATGCCCCCAAACTGCGAAATAACAAATACTTCCGGCTTCTTTGAATCCAAGGTAAAGTTAGAAATTCTTATATCAGAAAAACTCGATGTCCATATTCCCATCTGACTTCTTGACCGCGGATATGGCAAGGCTGCGGTAAAAACTTCCACATCGTTTACCTTCATTCGCAACCAGAAAGAAAATATTTCCAATACCTTTTTCTGATTCATATGTAAAATCCTCCGCATATTCGAGACATCACTACTTTGCCACAATAGGGGGAAGTATTATCGGCGGCTGTCCAAAAGATGCTGTAATTTCCGCAATTAATAATGATATTCTGCTCATCAAATTTCCAATGACAAAATCTCCGTTTAATTTAAATTCTTCTGCAACATTAATACTATGCCAATCATACTCATCTATCTTCTCAGGATTAAAAGTCAAAATTGCGCCAAATGATACAGATAATTCAAATATTCCTGCCGGTTCTCGCCGAATAATCCTTGTAACAATCAACTTAACACACTTTTGCTCAATTACCTCCGCCTGAAAATTATCTTCGCATTGGAATCTATTTTCTGCATCGTCTATATCATTGTCCATTTTATCATACGATACTTTTTGTAAATAAAATTCATACTCATCCAGAAAATATTCTGACAAATTTTTTATCATTCTAAAATCCTCTTACATTATTTAAATAATGGCCGCTGATAAAAGTTCCGTTGGTTTGCTGTTGTTTTTGTATCAATTACCACTGTATTTTCATGTATGGGAAGCGAGAAAATATTGTATGCTTCAGACAATCCTTCTTCTTTTTGCTGACTCTCCTCGGTAAATACATATTGTTCAATAGCTCTCACCACCATCGAATTTAGCGATTCGTTTTTCGCATTTGCCTTTAATGCAAGTTTTTTATGCAAATCTGGCGGTATTCTTACATTAAATGTTCCTTTAAATTCCTTATCTGGATTTTTCCCTGTTTTTGCGCATATATCCAGGTAATTATCGATGCATTGGTAAAAAGTGTTTTTTAATTCATCAATAGAATTTCCATGAAAATTTAAAGAGTCCGTAATGCCAAATACTTCCCCAACAAAAATTTCATCTTCTGCATCATATTCAATTTTTGCATGATAGCCCTTATACTCCATCATCGCTCTCATTGTTATATCTCCTCATAACATTATTGAATCTCACCAATATCTTTCAAAAATTGTATTGTTTTCCGGATCTGATACAAATACAACTCGTTTCCCGGATGAGGCTCGTCAAACTGTAATACTCTCTGCGTTTCTAAGTGAAAATATCCTATTCCAGATCCTCTCCCTCCTGAAAACTTCTCACAATTACATTTTTTCATCAAGAGATCCAACTCTCTTTTTGTAAAATTTCTCGGAGCCGGCTTATTACATAATTTATTTATCAGTTCTGTCTTTTTCGGCATTTAAATCTTTCACCGTCACCTCTTTTGTATTTTGCAACTATAATTCGGTTGCACAATTATAACACAAGGATTTGCTGTTTTCAACCCGTTTTCTGTCAAATTCCTATCATTTTGATAAAGGTTGATCTACGAAAGCGATAATATGTGACATCCATATCCAAGAAACTCCAGGAGGCTGTAACATTCAGATCCATAAATTCAAAAATAGTGTAGCATTGAAACTGTATTGGGGCTGAATACATAAGTATATTTCAGTGTCATCCGCCGCCCCAGCACTCCATCCGTGAAATGTTCCATATCAACATCAGGTCACTCTATAACAGCATATTCAGCGTCACCGCCGGTTTCTTTTTCCGCTCCCATGTCTTCACCATCTGCTCCCGCAGGAAGGACAGGAAGCCGTCTATTTTCCCGGTCTTATCATAGACAGCCAGCGCCATATAGTAAGTCTGCTTATCCTCCTCAAACAAAACCAATGGCGGATAATCATGAAGCATAAGATAATAATTGAGTAATGTCCGTCCGAGTCGGCCGTTCCCGTCGGCAAATGCGTGGATCTCCTCAAAGCGCAGATGAAAGTAAGCAGCTATCGTCATGACATCTCTGCCCTCCTCCGCCTTCACCTCATCCAACAGCTCCGTCAGTTCCGATTCTACATCCTCCGGCGCCGCGCCGATACCATCCCCGGTGACATAGTCGTGCAACTTAAAACAGCCCGGACGCTCCCCCTTCTGATATCGTATCTCATCATAGCATCCTGCCATCAGACGGCGATGCAGTTCACAGATCAAATCCAGCGTAATCTCTCTATTCTCTGCCACACATGTCAAGAAGAATTCAAAACAATCCTTTTGATTTTTGATCTCAAACAGGGTTCGCAAATCACCGGTGTAATTGATTACCTTTCCGTTCTCAAAGATTTCACGGGTATCATGCATTGTGATATTTTCATTCTCAATCCTGCCGGAATTATAGGCAAAAACAATGCGAAAATTGTCCAGCAGCACACGGTAATCCGCCACTGTAGATTTGTCTTTGCTTTGCCATTCGGAAATGATAGTGTCAAAACTCATGTGCGGTCTCCTGTTTTCAAAATTATCACTAATTTCTACCCGTTACTAATCGTTATCAGTTCTCTTATAATCTGGCGATCAGCTCAGACGGTGTAAATGCCACTATTTTGCTCTTGGCAAAATCCTTTACGTTCCTTGTAACGATATAGTCTGCGTGTATACGCTCGGCAGTCACGCTTTGAAGTGCATCCTCAAAATCATCCCATTTCAGCTGAGCCGCACGAAAAATATCTGAAGCACTCAGATCAACAAAGTCAAATATAAGGGATAGTGTCTTTAACACCCCCTCTATTTTCTCCGGTTGCAATTCCTTTCGCATAACATAGACCATGTTCGCAAATGTGAGCGTGGAAATACAACCTTTTGCCTGCTCTGTCTCGCAGAGCTTCCAAATGACCGAGGATGCCTCCACATGGGGCTGCCTGCCCTGAAGGACATCCAGAATCACATTTGCGTCAATCAACAGCTTCATACTTCGCACTCAGCCTTTCCGACTTTTCCTCATCCATGTCATAATTCCCTTTCAAAATTCCGGTCAGGGAATCCGTCAGATAAGAAACCACCTCAGCTTTCGGAATGAATCGCCCAACTTCCCGTCCGTTCCTGGTAACGATGACCTGCTGTCCCTCCAACACCAGGTTCAGATATTTTCCGAAATTGTTCTTCATCTCCGTAGCAGTTGCTGTAGCGCCTACCATAATAATCGCCTCCTTTATTAGCCGATTTTATTATATCTCAAATTAGCTAATATATCAAGACTTATTTGCGGGCTTATAAATATAATAACATCTCCCGGTCTTCCTATCCGGCCTTTTTAGTCATACAATTTTGTATTATCGGGTCGATGCCGCAGAATATAAGATCGGCAGCTAGTCAAATGATCCTCATTTTTTATTGCAGTCCAAGACCTTCCACCCCATAATCCCTTTTCTGCCTCTGTGACCAGTATCGGAAATTCCTTCCTCAATTTTCTGGATGACGCACCAAACAATACCTGTCCAACCTGACTTGGCTCCAGCTCAGTCTTTAACAACACATGTATATGGTTGTACGCCACCGTTAACGCAGTCACTTCTACTCCTTTACTTTCCAATATCTCTCTGATGATTTCATCGGCTCTATTTCGAATATCATCAGCATAGAATAATTGTTTCCTGTACTTTGTAGCTCCAATAAAATGATAATAATTTTCGTATGGTTCCCAATCTGATAATTTTTTCATCATAAAATTTTTCCTCCTCTTTTTACCTGGCAGCAAAATATTTATTCTCAACCGCTCTTCTTTTATATTACTATCAACCTAACGTTAAACTCACGCTTTCGGCTCAACATAATATCCATAAATTAACTCATCTAATTTCTCATCCTCTATTGAAAGACCGTTTTCAGTATAAAAATATGGTAATTTCTGATGGTATTCGTCCAATGCATCATTATGTTTTTTTGTATAAGAAACAGTCTCATCATACTTCCAATGTTTCCCGGAAAACCTCTTTGCCTTCACAATTTCCTTTTTGGGAATGGGTTTGTCGCCATCCATATATCCACCATCCTCACGAATACGCTCAATTATTATTCTGCTAAAATACTGACTTGTACTAAATAAATAATTTTTCCTGATGATATTTTTCGGTACAACAAGTAATTCCCGACCATCAATACAATATGACGGTTTCTCTACTTTCTCCCAACACGAGACATTTCTATTCCATGTCCAAAACGCCAGAACCTCATTACTCTTCACACCATACTTTTTCATCTGTTGCAATGTAAACATATTTATATGTTCATGAAGAATATTCGTTAACAAATCAGACAAACCGTCTTCTGCAAAATTAGGAATCAATATCGGTAAGTCCTCTGCTTTATTCATAGTCGGGATGCCTGAAATAAGTTGATCCAAAGAATTAAATACTTCCAGCAATCCATTGACAGTATTCCCTTTTCCATTATCACCACGACCATATCCAAAACGGGTTCCATTTAACTCTCCTGCATGAGATAACAGCATTTTCTTTTTAAATAAATTATCTTCTCTGTAAGCTTTATAGAACTCGTCAAAAAATGACTTAATCAAAGCATTTGCTTCCCGGCTCCAACTATCATTCCTGAGTTCAATCAATAGTGGATCAATAAACAACAGATTATCGTCATTAACAGCAACATCTGCAAAATCGTAATTCTGATGTCCCTTTATTCCATTGTTCCAGTAATCTGATACATAATATTTTTGCATATAGCACATCCTTTCTCCCACGAGGGAAACATTTCGTTTTTGGCTCATTTAGAGTGCAAAAAAACACCCATACACATTTTTTTCTTGAAATCTGCCATGGATGTGCTATACTGAGTTTGAAGTGAAATGTGTGTATAGCACATTGGCAGAAGCACATCAATACTATGGCAGTAGTTATTGATGTGCCTTTTGTTTATATTTAATTAGTTCATTTATCTTCGTCCACCTCCCCATCTTTTTGGTCTTGAAGAGCATCTAACACAGAAACATACAAAAGCTCATCTTCGGCATCATATTGGGCAACATAACGAATAGCAGGACTAAATTTTAAACCCGTAAGTGCTGATAAATGTTTTACAAAATCTTTGCACCCAATCCTTACCCATCCATTCTTCATTCTGCTGTAAAATTTATAAAATTTTACATTTTCTTCGCCATTATATTTCTTAACGCCAATTGTCATGGTTTTTTTGTCAAATCCCACAACAACCTCTTCTGAATTGCCAAGCAATGAGATGGCCGATGTATTAAATCCCAGGGCAAGTTCACTAATCGTAATATACGGTGCTCCTGCGGCAACATAATTCCAATCAAAATCAAACTTCATCCCATCACCTCCATTTACAATTTTCTACACAAAAAATTATATCGTGGCCACATCAAAAAGTCAATATCAAAATTCCAAAAAATATTTTTTGCGTCAACAACAATTTCATCTTGCGATCCTTTTTGTATAATCAGCAATCTGTATTATTCATCTTTCCGTGAAAAAAGGAAACTGTTCCATGGATATATCTCCGAAAAAGTTCCCCTTAAAATGAACATAACATTCAAAGTAAAACTTTTTATAATATCAGGCATTTGTTTGGTTAATTAACAAATACCATTATTCAAAGTACTACATCTTATGAGCAACCGCTTCGTTTCTTTTTGTCTCATCCTTGCATTAATTTTTATGTGCTCGTCTTTCCCCATTTATGTGTTTTGATTGCTTTTTCCGGAAGCACCATAATCATTTTTCTCGTCGCCTCCCACGCATCATCAATTATTTCTGTATTTTTATTTAACCAATATACATATCAACACACAAAAAAGACACCCAACCCATCAATTGAGCCAGATGCCTCTTATCTATTTTCCCTCTTTCTTATTGTCAGCATATAGTCTGGTCGCCAATGATTAGTGGCTTGCTAAGCCGCCCCTCACAATCCTCCGCTTTACATCTTCCACCTGAGAATCACTTTAAAATCTACTGCTCTCGCCCTGTCAAACGCATGATTAATATCCTCAATACTGTTAATTTCCATCTCATCAGAGATTATTTTTCTCATACGATTTACCAGCCTCGGTGATTCTTCTAATAATTTTACCGCTTCCAAAAAATCCTCTCTCCCAGACCGGCTTCGTCCGATTAAGCGTAATCCCTTTTCCAACACCATCCTGGTATTGATTGCGACCGGATTTTCACTGACCCCCAGCAGGGTAATCATACCTTCCGGATTAATGACATCTATCATTTGAGCAATGGCGTCTTCAGAAGGCTGTCCTCCCACACACTCAAATACATCATCAAACCAGACTTTTCCGGGAGAAATTTCATCAATTGTATGAAGTTCATCTGCGAACTGAAACAGATCCAATTTTGACCGCTGTACACCGATCACTGTGACATGCACATCCGGAAGATAGCATTTTAACAACGCAGAAACAATATAGCCGAGACCTCCGTCTCCCCAGACTCCTATTTTTCTCGGCATGTTTTTTTTCAGCCTCATATAAGTTGTAACTGCATGAACACCCACACTGATGAACTCCGTAAACGCAGCCACTTCTACCGGTATATTCGTATATTTTACCACCTGACTCGATGGCATGCTCATAATTTCCTGCATAAAACCATCCGCTTTGCTGGAACGAAATTTTGAATCCAATCTATAATTTTCGTTTGCCCGCACATCACTTCCCGGTATATTCGGCAGCAGTATAACCTTTTCCCCTTTTTCCATCTGCCCGGTAGGATCATATAAAACCCGCCCCGCCGCCTCATGGATCAACGCTAACGGGAGCTTCTGTTTTAAGGTCTTTGCATCCCGCATACCAAAAAAATATCGAATATCCGCTTTACAAATAGAGAGCATTTCCGGACGAACGATTAAATTTGTGTCATCAAATATTACATCAGAGAAAAAAGTTTCTATTTTCCGCGGCGCAGTTAATTTATATTGCGCATTTATCATTTATCTGGTCTCCTCTAACATGTTTTTTGCCATCTTTAAATCAAACGGATATGTGATTTTAAAATTCAACACACTGCCCTTTACCAGATGCACCGGATAATTTCTTAAAAAGAACATCTTGCAGGCGTCTGTCACGATTTCCAATTCCTCTTTCGACATGCTATAGTAAACTTCCCTGAAAAGTCCGTATTTAAAAGACTGCGGTGTCTGTCCCTGATACATCTCACTTCGCAACGGAATTTCTGTAATAAACTCATGATTGGAAGACTGGACAATCGTATCTGTCGCCTCTACGACGGTATCACACACACCATACTTTTCTGCCGCCCTGATATTTTCTTCTATAATTTCAAGCGTCACAAACGGCCGCACTGCATCATGCGTGACAAAAATGGTATTTTCATCTATGTTCCATGCTTCATCCGCCTTTTTTATAATATTTTCTATTGTTTCATTTCTGTTATCTCCGCCCGCCGTAATCACAATACGATTTTCCCTGTAATGATATTTACGAACCAGATCTTCCATATAGTCAACCCAATCCGCATGAACTCCCACCACAATATAATCAATATCAGGACTAACCAGAAATTTTTCTATTGTATGCAAAATAATGGGTTTCCCGCCGATTTCCAAAAACTGTTTGGGAATGCTGCTGTTCCCCATCCTAACACCAATACCACCCGCTACGATTCCGGCTATAACCATATGAAAACTCTCCCTTCTGTTATGTCACTCTTCCTATATTTACAAAAATTTAATTCCGTACTATCTACAAAAACTCAAACGGCATATCAACCAGATTTTCATAATCCCAGTTGTAGCTTATTCCCCCTGTGAACCGGAACAGCTATCATTTACCGCCGCCTTCTTCGAAACACGAACACCACCAACACTGCATACCCTACCATCGCCATCAAGGTTATGATTTGTCCCGGCACCAAACTATCCGGAACATATTCCATGTAAATACTATGACTTCCCGGAGAAATTTCAATGCCGATCAAGCCACCGTTTATATTAATCGTATCACATTCTTCCCCATCCACATAGGCCACCCAATGCTCATCATAGATCACCGCAAGCGCAAGCATGGCCACTGAATCGGTATCATTTTCAATCATACCTGTCAATACATTATCCGAATACTCAATGTCTGTCATGGAGCGAGATTGTAATTCACCAAGAGCTCCAAGCACAGATTCACTATCCGCAAGCTCGTTATCATCCGGTATAATCATATCAATACTGCTTATTGTCTCTCCTTCTGTCACATAAAAGCCGTATGCCAGATGACTCTGACGCAGCGTTTTATCCTCATACGACAGCGCTTCGTCTGCATCAAGCTGTGCAGTGTACAAATAGCCAAATGTCTGTGCATAGTTATTTAAATAAATATCATATTCACCAACCGTGTCCACATAGGAATAATATGTGGAATCCATTTCTTCTCCGGATCGCGCAATCACATACTTCGTCCCCAGCAATGAATTCATCACCACATCTGTATATGGAATATAGATATAATGAGTTCGATTGTTAAGCAATTCGTATCCGGCGCTCGTGTAGAAATTTACCAACTCTGCAGAATTCAGATTGTTATAAACCCACAGACCGTTGTATCCCTGCACCATCGCATCATTATAGAACTGAGAAATATAAGTTTTATTCACTCTATATAAGCCACCATCTACACTCTCCAGTTCCTCAATCACTTCGCTCGTACCATCATTATAAAATGAAGTTTCCCATTCCTCTGTAGAAATATCCTTCCTCATATTCACCGGAGCATATTCAAATACAGTAACTTCACAGATCACTACAACGCCAATCAAGCCAACAATCAACATTTTCTGTTTCAATCCATAGAAAAAGATGAGTGCGGAATAAATCACAGTAATACCAAAAGTCATAAAGAACACCGGTTTATTTAAAACAATAAGACAGTTATGATGTGCAACAGCCAGCACAAAAAGAAGCAATCCGATAAAAAGATCAGCTATAACTGCCGTCCGCACTGCACGTCCCTTTATCAGAGTATGATCATCTTCCATAAGACTTTTGATAAACATGGCAATTGCAATTATCATGAGGAAATCCAGCATAAATGCCCAGCGTTGTTTCAGGGGATTCATATTAAGCACCTGCGACACAGAGGGAATCATAAGCGCCGCAACAGAGATAACGGCTGCCACTGCCACAGTCTTTTTGTATCTGGTTTGAAGCAGGTATACGACAGCAAAAATACCGAGAATACTCGTGGCAAGCAGAGCAGCCTCATAATAATTATATGCACCGCTATAATCATCTCCGGTTCCAATCATATCCGGCGAAAAGAGACGTGCAATAAACGTCAAAACATATTCTTTTCCATAGAAAAAAGAATCATATTCATACTTTCCGGTCACGTCTTCCATACGCGTGCTGCTAAAAAATGTTGATAGACTGCTCTGCAGCGTGTACATTGCTATACAGGCAGAGATCACAGCCATTCCGGCCAACTTTATAAGAGATATAATAATTTCCCGGAAGCGGCGATTCTGATATATGCAGTACCCAAGAGTAAACAATGCCAGGAACACACCGGAAAGATAAATCCAATAATAGCCCAGAATACAAAGAAGCGCCAACGGAATAACAAGGAAAATCCCACTGCGTTTCTTCCGCAGAAACCGTAGCAGGAAAAACATTGCCATCGAAAACAATGCAATCCCCGTACTGAAGCCATAGTGCTGCGCCCATACCGTCATATATGACGAAAATATCCATGCAAGCCCGCCGATGACCGCCGCCGTCTTATTTTCCGTCAGTTCCGAGAGGAACAGATAACTGAATATCGCGCAGGTCACTGTCTTTACGAGCAATGCAATCATTTGTCTATAATGGTAATTGCCCAGATCCGCGCCATAAAGGATTGCATTATAAGGAATAATATAGTTCAGAACAGAATTATCCAAATATGCCCCCAGTCCCCACTGAAACGTATATCCGGTGCCAACTCTGTTTTGTAACACTGCTTTCGCCACTCCAAGATTGATTGTATCACAGCCAATATCCTGATACGCATAGAGAATTTCCTTCGAGATGATATTGTGATATATCACAACAAATATCAGAACTGTCAATATCATGAAAACAATAAATTCCCGATGTTTGATAAGTCGTCTCATTATCTCACTTCCTTTTCTGAAACACCCGAAAAACAAATATCGCAAGAAAGAACAGGCACAACAATCCCATAAGAATCATATACAAAAGCGCCGCTCCTATCATTCCATAGCCGCCGACAATCCGGTCCGAGAGCAGGAACGCGATAACTGCAACCACCGCATAACCCACCAGCAGACTTTTCTGATTGCGCATAATCGTTAAAATTGTGTTCAGGAGGCCTGACAGGCCGAGGAACCCACCTCCAAAAAGCAGTATCAGCAATTCCCGTTTATAAGCAGACAGATCCGTATGGTACATCCACGACAAAACAGGTATCCCAAACAAATATGCCACCAACAGACAGAAGCCGGTGATTCCGAATACAATCAGCATCTGCAGGCAGGTTCTCTTAACAAATGCTTTTACCTTTCCCTCCGCCCAAAGCGTCGACATGCGGAAGAGGATCGGGTTAAAGATAAAATTATTCAGAAGACCGATAACAAACACCGGCATGGCAATAAATCCATAGCAAGCCTGCAGTTCATCCGACAGCGCCCGGTCAATGGCATACTTCGGTGCATTCCCGATATAGTAAGAAAGAAATCCTCCGAGAAAAAGTGGGAAACAGCACCACAGCAAATGAAACATATTCTTCATATCCCTGCCATCGCTTTGGCGGAAGTCCGGATAGGTCAGCTTTAAAAGCAAAACCATGAGAAGAAGTGCCACCACCGTTGAAACAATCAGCGAAGTCAACAGATTCTTCGTGATCACCGCCATCACCGCAAAAACGGCAAGTGTGGCCACCAAACGCACTGTCATGCACTTCGCCCCCACATCCAAGCGTCCCCTCTTCTGGTATTCTCCGTAGTATACATCCTCCAGACAGTCCGCCACCTTGAAAAGACACATCCAAATGATGATCAGGGTCTTTTCCATTGAGTAGCCGTTCACCAGCGAAGAATAAATCGTCCAGAAAACACCGGCAATCACCATAATCAGTGTTGTAATCCAGCGGGAAGTCTGATATTCCCGAAATGTAAACTGACCACGCACATCCGAAACCTGGAAATTCCGCATGCCATATTTTCCGACCGTCAGCAGCAGATTTGCGTTCGCATAGGAAATCGTAAAAATCCCGGATTCTGTGAGACTGACCACGCGTGTCAGAATCATCAGGAGTATCACAGACTGAAACGCCATAATCAGGCTGCCCGCCATATTCCATATGTACGCATCTCTCCCGCTGTTTTTATCATTCAACAAAAAATGCTTCATTGCTTTTCCGTCAACTTCCTGAAATTATGCCGCTCAAAGCACTTTCACTAAAAAATTCCCTAGTGCAATATCTTTCAAAAAACGTTATGTATGTCTGCAGAAAAATAAACTTCATTTCCAAGTCTGCTTAACACTTAAGCTTTCTGTTTATGTACCATATTGCAATTCCGGCATATTCTTTCCGTTGGCCCTCACTATCCACAGAAGTGTACATTTTTAGAATTTTCGCCCATTTAGCCCTGCTAAGGGTGCCTTTCTTCTGAATTTGATTTTGTATGGTCTTCAGAACAGCCTTTCGGTTTTCTTTTAATTGCTGCTCCTTACAATTCAGATTTAGTGTGACATTCAAATCATGCTCAATAACCGGATCGTCTGAATATATTTCTCCGGTTCCGGTCCTATACTTGATCTTAGCAATATGGTCATTGTTCAGCGGCGTCAGCGTGATTTCAGCATCCCCTTTATGCGTATCACAGGTATCCCCTGCGCGATCATAGTGATCTTTGTGACCCACACAACATCCCAGCATGTTCGAATAATCCATGCACTCTGCCACATCTAACTTTGATTCCGGATACCAATGCTCTATTTTCATATGAGCCTTTGTAATTCTTCTCATGCAATATGCGCACAAATATCCCTGCTCCCGCAAAAGACTTTCACGAATATCATCTTTATTACAATTATCATAAAATGCATGCGGCTGCTTTTTATATTCTGTCAGAGAATGTGGTTCTTTTCCCTTTTTGATAAAAATCATTTCAATCCTCCAATTCCAACAATTCCAAATCGAGCGTGGTTTTCATTTCTGTAATCAAAGGATTCCCGGATTTCATTTCTCCCTCAAGATTCCTCAGAATTCTTTCGGACTCTGAATAATCTTTCTTATCAATCATCCTGTAAAACTGATAAATCTGTTCCTGAACTTTTGGATATACATTCTCAGTGTTCTGATATTTCTTTAAAGTATTATTCACATCGAGTCCATACTGGGAAAATGAATATTTTATATCATTCTCCTCCATATCTATTATCCAAACATTTTTTGCAGACGCAAACAAGATCGGAGAATGTGTTGCTGCAATAAACTGCACATTCGGAAAGACTGTACGAAGGGCATCTATAATATTCCACTGCCACTTCGGATGCAGATGCAAATCAATCTCGTCAATTAACACCACACCGGCCGTTTCCGTGATCTTGTCTTTTTTATCCGGATTTAATACCGCCATCCGATATGCAATATCAAAAACCATCCAAACAAGCGATTGATATCCGGAGCTTAAATCTTCAATCGGATATGTTATCTTTTCGGTTTGCAGCATCAATTTTCCGGTCTGTTTATCATACAGAATTTTATATTCACCCTGCTGCTCCATTTCATGCATGAATAAAGCCACCGCATTTTTAGCAGCTTCATATTCCGCAATTTTTCTTTCCTTCTGCCATGAAACCATTTCCATTTTCAGGCACCAATCCAAAAGCAACTGTACATTCGGGCTGCCTGACAAAGCATTATCATAACCCGCAGATCTGTAATAATTGTTTTGTGAATTATTCAATATCTTCCCTGTTTTTTTCCCTAGCACTCGCTCTGTACTTTCATAAAGTATGACAGGGAGCTCTGCATCGTCCTGTTGGGACATTTTCTCCGCTTTTTTTGAAATGGCATTCTGCAAAGTCGTTGTCAAATCTGACGTACGGCTATTTCTTTGTCTTGTCCAATGTAAGCTTTCTCCATCCACTTCAGCGTCCATTTCAACATCAACCGGCAGGTTCAGCTTTTCATCAATCGATCCATCCCCCAATACAGGATACGTCCGCCTCACTTCCTGGACAGAGACTTTTCTAGTCGCCCTACTGTTTATTCCAAAAACAAATCCCCCTAATCCTACCGCAATCGCCTCAAGTGCAGACGTCTTCCCCTTTCCGTTCTCTCCAATAAGCAAATTGAATCCCGGTCTAAACTCAAGTTCTTTTTCCTCAATTCCGCGGAAATTTTTAATCTTTGTCCTCTCAACCCTCATATAAATCTC
>Ga0192271_1076_pt1 | contig 12862 bp, 14 predicted proteins | sample Koala_Koa24_D3_FD_131264 | JGI IMG/M metagenome (GOLD analysis project Ga0192271, IMG submission 131264) | Enriched cells from koala feces incubated with labeled cellulose particles, San Francisco Zoo, California, United States - Koala_Koa2-4_D3 ...
CTAATACCAAAAGCTGTTTGCGGAATTGATATTGTCACGTGTAGTGCAGACGGCAACCCGGGAACAGCCAATGTCTACGCCCTTTGCGGTAAGAAATGCGGTACGCTGACGGCAATTCTGGAATTCGCCAAAGGGTTCTTCCCGGTATTGTTAGGGAATATACTGATACCATCGGAATGCCGGACATACACATTTGCGCTGATTATCATCGCACCGGTCATGGGACATATTTTCTCCGTATTCCGCAATTGGAACGGCGGGCTTGGAATCGCCACAACATTCGGGACAATGATTGCCGTGTTCCTGCAGAGCCGGTTATTGATATTACTGGTAGAAGATTACGCCATCGGAAAATTCCTGTTGAAATTTCGGCATAAACATCACCGAACCCTGTTTGTTTTCGGAACATTCCTTGTGGAATTGCTGCTCCTCAACAATAATGATGCTTATTCGCTGGCATATTTCTGCATTGCATGTGTCATTATTTTGAAATGCATAGCGTTAAAATATATCAAATAATTTTTTCAAAATTTGCCATGTGAATCGCTTCTGTGTTATAAATAACAGGAGATTATCTAACAGACCGGAGTGAAAAAACGATATGATAGATCGGAATACATTTTTAGAAGCCTTGCGGGAGGCCGCAGAAATCGCCCGAAACTCGGATACTGCATTGAGTCCGGAGGAAATTCACCGTTATTTTGAGGGCATGGATCTGACCGCGGAGCAGGAGGTAATGATATCCCGATATCTGGAAAAACCGCTTGATCCGGAGGAAGAAGAGACCGAAAATCCGGATGACGAAACGGACGATGCTTCTCTGGATCAGCTCTCAGACTCCGCCTACTATCATATGTATCTGAATGAGGTTCGGGAAAAGGGTACCGGCTCGAAAGAGCAGCTTCCGGAATTATACGGAAAGCTGATCGCCGGGGAAGATGCCGCCGAGCAGATTGCGAACGGATGGCTGATGCGGATTATCCGCATGGCGGAGTTTTATAAAGAAAACCCGGTGAATATGCAGGATCTGATTCAGGAGGGCAATATCGCATTGTGGATTGCGCTCGGCGAGATTTCCGGGGCGATGACGATTTCCGAAGTTGACAGTTATCTGGAAAACCGGGTGAGGAATGCCTTTGAGGAGTATATTCGTGAGACGGCCGGAAATGTAGACCACACGCAGGCAGTGCTGGCAAAAGCAGGGCTTCTGCACGAGGCACAGGAAGTGCTGGCAAAAGAAAACGGCCAGGCACCCTCCCTGCGGGAGCTCAGTGAATATACGCATATATCCGTCGAGGAAATTCAGTCCATTCTGGCTCTGTATGAGCAGCAGGAGAACTGAGTCCGCCAGATTAATTCAGAGGTTCGGCCATGGAATGCGAAGCCTCTTATTCAGCAATCTCCAGATGCACCACAATCGGCTTATGCCCCATCGCCGGCAAAATCGTTGTTACCAGATCCTGCGTCTTCAGCTTTAAGCTGGACGTATTGATACACGGGTGACAGCCGACATATTCCCCTGCGAGAACATCCTCATCAATCACCAGCTGTACCCGGTGATCGCTGTCGTTCATCAGCCCCATCACGCTGACCGATCCCGGCGTGATGTCCAGAAACTGTTCCATATATTTTTCTGAGGCAAAGGACAGGCGGCTGACGCCCAACTGTTTTGAAAGGTCTTTCGTCTTGAACTTCTTTGTCCCCGGCATCATCAGCAGATAAAAATCCGTTTCCTGACGGTTGCAAAGGAAAAGATTTTTACATATGGTCGCCTGCAGAGCCTGATCAATCGCCTCGCATACCTCCATATTCATCGCCGCCTCATGATCCACTCGCTGATACATAATCTGCAGAGAATCCAGAAAATCATACACACGGATTTCTTTCTCCAGCCGTCCTTCATTTGACGCAGGGCGTCCTGTCTGTAATTCCAACATCATTTTTCTCCAAAAGTTCAATCTGTTATCATTTTACCGTATCATTTTCTCCCTGTCCGCCGCACCCTGCAGATAGGAATCCAGCCCGATATATCCGCTGATATTTATCGCCAGCCCGATGCACTCCTTTAGCTTCTCTCCCGCAGGCGTTTTAGAGCCGCCGATCAGTTGGAGCAACTCTGACTCTGCCTGAATCAGGTCCCTGTGATCTTTTTCATAATCCTTGTCGCCTTCGAGTGCCGCATAGAGCGCATCGTCATAGTAGTTTTCATAAAAATCAATCATAAATTCCCTGTCCACGAACCATCCCTCCGTCTTTTTTGATAGTATGGGGTGATTGCGGGACAGCTTATTCATCCGTGCGGTAATGTCAATTTTAACCACTATTTACTCAATCCACTATACAACAGGATATGTCCTCTTGACAAGATATCAATAAGATGATATATCTTGTGTATAAGTATCATTTTATTGATACTTTTGAAAGAAAGGCGGCACGGATATGATTGTTTATCACGGTTCCTCACAGATCGTAAAAACTCCCGTCTACGGGCTTGGATCTGAAACAAATGACTACGGAAGAGGTTTCTATTGTACCGAAAATCAAGAGCTTGCCGGAGAATGGGCGTGTCCTACTGTGAAAGACGGTTTTTCCAACAAATACCATTTGGATTTGAGTGATTTGAAAGTATTGTATTTGAACAAAGACGGATATCATATTCTTAACTGGATTGCCATTTTGCTGGAGCATCGGATTTTCCCGAAACGCTCCCCCATTGCCCGGCAAGCGAGTCAATATGTAACGGCGGAATTTTTGCCGGACATTTCCGGCTTCGACGTGATTGTGGGCTACCGGGCAGACGATTCATACTTTTCCTATGCGAAGGATTTTTTAAACAATACCATTTCGGTAAATCAGCTTTCTCAGGCCATGAAGCTGGGGGAACTGGGAGAGCAGATTGTTTTAATGAGCGAAAAGTCTTTCGGAAAAATACAGTATCTGGAGCATGAAATAGCAGGCGGAAGCATTTACTATCCCCGGCGTATGGAACGCGAGGAAAGAGCCAGAAGAGCTTACCTCGACAACCACGGACAGGATTTTGCTTCGGCTCAAAATGACTTATTTGTGTTGGATATTATAAGAGAGCAGGTGAAAAATGATGACCCGCGCCTACGATGAAATCTATCTTGATGACGCCATGGAAACTCTGGGCAGTGCATTGGAATACGCTGTTCTTATAGCAGGCGTTGACGGCCAGGAATTTATAGACCTGTTTATTGCCACAGAAATCGCATCTGAGTTCGGGAAAGGCAATGTAACGTATATTTCAGGCATGTCCGGGATTGAACTGTGTCGGCTTATTTTTCAGGAATGCGGTTTTTCTTTGCCGGAGGAAACAGAGATTTCACATATTGACTATCCTGCTGAGTATTGGATTGGATGGATCCTCGCATATTATCAATGGTACACGGGAAAGAACTTCTCTGTAATTTGCAAAAGACTGAAGTATGCAGATCTTTTTCGTCTTTACGGCGTACTTCACGAGGCGGACCCGAGTAAAGCAGTCAGCGTGTTTGATGAAATGATGAAGGCCAGACACGAGACAAATCTGGCTGTTCAGCGAAAAAATCGCGGCTTCACGCAGGATGAGCTTGCCAGACGCGCAGGCATATCAATCCGCTCAATTCAGTTGTTTGAGCAAAGGCAGAACGATATTAACCGGGCAAAACATCACCATCTGCAATCCATAGCCAGAGTCCTCGGCTGCAATATCGAGGACATCCTGGAGTGAACAAAACAGTCAACGCTTTCTGCCCGGAAATAACCCCTTAAGCATACCGCAGGATTTCGTCCGCTGTTTTTAGCACCGTCGCGGCTCCGTTCCTGCACAAAAAATCCTCCCCGCGGAATCCCCAGCCCACACAAATACAATCCAAACCGGCATTCTCCGCCGTTTGGATATCAACCTCGGAATCACCGATGTAAAGGGCATCCTTTTTCTCTGTCCCGGTATGCTCCAGCACGGCATAAACGGCATCCGGCGCCGGTTTTTTCCGGATATCCGCCCGCTCTCCGAGCGCCATATCAAAAAGCCCGTCAAAATATCGGATACAGAGCTGCTGCACGGCAAAATCCGCCTTATTGGAGACGACGGCGGTCAAAACCCCTCTGTCCCTCAGTGTGGAAAGGATTTCCGGAATCCCATCATACGGACGGGTTTTATTGGAACAGTTCTGTCTGTAATACTCCGTAAAATCTTTCAGCACACGCTCCGCCATATCCACCGGCGTATTCGCAGGGACCGCCCGCTCTATAAGCTTTCGGATTCCGTTCCCCACAAAACCGCGCACTTCGGAAATGCTTCGCTCCGGAAAACCGGATTTTTTCAGGGCAAAGTTCACACTGTCCGTCAAATCCTCCAGCGTGTCTAAAATTGTTCCGTCCATATCAAAAATAATCAGCTTATAACGCATAAAATAATCGTTCTTCTCCCTCACCGAAATCAAGGTAAAATCAATCTCTCTTCCGAGAAAACAAATGATTATAAGCCAAATTCCCTGAGCAATTTTTCCTGATATGCGTTATCCGCAGCGGCACGCGTGATATCATCCGTTCTTCCAAGCTCCGCCAATTTAAGAATCAGGGCATTAATTCTCCCACGGCCTTCTTCACGGCCTTCTTCCCTGGCTTCGCGCTCATACATCAATCTCTCTTCCCATGCCTGCATATAACGTACACCTACTTCCTCATTCTGCTGAATCATCTGAACACTATCTCGAATCTGTCTGACTTTCTCACTCTGAAAAACCTTTTGTCTGTCATTCGTATGCTCGATGAGATAAAGCAATTCCTTCAACTCCGGAGTGATATTCTCATCATCCTCGCCGTGTGTATTCAGAAAAATTCGAACTGCCCCGTCATTCAACGAGATCCCCGTGACTTCCTCGCACCGCATGGAAAACGTGTAGCGATAGCGCTTTTCATGAAACAAATCAAACGGCATAAACATAATGATGACAACAGAATTTAATTCATTGAAATTATCCACACCCGGCTGCAACAGCTTGCAGTCGATCAGAGACTGATAGTATCGGCTCCGCTTCGGCAAATTTCCGGTATTCCTCTGTTGTGCCTCCGCATCATAGACGACGCCCTCTTCATCCTGCGCCCAGACATCCATCTTCACAAACCGAAAACCCGATGATGTTCGCTGTTCCTTCTCCGTCTGCGGAAGGTACTTCAGCATGATGTCCTTCCCAAGAATGATTTCCAGCATCGCCTGCATGTTCTCCGGCTTTTCCATCGTCTCATCGAACAAAAATCGGTCGAATAGCGTAAGCTCCTGTAAAGTTTTTCTGTGGTCCATCAATTTTCCTCCTCCATTATAAAAAAATTAGTGTGATATGTAAAGCTGATTTTTGAGCGATGAGTACGCTGTGAAAATCAGACGGTGCGCCGATACGACGCCCAAATCAGACAGTGAACTGTCAGAACGATAACTGTCTTGACCTGTGCTGTAAAGCATAACACGTAAATGTATGGCAGGCAAGTAAAATTTAGAAAATTGATTTATATGCGAAATTTAATGTTGAAATATGTTTGTCAGATAATGTATGCTGTATCCGATAAACCCTTAAATCTTTATCAAAAAAGGAAACGGATATGTATTTTCAGTACGGAGAAAAAGAAATCGAATATCTGAAGCAGAAAGATAAACGTATGGCAAAGGTAATTGATCAGGTCGGGATGGTCAGGCGGGAAATCGATCCTGATCTGTTTTCCTCGGTCGTTCATCAGATTGTCGGCCAGCAGATCTCAACCAAGGCACTGGCGACCATCTGGCAGCGGATCAAAAACGGACTCGGCACTGTAAATGCCGAAACGATACTTTCTGCCGGAGCCGAAGGTCTGCAATCCTTCGGGATGTCATTCCGAAAGGCCGGATATATCACGGACTTTGCCGAAAAAGTAAAAAACGGCGTCTTTGACCTGACGGGCATATGGGAGATGTCCGACGAGGAGGCGATCGCAGAGCTGACCGCCTTCTCAGGCGTCGGTGTCTGGACCGCCGAAATGATTCTCCTGTTCTGCATGCAGCGTCCCGATGTCTTCAGCTACGATGACCTTGCAATCCGCCGCGGCCTGCAGATGGTCTATCACCATCGCTCGATCAGTCGGCAGCTCTTTGAAAAATATCGCCGCCGTTTCAGCCCTTACGGCAGCGTCGCGAGCCTGTACCTCTGGGAAGTTGCGGGCGGCGCGGTTCCGGTTCTGTAGATTTCAACTTGATTCTATACCGGTATACCAGTATAATATCAGAAAAAGGGGTTCCATCATGCTGAAAGACTATGTGAAGAAAACCGAAGAGTTTCTAAATATCTGTGAGGAAGTTTCTCCTATCGAAACAAGTCACGGTATCATTGATGCCCGTATTTTTGCCAGCAACAAAATTTGTTATATGGAATTTCCTTACAATGGGCATACTTATAAAAAAGAGCTTTGTTCTTTAAGCAGGGACAACGCATATTTTATAAATGACTTTGCCGCATGGGAAATTGATGACCTGATTTCTCAGAAAGAATTGGAGGTGATCATGTATGAATTATCTCATCATGCGCAAAAATGATCCGATTACAGCAGCACAGTTCTCCGAAGATGGCACAATGATCCGTTTTTCCGGACAGATCCTGCATCCGGAGCTTGCACCGCTCCAGTCAAAAATATCCTCCGGCTGGCTGCGCGATTGGTGGAAGACGCGGTCTGTTCCAATCAGTCAGGGAAAAATTTCTGAAATGCTGTTAAAAAAAGGTCTGTTTGGTCCCGAAGATTATCTTGTAAGAAATCTCGGCTTAAGTCTGACCGATTATTATTGGATAAAACCGGCTATATCCGACCTGACATGGAAGGATGTAAATCTGTTTGACAACGACTTTCGTGATAATCTGCTCACAGATCTGACGGGGCCGAATACTTCTCCCGAATTTACACCTAACAGTTCTCTGCAGGGACAACTGGAAAAAACATGGGCAATCTCCGAAAGCGGCGACCGTATTCTCATAAAGGGAAATACCGGCCACTTATCTGCAGAAAGCATAAACGAAGTCATCGCGTCCGAGCTTCATCTCAGACAGGGATACGAAAACCATACCTCCTACAGACTGATACACATCAAAGAAAAAGCATACAACTTTGGCTGTTATTCCAAACTGTTTACCAACCAGCAACTGGAACTTGTATCTGCCTACGCAGTCGTAACTTCTGAGAAACAACCGGGCGATCAGTCCACCTATGAGCATTTTATTTCTGTCTGCGGAAAATACGGTATGGATACCGGGCAGCTTCGCCGGGATCTGGAATATCAGATCATGACGGATTTTATTCTGTCTAACCGCGACCGTCATCTGAGCAACATATCCATTCTCCGCGATGCAAATACATTAAAATTTCTCCGGATGGCACCGATCTATGACAACGGCAAAAGTCTCTTTGTCGGAACGGAAGTGCCTTCCTCCGAAAAGGGACTGCTCCGCATTCAAACACAGAGCTTTGCCTCCTCGGAACTGAAGCTCCTGTCCTATGTGACAGACCGATCCCTGGTGGATATCAGCAAGCTGCCCTCACCGGATTATATTCGCAGGATGTATCAGCGTGACTCTCAGGCAGATCCGGAGCGAACCGAGCGGATTGTAAAGGGATACGAGCAGAAAATATCTCTGTTTGAAGCTTTTCAGCGCGGCGAGGATCTGAGAGATCGAGTCCTGGCCAAATACATGTAAACTGTGCTTCGTCACTCAACCATCTGATATATTACAGTCACTGGGAAACCATCAGCAGGATGTTGTCTCGGGTATAGTTTCCGCATCCGTCCCAATAATATTTCCCTACTCATATTGGTGTCTTCGGCGATACCTCTTCCGCAGGCACACCAACACCACGACCCCCACCGCCGCGAGAATCGCAACCCAGACCGCCGCGGGATAATCCGACAAATGGAAACAGCGGATATTGATCCACATCTGATTCAGCTCCGCCATCTTTTCCGTGGAAAAATACTCCATGATCGTTGCGCGCTCCAGCACATCCTCCGAGGGATACTGCGCGAAAATCTGCCGGGAGACATCCTCCTCGTCGACCATGACGATGTAATCCTCATCCTCGCTGTTCCCGCTGAAATAATAGCCCAGCGGATACTCCGCAACATCCTCCTCATCCTCCGAGGCATAACACCAGTTTGCGTAGTCAAACATCGTCGTGTCATCCTCGTTCCCGGCGATGACGGAGGTGTAACCGATGTAATACATATTCCGGACCGCATTCTCCGGCATGGAGATGAAATTGACAAAAGCCTCCGCGGCCTGCTGTTTCTCCGCATCCCCGCTGATGCCGTCCTTCAGCATGACCCATCCGTCCATCCAGATGTTCGTGCACTCCTCCGGAACCGCGAATTCGAGATAGACATCGTCCTCCTCCGCCTGATCCATGGAATACACCGCATCGCCGGACCACTGATAGTTTCCGACGATCTTTCCGGCCACGAGATCCGCCTTCCCGCTGTCGGTCTCAAAGGAATACGCATTCCGGCTGATCTCGGTCAGAATCTCCTCCACCCCGGCGATGGTCTCCGTGCTGACGTCGTTCATCTCCTCCTGCAGCTGCCCGGCATAATCCTCCGACTGCATAAACTCCTCCGATGTCAGCAGATCCCTCTTATAAATAGCCAGCGCCATGAAATAGGAGTCACGGGAGCTGTCCTTGATGCTGATCTGCTTGCTGTAGTCGTCATCCAGAAGGATCGTGAGCGAACTCATCTCCTCCGCGGTGACCTCCTCCGGGTCATACACCATCCCCGTGATGCCCCACATATAGCCCGCCGCGTACTGACTCCAGGATTCGCCGTTGATCTCATTGCTCTCATAGATATTCCGGATATACGGGGAAACGTTATTGACATAATAGTTCGTCTCCACGGAGGTATCAAAAAAATCGTCCGAGTACGCCAGAACCTTCCCCTCCGCGATGAGCTTCATAAACATATACTCGGACGGACAGACCAGATCAAACTCGTTGCCAAGACTCATCAGGGTGTAGAGCTCCTCGTTGGTGCCGAAAGTCGAATACTCCACCTTTACCTTTTTCCCGTAGGTCTCGTAATACCACTCCTCAAAATCCTCGATCATGCTGTTTTCACCGAGAACCGTGACGCCGTTATCGAGATCGATGGCCTCGTCCTCATCCCAGTCGCCCTCGTCGATGTATTCCTCCCAGTTACAGATGCGAAGGACAATCGTGTCATCATCCGAAGCGGTTCCGCCGTTATCTGAGGCAGTGTCCGTCGCCGATGCAAACGCCGTCATGCTGCCGCCCGCCGCCGTTGCCAGAAGGCATCCGGTCATCATCAGCGCCAGACCGACTTTCTTTCCTCTCCTCTTTCTCATCCCTGCGTCACCGTCCCTTCCTCTTTCTTCGCCGCGGACCGGTTCATCCCGACGACCACCAGAATCACAATGACAAAGATGATCGTGGATAACGCCCACAGAGCCGTCTTGATACTGGTCTGAGCGCCCCTCGTGGCGTTCACCACATAGGTGCTGATCGTGTCAAAGGTCGACGGTTTCGTGTAGGTGGCGATGAAATAATCATCCAGCGCCAGCGTGATGGAAAGCATAAACCCGGAGACGATGCCCGGCATAATCTGTGGAATCAGCACCTTCCGCAGCGCATAGAACGGCCGCGCGCCCAGGTCGAGCGCTGCCTCGTAGAGATTGTCGTCCATCTGCCTCAGCTTCGGGATCACCGACAGATAGACAAACGGGGAGCACAGGACCACATAGCCGACCACGATGGGTATATACGTGTCCCGGCTGATCCCAAACACGACCACCAGAAGAATGCAGATCGCGAAACCGGTCACGACCTCCGCGTTGACCACCGGGATCTGGTTGATCGTGCGAATCACCGCCGCCGGCCCCTTTTTGGAATAATAGGCGCCGATGGCTCCCAGTGTGCCGAGCACCGTCGAGATCAGGGACGTCACGACCGCCAGCACCACCGTCCCGCGGATCATGACCAGCAGTTCCTCTGAGGTAAACAGCGTGATATAATTCTGAAGCGAAAACGCGTGGATCCGCCCGATCTGCGCCGAATCCGTAAAGCTGTACACCGCCAGAATCAGGATTGGCAGGTAGATAAAGCAGAGCACAAGCGCCAGAAAAATTGTCTGTCCGTATTGTCTTTTCTTCAAAAGATCGCACCTCCCCTCTCTGCGGCTTCCTCATCCCCGTATTTGTTCAGGCAGCCGGACACGATAAAGATGATCGCCAGCAGGATCAGGGAAATCATGGATCCGTTGTTCCAGTTCTCCACATTGAAATAGCTTCCGATCAGACTGCCCATGATATAGGTACTGTTGTAGAGCATATCGAGAACCACATAGTTCGTCATGGCCGGCAAAAACACCATCATCACGCCGCTGATGATACCCGGCACGGACAGGGGCAGCGCCACTTTGAGAAAGCATTGACGGGGCGTTGCGCCCAGATCGGCCGCCGCCTCCATCACGCCGTCGTCCAGCTTGGCCAGCTGATTATAGATTGGCAGGATCATAAACGGCAGAAAATCATAGGTCATGCCGATGATCGTGTTTAACATCGGGAAAAACGCCATATTCCCCTCAATCGCTGTCAGCACTTCCTTCATCGCCGTGATGCGCAGTGTAAAATTGATCCACATGGGCATCACAAAGATCATGATCAGGGAGGTGCTGCTTTTCCACTTTCCCCGCGCGAGAATATAGGCCGTCGGGTAGGCGATCAGCAGACAGACCAGCGTGGTCAGAACGGAAATGATCGCACTGTACACCAGCGTACCGATGGTATTTCGGTTCGTGAAAAAGTCAATCAGATTCTGCAGTGTAAACTGCCCGCTCCCGTTGGTGAACGCATAGTAGACAATGACCACCAGCGGCGCGACCACAAAAGCTAACAGGAAGATCAGATAGGGAATCCCCAGCTGTTTCCTGGAAAAACCGGCTTTTTTCATGACTACGGCTCCTCCCCTCTATTTCTTCAGCGCCACCTGAATCTTTTCCGGATCCACGCTGACGCTGACCCGGTCGTCCATATTCCAGAGATCCGGATCGTCCACGACAAAGTCGTCCTCCTCATCTGTCCGGACGATATATTGATAATGGTCGCCCTTATAAAGCATCTGTATGATATTGCCGACGGCGATGCCGCTCTCCAGATCATCACTCATATGGATATTCTGCGGTTCCACAGAGGCAACGAGGTGAATCTTCTCCGGAGCGACCTGCTCCCCCTTGTTATCCAGCAGCCTCCCGTCCTGCATCACGGAGCCGGGATAGAGCGCCGTCATATCGACATTCACCGGCTCACCGAAGAAATCCATCCGGTAGCCGTCCGTCACCGAACACTCATATTTATTGCGCATCACATCCACCGGCATGACATGGATGCCGTCCGGCTCCACCTCAATGCCCACGGCAGTTCCCGTCTTCACATTCCTTGTAGTCTGGATGACCACCTCGTTTTTTCCGGACAAGACAGTGATCTCATAATGAATCCCCTTGAAGATCACAGAGTCCACAATCCCCCGTAGCTTTCCTTTTCCGGGTTCCGTGAGAATGACATCCTCCGGGCGGACCACCACATCCACCGGCGTTCCCTTCTCGTAGGGGTTAAGGCAGGCAAAGTCCGCGCCGCAGAACCGGACAACCTTATCTCCGGTCATGATTCCGCTGTACAGATTGCTCTCGCCGATGAAATCCGCCACAAAAGCGTTTGCCGGCTCATTGTAGATCTCCTCCGGCGTTCCCACCTGCTGAATCTCGCCGTCCGACATGACCACGATCTTATCCGACATGGTCAGCGCCTCCTCCTGGTCGTGGGTCACATAGATAAAGGTGATCCCCAGCTTCTGATGCATCTCCTTTAACTCCAGCTGCATCTCTTTTCTCATCTTCAGGTCCAGCGCGCCCAGCGGCTCATCCAGAAGAAGAATCTCCGGCTCGTTGACCAGCGCGCGGGCGATCGCGATCCGCTGCTGCTGCCCGCCGGAGAGCGTCGTGACCTTCCGCTTTTCAACGCCCTCCAGATCCACCATCTCCAGCACTCTCCGCACCTTTTTGACGATCTCCGCCTTCGGCAGCTTTTTCAGCTTCAGCCCGAAGGAAATATTTTCAAACACATCCAGATGTGTAAAAAGCGCATATCGCTGGAACACGGTGTTGATCGGACGCTGGTAGGGCGGGAGCATGCTGATGTCCTTCCCGTCCAGCAGTATCGTCCCCTCAGTCGGCAGCTCGAAGCCTGCTATCATCCGAAGTGTCGTGGTCTTGCCGCAGCCGGACGGACCCAGGAATGTGACAAACTCACCCTTTTTTACTTCCAGGTTGAAATCCTCCACGGCGACAAAATCCCCAAACGCCTTGGTGACATGCTGCAGTTCCACCATGATGTCCTTCTTTTCCATTTATGTTCCTCCTCGTATTAAACTCCCTTTTATCTCCCGTCTTATAACGTTACGAATGTTTTTACCTCTACCTCCAGCCGGATGTCCAGTTCCTTCGCCATCCGGAGATACTCGTCGACCTCCTCGAAGGTCAGCATATCAGAGGACAGCAGCCCGGTCTGATCGTAATGTCCGCGGACAAACATTTTAGTAAAGAGCGCCCCGCACTGGCCGGTCAGATACATCTCTCCGGTGATTCCGGCCCGCTCAAAGGATTCCCTGCAGCCGGGCGAGTACACATAGGTTTCCACCATCACATCCCGGCCGTCCTTCGTCCCCGTGGACTCCACTACAAAGGCTCCCTCGTCCTTCACAAGCCCCTCGTCGAGAATCTCCTTGATCTCCTCGCGGTATTTCGGCGCCGGGGGCAGATGCTCCAGGACCACATCAAACG
>Ga0192271_1081_pt1 | contig 12487 bp, 17 predicted proteins | sample Koala_Koa24_D3_FD_131264 | JGI IMG/M metagenome (GOLD analysis project Ga0192271, IMG submission 131264) | Enriched cells from koala feces incubated with labeled cellulose particles, San Francisco Zoo, California, United States - Koala_Koa2-4_D3 ...
AAATCGATAAGCTGGATATCGTGAAGGTTATGAAGCGCAAAAATCCCTATCTCTATCGGGCAAAGGCAATGGAAAATGCGTCTGAGATAGTGGAATCTGTTTTAAGCGCATTTGTAAGTTCAAGCGAAGAGACTATCTTCGGGAACTGCTTTTTTGAGCCAATTGCGATCGCTGCAAGCGGTGGAAATAAGGCATTAGCAGAAGGAATCGATATAATGATTCAGGACAATGCTTCCAACACGATTTACGCTGTTGCTGTCAAAAGTGGTCCGTCTGTATTTAATGTAGACAGTAAGAAACGGCAGGAGCAAAATTTCATGGCAGCATCCAAACTGGCTCAGCAGGCAAAAGCTCGGTATGAGGCATATATCGGATATTGCTATGGCAAGAAAAAAGACAGCGGACGCGGGAAACCAAAAATGTATCAAGAGCTTGCCGGAAAGCGTTTTTGGACTGAACTGACCAGCGACGAAGATTTCTACATAAAGATTATTGGATTTATGGGAACCCTGCCAGAACAGTATGTGGCCTCCTACAAGGAAAGTTATAATAAGGCATTTAACAGATTGGTCAGAGAGTTTTCGAATGATTTTTGCAAAGATGACGGTAGCATTGATTGGGAAAAACTCGTTGAATTTAATTCCGGCGATTAAGTATTCGTCCGAATAAAATCACTATTCTCATGGGGAGGAACTGCGTGTGATGCAAAGCCGTTCATTTAAGGAGTATGTAAGGAATAAACTCGACAATCAGATGTGGAATGCAATTGGGGAGTATCTGGCCTCGGTTGAGCCATCCACGCTCGATTTGCGCCTTAACAAAGTCTGAAATGTCGGCGAAATGGAACTTTATGACACCGAACTACAATTCGTTGATGTCTCCGACCTCCCCGGCTCTGCCATTGAATTTGATGTAGTCATGGATGCCACCATCATCGTATATGATGAAGACCGGTATCATAATGACGAGTCCGAAGCAAAGCATCAGTGGTTTATGATGGTGCATTGTAAAATGAAACTGCAATAGTAAAAAGAATATCCATAGTGATGGATCGATGGTAGAGTTGAGTTACTACACACCAATTCTGAAAGGAGATCATCACTATGGACAATCCCGATTATACCATTGAACATCGAAAGGGGCAACACCTAAGTTCAGAAGAACGACACGATATTGAGGTGCATTTGCGGGACGGCTGGAGCAAGTACAAGATTGCAAAGCATTTGAACCGACCGTACAACACCATCAAGAATGAGATCCAGCGTGGGACAGTACTTCTATATGGCGGGAAGGTCTCCCGGTACAAGGCTAAAGCCGGTGAAAAAAAGTACAAAGAGAATCGTTACAGCAGCACTCGGAAGCACCGCTGCCTGGAGACAGTGCCATTCCTTCAGTATGTGGAAAAAATGGTTCGAGAAGAAGGCTGGTCGTTGGATGCCTGCTGGGGTCATGCTTTGAAGTCTGGCCTGTTCCAGCGGGAAGAAATGGTGTGTACCAAAACGCTCTACAATTATGTTGATTTGGGAGTGATTTCCCTGAAAAAACATTGATCTGCCAGAAAAGGTGAGCCGGAACACAAAGAAGCGAAAAGTTCGTGAAAATAAGAAAAAGCTAGGTGACAGTATTGATTTGCGGGAGGAATGTGTAGAAAGCAGAAAGGATTTTGGAAACTGGGAGATTGATTCTGTGCTTGGAAAAAAGACGACCGAGGAACCCTGTGTTATGACCATAACAGAGAGGAAGCTGCTGGTATCTATCTGGCTGAAGCTCCAAAATCACTCCGCAGATGCCATGATGGAAGCTATGGAAAAATTGAAAGCAGAATACGGTGAGCACTTCTCAAAAGTATTCCAAACCATTACTGCTGACAACGGCTCAGAGTTTACCAGATTGTCCGAATTGAAAAAAGCTGACGTAAAGGTGTACTTTGCGCATCCATATTCCTCCTGGGAGCGAGACACGAACGAGTGCCACAACAGGATGCTTCGGCGGTTTATTCCAAAAGGCAAGAGTATTGCAGACTATAGTGAAGAGGATATTCAATTCTTTGCCGACCGTATCAATGCGCTGCCGAGAAAAATCCTGGGCTATCGGACGCCGGAGGAACTGTTCGAGCAGGAACTGGATCGCATTTACGCCGCCTGAGTAGCCGCACGTTTGAGTTTCTCTCCGGTCGGGCTACGCCCTCCCTCCGTGAAACCCAAACGCATCTGCCAACGAGCATCACTGATAAAACTATTGCAACTTGCTATTGCAATTCGAGGATTATTTTTAATGTTTCTGTAGCATTGGTTTCAGCATCTATTCTTCACTTGCTATGTTCTGATTTTCCAGATTGCTTCCCCATACGGCAAGCTCCGTAAGAATCGGAATTAAAGAACGAACGGAATCTGTGATTTCATATTCTACACGAATTGGCACTTCCAAGTATTCCGTTCTCTTTACAAGGCCATCATCCTCAAGTTCTTTTAGAGACTTGGCAAGCATCGCATTAGAAATGCTCCCCATTTTACGCTTTATGTCATTGTATCTGGTCGCGCCGTCATTTGACAGTGAACATAAAATAGACATTTTCCATCTTCCGCTTATTGCACTCATCGCTTTTTGCAAAGGGCACCCTACGGTACAAGGACAGATATGTTCATTCGCCATCGCGATTTCCTCCCTTAGACAATATGTAATAACCTCCGATTTGTAGAAACGTGGATTTACCTGTATAATGTAGGTGTCCACAAACTACAAGACAGGGATTACCGCATACAAATGGAGGTCAAAATGAATTATAGCACAGTTTACGTCGGAATGGACGTCCACAAGGAAACTTTTTCTCTCTGCTGCTACACGAACGAGAAAGAAGTAGCAGAATACCCGCAGAAGGTCGAGGCTCACTATAGTAAGGTCATCAACTATCTTGAGGCCATGCGTTTCCATTACGGAGACGATGTGCTGTTCATATGCGGTTATGAGGCGGGATGTCTCGGATTTACGCTGTACCATGAGCTGACCGCTCACAATGTGAAATGCGTGATCCTCGCGCCCTCTACCATGCCGGTGCTAGCTGGAAAGAAGAAAATCAAGACCGACAAGCGAGACGCCGCCCATATTGCCAAATGCCTCGCCCATCATGATTACAGTCCGGTTCATATTCCCACTGAGAAAGATGAGCAGGTGAGAGAGTTCCTTCGGATGCGGGACGACCACCAGCTCGCCCTGAAAAAAGTGAAGCAGCAGATCAATGCATTTTGCCTGAGACACAACTATCAATACAGCGGAACGAAATACAAATGGACACAAGCTCATGTCAACTGGCTCCGCACTCTGAAAGTCGATGGGCTATATCAGGAGATTCTGGAGGAATACATGCTCACCTATGACTATTTGACGGCAAAGCTGGAACGGCTCGACAAGCATATTGAAGAATTGGCTTCTGAGGACGAATACAACGAAGACGTACACAAGTTGGAATGTTTTCTTGGGATCAGAACGCAGACTGCCCTTTCGGTCATCACAGAAACAGGCGATTTTAAGCGCTTTTCCGATGCCCGCCATTATGCAGCATATCTCGGTCTCACACCGGGAGAGAATCCCAGCGGCGGGGAGCAGCACAGGCTTGGCATCACCAAGGCAGGTAACCGCCATCTGCGGATGCTTCTGGTGGAGTCTGCCCAAAGCTTCACGCGGGGGAAAGTTGGATACAAATCCAGGCTGTTGGCTGCCCGCCAGGAAGGAAATGCACCTGAAGTCATTGAATATGCAGATAAAGCCAACGAGCGTCTCAGGAGGAAATATTACAGACTGACGATGAAAAACGGAAAGAAAGCCAATGTTGCGAAGACTGCCATTGCAAGAGAGCTTGCCTGCTTTATTTGGGGCATGATGACGGAGCATTACGTATGAGGTATCACATCATTCTGCTAACGTTAAAGCTGCTTTGCGCCGCTGAGGCAGTTTTAGACTGCCATTGTAAGGGAGATTGCCTGCTCTATTTGGGACATGATAGCAGAGCGCTCCCCGAGGGATATCACACCGTTCTGTCAGCGTCAAGGCTGCTTCGCACCGCTGACGCGGCTTCGGCCTTGACCCTGCCAGCCCGCTGTGATACTGGGTAGTCAAGGGCTGCAAGCAGCCCTATGTTATCACCGGATTATCACCGGAAGGCATCCTGAAGGAGCTTCGGACTTTTGAGGTTCGAGCGATCTACGATTTGCCTATGTTGGCACAATTATTTGTGATCCACGCGCTTAGACGGTAGCGCTCACGGCGGACCATTGACCTGTTGGTAACCAATCCACGTATATCAGAGTGGCCAATGCCGGAGACTGATACCGAAGCTCTTTCAGTATGCCTTCTGGCAGTTGATTTTACAGCTTGACCCTGTTTTTGGGCAAATTGCCTCTTGACAAAGGTCATTACATATCAGGTAACGAGATGTCCCATGCCTATGGCCGGCTGCCATAAACCAAGGGGCAAATATTAAAGCAACAGGAGAATGGTGATCAAAGATTGGCAGTAAAAAAGGGCAAGCACCCCCGCGCTATGATGCTGCATTCAAGGAGGAGGCAATCAAGCTGGTGACAGAAAAGGGGCAGTCTAGCCGGGAGGTTGCCACCGAGTTAGACATTTGTATCGACGCGCTGCGCAACTGGCTCAAATTGGTGGGCATACAGGCGAGTAGCACAGATCGAACCAGCCGGGAGGCCCGGTGGGTCAAGGAGCTGGTGTTTTAGATGCCATAGACGTGCAGACCATTTTGTATCTACCCACGCTACAACATCATACAATCATGTGGAAAACTTCGTCTGCACCTGAGCGGATATTGATCAAGGCATAAGAATCAAAACTTGTCCTCCCTGGGTTGATCTGAATGATTTTTGCGCTGCGCTTTCTGTAATTAAAATAAGCGTTGCCATAGGAACCATTCGCTCCAATAATCAGGATAAGATCTGCTTTGGAGATCCACTCCTGCGCCCTTTTCAAATTTTCTTCATGAAGCCCAACATTGCTGTAAAAAGGAAATGTCCAGATCACATCGCCACACTTGTCGCATCTAGGGATCGTTCCATGATTCCAAATATGATAGTCGTCAAAATGCTTCCCGCATTTTGTACAACGGTTGACTTGAAGGCTTCCCTGAATCTCCGCAACATTTTCTGAGCCGGCTATGGTGTGCATGCAGTCTACATTTGTGGTGATGATCCCCTGTAGAAGCCCGTTGATTTCCAGACTTCTCAGTGCCTTATGTGCATAGGACGGCTCGTGGGCAAACATGGAATGGAGAAAAGCATGATCTAGCAGCTTATAATATTTTTCTGGTTCGTTTCGGAGAACGTCTTCCGAGGCCAAAGGCAGAAGCTCCTCGACATTTTCGTGGTCAAAATTCATTCCACCAGCCGAAAAGGAGATACCTGCTCCCGTGATAGCTACAGTATACCGGCTTTCATCCAAAGACCTTTTTAACTGAACGACTTGCTTGGAAATATCCATCTGTTCCTCCTTTATTTCTCAGCTGTGAGAGAAATTCCTACAAAACTCCCGGTAATTATAGTCCTTCCCCGGACGGCAGAGGACGGCGAACTGAATAGAAGCAAAAAACTGTCCGCTGCCCATTCCGGCAAAGGTAAAATCCTTAATGGCACGGGCAAACAGATCGGAGACAAGCGCCGCATCGTTCCCATACACGCCGCAGCCGAAGGCACCCAAAATCAGGTGGCGATAGCCCTGGAACGCCGCAACCAGAAGCATCCCCTGAATGCGCCTGTAGAGCAGCTCCTCATACGCCTGCTGGCTCAGCCCCTCCAGTCCCAGACGCACCATCGGGGCGGCGCAGCTTATGACGGAGATGAGGAATGGCTGGTCAAGGGGTTCGGACGAGGCGTCCTTGATGACCTCCACATTGGGAGAGAGCAGCACGCCGTCAGACCCCATGCGGGTCTTTCTGGCGTTGTTGTAGTCGTAGTACCTCTTTGCGGCCTCACTCTCCAGAGACAGCAGCAAGGAAGTCCTCCGGCAGAGGTCTTCCTCCTGGGCGCTGGCCCCGTTCCGGGTCTGGCCGCCGGGCCGGGTGGCGCTGGCCAGATTCAGCACAAGAATTTTGGGCGCGGGGTCTCCTGTGCTTTTCAGGCGCTGATACTGCTTCTGCGCCAGAACAAGGGCGTCCTCATTTTCACAGCCGAAGGCGCAGGCGGCAGTCTGCGGCGCTTCCTGTTCCGCGGCGGTGAGCGACGGCAGCTCCTCCGGGAGAAACACCCGAATCTCACGCATCTGCTCCGGGGAGAATGCAAGCCGCACATCCTGCCCGTCCCTGGCGTAGCCGCCCTGTTCCAGAACCGCCAGCGTGTCCTCCAGGATTGCAATGTTCTTTTTCTTACGCATTTCCTTCTGCCGTTCCCGCTCCTGAATTTCCTCCTCAGAGAGGCCCTGATACTCCCGCGCCCGCATCTGCGCCGCCATCTGTTTGAGCCGTTCTTCTTCGGATAATGCTTGATTGGTATTCTGTTCAGCCATTTCTGCCCCGCCTCTCTTTCAATTTCTGGAACACATCGTCACATGGTTCCCGGATGTTCAGGTCGGTCACGCTGTCAAACCTGGTGTGTCCCGGATTGATTTGGACGATGACGGCGTCTCTGCGCCGGTAATCCCAATAAGCGCTCCCATAATAGCCGTTGGTTCCAATCACGAGGAGCAAATCCGCTTGGGAAATCCAGTCCTGCGCCTTTTTCACGCCTTCCTCCCAAAGCCCAATGTGGCTGTAAAGCTCCCACGGGAGAATCCTTCCCCCGCAGGATTCGCATTTGGGCAGTTCCTCCTGGTTCCATATCTCATAGCCGTCGTAATGCCGCCCGCACTTGGAGCAGCGGTTGATTTGAAAGCCTCCCTGAATTTCCGCCACGTTTTTGGAACCGGCCATCGTGTGCATACAGTCCTCGTTTGTGGTGATGATTCCGATCAGTTTCCCTTCCTCTTCCAGGTCCCGCAGGGCGTAGTGGCTGGGGCTGGGGTGATAGCGGTGCATGGTCTTGACATAGGAGCGCAAAAAGCGGTCGCTCCCAAATCCGCCCAGCCGAATGGAGCGGGAGAGCTGCCCATAGGTCACACCGCCGCCGGAAAGAGAAATCCCAGCGCCGGTGATGGCCACCATCGCGTGGCTCTGGTCAATGTAATCGGCTAACTGCGCTATTTTATCCTCGTTCTGACCTCCTCTGGAAGCTCTCATCAGGTTCACATCCTATCTTTATCAAATTCCGTCAGTTGTATTCCGTATTTTCTTCAGGCGTTGAAAAACGTCGTCGGAACCCTGACGGATGTTTAAGTTGGCCACGCTGTCAAACCCGGTGTGTCCCGGATTGATTTGGACAATGGCCGCTTTTCTTCTCCGGTAACTCCAGTAAACATCTCCGTAGTTGCCCCGTGTTCCGATGACAAGAATCAAGTCAGCCTTTGAAATCCATTCTCTGGCCTTCCTGACATCCGCGTCCCACAGACCAATATGGCTGTAAAGCGGCCAGGGGAGGATTTCCCCGCCGCATGCTTCACACCGGGGCAGCTCCTCCTGCTTCCAGATCTCATACCCGTCAGAATGGCGGCCACACTGGGCGCAGCAGTTGACCTGGAGGCTGCCCTGAATTTCTGCCACATTTTTTGACCCTGCTATCGTGTGCATACAGTCCACGTTTGTGGTGATAATGCCGGTAAGCTTGCCCTCCGCCTCCAGCTCTGCCAGGGCATAGTGGGCGAAGCTGGGCTGATAGGAGAACATCGTCTCCAAATAGGTGGGCAAAAAGGAGCCTGCGCCGGTGCCCCATCTGCCGCCGCCTCTGCGGGCGGTGCGCATCTGGCCATAGGTGACCCCGCCGCCGCCAACGGAAATGCCTGCGCCGGTGGTGGCGACGATGCTGTTGCTCCGGTTAATATAGTCGGCTAACTGCTGAATCTTGTCCATACCTTTCCCTTCTCTGGGAAACATCATGGGCGTCACCCGTTTAAGACGGCGTCCAACGCCTCTGCGGCGTCTGCCCGAATGTTCAGGTCGGCGATCTGGTCGAACTGCGTTGCGGACGGATTGATCTGCACCAGCTTTGTCCCAGCTCTCATCCTGCTTAAATATTCCTCGCTGCGGAAACCGGTGGTGCCAATGACCAGTACCAAATCCGCCTGGGAGATCAAGTCAGCAGCCTTCCGCATGCTTTCCCGTGTGAACTCGGCGCTGGCGCTGCTGTCCCGGCAAAAGGCAGTGGGCATCAGGGGGGCACCGCACTTCTCGCAGCGGGGCATTTTTCCCTGATTCCACACCTGATAATCATAATAGCGGGCCCCGCAATCAATACAGACGTTGTCCCGGAAGCTGCCCTGAAATTCAATCACGTTTTGGGAACCGGCGATGGTGTGCAGGCAGTCCAGATTTTGCGTGACAATGCCGCAGAGCTTGCCCTTCCGCTCCAGCTCCGCCAGCTGCCTGTGAACGGTGCTGGGCCCCTTGACAAAGGTGGCGTCCAGGAAGGCGTCCTTCATGACCGCATAAAACTTTTCCGGGTTCTTGCGGACATAGGCCGCTGAAAAAATACGACCGGCGTTCATCCTGCCGACGCTTTGTTTCAGTCTGCGCATCCCGTAGAGATAGGAAATGCCTGCGCCGGTGACAGCGACAGTCCCGCTGCTCTGATCCATGTATTCTTTTAACTGAGCATATTCCCTTTTCATGTTTGAGCCCCTCCAAGCCACTTTCCGACTTTTTCTTCATCGCATTTGTTCAGGCGAAGCCCCTCATGCACAGTTGCCCCTTTACAGGCGCTTTTCAACAGCTCCACGGCCTGCTCTGGCCCACTCGTTCCGCTGGTGCAGAAGGGGTATACCTCTTTCCCGGAAAAATCGTACTGCGAGACAAAAGACAGCACCAGCTGTGGACACTTGCTGTACCAAATTGGGAAACCGATGAGGATACGGTCATAAGCCTCGAAATCCTTTACCTTGTCCACTACGTCTGGAAGCTCATTTCGGGAAAATTCTTTTCTGGCAATTCCCAGCGCAGTAAAATAGCCGCCATAGTTCTTTTCGCCTCTGATCTCAAACAGATCTCCGCCGGTCATGCTTTGGAGCCTTACAGCCACCTTTCTCGTTGCACCGCCTCTTGAATAATAAGTGATCAAAGTCTTCATGATGAAATTCCCTCCATAATCATATAATGAGCAATGCCCTCCGGAGAACGGTTATCTTCTTCGGTGGGCGCTGCCAGGTGGATCATATCAGATATAGTTGGTGTTAAGCGAAACAGACAGCGCTCGCGGCTCTGTGCTTCCGCTGAGACTGTAGCCAAGCGCTGCGGCGGAGACAGGCTTAAACCCTTCCGGTATCCCCATCTTTGCGCACAGCTCCGGATTCCGCGCCAGAGCCTGCACAGCACCCCAGAGGTAAATGTTGTCTACCCCGGCGTCCGTGGCGGCGATCAGCATATTCTCGATGACACAGGCGGCGTTGGCATATTCCACGCTGGGAGCCATCTGCTTGGGCGCAGCGGAGACAAAGACAACGACAGGCGCACCATAGAAAAAGTCCCGTGCATCGATTTTCATGGTGGCGGCAGTGGACTGGTTGATCTCATCCAAAATGTCTCTGCTGCGGCAGACCGTCAGGTGCAGGGAATCCCGCTGGTTCCCGCCGATGGGAGCCTGACAGCCCGCCTTTACGATGGTATCGACGACCTCATCCAGCACAGACTTGTTCGGGTCAAAATCCCTCGTTGATTTTCTTCTTGCAATGGTTTCTAACGTTTGCATAAAAAACGCCTCCTTAATGTAATTCGATTAATTACATTATAGTGCATTATAATCGTAATGTCAAGTGTTACAATTGCTTTTCCGGAAAAAATCTGTTATAATTCTGTTAACACTGATATGAGAGGAAGCGGTGGTCATATGCGTGTCAGCAAAAAATTCCCAACAGTGGTTCATGCGCTGCTCTATGTTGCGGTTCTGTCTCCGAAACGCCGGGTAACGAGTACCCTTGTTGCGGAAAGCACTGGCTCCAATGCCGTCACGATCAGAAATATCTTTCTTGATTTGTCCAGAAATGGCTTGCTGACGGCGTCCGCCGGGAAAAACGGCGGAGTCCATCTCGCCAGGGAGCCAAAAGACATTACCCTGTGGGATGTGTACCAGGCGTGGAGACCAACAATGTGGAGGAGATTTTCAAACTCCACGAAACGGACAGCACCTGTCCTGTTGGGAAAAATATCTATCAGCTTTTGTATCCGCATATGCTTGACGCTGTGACCGCCATGAAGGACAGCATGGAACAGGTGACGCTGGAAACGCTGCTGGACGAACTGAACGCTCTGCTGAAAGACTTTCATGCGGAAGCGCACCCGCAAACCTTACCGGAGTCACAGGAGGACAAAACGTAACGGTTATAAACTCCTTCTGTCAGTTCCGCATTACAACGGTTCATCCAGATAATGAAGCCCTGTCAGTGTTTCGGAAACCTCCCACAGTTTTTTAGCCGTCTCCAAATTGTGAGACGCTTTATTTGACTTGACGACATCCGGCATCCTGTCCTTTGACGGCCCGAAGTATTCGCCTCCCGCAACCTCTGGATCTGTTGCCGCACGAATCAGAGGCATTGCGCCATAGATGGTGGGCTTCAAAAAACTGGCCACCAACGTTAAGAACTTCTTTGCGAAGTCGTTATTCGCCTGGGCGGGCATGATATTGGTCTGCGCTAATCCGGGATGCGCGGTAAGCGAAATCGTAGACTTGTCTGCGCGCGTGAGACGCCGCTGCATTTCATACGCAAACAGCAGCATTTCCATTTTGGAACGGCCATACGCCCGCCATCTGCCGTACCCCTTTTTGTTCTCATAATACAGATTCTCAAAATCTATCTTATTTCCAAAAAAGTAGGCAAGGCTGCTGACGCTGACAACTCTTGCGCCAGGTGTCACTTCCAGCAGGTCAAATAACCTTGCTGTCAGCGCAAAGTGGCCGAGATAGTTGGTCGCAAAGTGGTTTTCAAACCCATCAACGGTGACGGAATAGGATGCCGCCATAATTCCGGCATTGTTGACGAGTACGTCAAGCCTGTCGTATTTCTGCGTGAACTTGGCTGCGAAATCTGCAACGCTTTTTTGACTGGCAAGGTCTAACAGCATGGTATCCAGCGCCGCACCCGGAACATCATTCCGAATCTTTTGCATGGCTGCCTCCGCTTTTTGCGGATTTCGGCAGGCCATCACGACCTTTGCGCCTTTCCGGGAAAGCTCCTTTGTCGTTTCAAATCCCAGACCGCTGTTTGCGCCGGTCACGATCATCACTTTGCCGGAAAGGTTCGGTATGCTCTCTAATGTCCAGCTCATAATCATTCCCCCACATGAAATTCTGACTGCATCATATCCTTCAGGGTGACGTTTGGATTTTGGTAGCGCCTGCGCTTTTCCGGCACATTGGGATGCCGAATGGCCCGGTTGGGACACCACATGATACAGGCCATGCACTGTTGGCAGTCGTGTCCCCAGATCGGGCCACCCCCGGTCAGCTGGATGTTCCCATTTTTACAGAGCTTCTCACAGACGCCGCATTTGGTGCAGGCATCGGTGGTGTAGAAGCCGCCCTCCACGCTGTCCCGGTCAACGCCCAGCCAGCCGTTGAAGGTCTTGGAAGCACCTGCGAGAAACCTGCGATTTATGCCCCTGCGGTTTCTGGTGGGGACATCCGACTGGATTTTCTCCGCAATTTTAACCGTGGCCTTGGCCTCATGGTTCAGGTAAATGCGGTTGATCCAGTCCGGCATGGGGGAGAAGCCCACAATGTGATTGGGTGGCATGGGGAGCATGAAGGTCTGAACAGCAAAGTCCGTTTTGGGCTGTAAAATAGCTTTCAGATCGATGCAGACATAGCCGTCATAGCCGCCGCAGGTGGCGAGAATGAAAATCTTCTGCTGTCTGGAGCAACGGAGCTTTTCACAGACCTCCTTCACCACTCTCGGCGGGCGGACGAACCAGGTGGCGGTCACAATCCCAATTCTCGCATACTCTGACGGAACCTCCGGGTCATCCCGCAGGGTGTAAACAGACAAGAGTGTTGTATTTCCCAGCTTCTCACCAATGTGTTTTGCCACAGAGAGGCTGTTCCCGGAGCCGGAGTAATAATAGATCACGGTCTTTTCGGCCATTTGACACCTCCAGTTGTGTTCCTATTTCAGGCCGACTCTTTGCAGGATAGAGGGCTTGCTGTCCTGCCAGATTTCCAGCACCTTTTCCTTATGATAGCCGTACATCTCCTCCTCGGCGAAGGGATAGGGATTCTTCCGGTTCCGCATCAGCAGCACGGGTGAGATGAAGCAAATGAGCATTGCGATGATCGCGCCGAGGACACCGATCCAGAGCTGCCACGCCTGTTCCGGCATGGTGGTACAGACATACCAGATATAATAGATGGCGACAGGCAGCTGCAAAAACACGGTGGAACCCAGGCCGGGGTTGTAAAAATCCTTCAACGAG
>Ga0192271_1082_pt1 | contig 12267 bp, 15 predicted proteins | sample Koala_Koa24_D3_FD_131264 | JGI IMG/M metagenome (GOLD analysis project Ga0192271, IMG submission 131264) | Enriched cells from koala feces incubated with labeled cellulose particles, San Francisco Zoo, California, United States - Koala_Koa2-4_D3 ...
CTTATTCGCGGATCGGTAATCCGACAGTTTCCTCATTTGAAGCACGAATTGCCGCACTGGAAAATGGAATTGGTGCTGTTGCCTGTTCATCGGGTTCAGCCGCCGTTGCCCTTTCGCTGATGAATATTCTTGCTTTGGGAGATGAAATAATATCGTGTACAGGTCTTTACGGTGGAACAATTGACCTATTTTCCGACCTTTCCGCCTTTGGTATTTCTACCCGATATGTGGATAATGCCACACCTGAACAGATAGAACCGCTGATTACCGATAAAACCAAGGCAATTTTTGCGGAGGTTATAGGAAATCCTCGGCTCAATGTCACGGATGTGGGAACACTTTCAGCATTTGCCCATTCAAAGGGTATTCCCCTTATTATAGACAGCACAACCGCCACTCCATACATAATTAAGCCCATAGAGTACGGTGCGGATATTGTAGTTCATTCGTCATCAAAGTACATTAACGGCGGCGGTAACTCAATCAGCAGGGTAATAATCGACAGCGGTAATTTCAGGTGGGACGGTGCAAAATATCCCGCCCTCGCGGAATATGAGCGCTTTGGAAAATTTGCCCACCTTGCAAAGCTGAGAAACGGCTTGTGGAGAAATATAGGCTGCTGCCTTTCTCCCATGAATGCCTTTATGAACAGTGTCGGACTTGAAACGCTGGGATTGAGAATGGAATGCTGCTGCAAAAATGCACTTGAACTGGCGGAGTTTCTGGAAAACAAAAACACGGATTTGAAAGTAAATTACCCGGGACTTAAATCGTCACCCTATTATTCGCTTACACAGGATATTTTAGGCGGCGTGGGAGGGGCAATACTTACTCTTCGCATGGGTACAAAGGAACGCGCCTTTAAGCTGATTAACTCACTGAAATACCCTCTTATCGCCTCGAATATCGGCGATGTACGTACACTTGTTATACATCCGGCAAACACTCTTTTCGCACACAGCAGTGAGAAAGCTAAGGCGGCTGCGGGCGTGTATGACGATACAGTTAGGGTAAGCGTTGGAATAGAGGATATTGAGGATTTAAAACAGGATTTTTCGGAAGCATTGGGAGGATAGCGGTATATGGCTGTTGATTATGCAACCCTTAAAAAGGGAGGTTTTATGCGGCAGAAGCAGAAGAATAATTTCTCGCTTCGTCTGCGTGCTGTGGGAGGAAATCTTACCGCGAAGCAGCTTGCAAGGATTGCTGCGGTTGCCGAGGAATTTGGTGACGGACACGTTCACCTTACATCCCGACAAAGCGTTGAAATACCCTTTATTAAGCTGGATGATATAGACAGGGTGAAAGCTGCCCTCGCCCTAGGTGGGGTTGAACCCGGCGTATGCGGACCGAGGGTAAGGACGGTTACCGCCTGTCAGGGAGAGGCTGTCTGTCCAAGCGGGTGTATAGATACCTATTCATTGGCAAAGGAGCTGGACGAGAGGTATTTTGCACGCGAGCTGCCCCATAAGTTTAAATTCGGTATTACCGGCTGCCGTAACAACTGCCTTAAAGCGGAGGAAAACGATCTGGGAATTAAGGGCGGAATTGAGGTAAAATGGCGTGAGAATGAATGTATTAACTGCGGCGTTTGCGTCAAGGCTTGCCGTGAGGGCGCAATAACCATGTCGGAAGGAAAAATTTCCGTTGACAGCGAAAAATGCAATTTCTGCGGCCGCTGTGTAAAGGATTGTCCGGCGGATGCATGGGACACGATTCACGGCTATATGGTTTCCTTCGGAGGACTTTTCGGAAACAGCATTAATAAGGGCGAGGTGATTATCCCGTTTATTGAGGATCATCAAAAGCTTATAAATGTATGTGATGCGGCTATTGAATTTTTTGCGGAAAATGCAAATGCGGGAGAAAGATTTAAATTCACTGTAGGCCGAGTCAGCAGAGATAAATTCAAGGAAAAAATATTGGAGGCATATAACAATGGCTGATTTTATAATTAACGATACGGTTGATATAACCGATGTGGTCTGCCCCACAACATTTGTCAAGGCTAAGGTCGCCCTCGAAGCGCTTGAGGACGGGCAGATTTTATCGGTGAGGATGAATGACGGCGAGCCTGTGCAGAATGTTCCAAGAAGCATTAAGGATGAGGGACATAAGATATTGAAGCTTATTGACAACGAGGACGGAACATATAATTTAATCGTGCAAAAGGTCGGTGATTAGATGGCTGTAAAGGTGAGTGCCGATAATTTCGTCAAAGAGGTGCTTTTGTCCGACGAAATCGTCATTGCGGATTTTTATTCGGATTCCTGTGTGCCGTGTAAAAGGATTTCGCCGATACTTTCGGAGATTGAGGAAGAAAACATGGAAATAAGGATTGCAAAAATCAATGTGAATATTGATCATCAGACACCCGAAAAATATGGAGTTACCTCCGTCCCTACGCTTATCATTTTTAAAAAGGGCGAGGAAAAAGCACGTATAGTCGGTGCGGTCAGAAAAAGCGTTATTACCGAGGCAATAGCTTCAATATGATATAGTGAATAGGAGAATGCTTTATGAAAATTACAGTTGCGGGCGTAAAAAAAGAGTTTGATGACGGACTTACCGTTGCAAAGCTTGTAAATCTTGAAAAGGTTGAAACTCCTCAATATGTCACTGTCACAATCAACGATGAATTTGTTGAAAGCGGTGCATTTGAAAATACAATCCTAAAGGATGGGGACGAAGTGGAGTTTCTTTACTTTATGGGAGGTGGAAGGTAATGGCTTTTTCAAACGAACAGCTTGAACGCTACTCACGCCACATTATCCTTAAAGAGGTGGGAGCTAAGGGGCAAAATAAGCTTTTAAGCTCAAGTGTGCTTATAATCGGCGCGGGAGGACTGGGCGCACCTGCCGCTATGTATCTGGCGGCGGCGGGTGTAGGCACTGTCGGCATTGCCGATGCGGATGAGGTGGAGCTTTCAAACCTGCAAAGGCAGATAATCCATTCTACCGAGGATCTTGGAAAGGCAAAGGTTCAGTCTGCAAAGGAAATCATTGAAAGAATGAACCCCGATGTAAAGGTTAATACCTACCGTATCTTTGTGGACAGCAGCAATATTGCCGACCTTATTAAGGATTATGATTTTATCATCGACGGTACCGACAATTTTCCCGCAAAATTCCTGATAAACGATGCCTGTGTCATGGCGGGAAAGCCCTTTTGTCATGCGGGAATTATTCGCTTTAAGGGTCAGCTTATGACCTATGTGCCAGGGAAAGGTCCGTGTTATCGCTGTATATTTAAGAATCCGCCCCCAAAGGATGCTGTCCCTACCTGCAAGCAGGCGGGAGTTATCGGCGCAATGGGCGGTGTAATAGGCAGTCTGCAGGCAATGGAGGCTATTAAATATCTTTTGGGTGTAGGCGAGCTTTTGACGGGATATCTGCTCACGTATGATGCTCTTACAATGGAATTTCGTAAGATAAAGCTTCCGTCCGAAACAAAGGGCTGTGCTGTTTGCGGCGAGAATCCAACGATAACCGAGCTTATCGACTATGAACAGTCGGAATGTGACGGTGTGAGCTTATGATTAAAATGAACAGAGGCGACTATGAGAGGATATTGTCCGATTCAAAAAAGCGCTTACCAAACGAGGCTTGCGGTCTTATAGGCGGGATTATTTCGGAAAACGGCGATAAATCGGTGAAAAAGGTTTATCTGCTTACCAACACAGATAATTCCAATGAGCATTTTTCTCTTGACCCCAAGGAGCAGTTAGCTGCGGTTAAGGATATGCGGGCAGAGGGCTTGGTTCCGCTGGGAAATTGGCATTCTCATCCCGAATCTCCCTCTCGCCCCTCCGAGGAGGATAAAAGGCTTGCATATGATAAAAATGCAAGCTATATGATATTGTCACTTATGAATATCGATGAACCTGTATTAAATTCCTTTAAAATAAGCGGTAATACCGCAGAAAAGGAAGATCTGATAATTGAGAATTAACAAATATGCAGTCCATGAAACGCAGGTCAATGGACTGCAATTTTTATCGTTAGTGAAAGCCTTTTATTGCGTCGCAGGTTTTATTTATATCCTCCCACGAATGGGTGGCTGAAACAAACATAGCCTCAAACTGCGAGGGCGCGCAGTATATGCCTTTATCCAGCATATAACGGTAATATTCGCCGTATCTTTTTGTATCGGCGGTTTTTACGCTGTCATAATTCTCCGCTTTTTCGGATGTGAAAAATACCGTAAGCAGTGAGCCGCAGCGGTTTACATTCATCCCTGCCGATTCCATTGCCCTTTCTATTTCAGCGGATTTTCGGTCAAGCTCATCATATATTTCGGCGTGATTTTCCAGCGCTTCTATTGTCGCAATACCCGCCGCTGCCGCAATGGGATTGCCTGACAGAGTTCCCGCTTGATAAACCGATCCCAAGGGTGCAATGCACTCCATAATCTCTCTTTTTCCTCCGAAAGCCGCTAAGGGCATTCCGCCGCCCACTATTTTTCCGAGAGTAGTCATATCAGGTGTGATACCGTAAAGCTGCTGTGCGCCTCCTATGGAAAGCCTAAATCCTGTTATAACCTCGTCAAAAATAAGCACAGTGCCGTATTTTTCGGTTATTTCACGGAGAAAGGGCAAAAATCCCTCCTTTGGGGGTACAACTCCCATATTTGCGGCGCAGGGTTCGACTATAAGGGCGGCAATTTCATTTCCGCAGCTTTCAAAAATCCTTTCTACCGATGAAAAATCGTTATATACCGCAAGAAGTGTGTTTTCTGTGCAGCCATGAGGCACACCTGCACCTGAGGGAATTGCGTTAGTCATCAATCCCGACCCTGCCTTTACCAACAGTCCGTCGGAATGACCGTGATAGCACCCCTCAAATTTGACGATTTTATCACGGCAGGTAAAACCTCTTGCGGCACGTATAGCGCTCATTACCGCTTCAGTTCCCGAATTTACCAATCGCAGCATCTCCATAGAGGGAAAATGCTTTTTTATAAGGCTCGCAAGCCGTATTTCACCTCTATGGCAAGCGCCGAAGGTGAGCCCCTTTTCACAGGCAGATTTAACCGCATCCGTCACGGGCTTATAGGAGTGTCCGAGTATATTAGGTCCCCATGAACAAACATAATCGATAAATACATTTCCATCCGCGTCATATATTTTTGAACCGCTTGCTCTATCTATGAAAAGAGGAACACTACCCACAGCCTTACAAGCTCTGACGGGACTGTTTACACCGCCGGGCATAAATTCAAGTGCCTTAGCATACAGCCTTTCGCTTTCATCGGTACGCATTATATTTCCTCCTCGTCAAGCCATTTTGCCGCATCAAGGGCATGATAGGTTATAATCATATCTGCCCCCGCGCGTTTTATGCAGGTCAGATTTTCGAGGACAATTCTTTTTTCATCAATCCATCCCGGCCTTGCCGCGGCCTTTACCATAGAATATTCTCCGCTGACATTATATGCCGCTATGGGAAGATTAAAGGATTGTCGTGCGGATTTCATAATATCAAGATAAGCAAGTGCAGGCTTGACTATTATCATGTCCGCACCCTCATCTATATCGTCGGCAATTTCACGCATTGCCTCCCTTGCGTTTGCACAGTCCATCTGATAGGTTTTTCTGTCGCCGAAACACGGAGTGGACTGCGCCGCATTACGAAATGGGGAATAATAGCCAGATGCGAATTTTGCACTGTACGACATTATAGGTATTTGGGTGAACCCGTTTTTGTCAAGAGCTGTTCTTATAGCACCCACTCGACCGTCCATCATATCCGAGGGCGCAACGATGTCTGCCCCCGCTTTTGCCATGCTTACTGCCATTTTTGCAAGCAGCGGGAGGGTTTCATCGTTGAGAATTTCTCCATTGCAAACCACTCCGCAGTGACCGTGGGAGGTGTATTCGCAAAGGCATATATCCGCTATAACAATAAGATTGGGGAGCTTCTCTTTGATATATCTTACAGCATTTTGAGTAACACCGTTATCATCATAAGCGGAGGATGCTTTGTCATCCTTATGTGCGGGGATACCGAAAATAAGTATTCTCGATATTCCGCTGTCATAAATCAAGCTCAACGGCTCATCAAGCATATCTATGCTATATTGGTACATTTCGGGCATTGACTCTATAGGATTTTTGATACCTCTACCCTCCGTCACAAAAAGGGGATAGATAAAATCCTTTTTATCCAGGTCGGTTTCCCGTACCATTCTCCTCATTTCGGTGCTTGTTCTCAATCGTCTGAATCTTCTCATTTTTACAGTCCTCCAGGATTAGCTGTGCCATTGCCTCTGCCGTGCTTTCACATGGAATAAGGCAGCGGAAAATATTGTATTGTTCGGCTGCTTTTGCCGTAACCGCTCCGATACATACTACTTTAGTCTTTGGCGAAATACCGTATCCGTTTTCAAAAAAGCCTCGGACACCGCCCGCACTTGCAAATACCATGTAATCACTGTCTATAAAAGTGCTTTCGGAATATCTGCGGCAAAATTCAGCGGTATAGATTTTTATATCGTCATAGTAAATGCCCTCTTTATCAAAGGGCTTTGTAAGCGCTTCCGAGCCTTGGGCGGAGCGGAGAATAAGCACCCTTTCGCCGATTTTTACCTTTTTCGAGAGGCATTTTCCCAGACACTCCGCCGTATATTTTTCAGGGATAATATCCGCATACAATCCCGCATTTTCCAAAGCCGCCGCTGTGCCGCTGCCGATTGCGGCAATTTTTATCCGACTTAGCTTGCGCAAATCTATCTTTAGTTTTTTCATGCGCTTTAGGAAAATATCCGCACCGTTGGGGCTGGTAAAGACAAGGAAGCTATACCGTGAAATGTTATTTAAGGCTTGGTCAAATTGAGAATTATCCTCTATCTCGCGTATAACATTTCCCGCTGTTCTCTCAACCCGCGCTCCCATTCTCTCAAGCAAGCCGAAAAGCTTGCGGCAGATCTTATCCGTTGCACATACAGCAATTCTGAAACCCCTGAGCGGAAGCTTCATTGTAGGGGAAAAATCGAGAGCTGCCGTTTTACCCACCACAATAACAGCAGGGGATTTAACGTTACTCTCTTTAGCCTTTAGGAAAATATTATCCAAACGTCCCTTTATTACAATGCTGTTTTCACCGCCGCAATCGGAAATTATCGCAGCAGGTGTATCACCCGTCATGCCGCCTTTCATAAGTCCCTCGGTGATAATTCGCAGATTATTAAGTCCCATTAGGAATACCAATGTACCCTCTGACCTTGCGTATTCCCTGAAATTATTCGGCTGCAAATCATCAGAGGTATGACCCGCAATTACATGAAAGCTGCGGCTTATATTACGGTGCGTGACAGATATTCCCGCAAGCTCCGCCGCCGCAATGGCGGAGGATATTCCCGGTATAACGGTGTAGGGTATATTATTCTCCTTAAGTGCCGTAATTTCCTCGCCTGCTCGTCCGAAAACAAAGGGATCTCCGCCCTTTAACCTTGCAACGGTTCTTCCATCCTTAGCCTTTTTAATGAGAAGTGAGTTTATATCTGTCTGGAAAAAGGAATGTTTTCCGCTGCGCTTGCCCACGGAGATTTTTCCGCATTTTCATTGCAAAAATCGAGAAGTCGTTTATCTATAAGGCTGTCGTAAATTATCGTGTCACAGTCCTCAAGCGCCCTCATTCCACGCAGGGTAATAAGGTCATATTCACCGCACCCCGCACCTATGAGAAATACCTTGCCCGAATTGCTCATAGCTTGGAAATCAACTCCCTTGCAAGGTCTGTGGGTTTGTTTATGTTCCCGCTGCCTGTAATTATTTTATTCGGGTCTTTGGAAATACTCATGGTAAGTGTATCACCAACAATCTCGGAATAAGCGCCCAGCGGTGTCATACAGCTGCCGCCAATATTTACGGAAACAAACCTCTCCGCTTCAAAGCATATCTGTGTCGGCTTATGTGATATTTCTCCCGCAATTTTTGCGGCATAGCTGTCCTTTTTACATTCAAGGGCAATTATTCCCTGACACGGTGCGGGAAGAAATTCCGATATCCCAAAAAATTCAAATTTGTATCTGTTTCCTTGGGTAATACCAAGTCTTTCAAGTCCCGCCGCCGCCAGTATTATTCCGTCATATTCACCTAAAAGCAATTTGTTCAGTCTGGTATCAACATTTCCCCTTATATCTGAAAAAATTGCGTTTTTATAAAGTCTTGCAAAGCTTACCCTGCGGCGCAGGCTACCTGTGCCGATATTAAGCCGTGATTGGGAATTATACTCAAAATCAGCCCTTGTTATAAGCACATCTCTCGGATCGCCTCTTTTCAGAACAGCGGATATTTTCAAATTATTCCCAAGTGAAAGTGGTAAATCCTTTGCACTGTGTACCGCAATATCGATATCACCCTCTTGCAGAGCCGATTCAATTTCACCCACAAATACACCTTTCCCGTCAAAGTAAGACAGGGGTTTATCAAGCACTCGGTCGCCCTTGGTTGTTATTTGGACAATTTCCGTTTCAATTTCGGGAAATTTCCTTGTAATTTCATTGACAGCAATAAATGTCTGTGCCATCGCCAGCTTGCTTTTTCTTGTACCTATTTTAAGCTTCATTTTTCACATATTCCTCTATCATCAGATTAATGGCTTCCATATTCGGTTTATCCGTTGAGATAAGCATTTCAAGCAGTCGTTCCTGCACAGCCTTTCGCATATCCGCCGATTGTATTTTTTGCATGATAAGCGGGCGCTTTTCCTCCAATATCTTTAGCAAAGCAAGATTATCCTCATTTATCAGCGGCTGAATTATTTCTTTAAGGTATTTTGCAAAAAGGGGGCTTTTCCCTCCCGTAGATATTCCCAGTGTAATATCCCCCTCGGTTATCAGTGACGGGAAAATGAATGTGCATTTTTCCTTATCGTCCACTGTATTCACGGGGGTATTCTTTTCTATGCAAAGGCGAAAAATCTCCTCGCCAACGGTTTTGACACCTGTGGCGGATACGACAAAATCCACATTATCCAAGTCGGAAGCGATAAAAGCTCTTTCACGGATTTCCACTTCCTTAATTTCACGGATTTCTGCGCAGATTAACGGCGATACAACCGTTATTCTTGCACCGAAGGGCTTTATCCTTTGGATTTTACGCAGCGCAACTCTGCCGCCGCCCACCACAAGACATAATTTATCGGTTATGTCCGCAAAAAACGGAAAATATCCCATTATTATCCCTCCAGATCGGATTTAAGTGATTTTAGAAGAGCGGAAAATTCGCTGCTTGTCAAGTCGCTTTTTAGCTTGTAAATCAGCTTTTCAAAGCCAACGGAGGTGAATTTATCCTCGGCTTCCCGCATTAACGGTAAAAAGCTGTGAAAAGCAAATTCCTTAAATAATTCGTCTGCACAGTTTTCGATTATTTTCTTTGCGTATTCAACGCTGTCCTGTTTGAGTGCGTTGTTTTCCGCAGACAGCTGTTCAAAATAATCTATTCCCATAAGCCTTGCACCGCTTTCCTCCGCAGCGGATTTTTCTATATCCGCAGGGACGGCAAGGTCTATAAAGAGCCTGTGGGAGTTATTTACATTATTTTCCGAAAGACCTTGCGCGGTTATGGTGTGGTGGGGTGATGAGGTTGCGCTGATTATGCAGCTGCAATCATTTATAACGGAATATCTGTGGGAATAATCGATTATATGGATTTGAGGAATATCCCTAAAGGTGTTTAAATCCTCACTGTGACTTCTTTCGGTCACGTAAATACTTACGTGTCTGTGTGAGATAAGATTTTTCAGCACGATTGAACCGGTTTTTCCGCTGCCGCCTATAAGCAAGACGGTGGGCTTTTCGCTGAATTTCACAGCTTCATTGGCGGCAAGGGTCGCAACAGACACGGAGGTTTTGGATAAAGCTGTTTCAGTCTTAATTTTCTTGGCGCAGGAAATTGCCCCTAAAAATACTCTGTTCAGCTCAAAGCCCGCCGTATTTTCTTCCTTTGCACGGGAATATGCCGACTTTGTTTGCCCCAATATTTCATCCTCGCCTATCACCATTGAGTCTATACCGCAGGCAACCCTATATAGGTGAAAAACCGCATTTTTCCCGCAAAAACGCATTATAAGGGGAGTAAGCTCGCGAACGTCAAATCCGCCAAAATCCGCAAGAAGCCCTATTGCGGATTCATACATTCCGCAATAATACACCTCGGTGCGATTGCAGGTGCATATAATAACACATTGAGAAATTCTGTTTTCACAGGCTTTTTTCAGGAATTTCCGCTGTGTTTCCTCGGTAAAGGCAAGTCTGCCCCTTATATGTGAGGGCGCGGTTCTAAAGCTTACGCTTATACATTCTATATTAGGTTCATCCAAAGGTATCACCCTCAAAACAAAACTTTTATGCACTGATTATGGTGTAATAATTATATATTGCCTATATAATTACTATGTTTAATTATACATCAAATAATGCTCTATGTCAATACAGAATTTATCAAATTGGCTAAATGATATTTAATATTAGTCTTTACAAATTTACACAGGAATATGGAACCATGTTACCTATGCAAATACAGATTAACAGGATAATAGGCATAATTAAGGCTGATGCAGTGTAAGCAGCATCAGCCCGTCATGTTCGATTTATTAAAAATGACAGTGACCGCCCGTGGTTTCAACAGGCGCACAGGTAAGCATATAATCCCTATTGCAGATATATCCCTTATCGGCGAGTATATTCTCTATTGTTTTACGTGCTGTTTCGGGAGTGTTATTTTCTTGGGATAAATGACCGAGTATAATTTCCGTTGTACCCCCTGCCACAAGCCTTGCAACCAATTCACCGCATTCTCTGTTCGAGAGGTGACCCTGATCAGAACGTATACGTCTTTTCAATTCCGTCGGGTAGGATCCCAACCGCAGCATTTCCTCATCATAATTTGCTTCCAAAACCACAGCGGAGCAACCGTTCAGTCCGGCTAATACCTCATCGCTTACAAAGCCTAAATCAGTACACAGCGCACAGCTTTCACCGCTGTCAAAGGTTACTCTGTATCCGCACGGACTTACAGCATCATGAGATATAGAAAAGCTGTTTACAAGGATTTCATCGATTTTTACCGATTGGCTTTCAACGTTAAAGCAGCGGGTTTCGGAATTGATACATTCCCTGTCGGCAAGCAGACGAAGTGTTTCCGTCCGCGAGCATACGGGTATATCGTTATTCTTGGCTAAAACACGAAGTCCCGAAATATGATCCGTATGTTCATGGGTGATAAATACAGCTTTCACCGCTTCCATAGACAGACCGTTTATATCAAGTGCCCTTCGCAGTCGCGAATATGAAACACCGCAGTCGATAAGTATTCCGCTTTTGCTGCTGCCAATGTAATAGGAATTGCCCTTGCTTGATGAAAAAAGCGGGTATATTCTCGGCATTATTTATCTGCTCCTTTAAAAATCCTCATCGATTACTGTTTCGTATTGCCTGATAGCGGTTATTATATAGCTGTCGCCGCTTTCGGTTAAGGTGTACTCAACGTATTTTTCCGGTTCGGGAGTTTCCGATGAGGTTTGCGCAAGCCATGACGGGGTGGGGGAGATATAACCCACAGTTAAGGTGTATACATTTCCGCTTTTGGTAATTTCCGTGACGGTGGGGGAGTAGGAGAAATATTTCGGATTTGAGGGTATTCGGTAGGAGCTTGATTCCTCATCATAGTAAAATGACAGATCAATTGACGCTATAGTGGTATGCTCGATAGTCAGTCCCGCACCGAACAGCTTCACGGCGTGCTGCTCAATTTCAACCTCCGGTACAATGATATAATCAAATTCGGTTTCGTATTTGCTCTGATCCTCGTACAGAATAATATCCCAGATAGCCGCCGATATAACCGTTTCGTTTTTCATTCGCTGTGACGCGTCAAATGGTGCGGGGTCACATATTACCACAGGGTAAATAAATTCCGCAAACTCATTTTTCTGCTTTGTGTTGTTGACTATATCTCCCACAAATCCGATTATATATCCAACAGTGCAGATAATTCCTATGGCGGACATTACCATAACAAACAAACCGATAATAAAATGGTTTTTATTCTCCGCTTTACCCTTGGCGGTATCGTTTTGCTCCTCGTCAAGTCCCGAAAGCTCGCTAAGCTCCGACAAATCCTCATTAAAAGCACTGTCAAGCATATCGATAATTTCGGCATTTTCGGCACGGTTGTCACTTTCCTTTCGGCGTTTGCTCTTTGGCTCAGCCGAATCCTTACTCTTTTCCTTGTTTTTATTCATAGGCGCATTACCTTATCTGACC
>Ga0192271_1084_pt1 | contig 12160 bp, 8 predicted proteins | sample Koala_Koa24_D3_FD_131264 | JGI IMG/M metagenome (GOLD analysis project Ga0192271, IMG submission 131264) | Enriched cells from koala feces incubated with labeled cellulose particles, San Francisco Zoo, California, United States - Koala_Koa2-4_D3 ...
GGATTCTGTGATTGGGGATATACGGGATCTGGATGCATTGAAGCATATTTTTGAACGTTTTCGGCCGGAGATTATCTTTCATCTGGCGGCCCAGCCGATTGTGCGGGATTCCTACAACAATCCGGTATATACATTTGAAACGAATGTGATGGGGACGGTCAATGTCTGTGAATGTGTAAGGCAAAGTCCGTTTGTAAAGTCGTTCCTGAATGTGACGACAGATAAAGTTTATAAGAATCGTGAATGGGAGTGGGGATATCGCGAGGATGAGATGCTGGATGGATATGATCCCTATTCCAACAGTAAGTCCTGCTCAGAACTTGTGACACATAGTTATATTCGGTCGTTTTACTGTGATATGGATGTTGCAGTGTCAACCGCAAGAGCAGGAAACGTAATCGGCGGCGGGGATTTTGCCAGTGACCGGATCATCCCGGATTGTGTACGAGCCGCGTTAAAGAATGAAGACATTATCGTTCGCAATCCGCATTCAGTACGCCCGTATCAGCATGTGCTGGAGACGTGGTCTGTGTATATGATGATTGCGATGGAACAATATAAGGATCAGAAAAATGCAGGCTTCTATAATGTGGGGCCGGATGAGTGTGACTGTTTGACGACCGGAGAACTTGCTGATCTGTTTTGCTCGCATTGGGGCGGCGGGCAAAAATGGATTAACCGGTATGAAGGCGGACCGCATGAGGCAAATTATTTGAAACTGGATTGCTCAAGGTTGAAAAAAACATTTGGCTGGCATCCGAAATGGCATATTGACGAAGCGTCAAGAAGACGGTGGAATGGTCAAAAATTTATGCTGCCGGGGGAGATGTCTGCGGTTGTATGGACGCGCAGATAAGAGAGTTTTTTAAATAAACAAAAGCGGAGAAACAGAATCGATGAATCATTGGACAAATGAATCAGAAGCAAGGGAATATATAAGAAGCATTATAACAGAGTATTATCGGGATTTTAAAAAGCCGGAGCAGGAACAGACCTTTCAACCGGGGGACAGGCTTCCGTACGCTTCAAGAGTATACGATGAGAAAGAGATGTGTTCTCTGGTTGACGCGGCGCTTGATTTCTGGCTGACGACGGGACATTTCTCAGAGGAGTTCGAGCGTGAATTTGCATCATGGATCGGAGTAAAATACGCAAGTCTGGTGAACAGCGGCTCTTCAGCCAATCTGGTAGCGTTCATGGCGCTTACAGCGCCGGAACTGGGCGACCGGCAGATCAAAAAGGGTGATGAGATCATCACTGTTGCTTGCGGTTTCCCGACGACGGTAACTCCCGCGATACAGTATGGAGCGGTACCGGTCTTTGTGGATGTAACAGTACCACAATATAATATTGATGTCACGAAATTGGAGGCTGCCCGTTCGGAGAAAACGAAAGCTGTCATGATTGCCCATACCCTGGGCAATCCGTTTGATCTGAGGGAGGTCAGGGCTTTCTGTGAACGATATCATCTCTGGCTGGTTGAGGATAACTGTGACGCACTCGGATCACAGTATACGATTGACGGCGTCACGAAGTATACCGGTACATGGGGCGATATCGGTACGTCCAGCTTCTACCCGCCGCACCATATGACCATGGGTGAAGGCGGATGTGTCTATACAGATAATCCTTTGCTGCACCGTCTGATCCGAAGTTTCCGCGACTGGGGGCGCGATTGTGTCTGTCCTTCCGGAATGGACAACCTGTGCGGACATCGTTTTGACGGACAGTATGGGAAACTGCCGCGAGGGTATGATCACAAATATGTGTACAGCCACTTCGGCTATAATCTGAAAGTTACCGATATGCAGGCGGCGGTTGGCGTGGAACAGCTGAAGAAGTTCCCGGCTTTTATCGAGCGGCGCCGCCATAACTGGGAGCGGCTTCGGAAAGGTCTGGAGTGTGTACAGGATCGGCTGATTTTGCCGGAGGCGGCAGAGGGAAGCAGCCCGTCATGGTTCGGATTATTGCTGAGCGTGCGGGAGGACAGCGGACTTGAACGCAGCAAGGTTGTTTCCTATATAGAGGAGCACAACATTCAGACAAGGCTCCTGTTTTCCGGAAATCTGATCTGTCACCCCTGCTTTGATCAGATCCGGGGTACAGATGCATACCGGGTGTCAGGAGGACTGCAAACGACAGATTATGTTATGAGAAATACCTTCTGGGTAGGAGTGTATCCGGGTTTGACAGATGAGAAGATTGATTATATGATAGAAGTGATATGTGAAGCGGTTGTGAAATGAAAAAAATATTATTTACCGGCGCTACCGGCTTCTTGGGAAGAAATTTGCTACCGGTATTGTCCGAAAAATATGATGTATTCGCTCCGAATCGTAAAGAGCTAGATCTGAAAGATGCAGAGAAACTGAGGGATTATATAAAGGAGCAGCAATTTGATGTGATTATACACGCTGCGATTCCGAACATAGCCTTTCATCCGCAGGATTCTCCGGAGACATTGTTGAAAGACAGTTTGTCGGTTTTTATGAATTTGTACCGGCTGAGAGATGAGTATGGGAAAATGATTTATTTCGGCTCCGGGGCGGAATTTGACAAGGAGTATCCCATTTCCCTTGTGTCAGAGGATGAATTCGGAAACCGGCTGCCGTCAAGCGATTATGGTCTGGCAAAATACATTATGAACTGTCTTTGCAGACAGAGTGATAACATATATAACCTTCGGATTTTTGGCTGCTATGGTCCGACAGACGCTGATTTTAAGTTGATTACGTATGTGATTCGTTGCTGCCTTCGGGATCAGTCGATTCACTTGAGGCAGAACTGCCTTTTTGATTATATGGTTGTTTCTGACCTGCTTCCGATTCTGGATTATTTTATATGTAATATGCCTTCGCGGCATGATTTTAATGTGTGTACCGGAATTGAGACAGAATTGACTGAAATATGCAGATTGATAAAAAAGGAATTAAACAGTCAGGTTCCGGTCAGCATAGAACGAGAGGGATTTAACAATCCCTATAGCGGAGATAACAGTAAAATCCGGCAGGAAATACCGGATTTGCGATTTACATGTCTTTCTGACGGCATCAGAAAACAGATAAATTGGGAAAAAGAGGCACAGAATAATGCAAAAAAGAGTTGCTGACATCGTGTTCGAAACCTTGACCGAGCACGATATAACAGATTGTTTTGTAGTGGTGGGCGGCGGCGCGATGCATCTTGACAATGCGCTTGCGTTAAATGAAAAAATGAATAGCCATTTTAATCATCACGAACAGGCATGCGCTATAGCTGCGGAGGCTTATGCGAGATATTCGGGAAGGATGGCTGCTGTATGTGTTACGAGCGGGCCGGGTGCGACGAATGCGTTGACCGGAGTGATGGGAGCGTGGGTTGACAGTGTACCGATGATTGTCATATCCGGTAATGTCAGGTATGAGACATCTATCGAAAAGAGCGGACTCCCTCTGAGATACCGCGGACTGCAGGAGTTTGATATTATAAATTCCATACAAAATATGACGAAATATTCGAAATATCTGACATGCCCGACAGATGTAAAGTACGAAGTGGAAAAAGCAATTGCCATCGCGATGAGCGGCAGACGTGGTCCGGTATGGCTTGATATTCCGCAGGATATACAAAACAGCATGGTTGAGGAATCTGAACTTCGAGGATACGAGGAAGAAGTTCTGTTGCCGGTATGTCAGGAATCCGATATGGAGTATATTCTGGGATTGCTGAGAAGCGCAGAGCGTCCCTGCATCCTGATGGGTACCGGCATACAGTGTTCCCATACAGAAGATTTATTTGAACGGCTGATTGAGAAATTGCAGATCCCCGTCGTGGGCGGAGCATGGATCGGCGATATTTTTTATTCTGAACATCCGTTATATTATGGACTGTCAGGAAATGCAGGTGCCAGAAGCGGTAATTTTATCTTGCAGAATGCAGATTGTATTTTGGTGTTGGGAAATAGTTTGTCTTACAAGCAGACCGGATATGATATTTCCAGTTTTGCGCCGAATGCCGAAATAATAATGATAGATGCAGATGAGAATGAGTATCTGAAGGTAAAGGATACCGTCGATTTTTTTGTGCATTGCGATATCGGGCAGTTTATGTGCGCGTGTCGGGAACATCTCACGGATGTTTTAAGAGCGCAGGAAGATTGGTTTTCTTATTGCGACCGCGTTTTGGAGAGATTTTCACCGTTTGAGGGTGAGTGTACAGGTACGCCGGAAGGGCGTGTTAATAAGTATACATTTTGGAGAAAATTTCTGGAACTTATGCCCGAAAATACACTGATGGCTCTGGGCAATAGCTCTGTGGGTATGGGAGCGAATCAGATTGGCCGTCGTTTTAAGCAGCAACGCATGATATCAAATTATATTTGCGGCTCGATGGGGTTTGATGTCCCGGCCGCTATCGGACTGGCGATTGCTTCAAAGCAGGAAGTGATCTGCGTGACAGGCGACGGGAGCCTGATGATGAATCTTCAGGAACTGCAGACAATCGTTCACAAAGACCTTCCTATAAAGGTTGTTGTATTTGAAAATGAGGGATACGGGGCGATCCGTCAGACGAACAACAATTTCTTCGGAGGCCTGGAGTTTGGCTGTTCACCGGCAAGCGGCGTCAGCTGCCCGGACTTTGAAAAAATAGCCATTGCATTTGGATATCCATATAATTGCTGCAAAACGAATTCGGATCTGGAAGAAAAGCTGCGTTGGCTTACGCAGGTGAAAGGGCGCTGCATTCTGGAAGTAAAGCAGCAGCTGGATGATCCGGTATTGCCGAAGCTGATGTCGAAGTTGGATGAAAACGGGGATATGACATCTCCCAAGCTGCATGATATGTATCCATTCGTACCAGAAGAAGATATGGAATGGCTGATGATATCCGATTGATTTTCGGGGAGAAAACATATTATGGAAATAATTGCGGTTATACCTGCGCGTGCAAACTCAAAAAGGATTCCGAATAAATGTATCCGTTTACTGCATGATCGCCCGATGATTTATTATTCTATTCAAAATGCGCTGCAGTCGCGGTATATTACAAGGGTTGTTGTTACAACGGATTCAAAGGAAATCATGACCATCGCACATCAGCTCGGAGTGGAATGTGTGGAGCGGTCGCCGGAGCTGTGTCGGGATGATATCACTTTGGATGCCGTGATTTGTCATGCCGTGCAGAATATGGATTGTGATTATGTAGTTACTCTTCAGCCCACCTCACCGCTCCTCACAGTGGAAAGTCTGGATGGGGCGATCGTTCACTGTATCGAGGAGAACCTGGATACTGTTATCTCAGTGATTAACCGCCCGCGTCTGGCATGGGAGAAAATCAACGGTCAGATACAGCCGAAATACGAGGAAAGATTGAACAGCCAATATCTTCCGCCGTATTATCAGGAAACGGGCGCTTTCTTTATCAACAAAAGAAGTATAATGACCGACCGGACCAGAATCGGTGAGAGAGTTGATATTTTCGAGATCAGCGAGGAGGAGGCTGTTGATATCAATTCCTTTCAGACGCTTGCGATGGCGAATGCGATTCTTCGGAAAAAGAGGGTTGCGTTTTATGTCAACGGAAATAACAAGCGGGGAATGGGTCATATTTACCGCTCTCTGGAGCTGGCAGATGAATTTTACAGCAGACCTGATATATATTTTGACCAGAATCAAACGGCATTATCCGTCTTTGGACAGACTTCTCACAAGTTGATTCCCGTAGACGGATTGAATGATCTGCTGGAACGAATTAAGGCAGAGAATTATGACATTTTCATCAGCGATATTCTGGCTACATCTATTGACTATATGATCGCGCTGCGAAAATGTATTCCCAACGCGAAGCTGATCAATTTTGAAGATGAAGGCGAGGGGAGTTACGAAGCGGATCTGGTGTTTAATGCTCTGTATCAAAAGTATGACATGCCTAATATGAAGTACGGTGAGAAATATTATATTGCGCCGAAACTGTTCATGTCTTATCAGCCGATTGAGGTCAAAGAAGAAGTGGAAAACGTATTTATCTCATTTGGCGGTGCAGATCCGCAAAACTATACAGATCGTGTATTGAAGATTATCACGTCAAAACCGGAAAAATACAGAGAGTTTCATTTCTGTGTTATTCTGGGTCGCTCGAAGCTGAACATAGAAGCGCTTTTGAAATACAACGAGATGGAAAATATAGAGGTTCTGTATGACATCAAAAACATGCCGGAGGTAATGAGCGGCTGTGATATCGCCCTGACATCCAGAGGCCGCACCTGTTATGAACTGGCAATGATTGGAATTCCGACGATTGCTATGGCACAAAATCAAAGAGAGGAAGCGCATGGCTTTGCCTGTCATGAGAATGGCTTCAATTATCTGGGTTTAAATCCACGTGATTCAGTCATCGAGACAAATCTGGACATGTATCTCCATTTTTCGAAAGATGCGAGAGCAGAGCAACAAAAAATGTTATTAAGTAAAGACTTGAGGCATGGAAGACAGCGCGTTATGAATCTGATTCACAGTTTATAGGAGAGGGGAAATATTATGAGGCCAAAACCGTATGTTATAGCAGAGATGGGAGTTAACTTTTATGACACTGCCAGAGAGCTGCAGATCACACCGTTGGAAGCTGCAAAACTATATATCCGAGAGGCAAAAAAGGCGGGGGTAGATGCCGCGAAGTTTCAGTCGTATAAGGCGGAGACAATCGCATCAAAGAATTCTCCTGCTTACTGGGATTTGAGCAAGGAACCCACTACATCGCAGTACGAACTGTTTAAAAAACTTGATGGATTTAACCAGAAGGATTATGAGGAACTTTATCTTTACTGTAGGGAACAGGATATAGATTTTATGTCCACTCCGTTTGACTATGCATCTGCGGATTATCTGTATGATTATGTGGACATTTATAAAATCTCTTCGTCGGATATCACAAATCTGCCGTTTATCCGCCATATTGCCCGAAAAGGGAAGCCGATTTATTTGTCAGTAGGCGCATCCTATCTCTCAGAGGTAGACGAGGCAGTCAGAGCCATTCGGGAAGAAGGAAACGATCAGATTTGTCTCCTGCACTGTGTCCTCGCATATCCGACAAAAAATGAGGACGCGAATCTGAATATTATCCGGCATCTCAAACAGATTTATCTGGATATTCCGATCGGATTCAGCGATCATACGCTGCCGGATGAGTGTATGACGATTCTGACGACGGCATACCTGTTAGGCGCGGATGTCATAGAGAAACATTTCACATTGGATAAGAATTTGAAGGGAAACGATCATTATCACGCGGGGGATCCGGAGGATTTCAGAAAAGCTGTGGATAACTTTGCGCTAATTCAGACCATCGTTGGCGACAGCCAGAAGACGGTGCTGGAGTGTGAACAGATTCCGAGACGGGAAGCAAGGCGGTCTCTGGTGCTGACGCATGATATGAAGGCTGGAGAAACACTTACAGAAGAGGATTTGATCGCAAAGCGGCCGGGTACTGGAATTTCTCCGAAATATCAGGAGTTGGTGATCGGGCGAGTGTTGAAACAGGATGTGGCGGAAGATAGTATTTTGACATGGGATGTAGTATAGCCCCTGAGGTGGAGTATGAAATACGCGAGAATAGATATAGAAACGGTTGGATTTGTAAATCAAACAGAGAAAATGCACATTAATTTTGGAGACCAGTTTCAAAATATCATAATAAAAGATTTATATAAAAAAATGGGTATTCCGGAAGATGAAATTTATGTTCTGGATTTTAATAAAATAACTACATATGATGGGGAAACACTAATTTTACCAATTAATCAGGCGTTAACTCATAATCTTGCAAATTTTATCTCACCGCATATTATACCAGTTTTTTTGGGATTAAGCAGAGATACTTCGGTAATCACAGAACAAGAGATAGAGTATTTAAAATTTTATTCTCCTGTTGGATGCAGAGACCAGGCATTATATGATTTCCTTGTTAGTAAGGACGTGAAATGTTATTTAAATGGTTGTTTGTCTCTTTTAGCTGAGAAAAGGGAGGGAGTGCCAGATAATGCAGTCCCTTATGTTGTAGATGCTCCTCGGTATGCAATGGATGCAATGCCGGATGAGTTAAAAAACAATGCTGTCTTCTCAGATAATACTTTTTATGGGACATATCCTGAGTTGACGGGAGATGATACTTTGGAGACCTATGTAAGACATAGATATGATGAATTCCGGCAACATGCATCTGTAGTAATCACTTCAAGAATGCATGTGGCTTCTCCTTGTATTGGCATGGGGATCCCGGTGATTTGCGTCAGGAACAATGTGGACTATAGATACTCATGGATTGATAAATATATTCCGGTATATTCAGAGGCGGATGTGGATAAGATTGATTGGCATCCGCAACCGGTAAAAGATGTTGATATATTTAAAGATAAATTAAGTAATTTGGCTATAGAACGGATAAAAAACACGTTAGAAATCAATAAGTCGTGTATGGAGATTACTTCTTTTTATAAAGAGAGGGAAAAAACCAATTATGAAGTGCCTCAGTTTAGCCGGATTTTGATTGACTATATAAAGAAACATTGGACTGCGGATGATACATGGGAATATGCAATATGGGGAGAAAATGATGCCTCCGAAAGATTATATTATTTCTTAAAGAAAAATTATCCAAAGGCAAAATATGTCGCTTTTTACGATTCTTTCAAGAAGATTAATTATCATGGGATAGAGGCACAGCATCCCAGTAATATATTGCCGGATGATACGTTCATCTTTGTAACTGGATATACCGCAAGCGATGCAGCTGTTGAATTGTTCCAGTCTATTGGAAAAAAAGATACCACATATATGGTAATGGGGGGGGTACTGCGGGATACAGCAGAGGAGCATTATGGAGTATAAATAGTTAACTATTTTTTGAGCCAAAGTAATATGAGAGGTGTGAAATGAAGGAGATTGGAATTTTACTTCCTTGCTATAATGAGGAAGAAAATGTAATGCCTATAGCAGAGGGAATTTTAGATATATTTCAAAAGAAACTTCAAAATTATTCATGCACCATAATTTTTATAGATAATCATTCTACAGATAGTACACGAGATAGATTAAGATTGCTTTGCGAAAAATATTCTAATGTCAAAGCTATTTTTAATGCTTCAAATTTTAGATGGAGTTCATTTTGGCATGGAATAATAAATACTCCGGGTGATGCGATAATATATATGCCTGCTGATTTTCAAGTTCCACTTAGCGTGATTCCAAAATTAGTGGGCGAATGGGAAAAGGGTAAGGATATTGTATGTTTGATAAAAGATAAAAGCATGGAAAAAAAGAGAATGTGGCGTGTGCGACAGCTTTATTACAAATTGGCTGTTAGATTTTCTGAAGGAGAAACATTACCAAATCTTTCGGGAGGTATGTTTGATAGAAAATTTATTGATATTTGTAAGAATGTCGATGATCCGCTTATGTATTTGTCATTCCGCGCTTTTATATGCGAGTATGGATATAATCTGGGAAAGGTGTATTTTACACAGGAAAAACGAAAAGCAGGAAAATCCAGCAATTCGTTTTTTGACTTATGCCATATTGCATTAATGCGATTTACGGAGACATCTTATGTCATGCCGACAATGGCATTCATGTTTGGATGTGTTGGGGGAGGAATAGCGATAGTTTTGTATCTTCTGGCTATTGTTATGATTATTATTGGTAGATCAACGGGTATTGCATTGGTAATTGCAACCATTTTCTTGGTAGGATCCGTTAATCTATGTGTAATGGCAGTGTTAGGTGAGTATATTATAAAGATACATAAACGAACGATGAGACGGCCTTTAGTTATAGAAGACGAGAGAATAAATTTTAGGAGTGATGAGAGATGAAATTAGTTATTGGAAAACCTGAGATAGAAATCATAGAAACGGACGCTATTTTAAGTTCTATAATTACATTTGATGAATGGACAGAACCGAAAAAGGTATATTACTGTGTGCAAAAGGAATACGCATCAGGTCTCCTTTATGAGAGAGCAGATGCGTTTCTGGTATTATCATTGGCATACGCTATGTCTCACTCAAAAGACAATGACCCGATTCAGATTATTTGTCAGGCACCTATTTCTGAAAGGTTATATTATCAGTTGAATGTGCACTATATACCAACTATTACAAAAAATATCAGTTGGTGCAGTAAAGTGGATATTATAGCCGAGTTGGATAATTCTTGCATAGGGACGCCGAGCGGGGTTGCAACAGGAATATCTGGTGGTGTGGATTCCTATTATACTCTCTTACAGGCAAAAAAAGAGGCTCCCGATGACTATAAGGTACAATATGGTTTGTATTTTGAGTTAGAGGATAATGGAGAATTTTCTAATGAGTTGCAAAGTGCATATCGTAATACTACACATAAAATATGTGACGATTTGGAACTTTATTTTGTAGATGTCAAATCTAACTCATGCAGCACATTTTATAGATGCTTTCATGAGGCAATAGACGCATTTTTAATTGCTTCGTATGCAATTGCGTTATCTAAATTGTTCAAGGTATATTATATTTCTGCGGCACATACATATGAAGGATTCGAGTTCGCAGATGATTCTTCAGAAGTAAGCATGTTATTTAATGTGTATTCTTTTAATACCGAAAATCTAAATTTTTATGTTACTGGTGCAAATGCTATAAGACATGAAAAAACGAGTTACATTGCAGACTTTAAATTGCCACAAAATTATTTGATGGTATGCAGAAAACCTTCCGTTAAAAATGGAGAATTGAAAAATTGTAGTAGATGTTCTAAATGTACAAGAACTATGATAGATCTTGATATACATGACAAATTGGATAATTTTTATAATATATTTGATGTTTCGTATTATAGAAGCCATAAGAATTATTTTTGGGGATATTTATTTTTTAAAGGGAAAAAAGATAGATTTGCAGTGGAAACCTTGGCATATTGTAAAGAGAATAAAATAAAGATTCCTATAACGTATAGGATATCAGGCCTTATAAAAATAGTAAAAAACGGATTCAAAAGAGGGAATCCATTACAGTTTACATATAGACCATAATGTGATGATTGAAATGCAAAGGAGAGTTGATTGACAGGAAAAGCTGACAAGCAAGGGTGATAAAAGATGAAACAATACAGAAAAGTAATTCCAATTGCGTATATTGTGGCAGTTACATTTGCCATACTATCTTTTGTGGCTGCCAGCTATGAGCAATCATATGTCTGCAATGTATTTCTAGCGATTAGTCTGCTGTTGTCTCTGATAGGGTTTATTGTATTTTTTTTATACAGAAAAAACCTTGGCGATAACATTGCACAGGAAATGTATGTGATTTATCTTTTTGTGGGAATATTTTTGCTTCTTGGATATTTATCGAAGCCCATGAATTTGGTGATCCGTAAAATGTATTTGGTGGAGAGTATAACTATTTTACTCCCTGCTTTGATAGTTGTGGTGCTCATATTAAAAAATATTAATACGAAGGCTGTTGCTCAGAAAATAAAAGAATATGCAGGAATTATTCTGTTATGCGTGGCATTCTTTTTGTTAAGCATAGAAACATTGAATGCTTGGCTGGTAAATGATGAAAACACGTATTATACGTATATAGTGAATGCCAGAGACTTTGATCTGACATTTAATATGGTTGATTTATTAAAGCTTGGTGGACATAGATCATACGGTGCTGCTCTGATATATTTGTTTGGAGAATTCGTTACACCGAACAACCCGGTGGGTGTACGTGTTGTCCAAATATTATGTCTGTTTGTTGCTGTATTCATGTTGTCTGTAATATTAAAAGATTTGCAGTTGGATAAAAATAGTAAAATTATAAACACCCTTATCTGCGGGATGTTTCTCTTTTCACCGCTGATTTTAGGAACCATCTCAAGCGTCAATTTGGATTTTATCATGATGTGTTTCTGGATATGGACGTTCTTTTTTTTGTTAAAGGAGCGGTATATCCTGTTTTTGTTAAGTTCATGTCTTCTTGTTTTCAGCAAAGAAGTCGGCGTAGTAATATATTTTGGAATTATTTTGGGCTGGATGATTGGGAACCACTTGTTTCGCTTAAAAAAGTTTTGGTGTAATATGAAGCTTTACTGGAAGCAATTGTGTGTGTGCTTTTTGCCCGGCATTTTTTTCTTGATAGCGTGGAAGTTTGGGGGAAGTGTTTGGT
>Ga0192271_1086_pt1 | contig 11952 bp, 11 predicted proteins | sample Koala_Koa24_D3_FD_131264 | JGI IMG/M metagenome (GOLD analysis project Ga0192271, IMG submission 131264) | Enriched cells from koala feces incubated with labeled cellulose particles, San Francisco Zoo, California, United States - Koala_Koa2-4_D3 ...
AACGAAAGAAACGTGCAGACGGTAAAGGATATTTTGGCGGTGCTTGAAAAGAACGGTCGCACTCTTAGGGACACAGTGGAAATTTTTGGGCACATTGAACGCATTTTGCCGAGTATAACAGGTGTAAATGCCGAAAGTGCCGCCGAGATATTGGATTGTTGTTTGGTAGCGAAAGAAAGGTGACAGCAATGGCTGATTACTGGGTAACAAGCAAGGAAATTCTTGCAAGGCAATTGCAGAGGCTTGAAAGGTTAGCCGAAGAATACGACAGCGACCTTGACAGGTCTTTGAAAATTGCCGAAATAATGTACAAAATAGGTGATGTAATTCACAACAAGAGGGTAGGGTGATAATTACAATGCTTGAAACCACAAGGGCATACAAATATGCACAGTGGTGTATTGACAGCGGAAACGGCATAGTGGAGCGGTATGTGAAAAAGCAGTGCCGACAATGGCTTGACATTGCGGACGGCAAAGACAGCGAGCTGGAGATTAACGAGGGTGAGGTTAAGCGGGTCAAGGGCATTCTGTCACTGGCTATGCACCCCGATCTTGGCGTGAACCTTTACGAGGGGCTGGAGGATTACGCACTGCTGTTTATTTTCGCCGTGCTTTGCACCTGCAAGCGGGGCACAAGGGAAAGAGTGTACACAATAGGTATTTTGGAGATAGCGAGGAAGAACTTTAAAACGTTTACTTCCGCCGCTATTTTTATTGTGCTTATGCTGATGGAACCGCGCTTTGCAAGACTTTTTTCCGTTGCACCCGATTATAAGCTGTCAAGCGAGCTGCGGCTTGCTGTGCGTAAAATCGTGAAGTCGTCGCCGCTTTTGGAAAAGCACTTCAAAATCAATCGTGACATGGTGCTGTGCAAGCTGACCGACATTGAATACACGCCACTTGCATACTCCAACGACCGCATGGACGGTAAGCTGGCAAACGCTTTCCTTGCAGACGAAGACGGGGCAATGGACACTTACCCCGTGGAGGCTATGACATCTTCACAGGTTACGCTTAAAAACAAGCTGGGCATTATCATTTCCACAAAGTACCCTAACGAGAACAACGACTTTGACGGCCGTGTGGACTATGCGAAAAAGGTGCTTGACGGCGTTCATGGTGCGAAAAACGTTTTCGCCCTGCTTTACGAGCCGGACGATGAACTTATAAACGACTGGGAAAGCAACGACAGCGCAATATTGCAGGCTAATCCTGCGGCGATTAATAAGCCTGAAATGCTTGCAAATCTTATTGAAAAGCGTTCCCTTGCTGTGCTTTACGAAAACAGGCGGGAAAATTTTCTTTGCAAGCATTGCAATATACATTACCGTTCCGTAGGCACGGAGGGGTATGTGCCGATTGACAGGGTTCAGCGGTGCAGAATACCCAAAGACGATGGTTGGTGGAAAGGCAGGACGGTGTATTTAGGCTGCGATCTGTCCCTAACCGAGGACAACACGGCGGTGGCTATGGTGACCTACGATGACGGGAAGATTTATGCAAGGGTACTGGGCTTTCTGCCGGAGGATAAGGTTGAGGGAAAAACGGCAAAAGAGGGTTTCGATTACAAGCGCAGCATTGCAAACGGCGAGTGTATACCCTGCGGCGATGAGATTATAGATTACTCCGTTGTGGAGGATTATATTCTTTCCCTTGAAAGCACCCTGGGCGTGACCGTTGCAGACAGCGCATGGGACAGGTATAACGCTATGTCTTCAATGCAGAAAATCGAGGGAGCGGATAACCCGATACAATGCACGATGGTTAAGCAACATTCAAGCGTTTTGCACCCGGCTACAAAGCTGTTAAAGGAATATATATTGCGCAAAACATTTTTCTATGAGGAAAACCGCCTGCTTGAAAATAACTTCGAGAACGCACGATGCACGGAGGACACAAACCTTAACAAGTATGTCAACAAGAAAAAGTCAAGCGGTAAGGTGGATATGGTGGTGGCGCTTATTAACGCCGTGTATATCCTTATGGAGGACGAAATGCTGGGCAATGATTTTGTGTGCCAAGTTATATAAATTAGAGAAAGGATGGTTGAAATGTGGGATTTTTTCAAGAAAAACATTACGCCCGCACCGGTGGAAAAGCGAGCGGGATTTTTTCATGACCATGACACGGAAAGCACAATAACGGCGGAAACACTGGCGGCGGTACTTTCGGGAAAGACTGTTGTAAATGCGGAAACGGCTATGCAGATACCCGCAATTGCCCACTGCGTAAACAGCATTGCGGCTACTGTGGCGGCATTGCCTATAAGACTTTACCGCATGGGCGAGGACGGCAAACCGGAGGAAATAAAGGACGATAACAGGCTTACGCTGCTGAACAGCACCACAGGGGACACGCTGAACGCTGACGGCATGAGATACGCATGGACGAAGGATTTGCTGCTGTACGGTTCGGCATATTCCGTGATAGACAAAAGCGGGCTTTATTACGTTTCTCCGAAAAATGTTGCTGTGATGAAGTATGATGGTGATATAATCAAAAAGCATTACACCTACAACATACAAGGGCGGACGTATTACCCTCACAATCTGCTTAAAATATTGCGGTCAAGCGACGGTTTTGGAAAGGGCAGCGGAATTGTTTCGGAAAATTCAACCCTGATTGACACTGCATATAATCTATTGAAATTCCGCAAAAATCAGCTGTTAAAAGGCGGCAACAAAAAGGGCTTTCTGAAAGCGGAAAGCAAGCTGGGTAACGCCGCCGTCAACGAAATAAAAAGCGCATGGAATAAGCTGTACAGCAACATGGACGTTGACAGCGAAAGCATGGTGTTTTTGAACAGCGGCGTTGATTTCAAGGAAATATCTTCAACGGCGGTTGAAATGCAGATAAGCGAGCTTCAGCAGTCCATTGACGACAGTATTTACAGCATTTTCGGCATGGCTGACGGTGCGATTGACGAAAAGACAATCAAGACAGCGGTAATGCCGATACTGGATATTATGGAGGCGGCATTTGACAGCGATTTACTGCTTGAAAGCGAAAAGGGCAGTCTGTACTTTGCTTTTGACACAAGAGAGCTAACAAGGGGCGACACCGCCACACGGTACAACGCTTATGCGCTGGCACTTGCAAACAACTTCTTACAGCTTGATGAGGTCCGTGCCTTGGAGGATCTGCCGCCCCTCGGGTTCAATTATATCAAGCTTGGTCTGTCCGATGTACTTCTTGACCCGAAAACCGGACGGATTTATACGCCTAATACGAATGCTATGGCGGATTTGGGAAGCGGGGGAGCGTTGACGGAAACACGGGATCAAGACGATTACATACAAGATCCGGAAACAGGCTTGATGGCTGGGAGAAAAGGCAAAGGGTTGACAAACAAGGCGAAAAGTGTTAGAATGAGTGGGAAAGAGCGTGCGAGGGTTAGCAGCGGTATTGCGACCGATTTTCCACGTTTAGCAGCTGACAATACAGTACATAGATATGAATACGGAAACTACCAGTATAAATTCAAGGTGATTGAATTTGGAAGCTATGATTCATAAGTAGAAAGAAAATTAAGTAATAACGAATGGAGGCAAATACAGCGATGAGTTTATTACAAGAAATTGATGAGGCATTGCGCGCACTACCGTTTGGGCGCGAAGTGATAATACCGAACGAACAGGAAATGTTTTTAAGTTCGTTGCCGGAAGAGATATTAGACGATCCCGAAAGGGGCGAGGCGACTATAAAGAAATTGTTCAGCGGTGAGTATAAAACACTTCACGAGGTAATACAAGACTTTGACGGTGATCGTCCTTCCATTGAAATCGTTGACGATGATGAACTTGACGATGATGAATGGAATATCGCAATTCCGAGGTAAAGGTTGTATTTTTGTAACAAAACGCTGCCGAAAAGCAGCGCAGATAAATTTAAGCGTTCCCCACGGTTAATACCGTGGATGGACGTTTTTGTTTTGCGGGAAAGGAGGGCGTGCAATGGCGAAATCGATAACAGAACAGATATTTGATGGTATCGTAAGCTACAACAACAATACGGTTCAAGCGGCGGCTGCAGCTGCAAGGAGAATCCAAAGGGAAATGCTTGCCGAGGTAACAGCGGTGTCGCCGGTGAGGAAATACCCAACTCCGGAGCATGATACGGGAGTGGTCAAGGAAATAACGGTACACAGAAATCCTCCGGCAGTGCCTAAAGCCGTTCACACAGAGAAAGCCGCATACTATCAGCCTGGATATTTCAAGGCGGGTTGGGCGTCCAAAACTAACACCTACAAGGACAGCGGCGCGAAACGTTACTTTGTTTATAACAAAAATATGCCAACGGTTACTCACCTTTTGAACTTTGACCATGTCCTTGTGACGCATGGCGCTTTAAGGGGTGTAGTGCATGGTAGCCGTTTTTTGGATGATGTGCAGGAAAAGGCAATGAACGAGTTTGAAAACGAATTATCGCGAATATATCACAAAGAATGAGGTGAAGAGAAATGGCAAGTAAATACGGCTATACGGTGGGTATAGGCATGGATACAAGCGGACTACAAGTAGGGCTTAAAACCATTGACGGCAATCTGCGGGATTTTGCCGCAGAGCTGAAGGACACCGAAAAGGCTTTAAAGGCATTGGAACAATCGGGACAGGACTCTTCCGAGATGATGGCGAACAAGCAGGAAATACTAAACAAAATCTATCAGCAGACACAGGAAAAACTGTGGGAACTGGCAAGCATACACGATAAGGTGTATGAGGCTTATGATAATGACGCTATCGACGGTAAAGCCTTTTCCGAATACAACAAAGTTTTGGCGGAAACCTTTGCAAGCAGTAAGCGGTTGGAGGAACAGATAGAGGAGCTTAACGCTGAAATGAACGGCGAAACCACACCCGAATCTGTTCAGCACCTTGCGGAGCTTGAGGAAAGCTACAAGGGAATTGAGAGCGAGCTTGAAGAGGTCAACAGCACCATGCGGGAAGCCGGGGAAACCGAGGCTTTGACCGCCCAACAGGAAACACTGCTGCAAGAGGCAATTGACAATACGACCGAAAGGCTTGAATTGCTAAAGCAGGCACAGGAGGCAGCGGCGCAGGCACTTGCGAACGGAGATATTTCAGCAGAGGAATATCGTTCCCTTGAAAGACAGGTTGAAAGTACCGAGGCACAGCTTAATTCTTATGCGAAGCAGTTGGACGAGGTGTAAGGCGAAACGGACGAAACAAAAGAAAGCACAGAGAGCCTAAACGAAACTGCCTCAAACACCGAAAGTGTTTTCAGTGCAATTATGAAGTCCGAGGCGATTAAGACAGGTATTTCCGCAATCGGTTCGGCGGTCAGCGGCGTTGCAAGTGAGATGAAAGCACTGGTAACGGAAACGGCAGCGGCAGGCGACACTATCGACAAGCAGTCGCAAAAATTAGGACTGTCCCGTGAGGCTTACCAAGAATGGGACTATGTGCTGTCGCAGAACGGCGCGTCTATAAGCACACTGCAAACAGGCATGAGAACCATGACAAATCTGATTGACAGCGCAAAGGGCGGGACAGAATCGGCGGTAGAAAGCTTTGAAAGGTTAGGAATATCCATTGACGATCTGAATAATTCTTCCTCGGAGGAAATATTTTCGGCGGTTGTTTCCGGCTTGCAGTTCATGGATAACGAGGTAGACAGAAACGCTCTTGCCAATGATGTATTGGGGCGGACTTACCAACAGCTATTACCCTTATTAAATCAGACTGCGGAGGCAACAGATGATCTAAAGCAAAAGGCGCACGATAACGGTATGGTTATGTCGGATGAGGCTGTTGATGGTGCGGTAGCTATGACAGATGCTCTTGACACTCTTTCTCGTACGGCTGATGGCTTAAAGGAAAACCTAATGGGACAGCTTTTGCCGGGTGCGGCGGAGGTTGCGCAGGGCTTATCCGCGGTAATAGCGGGGGCTGATGGCGGTGCGGAGCAGATGGAGCAGGGGCTTAATGACATTATCGTTTCAATAGAAACAATTGCACCGCAGTTTGAGAAAATTGCCACTGCAATTATTCAGACCTTTGGGGATAAAGCACCGGAAATTATCGAAGATTTTATAAAAAAGCTGACAGAGGAATTGCCTAAAATCGGAGAAATTGCCGAGAACATTGTAAATGCGATAGTTGAAGGAATAACAGCAACCATGCCGGACTTAGCAGGCACAGCGGTTGATGTTATTGTCAGCTTAGCAAATGCCCTGATAGCCGCATTGCCGACACTCACGCCAACGATTGTGGACGTTATACTTGAAATTGTCGATGTTTTGGTAGACAATATTGACGAGCTTATTGATGCCGCCGAGGAACTAATCAAGGGACTGGCAGACGGGCTTATGGAAGCATTGCCGATATTGTTGGAAAAGGGCACGGATATTGTCCTTGAGCTGATTAATCAGTTAATTTTTGCAATACCGGACACCATAGAATTTGCCGTTGAGCTTTGTGAAAGAATCGGCAAACAGCTTGTGAATTATGATTGGAGCGCAGTTGGTGCGAGCATAAACGGGGCAATACAGGAAGCATTGTATAACGTTGCACATGGCAGCACGGATGCATGGGACGAGGCGCAAGCGGAGCAGGAAGCAAAGATACAAAAATACAGTGAAAACAGCGTTGAACAGCTTGACAAAATGATAAGCAGCTGTAACAATAAGCTGATTGAACTTAATCAGGCGCAAGCATTATCGGCATACGACCATGACAGCGTTGCAGGCTGGATTAGTACAGCATATGAAAATTCCGGCGAGGAATGGACAACATGGGTAAATTCGTTCGTAGAAAAGTACGAAGATGATGTGCAGCTGCTTGCACAGGCGCGTTCCCGTTCGCTTGCTGCCGCAGTTGAGGAAATGACAGCGGCTTTTGAAGAAACGGATGAAACCGCTGAGGAACGCTTGGCAAGATTGAAAAAAGAATTGGGGATTGAGGAAAAAGCTACAGAGGAAATTGCGGACGAGTTGGAAGATACCGCTGAAGAATTGGCCGAAGCTGCCGAAGAAAGTGCCGAGGAAGTTGACGCCCTGCAGGACGCTATGGATAGCTTGGATTATCTTCTGAACACACATCAGATATCCGAAGAGGATTATTACAAGCAGCGGCTTGAAGCCTTGGAAAAGTATCGCGACGAGGAGAGTGAAGCATGGTGGAGGTATTACGATGATGTAATGGATTACTATGATAAGCTATCGGAAACGGAGAAAGAGGAATGGGAAAGCTACGCCGAAAACTTAGTCGATGAAATAGAAAAATCCGCCGACGAAGTACAGTCTGCGATAGAAAAATCCAAGTCCGACTACCTTAAATCCGGCACAGAGTTGGGGGAAACTATCACCGACACAGAGGGCAACGAAAGATTTATCTTAAACGACATGGATGCCGAATCGAAAGCCCTTGAAAAGTATCGTGCGGACATGGACAAACTAAAAGCCACGGGTGTTTCCGATGCGGTAATATCCTCGGTGTACGATTTTGACTATGACAGCGGCGACAGGCAGAAATACATTGACGAACTGCTGGGCATGACCGATGAAGACAGGGAGCAATATGACAAGGAATACCAAGACTATTTGGCTGAGGTGCAGAAAACGGCGGAATATGACAATCAGGGCAGTATTAACGCACTGGAAGCGGCAAGCGATACGGCTCTTGAATCGTTGGATAAAGCCACTGAATACTACGAGGTAGGATATAGCATGGCGCAGGAGTATTACAAGGGCATGGCTGACGCTCTGAACGAGGTGGGGATTTACGATACTGCGGGCATTATGGGCAAATCGGACGTATACGCCCAAGGCGAGGCAGGCACAGCAGGCAGTGCGGCGGGCAATTATATCAGCACCGATACGGTAATATCCATTAGCGTTGCAGGCTCTGAGATTATCCGAGGGACGATTGATGATTATTTGCGGGGGAATTTGATTTCAGGCGGGAATAATACTTATGTGTGATGTGGCATATTAAGACTGAAATATGCCCCGAAAAGCCTTATTTTTAGGGCAATTTTCGTGGCATATTTCGTGGCATATTTGTGCGAAAAACGGTGTAAAAATCGGTCATTCGGTGTCATTTTTGCGAAATGTCATAACAACAGCAAACCCGCCCAAACACTGCATTTGCAATGCTTAAGCGGGTTTTGTCATGGTCGGAGTGACGGGACTTGAACCCACGGCCTCTACCACCCCAAGGTAGCGCGCTACCAATCTGCGCCACACCCCGATTTCCGATGACTATAATAGTATATCACAAAAAAATAGGTTTGTCAAGTGCTTTTTCGCAATTTGTTGAAAAAATTTGTATTTGTAAAAAAAGTAACAACAAAAGCAATACCAATCGGGCTTGAAAAGGACTATAAGGAAGCACTGATATGACTGGCGGGCAAGCGAACTTGCCCACATGGAAATGGTTTCATCGATAGTTTATCAGCTGACAAGAAACCTGACTCCCGATGAAATAAAAGCGGCAGGTTTTGACGCGTATTTTGTTGACCATACTACGGGAGTATATCCCCAGTCGGCGGCAGGCGTTCCTTTCACGGCTGCATATTTCCAGTCGAAGGGCGATGTTATTACCGACCTTCATGAGGATATGGCGGCAGAGCAAAAGGCGCGTGTCACATATGATAATATTCTGAGACTGGCTGATGATCCCGATGTACGCGATCCGATAAAATTCTTGCGCCAGCGTGAAATAGTGCATTTTCAGCGCTTTGGTGAGGGTCTGCGTATTTCTACCGATAATCTCAACTCAAAGAATTTCTATGCATTTAACCCCGAATTTGATGTCCGTAACTGATATACGTTGAAAAAAGCTGTATCACAGTACTGAATAATACTGTGATACAGCTTGATTTTTACTTTGTGGGATCTATGTAATCCTTATATGCGGTGAGATACTGTACACCGGATATAACCGTCAGCAGTGTGCTGATCCAGATAAGCACCTGTTCGATTATCGTTACCCGGTTTGCATATCCTTCGCTGTCCTTGCCGAAAAGAACGGCGAAAAACAGCATAAGCACTATAGTTATCATGGTGAATGCGGTTTTCAGCTTTCCCCAAATTCCTGCGGCTACTACCACGCCCTCTCCTGCGGTTACAAGACGCAGACCCGATACCATAAATTCTCTTGCTATAATTATAATGACGGGGACGGCGGAGCATAACCCCATATCCGAAAAGCAAACCAAAGCCGATATAACCAGAACCTTATCTGCAAGGGGATCAAGAAATTTTCCGAAATTAGTTATCAGATTTCTGCTCCTGGCAATATGTCCGTCAAGGAAATCGGTAATCGATGCCGCTATAAAAATCACAAGCGCCCATACTGCACTAAGCGGCACTATGTCCGTTAGGAGAAAAAAGATAAAGAACGGCACGAGTATTACCCTTAAAAGAGTAAGCTTATTGGGCAGATTCATCTACAACATCTCCTATCAGATCATAGTCCATAATCTCCGTTATTTTAACCTTTACGAATATTCCCGGTACAAGCCGTCTTTTGGGACTGGTAAAGAAAACCTTACCGTCTATTTCGGGAGAGTCCATATAGCTTCTGCCGAAGTAGCACTCGCCGTAGCGGTCATATCCCTCACAGACAACCTCGATTGTTTTCCCGATAAAGCGCGCATTCTTGTTGTTTACTATCATCATCTGCTGTTCCATGATAATATCCGCACGGTGCTGCTTAACCTCATCGTCAAGCTGACCGTCCATAAGAGCAGCCTTTGTACCCTCCTCCGCCGAATAGGGGAAGCATCCCAGACGTTCAAACTCCATATCCCTGGCAAAATCAGCAAGCTCATTGAACTGCTCCTCGGTTTCACCGGGAAAGCCCGTTATAAAGGTGGTTCGCAGGACAATTTCGGGTATTTTCCGACGTATTTTGTGTACAAGCCTGCGCAGCATTGCCTCATCGCCGGGCCGATTCATCCTTTTAAGTATTTCACCGTTACAATGCTGAATCGGCATATCGATATATTTTACGACCTTATCTTGAGTAGCAATTGTATCGAGGATTTTATCGGTAATTCTTTCGGGATAGAGGTACAAAATTCTTATCCACTTCAGCTCCTCAATACGGCACAGCTCGCCTATAAGCACATGGAGCGTAGGCTCGCCGTAAAGATCCTCACCGTAGCGTGTGGTGTCCTGGGCTATAAGTATAAGCTCCCTTACGCCGTTTCGCACAAGCTCCTTTGCCTCGCTGACAAGCTCATCCATTGGGACACTTCTGTATTTACCACGGATAGAGGGGATAGCGCAGTAGGAACAGCAGTTGCTGCATCCCTCGGCTATCTTAAGGTAGGAGGTGAAGGATAATGTAGTCTGAACACGTTTTCCCGTCAGTGAAAGCTTGTATTTATCCTCAAATGAGAGAACTCTTTCTCCCGAACATACCTTTTCTATAACATCGGTTATGGAGTCGTTGCTGCCAATTCCTATAACGGCATCCGCTTCGGGAATTTCCTTAATTACCTCATTCTTATAACGCTCCGCAAGACAGCCTGTTATTATAATATGCTTGATTCTGCCCTCCTTTTTCAGCTGGGCAAATTCAAGTATTGTTTCTATAGCCTCCTGCTTGGCGGATTCAATAAAGCCGCAGGTGTTTATAATCGCCACATCAGCAAGAGCAGCATCGCCGACTAAGGAGTAGCCCTTTTCCATTATTTTATAAAGCATTCTTTCGGCGTCAACCTGGTTTTTTGAACAGCCGAGAGAAACCAAACCAACTCTGATTTCCATATATACTCTCTTCCTCTTTTAATAATTGGATTTTGTAAATTGCATAGGTCATATTCTACAGTATAGCATATTTCCGCAGATATTTCAAGCAGAATAACCGGTTACTTTTTGGTATCGGTGGTGCTGCCAAATCCTCCTTGGCGCACACCGCTTGCATCGTCAGTGTATGTAATCCCAAAAGGGAGAAAAATCCCTTGTACAAAGGCATCTCCCGCTTTAAGTGAGATAACCTTTCCGTCATTGGATTCATTGGTAATTCTTATCATTATATGTCCCTCATTTTTTGCTCCGTAATAGTCACTGTCAATTATACCCACAGTGTTGTTAAGGCGCATACGGTATTTAAAGCCCAATCCACTCCTTGGACAGCAGACAAGCACCCAGCCCTCGTCAACCCTCGCTCTTATTCCCGTGGGAATAGTTACGGTTTGATTGGGGAGCAGCTGTTCCAAGTCAAAGGGTATGTAAAAATCATAGCCTGCCGAGCCTGCGGTTGCACGTTTCGGAAGTCTTATATTTTCGTAAATTTCATTAACCCTGTTTTCGGGTACCTGAATACCCACAGCCTTAATATCATCGGAAAAACGATTAAAGCTAACCTTTTCAAATTCAGCCATTTTTATAGCGGACATATCTTTCAAATCCTTTCCCTTTCAATGCGTTCAAGCATACGGTCAAAATCCTGCCTTGATGCAGTTCCCACGGAAAAAGCCGTTGCACTTCCTGCGGCTGTGCCCCATTTAAGAGCGGTATCGTAGCTGCCTGTGCGGATAAATCCCGCAAGAAATCCCGCAAGCATGGAATCTCCCGCTCCTACAGAGTTTACAACCTCCCTCGAGGCGCGCCAATGGAGTGAACGTTTCCGTTTTCATCCGCAAGCACCGCACCACGCTCAGCCATGGAAATAATAACATTTTCAGCGCCCATTTCACGCATTTTAAGGGCGCATGCTTTTGCATCGTCAACGCTTTCTATGACTGTGCCAAGCATTTCTCCCGCCTCAATGTGATTGGGCTTAATAAGGAACGGTTTTAGGGGAATAAGCCGCATAAGCAGCTCGCCTGCGGCATCCGCCACAATTTTCCCGCCGCTGCCTGCCATTCTCCTGCAGATGATTTCATAAATATCGGGATCAAGCCTGTGGAAAAGCTCTTGGGCGGCGGAGGGAGGTATATCGGGACCCATTCCGTTTATTTCCGTTTCCTCATCGTT
>Ga0192271_1021_pt2 | contig 11620 bp, 10 predicted proteins | sample Koala_Koa24_D3_FD_131264 | JGI IMG/M metagenome (GOLD analysis project Ga0192271, IMG submission 131264) | Enriched cells from koala feces incubated with labeled cellulose particles, San Francisco Zoo, California, United States - Koala_Koa2-4_D3 ...
TGAAACCAACGTTGAATTTGTTTTGCTTGCCAACCAATGTGATGAAAAGCGGTTTCATCGTAATCTAACAAGGTTTGTGGTGTGATTTGAGTTAAAATTTCTTGAATTGCATTTGCACCAAGATTAGGTACTTGCATTAGACGTAATAAGAGTTCGATATTTTGCATGAGAATGATAAAAGTGCGGTTGGTTTTTCGGAAATTTTAGGTTATAAGTCGAAAGGAAAAGAGTCGAGATTTTTTGCTAGATTTTGGAATCAAGATCACAAAATCTCATTTTTTGACTAACAGTCATTTTTCTCTTATTATGCTCAAAATTTACAACATAAAGGATATGTCATGAATATATTTGCAATCGCACGCAATAGTGAGGGACACAGTTTCGGGATCAATGCCAAAATGGCAAACCGTCATGGCTTAATCGCTGGGGCAACGGGGACAGGGAAAACCGTCACTTTGCGTAAATTAGCGGAAGAATTTAGTGATAACGGCGTGCCTGTATTTTTGGTCGATGTAAAAGGCGATCTTTCAGGTATGACGGTAAAAGGTACCATGCAAGGCAAAATTGCGCAACGTATTGAACAATTTAGCTTAGGTGGTGAAAGCTATTTAAACGGTTATCCAGTTTCTTTTTGGGATGTATTCGGCGAAACAGGGATTCCATTACGTACCACAATCTCGGAAATGGGTCCATTGTTGCTTTCTCGTTTATTAAATCTCAATCCAACTCAAGAAGGCTTATTAAATATTCTATTCCGTGTGGCAGACGATAAAGGGTTGTTGCTTATTGATTTGAAAGATCTGCGTGCGATGTTGAAATATCTCGCCGATAACGCTAAGGAATTTCAATTACAATATGGCAATATTTCCGCTGCCAGTGTGGGGGCAATTCAGCGTGCCTTATTGACCCTTGAAAATGAGGGAGCGGAAAAATTATTTGGTGAACCAGCATTAAATTTGGAAGACTGGTTACAAACTCGTGATGGACGTGGCGTAATTAATATTTTGAATTCAGAAAAATTAATTAATTCATCTCGTATGTACAGTGCCTTTTTGTTGTGGTTAATGGCTGAATTATTTGAGCAATTACCTGAAGTGGGTGATCCAGATAAACCAAAATTTGTGATGTTCTTTGATGAAGCTCATTTGTTATTTGATGGTGCCCCAAGTGTCTTAATTGAAAAAGTGGAGCAAGTAGTCCGTTTAATTCGTTCTAAAGGCGTCGGCATTTATTTTGTCACGCAAAATCCATTAGATTTGCCAGACACCGTGTTAGGTCAACTGGGTAATCGTGTCCAACATGCGTTGCGAGCCTTTACGCCAAGAGATCAAAAAGCGGTGAAAACTGCAGCCGAAACGTTCAGAACGAATAAAAAGGTAAATGTGGTGGAAGCTATTACTACCTTAGGCGTAGGCGAGGCGTTAGTTTCATTCCTAGATGAAAAAGGGATGCCAACACCAGTGGAAATTGCGACCATTTATCCACCAAAAAGCCAGCTTACACCATTAACGCAAGAGCAACGTCAAGCGTGGGTTAAAGATGATGATTTGTTTGCTTATTATAACAATTATGTAGATAACCATTCTGCCTTTGAGATGTTAGCAGAACAAGCTAATTTAAATCAAGTGGCACAACAACAAGCCCAACAAGCGGAACAACAAGAAAGCGAGGGTGTATTGGGTTCGTTGAGTCGAATGATTTTTGGTACTAAAAAACGCGGCGAAAAATTAACCGTGACAGAAGAAATTGTCAGTGGTTTAAGTAAATCGGTTGGGCGAAGTATTCGTTCTCAAATTACCAAGCAGATTACTCGTGGGATTTTGGGGGCGTTGCAGAAGTAACAAAAATGGCGGTCAAAAAATCATTTTATTTTTGATCGCCATTTCTATTTATTGTTCTAGCTAATTCCTAACATATGTTTTGCTATAGATAAGAATTGTGTAATAATCACTGCATTGGTGATATTACTAATAAATCCTCCGATCACTGGCACCACAAAAAAGGCGAGAGACGAATAACGGTATTTTTTACATACACTTTGCATCGTTGTCATTGCCACTGGAACCGCCCCTAAACTAAAACCCGTATGCCCAACAGCCATTACTGCGGCATCATAATTTTTGCCTAATAATTTAAACGTCAAGAAATAACAGAAGATCAATACTAATACGACTTGAGCTGAAAGTAAGCATAATAAGGCTAAACCTAAATTGGATAAATGCCATAGTTTCATAGTGATAATTGACATTGACACAAATAAACCTAAAGCAAATTCACCTACGGTATCCATTGCTTCATATAAAGTTTGATGATCTTTAGTGCTGATATCGCATAATAAGCGGACAATAATACCACCGAACATACAGCTGACGTGGATAGGAAAATTCACGTCATAATGTTTTAAAATAGAATTAATCACCTGCCCTAAACCTAAAGCAATACAAAGCAGAAATACGGCATTGATCACTTCCGATTTATTTAGATAAAGTCGTTTGGCTTGGGTAGGTAGATTTTCATTTAGGGTTTGTTTTATACTGGAAGTATCTAATTTATGACGTTTAATAATAAAGTTACCAAAAGGTCCGCCCAATACGCAACCTACAATTAAACCAAATGTGGCGGACGCAATAGCCACTTCCATTGCTCCTATTGCTCCGGCTTCCTCTGCCAATGGTGCAAATGAGGCTGCATTACCGTGACCTCCAGTCATTGGGATACTACCAGTCATTAAAGAAATGAGTGGATTAACATTCATCATATCACCAATACCAAGAGAAATGATGTTTTGCATAATAGCTAATAAGGCGGCTAATACAGCAAATATAATAATTAACTTACCTCCTTTTTTCAGTAAAGACACATTGGCAGCACTACCACAAGCCGCAAAGAAAAGACAATAGAAAAATTGGTTAATGGTTTGGTAATCAAATTTTAATTCAACGATATGAGTTGAATAAAGCAGTAAGGAAATAATAGAAAATATCGTTCCTCCTACAACAGAAGCTGGTAAACAATATTTTCTTAATATGGGGAATATATGACGCAACCAATCACCGAAATAAATGGCGATAACAGCTAGCCCTAAGGTTTCAAACATACTTATTGTTACAGATGTTGTTTCCATTTTATCCTCCAAAAATATCAATGAATTATATTTTAACAAAAATGTAACAATAATACTGTTTTGTCAAATGATATTTTGTATTTTTGATAAATAACGTTATATGCAATCTGTATAAATAGGTTGATTTTTTTGGGGGGCTTTCATTGTATCTATCTTTGGTATAAAGAATACTGGTTTTAAAAACAAAAGTGCGGTGAAAAATAAAAATTCACCGCACTTTTGAGTGACTATAGCGAATATTTACGCTTTTGGACCTGCGGCCACTAACGCTTTACCTTCCGCAGTTACCGTATATTTTTCAAAGTTTTTCACAAAACGGTTAGCTAAATCTTCTGCTTTTGCTTGCCATTGTGCTTTGTCTGCATAAGTATCACGTGGATCTAAAATTGCAGGATCAACGTTTGGTAAGGCAGTTGGCACTGCTACATTGAAGATTGGCAATGTTTTGGTTTCTGCTTTGTCGATTGAACCGTCTAAGATTGCATCGATAATACCACGCGTATCTTTGATTGAAATACGTTTACCCGTACCGTTCCAGCCAGTGTTCACAAGATAGGCTTCAGCCCCTGCTGCTTCCATACGTTTTACTAATACTTCAGCATATTGGGTTGGGTGTAAACTTAAGAATGCCGCACCGAAACAGGCTGAGAATGTAGGGGTAGGTTCTGTGATACCACGTTCTGTACCGGCTAATTTAGCTGTGAAACCAGATAAGAAGTAGTATTTAGTTTGTTCTGGGGTTAATTTAGATACTGGCGGTAATACACCGAACGCATCTGCGGTTAAGAAGATCACTTTTTTCGCATGACCTGCTTTAGATACTGGTTCAACAATGTTTTCAATATGATAAATTGGATAAGAAACACGCGTGTTTTCAGTTTTTGAACCGTCAGCAAAGTCAACAGAACCATCTGCACGAACCACCACGTTTTCTAATAATGCATCACGTTTGATCGCACCATAGATGTCTGGTTCGTTTTCTTTAGATAGGTTGATGGTTTTCGCATAGCAACCGCCCTCGTAGTTGAATACACCGTCATCGTCCCAACCATGCTCATCATCACCGATAAGTTTACGTTTAGGGTCGGTTGAAAGGGTGGTTTTACCTGTGCCAGATAAGCCGAAGAATACGGCTACGTCGCCTTTTTCGCCCACGTTGGCAGAACAGTGCATGGATGCGACGCCACGTAATGGTAAGAAGTAGTTCATCATTGAGAACATACCTTTTTTCATTTCACCGCCGTACCAAGTACCACCGATTAATTGCACGCCTTCAGTAAGGTTAAAGGCAATGAAGTTTTCGCTGTTTAAGCCTTGTTCTTTCCAATTTGGATTGGTGACTTTAGAACCATTCATGACCACGAAATCAGGTTTGAAGTTAGCTAATTCAGCGTCGCTTGGGCGAATGAACATATTTTTCACAAAATGAGCTTGCCATGCCACTTCAGTGACGATACGCACCGCTAAACGTGTATCTTCGTTTGCACCACAAAACGCATCAACTACAAATAAACGTTTACCAGAAAGCTGGTTAGTGACTAATGATTTTAAACTTTTCCAAGTTTCTTGATTCATTGGTTTGTTGTCGTTTTTGGCTGCATCACTTGTCCACCATACGGTGTCTTTTGATTTGTCATCTAACACAATATATTTATCTTTTGGTGAACGACCTGTGAAAATACCGGTATCAACGGCTACTGCGCCCGTTGTGGTGACGATACCTTTTTCATAGCCTTGTAAATCTTCTTTGGTTTCTTCTGCAAATAGAAATTCATAACTTGGGTTATGAACAATTTCTGTTACACCATTGATACCAAGATCACTAAGTTCTTTAATTACTTTATTTAAGTCAGTCATACATTACCTCATTAGAGTTAGAAAATTAAAAGATAAGCTATTCTATTACTTTTTGAGAAGAAAAAACGTTAACTAGATCAAATTTTTGAAAAAATTTTGGAGTTTTATATGTTTTTTTGATATGGATCAAGTTGAAATCCATATCATCTATCAGTTCATCAATATTCTCCGTTAACTAAAGAACAAACTGATAAATTTCTCTTTAAATAAAATATTATTTCTTTTTCACCGGTCGTTGCCAGCCTTGAATATGGTGTTGTGGCACACGGCTAATGACAAGTTCATTTTCACTTACATCTCTGGTGATCGTTGTACCCGCACCGATTGTTGCACCATCTGCAATCTTCACTGGGGCAACCAGTTGACAGTCAGAACCGACAAATACATTATCCCCAATTACGGTTTTAAATTTATTGGCACCATCATAATTACAAGTAATGACACCCGCACCGACATTTACATTGGTGCCGATTTCTGCGTCTCCCACATAAGTTAAGTGATTAACTTTTGAACCTTTACCAATACTGGCTTTTTTGATTTCCACAAAGTTACCAATATGGGTTTCTGCAGCGAGTTCTGCCCCCGGGCGTAAACGGCTGAAAGGTCCGATAGACGATTTTTCGCCGATGACGCAGTCTTCCAACACAGAATAAGGTTTAATTTCAACATTATCCCCTACGATCACATTTTTTAGTACGCAACCGGAACTAATTTTTACCCCATTACCTAATTGTACTTTGCCTTCAATAATCACATTAATATCAATTTCGCAATCTTTGCCATGGCTTAATTCACCACGTAAATCAAAGCGTTCAGGATCCGCTAAGCTCACACCTGCTAATAATAAACGGCTAGCTTGTTTACGTTGGTAATAACGTTCTAACGCATTAAGTTGCAAACGATTATTTGCCCCCTCTACTTCCATAATGTCATCTGCTATCACCGCCGCAACTTGACAACCGTCTTGATTTGCCAGCCCGATCACGTCCGTCATATAGTATTCACCTTGAGCATTGTTATTATTTAAACGGCTTAACCATTTTTTGAAACTTGCTCCGTCTGATACCATCACCCCCGTGTTTACTTCGTTAATTTTTAATTGTTCAGGATTGGCATCTTTTTGTTCAACAATCGCCACTACGGAACCATTTTGACGAATAATTCGTCCGTAGCCTGTAGGGTTATCTAGTTGCACAGTTAATAACGCAATGCCATTTTGCGGTTTAGCTGCAATTAATTTTTGTAAGGTTTCTGGTGTAATTAAAGGGGCGTCACCATACAGCATGACAATATTTTCATCATCGTTAAAAAACGGTGCAGCTTGTTGCATGGCGTGTCCCGTACCTAATTGTTCTGCTTGGAAAACCCAATTTACAGGCTCATCCGCTAAACATTGTTTTAATAAATCTGCACCGTGTCCATAAATTAAATGAATTTGTTCAGCATTGAGTTGCTTTGCAGTATCAATCACGTGCTTCACCATTGGCTTGCCAGCTACCTTGTGCAACACTTTAGGTAAATCAGAATACATTCTGGTGCCTTTGCCTGCGGCGAGAATCACTACGCTTAATTTATTGTTAGATTGGGTCATCTTGATATTCTCAACATTGGATTAAACTGCGGTCTATTTTACACGGATTTTGTGAAATGATCTAATATGACTATAATATAATATATCGCCGTAGGGGCGTATTGCATACGCCCAAAAAAGATCGAGCAATAGGGCGTATGCAATACGCCCCTACAAAATGAGAATAAATAATGCAACCTCAATACTATATCGGCATGATGTCTGGCACCAGCCTTGATGGTGTAGATCTCGCTTTAATGAATTTTAGCAAGAATCCACCAGCCATCGTCGCTTGTAATTTCATACCGATGCCCGAAAAAATTCGACAAAAAATCACCGCACTTGTGCAATCGGGACAAACCAGTTTGCAAGATTTGGGCGAGCTAGATCATCAACTGGGGGGACTTTATGCCGATTGTGTCAATCAATTTCTTGCTAAACTGCGGTTAAAATCGGAACAGATTTTAGCCATTGGCTGTCACGGTCAAACCGTTTGGCATTCGCCTAATTCAACTGATCCTTTTACTATGCAAATTGGCGATATGAATATTGTTGTCGCTCAAACGGGTATCACCACTGTTGGCGATTTTCGCCGTAAAGATATGGCAGTGGGCGGGCAAGGTGCGCCACTGGTACCCGCCTTTCATCAGGCAATGTTAAGTACACCTGATAAGCTAAGAGTGATTTTAAATATCGGTGGAATGAGTAATATTTCCGTGCTCAATCCAACTTGTCCAACTATCGGCTATGATGTCGGCGTGGGTAATACGCTGTTAGACGGTTGGATTGAAAAACATCAAGGCAAACGTTACGATAAAAATGGTGCTTGGGCTGCCAGCGGACAAGTCGATCAGGGCTTATTGACAGATTTATTAGACGAGCCTTTTTTTAGCCAAGCACCGCCGAAAAGTACAGGGCGAGAGCTATTTAATTTAGCTTGGCTAGAAAAAAAATTGCAAAAACACACCGCACTTTCACCGCAAAATGTGCAACGCACATTACTTGAATTTACCGTACAAGGTATAGCGAATGAGCTACTCACACTAGAAAAAACAGGTTTGCCTTGTGAATTATTGGTTTGTGGCGGTGGAGCGAAAAATCCATTAATTATGCAACGTTTAACCAATTTATTGCCAATTTGGTTTGTTACTACAACTCATGATGTAGGCTTTGATGTGGACTATATGGAAGCTGCCGCCTTTGCGTGGTTGGCTTATCAACGCATAAACAATTTACCGAGCAACTTGCCTGCGGTCACGGGGGCAAAAAGTGCGGTGAGTTTAGGGGTAATTTTTCCAAAATAGGAAACAAAGATGACAGAACAAAACTTACTTAATGCTCTTGAGCAAATGATCACCGAGCAACGCAATCCCGAATCTACCAACATAGATCAAATGACCACGTTGGAAATTGTTAGCTTAATCAATCAGCAAGATAAAACTGTGCCACTAGCCATTGAAAAATGCTTGCCACAAATTGCGGTTGCAGTAGAAAAAATTGTACAAGCCTTTCAAGCTGGCGGTCGGTTAGTTTATATCGGGGCAGGTACCAGTGGACGATTAGGCGTGTTAGATGCTTCCGAATGTCCCCCAACCTTTGGTGTTGATCCGGCTATGGTGGTGGGTTTAATTGCGGGCGGTGAACGGGCGTTGCGGCATCCGATTGAAGGAGCGGAAGATAATCAAGAACAGGGCAAATTGGATTTACAACAGATTGATTTTTCGGGAAAAGATGTGTTAGTTGGGATAGCTGCCAGTGGTCGAACACCCTATGTAATAGGAGCGTTACAATATGCCAATGAACTGGGAGCGACTACGGTAGCGATTGCCAGTAACCCCCATTCAGAGATGGCAGGAATTGCACAAATTGCCATTGAAACCGTGGTCGGAGCAGAAGTACTAACAGGCTCAAGCCGAATGAAATCAGGCACCGCACAAAAATTAGTACTTAATATGCTCACCACAGCGAGTATGATTTTGTTGGGAAAATGCTACCAAAATTTAATGGTGGACGTGCAAGCCAGTAATGAAAAACTCAAAGCTCGAGCAATTCGCATTGTCATGCAAGCGACAGATTGTTCAGAGTACAAAGCGATTAAAGCGTTAAAACTGGCAGAAAATAACAGTAAACTGGCGATTATGATGATTTTAGCGAATGTCGATATTCAACAAGCAAAAGCTCTCTTAAACGAATATCAAGGACGATTAATAGATGCTTTGCCTTAGAAATACATTATAAGTATATTGAGAATTATTTTTATTTGATCTAATATAGCCACGATGTTTCATCTTAATCTTCATCTCAATCAAGGAGAACTTATATGCGTTTAAAATTTATTGCAGCACTGATTTCAAGTTTACTTCTATCTACCCCAGCTATGGCAGCAGATTTATCAAAAGAAACAAAAGATTATAAAGATTTTGTAGTCGCTCAGATTGATGAACTTGTGACACATACTGAATCTTTTGTTGATGCATTAAAAGCCGGTGATGTGGAAAAAGCTAAAGCTATTTATCCGCAAGCTCGTATGTATTATGAACGTTCCGAGCCGATTGCGGAAAGTTTTGGTGATTTAGACCCACGTATTGATGCCCGTCTTGCGGACTTAGAAGAAGAAGGCAAAGGGGAAAAAGATTGGTCTGGTTTCCACAAAATTGAAAAAGTATTATGGGAACAAAATACTACCAAAGGCACGGAAGAAACTGCCGATCAGTTACTCAAAGACGTAAAAGAGTTGCGTGCTAAAATTCCAACAGCCGAAGTCACGCCAGAGTTAATGATTACTGGTGCAGTAGATTTATTAAATGAAGTTTCCACCAGTAAAGTGACGGGTGAAGAAGATATTTTCTCTAAAACGGATTTATATGATTTTAAAGCCAATATTGAAGGGGCAGAAAAAATCTATGAATTATTCAAACCTGAATTATTGAAAAAAGATGCTAAATTAAGTGCAAAAATCGAGCAACATTTCAAAGAAGTAAATGATTTATTGCAAACCTATAATAGATCAACCAGCGGTTATGACTATGTGCCATACAATACCTTAACCGAAAAAGACACCAAAGCCCTTGCAGAAGCGGTCAACAAATTGGGTGAACCATTGGCTCAATTAGGTGTTCTCTTAGAGAAATAACAGACGAGGTCACAATGAGTCATACCAATAATGCTCGTCGTGATTTTTTAAAGAGTAGTGTTATCATCGGTGCTGGCCTCACGATGGGGTTAGCGGCTGGCACCGCTTATTCTTTGGAACCACGTACAAAAATTACCATAGAAAATATTTATCCTTTTTTTAACCCTCATCAACAAGGCATCACTTCCCCAGCACAACATCATATTTATTTTATTGTGCTTGATTTACATAGCCAAGATGTCGACGAAATTCACCAAATGTTTAAAACATGGACGGAATACAGTCGCCAATTAACACAAGGTAAAAACGTACAAACCTATAGTCAAAATGGCTATGTTCCTGCAGTTGACACGGGCGAAGCAGATAGCCTAAATCCGTATAATTTAACGCTTACTTTTGGTGTCAGCCCAAGTTTCTTTACTAAATTAGGCATTGAGAAAGCTAAACCAGCCGAATTAGTTGATTTACCGCATTTTCCACGTGATCAACTGAAAGCGGAATTTACAGGCGGTGATATTTGTATTCAAGCTTGTGCAGATGATCCGCAAGTGGCATTTCATGCGGTGCGAAATTTAGTCCGTGTTGCCCGTTCAGAAATTACCATGCGTTGGAGCCAATCAGGGTTTAATTCTTTTGAAGGTACGGATACGCCACGCAATCTGTTCGGTTTCCGTGACGGTACGGGGAATCCGCAGGGAGAAGAACTGGATAAAACCGTATGGTATGAGGGTAATAACTGGCTGAAAGGAGGTTCATTCCTAGTGGTGCGTAAGATTCAGATGTTCTTGGAAACTTGGGATCGTACCAACTTAAACGAACAACAGCATACTTTTGGTCGTCATCGTGATTCGGGGGCGGCTTACGGTCAGAAAAAAGAATTTGATCCCGTTGATTTAGACAAAAAAGATGCCAATGGTCAGCCGGTTGTACCGGAAGATTCTCATATGCACCTTGCTCATAAAACTGGGTTAAAAATGTTACGTCGATCGTTTTCTTATTCTAGCGGTATCGATTCGCGTACCGGGCAATTTGATGCAGGATTATTGTTTATCTCTTATCAAAAAGACCCACAACAATTTATTACCATTCAAAATAAGTTAGGTAATATTGATAAAATGAACGAGTACATTACCCATATTGGCAGTGGACTGTTCGCTTGTTTCGCAGGAGTAAAAGATGAAAATGACTATTTGGGTAAAGCCCTTTTTGAAGCCCTTTAAATTGAGTTTATTATTAGGCTTATGTTTCTCTACTTCGGCTTATGCCAAAGTGGAATTGGGAGCGTTATTTGTGCATTTATCGGATGCCTTGTCCGCAGTTAAAAAAGAAAATAGCGAACAAGCCAAAAACGATTTACGAACTTTGCAACAAGAATTTAATGCCATTCCAACCCATAATTCAGAAGCGGGTAAAGAAACCAGTAAAGCACTTGAAACCGCTATTGCTAACCCAACTTTAGCTAATGTAGAACAAATTTCTAAAGATCTTTATGCGTTTGAGCAAGAGCAAAACCCAGTGGATCATGATAAAAATCGTCAGAAATTTGCTGAGCAAGTGCTCCCTACTTTGCAAGACTTAGAACAAGTTTTTGCCAGTAAAAATATTGAACAAATTCGAACCAAGTTCCATCGTTTTGGTGCCACTTGGGGGGCGAATGAATTATCCATGCGTGGAGCCAGTTTAAGCCATTATGGCAAAATGGAAACCGCGATGTCCTTATTCCGTAGTGCCATGCAAGCGAATCCAGCCAATTATGAACAAATGGAACAGCAGCTAGCAATATTGAAGAATACGGTGGATGATTTTATAGGGAATAGTAAAGCTGCTCAGTAAGAACTTGAATTAATGAAAAAGTGCGATTAAAAATTATTTATCGCACTTTTTTGTTTTAAATGATTTTTGTAATTGTTCTAATACATCTTCTACACAAATTTCT
>Ga0192271_1085_pt2 | contig 11230 bp, 12 predicted proteins | sample Koala_Koa24_D3_FD_131264 | JGI IMG/M metagenome (GOLD analysis project Ga0192271, IMG submission 131264) | Enriched cells from koala feces incubated with labeled cellulose particles, San Francisco Zoo, California, United States - Koala_Koa2-4_D3 ...
TAATGATGACAGCGGTACAGTTACACTTGTGTCCTATGATGATGTTCAATTCAGATGGGCAAAAGACGACTTAAACAGCGGCAGCATAAAGCCTGCACAGGGGGATGAGGGTTATGTCTTAGTAACCTATTATGACGGATTGACTTGGAATGTTGGCGATACTGTAATTCTCAGTACTGCAAAGGGAGACAAGCAAGTGACAATAGCAGGAATATTATCCACGATAAACGCTCAAAACAGTGCGGGCAGTAATGGCTATATGATATGTTCCGAAGATACTTTTATTGATATTGTGGGGAATCCGGGTTATACAACGATAGACGTTCAGCTTTCCGGCACAGGAAACGATGATACTGTTAATTCAATTAAGAGCCTTTTACCCTCTGACAGCTCTGTTTCAGACAAACGGCTATCAAATTCCGAATCGCAAAGCTCATACTATACAGGAGCAGTATTCATTTATGGATTTTTAATTATTATAGCGTTGATAACAGTATTTAATATTTTTAATAGCATGAACGCCAGTGTAGCTTCCCGAACAAGACAATATGGTATTATGCGTTCTATTGGCATGGGTACAAATCAACTCTATAAAATGATTGCTGCCGAAGCTATTACCTACGCTGTATTAGGGTGCATAGTCGGATGCGTTTTGGGACTGCCACTTAATAAAATGATGTTTCTGTTCTTGATTACTGATAAATGGGGAACCGATTGGAGCGTTCCTGTTAGTTCATTACTGTTGATTGTTCTCTTGTGTTTTATATCAGCGGCAATCGCAATCGGGCGGCCGATTAAGCAGATAAGTAACATGGTAATCGTAGATACAATCAAAGTACAACAATAACATTTTGCATGAACCGCTTATGACGAGTAAAATTCATCATAGGCGGTTTTTTTTGAATATCTTACAAATGAGTAAGACGAAATTCATGTGTTTGTAAGCTGGTTTTGTTATGATTGGAATAAATAAAATTTTCCCTGTTCTGCCGGACGACGGCAAAAGAAAAAAAGCCGTCGCAGAGCAGAGATATTTTCACGCGCAATTTCTTAATTACGGCGGCTTTGAGAAAATCAAGGCTGCTGTTCTCTTTTCTCTCTAAAGAAATGACGCCCTAATTCTGACAGATACGGCGGCTAATGGAGGTGGCCGCCATGTCATATAGAGTGTATCGACAAAATTCAACATATTTCAGCTTATCAAAAAAAGCCCGACCGCCGTCGAGGATATTTCTACCCTTGAATGTGAACTGTCACATCATCTAAATACTTCTTTTGCTTCCCATGCGCCTGCCTGCGTCTTGCAGATGGGCGCATTTTGTTGTTCAAAAATTTTTTTGAAAAAATTTCGGAAAATGTTCGGCGTTTTTTCAAAAGACAGTATTGCCCCGCGAAAAGGGGGAAGCACCACTAACTTTCGACCGAGAAAGGAGCAGATGCGGCAGCATTGGGAACCGTACACGGCGAAATATCCGTGAGCTTCGGATTTTGAAACTCATCAACATTTTCAAAATTCGGAGGTACGGAAATGCAGTACAACATGAGGGATTGCGGTGCACGTATTTTATGGCTGCGCCGAAACGCCGGCTTTTCACAGAATGAGCTGGCTGAAAAATTGAATATCAGCCCGGAGCATTACCGAGCTGTGGAGAGTGGTCGGCACGGCTGCTCGATTGATTTACTGGTAGACCTGGCGACCCTGTTCGATGTTTCTCTGGACTATCTCGTGCTGGGGCGACGGCTCCACTCTGACAGCAATTCTATCCGGGACAAGCTACTGGAATTGGAGGATGCGCTGTCTGAGTTGCGTCGTTCTTTGTAAAAGCGGGCGTAAGACGACCATTTTGGTCGTGACAGTTCCTCTGAAAGACAATTTATATCAGCTACAATTTAATCACAGCCGGGAAACACCGGCTGGCGGGAACTTTGAAAACTTCATAGTCATTCATCAGGTACGTTACCGTGTGACAAGCTGCATGGGCGGTACGCCATGACCTCCCGGCTCTGGCCGGAAGCGAGCGAACAATACCAGCTTTGAAATGCCGGATTGCAACCGGCACAGCGACGACACCACACAGGGATAATGATACTTCTGTAATTCGCAGCCCGGCCATAAAGAAGGCGGGGAGGTTAGACGCCTATGGAGCGGTTCCGCAAACCGCCGCCTGATGATTTCCCGCTTCTCAGGGGTGTCGAGGACAAATGTGAGAAAAACCGCTTTATGAAATTTTACGGAGCCGGTATCAGGAACTTTTCCTGAATATCGGCTCCTTTGAACATATCCAGGAAAGGAGCCTTTGATATGGATAGAGATTTTAAGCAGTATCACCGTGGGGAAATTTATTTTGCGAACCTCGATCCCCACTACGGCAGTGAGCAGGGCGGCATCCGTCCGGTTCTCATTGTCCAGAACGACAGCGGCAACCGCTATTCGCCCACACTGGTCGTTGCAGCCGCAACGAAGCGGACGGATAAGAAACCCTACCTTCCCACTCATGTGATCTTAAACCACATTCCGGGGATGGAGTACGATGGAGATTCCATGTTCCTGCTGGAGCAGCTCTACACGATTGACAAACATCGCATCAAGGGGTTCGCCGGTCGGATCACCGAGGAACAACAGCGAAAGGTCAATGTAGGGCTTGCCGCCAGCCTGGGGCTGGAGGACATGAACGACGGGAATGTGAAAATTCCGCGGCCAGTCAGGAAGAAACGCTCTGCGCCGCAGGGCGACCCTTTCATGCTGTTCTGCCTCTGCCCGACCTGCCGGAGCAAATTCTTCGACACCAAACAGTATTACATCATCCGGGCAGACCGCAAGCAGAAAGACAAGGATGTCTGCACCTACTGCCAGACCCGTATGGGCTATGACTATTACGTTCTTCCCTATGATTGGGAGGACAGGCAGCCGACAGCCAGCGCACCACAGGAGGAAGTCGGCCATGGAATTACAAGTTGACGAGGAATTTTCCACCCAGATACCCCCGCTGACAGATGAGGAGTTCGCGCAGTTGGAGGAAAACATTCTCTCCGATGGTGAGATCATCAGCCCCATCATTACATGGAACGGCTTCATCGTAGACGGTCACAACCGCTACCGCATTTTGCAGAAGCATCCGGAGATTCCGTATAAGACCTTCGAGATGGAGTTTCCTGACCGCTATGCTGTGCTGGCATGGATTTGTCACAATCAGCTGGGCCGTCGCAATCTGACGGAGGAGCAGAAGAAGTATCTGATCGGGAAACAGTACAATTCCGAAAAAAAATCTGATTTCAAAGGCAACCAGTACACTTCACCTGATGAAAGTGCTTGTCCCCCCAAGGGGGACAAGCAAAAGCGCACCTGGGAAAAGGTCGCTGAAGAAAACCATGTCGGAAAGAAATATGTGTACAATGCTGGGCGCTACGCTGATGGCGTGGATGCCGCCGATGAAATCGAACCCGGCATCCGGCAGGATATTTTATCCGGCAAGATTGCACCCACCGCAAAGGATGTCTCGGAAGTCGCTGACGCCGAACCGGAGGAACGCCCGGAAATGGTCAGGCGGCTCCGTATGACCAAAAGGGAAAAGGATGAAGAACTGAAACGGATGAGGGAAATCGGTGAAAGTTTACAGACTGCCAGGAAGGTGACGGAGGAAAGTATGCTGGCCTCCATCTCCGCCCTGGTGGACACCATGATGAGCAGCTGCAACCGCTGCTTTCATGAATTTCCCAAACTGCTCGATGACCCGCATTACCGCGCACAACTCATTGAGATCATGCAGAAGCCCAAAAACTACATTATGACGATAGAGACAGGAGGCTCTCCCTTATGAATGAAACTACATTGACCTATCAGGAAATGACGCTGAGCAGCCGGGAACTGATCGTACCCAGCAGCTCCTACCAGCGCCCGTTCCGGCCCGAACACGCCATGGCGATCACCAACAAGTTCGACGAACATCTTGCCAATGAGCCGAAGGTCAGCTACCGGGGCGGCAACTATTATGTGTTCGACGGCCAGCACACCATCGCCGCCCGGAAGAACCTGAATGGCGGCAACGATGTCCTTGTGAAATGCAAGGTGTATTATGATCTGACTGAGGAGGACGAGGCGCTGCTGTTCGCCCAGCAGTTTGGTGAGTCCTCCGCACTGACTGCCGGTATCCGGATGCGGGCCTTGGTGTTCGGGAAAGACCCGGATGCGTTGGCCTTTGTCAGCGCAACAGAGGCGGCAGGCATTCATCTGGACTTCGACCAGAAGCGTGGCCGCAACCGGATGGGCTGCATCTATACCGCTTTCCGGGAGTTTCAGAGTGTTGGCGCAGATGTATACACCGAGGCGCTGGAGATCGTCCGGGAGGCATGGGACGGCGAGCCACAGTCCATGCGCGGCGAGATTGTTCAGAGCGTGATTAAATTTGTCTCCATCTATCATGACGAGTACAATCGCCGGAGGCTGGTGCGGCGTCTGAGCGGCTACGACCCGTTGACCATTTACCGGGAGGGTCAGGCCATGGGCGTGAATATGCCCGGCCACAAGAAATATCTATTCCAGGTGTTCCGTATCTACAATGGCGGGAGTCGTAAGACATCCCTGCCGATGAAGTTCTAACTGCATCCCAGTCGTCACCACATTTTTCTTGTTCCGCATCGTTGATTCTACGGCATCGCTCCCCTATAATGTAAGTGCATTACATGATAAGCGATGCCGTAGATCCGATTGCGCAGAAGGGAGGTTTTCACAATCGGACAGCTTACTACCGAAAGTGTAGGAAAGAGGACGTATTCCGTTGAGGAAGTCCGAGAACTTCTTGGTATCAGTCGAAGGAAAGCGTATGAGTTATGCAATTCCGGCTGCTTTCGCGTCATTCGCGTCGGAAGAACAATCAGAGTTTCTAAGTCCTCTTTTGACTACTGGTTAGATCAATGCGATCATATTGGAGGATAAACAAATGGCATCGATTATTAAAAGAGGAAAGACCTACTCTGTCGTATATTACGAGGGAGAAGGCAAAGAAAAACACCAGATTTGGGAGTCTGGTCTTAGCTACAACGCCGCCAAGTCCCGTAAGGCACAACTGGAATATGAGGAAGCTCAGAACATCCATGTAGACCGCACCGATATTACGGTGAAAGATTTTCTTCTTGAGTTTCTCGTTAAATACGGTGAAAAGAAATGGGTTGCTTCGACCTATGACGGGAACATGGGACTTCTGGAGAACTATGTGTATCCCTATCTGGGAGACAAGAAGCTCCACAATATCCGTACCAAGAGTGTAGACGACTACTATCACTTCCTGCTGTTCGAGGCGGAACCGGCTGTGAATGTAGAAAAGCCGAAGCGTGAACACATCACGGCTTCCACCATTCACGACATCCATAAGGTTCTCCGCTGTGCATTCAATCAGGCCGTGAAATGGGAGTACATCGCTAAGAACCCTTTCTTAAATGCGACCCTTCCGGAGCATAAGGAGAAAAAGCGTTCGGCCTTGACGCCGGAGCAGCTTTTCAAGGTGATGGATTTTACTGACCGGCCTGAAATCTACGACTACTACATGATGCACTGCGCCATTCAGCTGGCCTTTGCTTGCAGTATGCGCGGTGGTGAGGTTGGCGGCGTCCAGTGGGACCGCATCAACTTCGCTGAAAGGACGCTCTATATTGACAGGGTCATTGACCGGGTTGACCGCAAGCTGGCTGACACCTTGGCAAAGATGGATGTGATGTACCGTTTCCCGAATCTTTACCCCGGCACCAGGACGATGATCGTTCTCAAGCAGCCTAAGACCGAGGGAAGCATCCGCAATGTCTACATCCCGGAAACGGTTATTCAAAAGTTGCAGACGTTGAGGAAGCTCCAGGATAAGCTCAAGGTTGAGCTGGGAGATGACGGCTATATGGATTATGGCCTTGTGATTTGTCAGGCAAACGGTAGGCCCATTATGACGGAGCATCTGAATAAGCGCTTTAAGGACATCCTTACTGCCATGAATGACCCGGAGATTGATGTGAGCGACATCGTTTTTCACAGCATCCGTCACACCAGCGCAGGCGTAAAGCTCCGACTGTCCAATGGTGATCTGAAAGCTGTTCAGGGCGATGGAGGGTGGAGTACGCCGGATATGGTAACAAAGCGTTATGCTCATATCCTTGATGAAGACAGGCGCTCGATTGCTTCTCAGATGGAGGAACGCTTCTATCATAATGCAGGCAACATTGACCCCATCGAACCGAAGTCTGTTCCGGAGGAAAACAAGGCTCCCACTGCTCCGACTTTAGATGCAAATGCGCTTGCATCGCTCCTGACCAGCAACCCCGAATTGCTGGCGCAAGTCCTTAAGTCCGTCCAGCTTGCTAATTCGTGAGCATTTTATTAGCAGCACGATTCAGTGGTCAAAAAGCCTTATTAGCAAATCTCCTCCAAACGGCCCGAAAAAAAGCCGATTTCGAGATCGCCAATTAGCAAATTGGCCGCTGAAAAGTGTCCGCTCCAAAGGTTCACCTTTTCCCATGAAGGGCTGTGGCACGGAAATTTATTAGCAGATTTTATTAGCAAAAAACTTGATCACTTTTTTATTGCAAGGCAAAAAGAAAGCCGAAAGCCTTGAAAAATAAGGCTTTCGGCGTTGTTAGCTGGCGTCCGCGAGGTGACTCGAACACCCGACCTACCGCTTAGGAGGCGGTCGCTCTATCCAACTGAGCTACGCAGACGTATGAAGTTTATTAGCAGAGGTCCCCGCGGAAAAGTGTCCGCTTTAGGTTCTCTTAGGAGACGGTCGCTCTATCCGGCTGAGCTACGGAAACATTACGATAAACCAGTTCCGAATCGAAACCTTTTTTATTCTACTCAGGTTTCCTTCTTTTGTCAATTGCATTTTCCTGCGTCTCTAATACCCGAAATTCAGATGCCCCTGCATCCAGACCCGCCCCTTGAAGCGGCGGCCGACCGCAGGCTCTCCGAGAAGATCCCGCTCGTTAATGCAGACATCAAATTTCATATCGTTGCACAAGAGCGTCAAAACCCATACATTTTCCCGGCTGATCGTGTTTGTTACCATGTAAAAATTCAAAATTTCCCCGATTACGGTGTACTGGTCACTCTCAACCCCATACGGAATGATGCTGCTCTCCACAATACTCAGCACATCTTCCTTCAGTGCGCGGCGCGTAACGGACGCGTAAAGATCCATGTCACTCAGTGTGAGATTCTCCATGGCGGACTGATCGCCGTCTCTGGCCTGCATCATCAGCTCTCTCCGCTGCTTCGATGATCTCTGCTTGATATCAGCCAGCTTTTTCGTCTTCATGATCGGCAGGAGTATTTTCCGCTGCAGGCCAGACCCGAAAGCACGGCGTTTTCAGAAAAAACATCCTGCCCGGCGCGGCGAAGCTCACGCAGCACATCCGCCACATTATTTACATAGAAAATCAGCGGAATTCCCATCTTCAGCTCATCGCAAATTCCGAAAAAGGATTCGCTGTCCGCATGCCGCTCCACTTCAACCAACTCATTGGTCGTGATACTGGAGCCGCGAAAAAAGGGAAAATAGTATTCCATCCGGAGCCGGTCGTCTTCCGAAAAGCTCCCGAACACGCAGATACCCATATCCTCCGCTATGTGGCGCGTAAAACACACCACTTCATTTCCATAAGAATCGCAGTCCGACATTCTTCCATCCGAATGGCGGATTGTCTCGTCCAAAAGGGAATACAGATCTGTATTCTCCTGCATCTGTGAAAAACCGATTGATCTCAAAAAACTATGAATCATACGCCTTGTCCTAATTATTTTCAACCTTCAGCGCCATATCCAGTGCTTCTCTCTCTTCATCCGCCAGCATAATAATCGGATTCCCGTCAATTACTTCCTTAATATAAGTAAAACATCCCTCACGGCTGTACATGGCATTCAGAATAAACCCGTCATTTTTCCGATTCAGAAGCGCCAGTGAGAAGGACAACTTCCCACCCATCTCCTCAAAGGCATTGTATTTCACCAGACCGACCTTCTGATAGGTGTGATCCAGATGATCCATGATGATCTGAATCTGCTCCTTATTTTCTTCCTCGGCATCCATCAGATGCTCCACCTGCTTTAAGCGGCTCTGAAGAATATTTTCCAGAGACTGGCCGTTTTTCCCCTCCATAAACATTTTATAGCTTTTTCGCATCTTCGTTGTCTTAACCGCATTTACCAAAACGATGATCAGAAGAATCACCACAATCACAGCAAGCCCAAGCACGAATGCGTCCGCGGGGATGCCTGTCATCTGTTCTAAATCCAGACTATATAAAAAATCTATCATTTTTTCCTCTTTTCTTATCGGTCTGTGTTCATTTCTCTATGCTTTGAACCATCTGTAAAATTCTGTCCAACTCGTCCTGAGAATAGTATTCGATCTCTATTTTCCCTGTATTCCTGTTTTTCTGGTGAATTTCCACCTTTGTTCCGAAAATCTGCTTCATTTGCTCTGCAATATTATCACAGATTGCGAGAAATGTCTCGTCAATCTCTTCCTTTTTTTTCTGTTTTGCCTTTTCGCCGCGTTTCAGGATGCTCTTTACCAGCTTTTCCGTCTCACGCACGCTCAGATTCCTCTCGACAATCTGTTTTGCGGCTGCAATCTGCCCCTCCGGTGTCTCAATGGAAATCAGGCAACGGGCGTGTCCGTTGGTCAATCTACCGTCAATCACCATCTGCTGCACTTCCTCACACAGCTTCAACAGGCGCAGCGCATTGTTAACCGCTGTCCGGCTCTTTGATACACGATTGGCGACTTCCTCCTGCTTCAGACCGAATTCCTCCAGGAGACGCTGATAAGCCTGCGCCTCCTCAATCGGGTTTAAATCCTCCCTCTGGATATTCTCAATCAGAGACATCTCCATGATTTCCCGGTCGGAAATATCCCGGATAATCACCGGAACCTCCTTCAGCCCGGCCATTTTCGCCGCTCTCCACCGTCTCTCACCGGCAATAATCTCATAATAATCCTTCTTATCCTGAACAATCAAAGGCTGAATAATTCCATATTGCCGGATAGAATCCGCAAGCTCCGCCAAGCCGTCTTCGTTAAAATACTTGCGCGGCTGTTCCCGATTCGGCTCCACCTGAGAAATCCGCAGTGTGGAAACCGGCTCCCTATCTGAATTGCCCGCCGGAATCCCGTGATTTAACTGATTTGTATTCACTTTGTTTGTAATGAGAGAGTCAAGACCCTTCCCCAGTCCGCTTTTCTTTGCAGCCATATTACTGTTCCCCTCTCTCCGTTACTTCTTTTGCCAGCATGCGGTAGCTCTCCGCGCCGGCGGATTTTGAATCATAGATATTGATGGGCAGTCCGTGACTCGGCGCCTCCGCCAGCCTGACATTTCTCGGAATGATTGTCTTATAAATCGTCGTGTCTAAATTATTCTTTACATTCTCCACGACCTGAAGAGAGAGATTCGTCCTTGCGTCGTACATGGTAAAGACCACACCCTCCATCTTCAACCCCGGATTCAGCCGCTGCTGTACGAGTTCAATCGTATACATCAGCTGGCTCAGCCCCTCCAAAGCATAATATTCACACTGAATCGGTACCAATACCGTATCCGCTGTCGTCATCGCGTTAATCGTCAGCATGCTTAAAGAGGGCGGACAGTCAATCAGAATATAATCATAATCATCCCGGATATAGTCGATCTCATTCTTTAACACATACTCCCTGTCCGTGACATTCAAAAGCTCGATCTCCGCCCCTGCCAGATTTACATTGGATGCAATCACATCAAGATTTTCAATCTTTGTATGTATCACCGCATCGGAAATGGAACATCCTCCCAGGATCAATTCATAAACCGTGTTTGTACACTCATCCTTATCGATTCCGATCCCGCTGCTCGTATTTCCCTGCGGATCCATATCAATCGTCAATATTTTTTTCCCAAGCTCTGCCAGACATGCGGATAAATTGATCGTTGTCGTCGTCTTCCCGACTCCGCCTTTTTGATTTGCAATCGCAATGATTCTTCCCATCTTTCTTACTCCTTGTCAGTCTGATAATGAGTATACCATGTTTCTACTCCTATATCCAGACCCAAATGTTTCACGTGAAACAAAATTCTTTTAAACGAGTGCGCATGAGGGATGGAGGGCCATGAATAGTAACTTAAAATTTTTTAAACCGGCTTGGTCTACGATACAAAGGAATGTTTCACGTGAAACATTGTTGCCTCAAATCACAATCGAAGTTCAAAAGCCGATTGCATCTGAGTGAAATTCGTTGTATCATCATATATATGATACAAGGGACAAAAGGTCAGAAATCGGATGCTTGCATCCATCAAATCATATATAAGTAAGTGAAATTACCCCTATCCATCAGAGAGGAGACATTCATCATGAAAAAACATCTCAAAAATATTGCGTTAATGGGAATCACAATCGCCGGCGTGATCGCAATTTCAAATAAAATTGTCGACATCGCAGCAAACGCAAATGACTGTCTTCCGTCCGACAAGGGAATTTTCTACCATTGGAAATACGGAGACGTATATTATACGAAGACCGGCAAGGGAAAACCCCTCCTTCTGATTCACGACCTGAATGTTTGCAGCTCCTCCTACGAGTGGAGCCGCGTGATTCAAAAGCTTTCCCACAGCCATACCGTCTACACGATAGATCTCCTCGGCTGCGGTCGTTCGGATAAACCGAACCTCACATACACAAACTACCTCTATGTACAGCTGATCAATGATTTTATCAAAAAAGTCATCGGATCCAGAACCTCTGTCGTGGCAACCGGCTATTCTCTGGCCTTTACGGTCATGGCTTGTCACATGGAAAACAAAAATTTTGATAAGATCATCGGCGTCTCCCCCTGCGAATCATCTGACGGATTCTCTTGTAAAAACCGGAGTGGAGATGTACCGGTACAAGACCGGCACGCCGGCGCGGATTGACCGCCGGTCGATCGATTTTTCCCGGATGGAGGAACAGTTCGGGGATGAGAGAGTCGTGCCGTTTTCGTTTACGACGGATCCGGAGAGTATACAGATCGATCAGGAGAGCTGCTGGCTGACCTATACAAACGAGCGGACGCATGAGATTATCCGGGAAAATCTGGACCGGTCTCCCCTGTTTTCCGGGATGATTGAGGGTACCGGTCCGAGATACTGTCCGTCTATCGAGGACAAAGTAGTAAAGTTTTCGGATAAAGACCGGCATCAGCTGTTTATTGAGCCGGAGGGAAATCATACTACAGAA
>Ga0192271_1097_pt1 | contig 11100 bp, 9 predicted proteins | sample Koala_Koa24_D3_FD_131264 | JGI IMG/M metagenome (GOLD analysis project Ga0192271, IMG submission 131264) | Enriched cells from koala feces incubated with labeled cellulose particles, San Francisco Zoo, California, United States - Koala_Koa2-4_D3 ...
CTGACGGCTCCGATATCGTCATTGATTTTGAAACTTCCGATACGGAAGCGGCTGACGAGACAGAGGCAGTCGAGACCGAAAATGAGACTGAAACTGAAATCACAGCTCAGGAAATCATTTCTCTGTCAGAACTGGTACTGGATCCGAATACGGAGGAAGATGCTACCGAGACAGCAACGATTGAAGCAGGTCGGAATTATCTGACGATCTCTACCCAGCGTACAGACTTGGTTGCTGGCACCGGAACCATTTCCGTATATAATGCAGCGGACGGTTCCCTGATTGAGACAGTGGAGATGAGCGACACAACAAAGGTTATTTCTGAGCCGATCACAGACGTGGAGAAGCTTTACGAGCTGGGTGAGTGGACGGAAGGAACCGAGTTCCGCATTTATCTGGATACGCCATTTGCCGCGGATATGTCCTATTACATCATGATTGGCGACGACGCGCTCACGACAGAGGATGGCTCTGCATCGATTCAGACCGCGTTGGATGCCACTATCATTAACTGGCATTTTGGCACGCTCAGCTACGGCATCGGGCTTGACGAGACGGTGGATGGCGTGACAGCGAACAGTGCGGTGCCCGGTACGCTCTAGGTAGATGCGGAGACCTCCACCTACGCTTTGCTTGACAGCATTACCGTGGACGGCGTTGAGACCCTCGCAGATGGAACGGCGATTGCATTCACGGAGAGCTCCACCTTTGAACTGAACATCGGGCAGAGCGGAGAAGCGGTGATTCACGTATCCTATTATGATTCCGCAAATACGATGAATCTCGTGAATGAAGCTACTTATACGGTGACAGTGAAATGATAAACAGAAAAGTAATTTGGAACTGAAATAATCGTCTGGCGGCCTGACAGGAATAAGGCAATGCTTATCCTGGCGGGCCGATTCTGTATTGAAGTGGCGTCAGTGTCTGTTTCGCTTGATGTATAAGCTGAACTGGAAATTCATTGAAAAAAGAAAGAGGAAAAAAATGGACAAGATATGCTTAAAGGAAAATGGCCTTTCGGTCACATTTGGTATCAACGAAGAGCAGGTGGTAGAACTGCTGGATTTTTCTACACAGGGAAAGGAAAGTAAGGTGGATTTCCTGCCTGACGCGCCGCATCCGCTGATGGAAGTGCAGATTTCCGGGAAGAGTACCCGTGCGATGCATGGCTATAAGCATAATATGGAGGGCGCTTCCCTTGATTTTCATTATGTGTCGCATGAAATCTGTGAGCAGGAAGGCGGGATGGAGCTTCTCATCCGCCTGGAGACGGCGTACCGGCTTGCCGCGGTTTATCATATGCGGTTTTACGATGGGATACCGATGGTACAGGTCTGGACACAGCTGGAAAACCAGGGAAAAGAGAGCATAGGACTGGAATACGTGTCTTCTTTTATTTATCAGGGTCTCTGCAAAAACGGACAGAAGCCTTATTATGACAAGACGGACATTTATGTGCCGAATAACAGCTGGGCTTCTGAGGCGCAGTGGATTCAGCGTGACGCGGCGGATCTGAACCTGGCCGGGATGACGGTGGATGGTTTTGAACTGCCTGGATTTGGAAATAACCGCTTCTGGTATGGAAGTAGCAGCTCCTGGACGACCTGTGAATATCTGCCGATGGGGATTGCCGCAGACCGGGAGACGAATGAGGTGTTTTTCTTTCAGATTGATACTTCCGGCCAGTGGCACGCGGAATATGGTTCCGGGGCAGGCAAGTGCCTGTATCTTGCATTGAGCGGACCGACGGGTGCGGAGCATGGATGGTGGAAAAATCTTCGCCCCGGCGAATCTTTTGCAACGGTTCCGGCTGCTTTTGGCGTTTCATTCGGAGGCGTCAATGAAGCCATTGCGGCGCTTACTAAATATCGGCGCGCAATCCGCAGGCCAAATGCGGATGATGAGAAGCTGAATGTCGTCTTTAACGACTACATGAACTGTCTGATGGGAGACCCGACTGAGGAAAAGGAGCGCGCAATCATTGACAAAGCGGCGCAGATGGGATGTGAATATTATTGCCTTGACTGCGGCTGGTATGACGACGGTTTCTGGTGGAACCGTGTAGGAGAGTGGAAGGAGTCAGCGAAGCGATTCCCGAACGGGCTGAAGTCTGTCTGCGCGTACGCGAACAGCAAAGGCATGAAGATGGGGCTCTGGCTGGAGATTGAAGTGATGGGTATTACCTGTCCGCTTGCGGATCAGCTTCCGGACGACTGGTTTATCTGCCGCCATGGGAAACGCCACATGGACAATGGGCGCTATCTGCTTGATTTTCGCAACCCGGAGGTTCGCGCGTACTGCCGCGGTGTTGTCGACCGTCTGATCCGCGACTATGGTGTGGAATATTTCAAGGTGGATTATAACGTAACGATGGGCTTTGGAAGCGATCTTCACTCCGACAGCTGCGCGGACGCGATTCTGGAGCATTACCGCTGCCTCTACCGGTGGTATGAAGAGATTTTTCGCGACTATCCGGATCTGGTGATTGAGAATTGCGGCTCCGGAGCCCAGCGCATGGATTATGGCATGCTGCGCCTTTTGAGCCTGCAGTCGACGAGCGACCAGACCGATGCGGTTCTCAACAGCTATATCGCCGCCAACGTGGCGAGTGCCGTTACACCGGAGCAAGCCGGCATGTGGGTATTTCCCTATGAAACAGACGAGGAGCATATCATCTGGAATATGTTAAATGGCCTGCTGCTGCGCCCTTACATCAGCGGGAGAGTGTGGAACATGGAGCCCTCCGGTATGCAGCTGATGCAGGAGGGAATTGCGCTTTACAAGAAAATCCGCGGGCACATCCGCACCGGCGTACCGTTTTTCCCGCTTGGCTTTGGGCATATCAACGATGAGGTGCTTGCTTATGGAATCCTGGATCAGGATGTCGCGTACCTCTCCGTATTCGCGCCAAAGACCGATGAGGCCACCATTCCTCTGCCGGATGATTGGAAAGACGCGAAGGTCTCTGTTCTCTATCCGGCAGACGGCCGCTGTACGTACAGCTGCCGGGATGGAAGCTTATACGTGAAATTCCCGCAGAAAACTGCGGCGAGGCTGTTCCAGATTGTTGTCGATTAACCTGGCGTAAAAATATTTCAACTGCTTACTATTGATATAAACAGTATGTAATTATCCAAGAGACTGATGGTACAGATAAATCGCACAGGCGATATCTTCCACTGCCATTCCTACAGCATCAAAAATGGTGATTTCATTCCGGCCTTTGCGTCCGGAAAGCTTTCCGAGAAGGACGTCTCCGACGGTTCCGATGAGGTGGTCTTTACCAAAACGGTTTTCGCCAAGCGGAATCAGGAAATCGCCGCTTTCGTGCAGGATGGATTCCGTGTTATCGCAGTAAACATGAGCGTCGGCCATGAGGTCAGAATCCAGCTCCCTTGTGGTCGGCGCGCATGCGCCGATTGCGTTAATATGGGCGCCGTCTTTTACCCAGCCTCGGCAGAGAATGGGAGCCTTTGCAGGGGTTACGGTGCAGATGATGTCAGCGCCATACACAGCTTCCTCGACGGTAGCGCAGGCTTTACTGTTCAGGCTTTTTTCGTCTGGGCGCAGGCTGCCAGAGCTTCCGCGCTTGCCTTATTGACATCCCAGCACCGAAATTCGGTCAGGTCAAAGGTTTTTGCCAGAGCATCCAGATGCGAATATCCCTGTGCGCCGCAGCCGAGAATAGCGAGAACCTTCGAATCCGGGTTCGCGAGGGCGCGTGAAGCGACCGCGCTGACTGCTCCAGTGCGTATTTTGGTAATAGACATCGCGTCGACGGATGCCAGAAGCTCTCCGTGTTCATTTTCAAACAGAAGAATGGCGCCCTGGTGAGAAGGATATCCCGTGCCGCCGTTTGTGTGATAGACACTGATGACTTTTACTCCAAAAAAGCCTTCCGAATAGTAGGCCGGCATCAGGCCAAGAATGTTTGTGTTCGGCAGGTCAATGGCGGTGCGCAGATACTGTACACAACTGCCGCTTCGTTCGTCTTTTAATGCCTGCTCCATGATGGACAGGCAGGCATCGACGGTCAAATGCGTTTCCACATAGGATTGATCTAAGATTTTCATATTGTTTGTCACTTTCGTTTCTAAGCCGGATAAACCGGAGCTATCATTTTACAAGGCTAATAGGATGTTTCTTTTACATGTCACATCTGTAGTCCGGGAAATACCGTAAATCTGATCAAGGTATGACTTGTAACATGTTTCGATGCCAGGTCACTCCAAAAGGGTGATTCCCCAGTCCAGGATTCCCGTAAGCAGCAGGATTCCCACACCGATTGCGAGCGTGGTATAAGGTCTGGGAACGATCCGGAACAGATGGATTGGCTCCGGCGGGTCAAAGTCCTGGGTCTGTTTCTTTTTGAGGCGGAACTGAAACGCTTCTTTGGGCAGATTTCCGCCCTTTAAAAGCTGCAGTGCGGAGGCGACCAGTACCAGGCCGCCGACCAGCAGTACTGCAGAACGGGCGGAGGAGAGGCCGGATGCGGCGCCTCCTCCGATGAGAGCGCCCACAAGGCCGAAAAACAGGCTGAGTATCAGGCCGCAGCCCATACCGATCACTAATGCAAAAAATACATCCCGTATAACGGTTTTCATTTTTTTCATAACTTATACCTGATGACAGGCTACAAAATGGCCTGGCTCTACTTCTCTCAGGGCAGGGGCTTCTGTGCGGCAGCGGTCGCAGACACAGCGGCAGCGCCCCGCAAACCGGCAGCCGGCCGGCGGGTTGATCGGGCTGGGAATGTCCCCTTCCAGCTTGATGCGTTCCCGTTTAAGCTCTACATCCGGATCCGGGATAGGGATTGCGGATAAAAGCGCCTGCGTGTAAGGATGGAGCGGATTTTCGTAAAGATGTTCTGCTTCCGTAAGCTCTACCAGCGTTCCCAGATACATGACCGCGATGCGGTCGGAAATATGTTTGACCATCGCGAGGTCGTGAGCGATAAAAAGGTAGGTCAGGCCCATCTCGCGCTGCAGCTTTACGAGAAGATTGACGATTTGGGCCTGGATCGATACGTCCAGTGCCGAGATGGGTTCGTCGCACATGATGAACTCCGGGTTGACCGCGAACGCGCGGGCGATCCCGACACGCTGGCGCTGGCCGCCGGAAAACTCATGCGCGAAACGGTTTGCGTGTTCCTTGTTCAGACCAACCATTTCCAGAAGCTCGTATACGCGTTCGGTGCGCTCCTCACGGCTTTTCGCCAGATGATGGATATCGATGCCTTCCGCAATGATATCAGCGACGGTCATTCGGGGATCCAGCGAAGCATACGGATCCTGGAAAATAATCTGTGCCCGGCGGGCAAATTTCATTTTTTCTGAGCCGCGGAGTGCATGTACGTCAAGCCCGTCAAAGCGAACTTCGCCGCCGGTTTTGGGATAGAGTCCCATGGCCGTACGCCCGCAGGTGGTTTTCCCGCAGCCGGACTCGCCCACCATACCCAGCGTTTCGCCTTTGTAAATGGTAAAGGAGACGTCGTCTACGGCTTTTACCACGCCGCCGCCAGAGGCCTTAAAATATTTTTTCAGATGGCTGACTTCTAAAAGGGGCTGTTTTTCTTCCGACATGGTCACACCTCCTCTTTCCCGTGAAGGATTGCTTCAACTCTGGGCGCCCTGGGATCATGCAGCCAGCAGCTGGCCTCATGACCGCCGCCGAAATCGGTATCTGGCGGCAATTCATCTCTGCAGATGGGCATACAATATTTGCAGCGAGTGCAGAACGGACATCCGGCCGGTGGCTGCAGCAGATCCGGCGGTGTACCTTCAATCGTAGACAGGGTCTGCTTGTTGGTAAGATCCAGTCTCGGTACAGCCTCCAGAAGCGCTTGTGTATAAGGGTGCCGCGGCTGATAAAAGATATCTCTCACAGCCCCGCGTTCTACAATTTTACCGGAATACATGACACAGATGCGGTTAGCGATATCCGCGACGACTCCGAGATCGTGTGTGATCAGGATAATGGCCGCTCCCAGGTCTTTTTGCATTTGTTTCATCAGATCAATAATCTGTGCCTGAATGGTGACGTCCAGGGCAGTCGTCGGCTCATCCGCGATCAGCAGCTTGGGGTCGCTCGCATGCCAGAGCCGTAGCGATCATTGCTCTCTGGCGCATTCCGCCGGAAAACTGGTGCGGATATTCTTTTGCACGGATTTCCGGATTCGGAATTCCCACCTTAGCCAGGAGCTCGATTGCCTGTGCGGCGGCGTCCTGCCGGTTAGCCTTGCCATGAATCCGCAGGGATTCAGCGATCTGTTTTCCTACCCGCATGGTGGGATCAAGGCTCGTCAGGGCGTCCTGGAAAATCATGGCACTTTCCGAGCCGCGATAGTTCCGCAGCTCTTTTTTCTTCATCGCCAAAACGTCCCGCCCTTCGAAGAGAATTGAAGAGCCTTCTTTGATTTTTCCGGGATCAGCAATCAGACGCAAGATTGATTTTGCGGTAACACTTTTGCCGCAGCCGGATTCTCCGACGATCGCCAGCGTCTCCCCCTGCTCTACGTCAAAGGAAATCCCCCGGACGGACTGCACTTCACCGGCATAGGTATAATAGGATACCCGCAGGTCTTTTACCTGCAAAAGCTTCTCACTCATATCCAGCCTCACTTTCTTAGTTTCGGATCCAGAGCATCTCGCAGGCCGTCGCCCAGAAGATTAAAGGACAGCTCACTCAGAACCAGACCGCTCGCCGGGAAAACCCGCTGCAGCGGGTAGAAATCCATGGCTTCCTGTCCGAGAGAAATGATGACGCCCAGAGACGTATCCGGAGACTGAAGGCCAATGCCCAGGAAGCTTAAGGTAGATTCCTGGAAAATATAGTTCGGAATCGAGGTCGCAACATTTAAGATCAGGATACTCAGCGTATTCGGAATCAGATGCTGGCGGATGATGCGCCATGGTTTTGCACCGAGCGTCTGAGCAGCCATCACATATTCGGAGGTTTTCAGCTGCAGGATCAGTCCGCGGACAGAGCGTGCGGTATTACACCAGGAGGTCACACAAAGAGCGATCAGAAGGCTTGGCACACTGCTGCCCAGAACGAGCATGACCAGAATGACGACCAGCAGGTAGGGGAGCGACATCAGTACTTCGATGATACGCATCATAATATTATCGACCCATCCTCCGAAATAGGCCATCACACCGCCGTATATGCTGCCGATAATAACCTGTACACAGGTACAGACCAGAGCAATCAGCAGGGAGATGCGGGCGCCTACGCAAATGCGGGCGAACAGGTCACGGCCGAGCAGGTCTGTGCCGAACCAGTGTTCCGCACTGGGACCCTGGTATTTTGCGGTAAGCTCCATGTACGTGTAATCCTGTCCGCAGATGGTGGGTCCGAAAATAGCCATAAATACCAGGAAAAGCATGACAACCAGGGAAATCATGGCTACCGGATTCTTTTTCAGGCGGCGCCACGCATCCTGGGCATACGTGATGGTCGGACGGACAATCGCTTCTTTGTCTGTATCTTCACATCCCTCGATGACAAAACGAGGATCGGTTGTTTTTTCCATTTGCGTGTCACCCCTTTCCGCCAACGCGGATTCTTGGATCCACGACTGTATAAAGAATATCTACGATAAATACCACTACCACGTACAGGATAGCCATCAGAACCGTCTGTCCCAGCACAATGGACATATCCCTGGCCTGAATCGCCTCTATGTAATAGCGCCCGAAGCCTGGTATGGAGAAAATCTTTTCAATAAAGAAGGAGCCGGTCAGAGCGAACGCTACGCTCATGGGCAAAACCGTGATGATTGGGATAAAGGCGTTCCGCAGGATATGTTTGCGAACGATCTGAGGTTCGCTGAGCCCTTTGGCCCGCGCCGCGAGTACATAATCCTGGCTGATGACGTCCAGCATGGAGGTTTTCAGCAGCCGGGAATAGGTCGCGATATAGGAAAAACATCCGGTCAGCGTGGGCAAGACGGTGTATTCCCACCCCCCAAACCAGAGATCATCTCCGGAAGGCCAGCCGATGATCGGGAACCATCCAAGCTCTCCGGCAACGTATTTCTGCAGCAATAGTCCGAAGATCAGCGTAGGTACGGAAATCATCAGGACGGAGAAGAATACAATTAAGTAGTCCAGCCAGGTTCCCTTGAACATCGCTGCCAGTATGCCAAGCAGAAGTCCTAATGTAATCCCGACAATGATACACTGCAATCCAAGCCGGACAGAAGGCGCAAGCGTCTCGGAAAGCAGTTTCTGGATATCATATCCGGCCATTCGGACAGACTCTCCGAAATCGCCCTTCAGCATGGAGCGCATGGTAATAAAATAGCGCTGCAGAGTCGGCTTGTCTAATCCGTATTTGTGGTAAAGGTTTTCCGCAACGGACGCCGGCAGACGCTCCACCCGGGAAGTCAGAGAGTCTCCGGGGACAGCCTCCAGCATAAAAAAAGTAGCTGTAGCTATGATATAAAGTGTCAGAAGCATTTCAAAAAAACGCCGCACCGTATATTTCAACATTTTCATCAGTGTCATCCTCGCTTTCAAAGAGAGGAGGGAGACCCCGGATGCAGTCTCCCTCTTTTGCTCGCGCCATTACGGCAAAATCACTACAAAATCCGCGAAATGACGGAACGTATGCAACTGGATCAGTCTACCAGATAAGCGCGTGTAAAGTCGAAATATGGTCCAACAAACGGGCATACCACGCCTTTGAGCTTGTTGCTGATGCAAAGGATGCTGTCGGTATACATATACGGTATCGCGGCAACCTCGTCGCAAACGACCCATTCCTCTGCCTCTGCGTAAATCTGTACGCGGGCTTCCGTGTCAGACTCGCTGTTCAGACGGTCAATAAACTCGTCAAACTCTGCCGCCAGCTCCTCTGTCCAGCCAGAATAGCGGATAGAGGTACCGTAGCTTGCCCACATCTCCAGGAATGCCATCGGGTCATTGTAATCGCCGTTCCATCCGGCCTGACCGATGTCATAGTTGCCCGCCTTGCGCTCTTCAGAGAGAAGAGAGCTGTCGCCCAGAACATTGACATCTACGGTAATGCCAAGGGTGGTTTCCCACAGATTCTTCCAGTATTCCTGCTGCTGGCGTTTGATGGTGGTGTCGCCATAGCAGATATAGGTGATCGTAACTTCAGAAAGCTCACGGGTATCGCCGAGTTCTTCCATACCTTCTTTAAACAGAGCCTGCAGAGATTCCGCTGTATCGTATTCTTCCGCAAGAGCAAGCAGCGGCTCGGTAACATTGTCACGGAAATTGATATCGTCTACGGTCACGCCGAGCGGAACAAATCCATAAGCCGGATTGTAGCGGTCAAAGATCACTTCGGTAAATTCTTCACGGTTCGCGGCAAGAGAGAGCGCCAGACGAACTTTCTGGCTGTCCATCAGACCAGAGGTGCAGTTGCCCTGGCGGTTGAAATAGAAATAGGTAACATTCGGTGCATAGCCCGCGATGTAGGTATAATCTCCATCCTCCGCTCCGTCACGGTAAGCCTGTACATAGTCTCCGCTCGGCGCCAGTACAGCCAGCTCCCCGTTTTTGAACATCGTACTCTGGGTAGATGCTTCTTCAATATTAATCAGCGTGATCTGGGTCAGCTTGACATTGTCTGCATCCCAGTAGCTTTCATTTTTGGTCAGTACCATACTGTTGTCCAGCATATAAGAAGAAACGGTGAACGGATCGCACCATACATGGGTGGTGTAATCGGAATCATACATATCGCCTGCCGCCTCGATGACGTCCAGACGAATCGGGTACATCCAGGTGCAGCTGACCTTGGAGAGGAATTGCGGGGCAGCTGTCTTCAGGGCCACGACAAGGGTGGTGTCATCCTCTGCCGTAACTGCGAGATTCTCTTTTGCCGCTTCAATATCCTCATCGGAAGTCTCGGATGCGTCAAGGCTGTAGAGCTCTTCGCCGCCGACAATGTCGCCTACGAAGGAAGCAAAGTCAAAGCCGTTGCGCGGGTCAGCCAGACGCTTGAAGGAATCTACAAAGTGCTGTGCGGTAACCTGCACGCCGTCGCTCCAGTAATATTCGCGAAGATGGAAGGTCCATGTAAGACCGTCGTCAGAGGTCTCCCAGCTTTCCGCTCCGGCCGGCTCGTAGTACTGTGAATTGTTCTCATCCATGGAAGGACGCACCAGACCCTCCAGCACATGGGACTGTACCTGGATTTCCTCTGCCGCGTAGTTCGCGTTGTTATCAAAGGAATAGAAGTTGGCAGCTGCCCAATTGACCTGGATGCTCTGATCGGCTGCCAGAGATTCTTCCTCCGCAAAACTGGTGAATCCCGGAACCATCAGTCCGACACAGACAGCGGCTGAGCCCTTCAGGAAATCTCTTCTGGTGATAGTGTTCATTTTTTCTCCTCCTTGTTTGCAAATCATTTGGATATGACTGTGTAATATCTATTGAATCCGGCGCTTTCCCGGTATTCAAACATAATTTTTGGCTGAATCAGGCAGGCATTCCTCTGCCGCAGCCAGCAATCGCTCAATGTCAGTTTTGTTTGTAAAAGGCGCCACGGAAACACGGATATACCCGGGCTTCCCTGCACTTAAGTATACTCCTCGCTCCTCAAATGCCCGGGCAACCTTCGATTCGTCAGGGGTGCAGACCAGAAAGCTGGCGCAGCGTTCTTCTTTTGAAAGAGCCGGAGCCAGCCGACAGCCAAGTGCGCAAAGCCCCCGCTGAGTCATTTCAAAACATTCAGATATATGGGCTGCAATGCGTTCCATGCCAATCGTCTGGATCTGATCCAGTCCCGCGTTCATCATATAGATGCTGGAAAATGGAACCGTCCCGGCTTCCAGCTTTCTAGCGTCGAGCGGGTCGGTGCAGCAAATCTCATAAGTATTGCGATCCAGTGTCATGGCAGCGTTATATCCGGCAAATACAGGTGTGAGCTGCTCAAGAAAGGCATCGCTGCAGTATAGGAAGCCCATGCCTTCCGCGGCAAGCATGCCTTTGTAGCCGGAAGCGGCCAGGGCGTCGACGCCAAGCTTCTGTACGTCTACCGGAATCAGTCCCAGCGCCTGAATGGCGTCAGTCACTACCAGGATGTTTCTTCTGTGGCATTCTTCTGTCAGTTTTTTTAGAT
>Ga0192271_1083_pt1 | contig 11052 bp, 9 predicted proteins | sample Koala_Koa24_D3_FD_131264 | JGI IMG/M metagenome (GOLD analysis project Ga0192271, IMG submission 131264) | Enriched cells from koala feces incubated with labeled cellulose particles, San Francisco Zoo, California, United States - Koala_Koa2-4_D3 ...
CTGGAGATGAGTCTCGGCGAGGATATGAGCGTCCGCGCGTTTCTCTCCTACATCGAGATCACAGGCGGGGAGAGTATGCTGGAGAAAAGCACCGTCGGAAATCTGTTATCTTCCCTGACGCGCCTGCCCGACGACGAGGTGATTCGAAAAGTCCGGGAAAACGGGATGGGTGTTTCCGACGCCGTCCCCTTTGCCACGATGCAGGAGGCAGCAGACGGGCTGCTGACCGGGGAGTGCATTCTCTTTTTTGACGGATTTGACCGGGCCGTGAAAATTCCGGACAAAGGCTATCCGGCCATGTCTCTTCAGGAGGTGGAGTCGGAGAAGTCGGTCCGGGGAAGCAACGAGCGTTTCTCCAACTCCGTGAAGCAGAATGCCGCTCTGATCCGCAAGCGGATCCGCTCCGCGGATGTCAAGGTCCGGGAGCACAAGGTCGGTGTGCGGTCGAAGACAAATCTGTATCTCATGTATTATGACGGCCTGATTTATCCGGAGTTTCTGGAGGAGATGGAGCGGCGGCTGGAGGGGTTCTCCATCGACGGCGTGCAGGATATCGGTGTGGTGCAGCAGCTTTCCGAGAAATACTGGTACTCCCCGTTTCCACAGTTTCAGGTCACGGAGCGCCCGGACCGGGCGGCGATGGCGCTTCTGGAGGGCAGGAGGAATCCTTCAGATACTCCACACGGTAGCGGTACATCTGCTCGCGCAGATTATTCAGCATCGCCAGCAGCTTCGGATTGTCCGACGACATGTAGAGAACATCGTGAAAATTCTCATCCGCCTTGGCGATCTGCGGGATATCGCCGGTCCTGGTCTTCTCCCGAAACTCCTCCATCGCCACGCGCAGCTGCTGCATCTCATTCTCTGTGATATTCTGACAGGACAGGCAGACAGCGAGCTCCTCCAGCGCACAGCGGATCTGAAGCACATCTTCCATATCCTTCTCCGTCATCCGCGCAACCTCCGCGCCCTTGCGGGGAATCGTGATGGCCAGCCCCTCCTGCTCCAGCATCCGGATCGCCTCGCGGATCGGCGTCCGGCTGACACCCAGCTTGGAAGCCAGCTGCAGCTCCATCAGCCGCTCACCGGGCTTTAAATCGCCCTTCAGAATCGCTGCCCGTAAAGTCTGAAACACAACGTCGCGAAGCGGCAGATACGCATCCATCTGCAACTCCAGATTATCCTTCATTTTCTGCCTCCCTCCCATTTGCTGTATCATTGATATGAAAACCAGCGGTTTTGTCTGTTGTCATCCGTCTGTCTAGCGGCGATTATTGTGGATTTCCGATGTGTATACATTTTTCGCCAGCCCGGACTGCTTCAGCGCATCGTAAGCGCCGCGGATCTCTTTCTCATTGTGGTACAGGCCGAATACCGCCGGTCCGCTCCCGCTCATCATCGTTCCCAGCGCGCCGTTTTCCTTCATCAGATTCTTGATCTCCCGAATCACCGGCTGCTCCCGCGCGGTCACAGTCTCCAGAATATTGCCCATGTTCTCCGCCACACCGCGGAGATTTTTCTTCCTGATCTCCTCCACGATCCGGTCGATATCCGGATGCGGGGTCGCGTCCGTCAGCTTCAGCTGCTCATACACATGCTTTGTGGACACGGAAAACGCCGGTTTTGCAATCAGGACCGGGCACTTCGGCATGGGCGGCAGGGCAGTCAGCTTCTCGCCGATCCCCTCCGCCAGCGCTGTCCCGCGCATAATACAGAACGGAACATCCGCGCCCAGTGTGAGACCCAGCTCCATCAGCCTGCTCTGTTTCAGGCCGAGATTAAAGATCCGGTTCATCCCGACCAGAACCGCCGCGGCATCCGAGCTCCCGCCCGCCATACCGGCAGCCACCGGGATAAACTTCTGGAGCGTAATCCGCACGCCCTCCTTGATCTTGAACTCATCCTTCATTAATTTTGCCGCCTTGTACACCAGATTATTCTCGTCCACAGGCAGGTAAAACAGATTGGTCTGTACATGAATCTGGGGAGAGCGGGTCTTTTTGATCTCCACACGGTCATACAGGTGGATCGACTGCATGATCATACGAACCTCATGGTAGCCGTCCTCCCGCTGGCCGGTCACATCCAGCCCCAGATTTATTTTTGCCAATGCCTTTAAGCTGATCTCATCCATGTTGGTACCTCTGACTATTTGTATGCTGTATACATTTATTGTATTATTTTAAATACAATCCGGTATTCTGTCAATCAGTTTTTATCACTTTGCCGCCTTTGCCTGCGCCTTCGCCATAAACTTGCCGCTGTTTATGATAAAACGCTCATGGATTCCCTCGCCGATCAGCTCCGCATCGTCATATGCTTTCACGGAAAAGACCAGTCGGCGGCCGTCCACCTCGGTCAGCTCGCTCTCACAGCGGACCGTCATTCCCAGAGGCGTCGCCGCCAGATGCTTCACGCGAAGCTCAATGCCGACAGTACCCTGTCCCTCATCCAGATAGGGCTGCACGCTCCCGCTGGCCGTTTTCTCCATCAGAGCGATCATACACGGCGTCGAAAACACCTCTAGCAATCCGCTGCCGACCGCCGCGGCGGAATTCTCATAGGTCACCTCTGTCTGCTGCTGTCCTTTGATTCCTGTCTCTAACATCCTGCACCTCCGTCTTGATTTTTAATATGGAAAAAGCATACCATAAACCTTCTATTTCTTCAACGCACAAGTTTTTCTGTTGTGACTTTCCGGATGCTGTGATATACTTGCTCACGGAAAAGGAGTTTTTATCATGAAGAAAATCGGCTGTTTTTTCAAAAGCATTGTACCCTGCCTGATTCTGATTCTTTTACAGGTTGTCGTCCTGATTCCCATGGAAGTCGTATACGCGCTGCGAAATATCGGTGACACCGGATTCAATGTCAGTGAAATCGTCAGCCTGATCGGCTCCTCCGCGTCGGACGCATCCTTCAGCCAGACAGTCAACCTGATCTACGGCTGCCTGTCGCTGTTGGTCTTCGGGCTCTGGTATCATCGCGTCTTTGTCCGCCCTTTTCGCGGACGCCGCACGGAAAATCACCCCCGCGGATTTTCCTTCCACACGATCATGGCGATCCTCCTTCTTGCGATCGGCATGCAGTATGTGACCACGCTGGTGGTCGGCGTGACCGCGGCGCTGCGCCCGGACTGGCTGACCGCCTACAATACCCTGATGGAGAGCGCGGGGTACGGCGATGTCACTCTCATACTGGCTGTATACACAGTAATTCTGGCTCCCCTCTCGGAAGAGCTGGTGTTCCGCGGGCTGATCTTCCGCTACGCGCGCCATGCCCTCCCGTTCTGGTTCGCCAACATCTGGCAGGCGCTGCTTTTCGGACTGATCCACGGCAACTTTATCCAGGGGATCTACGCCTTTGTGCTCGGTCTCTTCCTCGGATTTGTCTGCCACCGCGGCAGAGGGATCAAGTATTCCATCCCCGTCCACATCCTTTTTAACATCATCGGCGTCTGGTATTCCGACCTGATCGAGCTGACGACCTCATTCAACTATGCCGTCGCCATGGGCGCAGGGCTTGCCCTGACGATCTTCGCGGTGTGGCTGTTCTATACCGATTTTACTGTGAAAGCGTCGTGAATAAACATTCAATGAACAAAACCCCGTGCTGAACTTTCGTTTCCGCACGGGGTTCGTTTTTCTCGTCAGAGCTTTGGAGCTTTACTCCTCCTCCATCTCCACTTTAATCTTATCCAGATGCCAGATCTCATCCACATACTCCTGAATGGTACGATCTGAGGAGAACTTGCCCACGCATGCCACCTGAGACATCGCCAGCTTCGCCCACCGCTTCTCATCGCGGTATGCCTCCTCAACGCGCTCCTGCGCCGCCGCATAGGAGTGGAAATCCTTCAGGCAGAAGTAGGTATCCGCATACTGCGTATTCTCCGTGTTGAGGAGAGAATTGTACAGCTTCCGGAACTGCTCTGTGTGGTGCGGCGAATAAAATCCGTTGATCAGCTGCATCAGCACCTGACGGATCTCCTGATCACTGTTGAAAATATCCATGGGATTGTAGTCCCGCACGCGCTCGTGCTCCATGACCTCATCGGAGCTCATGCCGAAGATAAACATGTTCTCCTCGCCCACTTCCTCGGCCATCTCCACGTTCGCGCCGTCCATCGTACCGATCGTCACCGCGCCGTTTAACATGAATTTCATATTTCCGGTGCCGGAAGCCTCCTTGCTGGCCGTGGAAATCTGCTCAGACACATCCGCAGCCGCAAAAATCATCTCCGCGTTGGATACCTTGTAATCTTCAATAAAAACAACCTTGATCTTGCCGTTGATGCTCCGGTCATTGTTGATCACATCCGCCACGGAGTTGATCAGCTTGATCGTCAGCTTGGCAACCTCATAGCCTGCCGCCGCCTTCGCGCCGAAGATAAACGTCCGCGGGTAGAACGGCATATCCGGATGCTCCTTGATCTTGTTATACAGATACATCACATGGAGAATATTCATCAGCTGCCGCTTGTACTCGTGAAGCCGCTTTACCTGCACATCAAAGATGGAGCGGGGATCCACATCGATTCCGTTGTGCTCCTGAATGTATTTGGCCAGACGCAGCTTGTTCTTGTACTTGATATTCATAAACTCCTGCTGCGCCTTCTCGTCATCCAGATACACAGAGAGCTTGTTCATCGCGCTGAGGTTTGTCACCCAGTCGGAACCGATCTTGTCCGTCACCCAGTCGGCCAGCAGCGGATTCCCGTGAAGCAGGAAGCGGCGCTGTGTGATGCCGTTTGTCTTATTGTTGAACTTCTCCGGCGCCATCTCATAGAAATCCTTCAGCTCGCGCTTCTTAAGAATCTCTGTGTGAAGTCTCGCCACACCGTTCACGGAAAAGCTCGCCGCGATCGCCAGATGCGCCATGTGCACCTGACCGTTGTGAACCACGGCCATCCGCTCCTTCCTCGCCTGATCGCCGGGGAAGCACATCTCGATCTGCAGGAGGAATCTGCGGTTGATCTCCTCCACGATCTGGTAAATACGCGGAAGCAGACGTGAGAAAATCTCGATCGGCCACTTCTCCAGAGCCTCCGCCATGATTGTGTGGTTCGTGTAAGCGCAGACCTTCGTGGTGACATCCCACGCCTCATCCCAGCCGAGACCCTCCTCGTCCATGAGGATACGCATCAGCTCAGCCACTGCCACCGTGGGGTGCGTATCGTTCATCTGGATCACGACCTTCTCGTACATCTTCTTGATATCCGGATGATACTTTTTATAGCGGGCAACCGCGCGCTGCACGGAAGCAGACACGAAGAAGTACTGCTGTTTTAAGCGCAGCTCCTTACCCTGAATGTGGTTGTCGTTCGGATAGAGAACCTCTACCAGATTGTGGGCAAGGTTCTCCTGCTCTACCGCCTTGTGGTAATCGCCCTTGTCAAAGGAGTCCAGCTGGAATTCATTCGTCGGCTCCGCGTCCCAGATCATCAACGTGTTGACCACATTGTTTCCATAGCCGACGATCGGCATATCGTAGGGCACCGCGCGAACGGTCTGGCAGTTCTCCTGATAATATTTCGTCTTGCCGTTGGGCAGCGGCTCGGAGCGGACATAGCCGCCGAACTTTACAAGGAACGCGTGCTCCGGCCGGCGCAACTCAAACGGATAGCCGTTCTTTAACCAGTTATCCGGCTTCTCCACCTGCGCACCGTCCACGATCGCCTGCTTGAACATACCGTAGCGGTAACGGATCCCGCAGCCATACGCCGCGTATCCGAGCGTCGCCAGAGAATCCACGAAGCAGGCAGCCAGACGGCCGAGTCCGCCGTTCCCCAGCGCGGGATCATGCTCCTGATCCTCGATGGTGTCCAGATTGATGCCCATCTCATCCAGCGCCTCGCGAACCTGCTTGTAGGCGGTCAGGTTGATCAGGTTGTTGCCGAGGGCACGGCCCATCAGAAACTCCATGGACATATAGTAAACCATCTTCGGGTCTTCCCGGTCAAAGGTCTGCTGTGTGGCAAGCCACTGGTCAATGATCACATCCTTTACCGTGTAGGAGACACCCTGAAAAATCTCCTGATCTGTCGCCTCGGACAGCTTTTTGCGGAAAAGCATCCGCACATTGTCTTTTACCTCTTCTTTGAATTTTTCCTTGTCAAATAAAATGTTACTGCTCATCTCTCTCTACTCCTAACAACACTTTGTGCCCATTGATATTCCATTCCTTGCAGTATCCGGACGGCTCCGCCTCCATAATCTGCGTCGCGAGAACATCCCTGCTGATCTCCGTCTCATGGGCCGCAAACACATCACCGACCGCCTGCTCTGCCTGCCATGTGAGCGTGATGTGATCCATCACCTCAAAGCCGGCCTCCTTGCGCATCGTCTGCACCTTGCTGATGATCTCGCGGACAAGCCCTTCCTCGATCAGCTCCGGTGTCAGATGCGTATCCAAAACAACCGTGATGCCATTTCCCGTTTCAATGGAAAAACCTTCGGTCTGCGCTACAGAGATCAGAAGGTCATCCTCTGTCAGAATAATATCTTCACTTATTTCTGTCAAGGCAATCGACCCATTTTTCTTCAAATTTGCATAGGCCTCATGCCCGTTTATTGTGGCAAGCGCGGCCTTGATCTGCCCCAGATACTTTCCGTATTTCGGCCCGACCGTCCGCAGCTGCGGCTTAAACTCATAGCTGGTGTACTCGCTCACATCCTCTTTAAATGTGACCTTTTTCACATTCAGCTCATCCTCGATGATCTCCGTGAAATACTCCGGCAGGGCAACCGGCGACTGCACCAGCATCTCCGCGACCGGCTGACGATTCTTTATATTGGAAGAATTCCGTGCTGCCCGTCCCAGAACCACAATCTTTAACACCTGATCCATCTTCTCCTCAAGCTCCGGATCGATCATACGCTCATCGCACACGGGATAGTCGCACAGATGAACGCTCTCCGGCGCATCGGCATCAATGCTTCCCACCAGATTGCGGTAAATATCCTCCGTCATAAACGGAATCATGGGAGCCGCCAGCTTCGCGATCGTCACCAGCGCCGTGTACAGCGTCATGTAGGCGTTGACCTTGTCCTGCTCCATGCCCTTCGCCCAGTAGCGCTCACGGCCGCGGCGGACATACCAGTTGCTCATGTCCTCCACAAACGCCTGCAGCGCGCGCGCCGCCTCCGGGATGCGGTAGGAACCCAGATCGCCGTCCACCTCGCGAACCGTTGAATTCAGTCTGGACAGGAGCCACTTGTCCATGACGGACAGTTTCTCATATTCCAGCTCGTATTTTGTCGCGTCAAATTCATCAATATTCGCATAGAGGACAAAGAAGGCATAGGTATTCCACAGGGTACCCATGAACTTCCGCTGTCCCTCCTGAACGGCCTTTCCGTGGAAACGGTTCGGCAGCCACGGCGCGGAATTGATATAAAAATACCACCGGATGGCGTCGGCGCCGTACTGTTCGAGCGCCTCAAACGGATCCACGGCATTGCCCTTGGACTTACTCATCTTCTGGCCGTTTTCATCCTGCACATGCCCCAGAACAATGACATTCTCGTAGGGCGCCTTGTTAAACAGCAGCGTGGACTCCGCCATCAGGGAGTGGAACCACCCGCGGGTCTGATCTACCGCCTCGGAGATAAACTGCGCCGGGAACTGGGATTCAAAGACCTCCTTATTCTCAAACGGATAGTGGTGCTGGGCAAAAGGCATCGCTCCGGAGTCAAACCAGCAGTCGATGACCTCCGGCACACGGTGCATATCCTTTCCGCAGCAGGGGCATTTGATCGTGATCTCATCGATGTAAGGGCGGTGCAGCTCCACGGCCGCCGCCGCCGGATTCTGGCTCTTTTCGGCCAGCTCGGCGCGGCTTCCGATGGACTCCTGATGGCCGCACTCACATTCCCAGATATTTAACGGCGTGCCCCAGTAACGGTTCCGGGAAATCGCCCAGTCCTGAATATTCTCCAGCCAGTTGCCGAAGCGCCCCTTGCCGATGGACTCCGGAATCCAGTTGACCGTATTGTTGTTGCGGATCAGGTCGTCGCGCACGGCGGTCTCTTTGATATACCACGATTCCCGCGCATAGTAGATCAGCGGCGTGTCGCAGCGCCAGCAGTGCGGATATTCATGCTCGAACTTCGGCGCGTCAAAAAGCTTTCCTTCCTTGTCCAGATCTGTAAGAACCATCGGATCGGCCTTCTTCACAAACACCCCCGCGTAGGGCGTCTCCTCACTCATCAGGCCCTTCCCGTCCACAAACTGCACGAAGGGCAGGTCATAGTTGCGTCCCACCTTCGCGTCATCCTCACCGAAAGCCGGTGCGATGTGGACGATGCCCGTGCCGTCGGACATCGTGACATAGGAATCACAGGTGACGAAAAACGCCTTTTTATTCTGTTTCTCCGCGGCCTCCTTCGCGCAGGCAAACAGCGGCTCATACTCTTTGTATTCCAGATCCGAGCCCTTATAGCTCTCCAGAATCTCATATCCTTTCGCGGACGTCTCTGCGTTTTCGGCGTCCGCGTCCTTTGCAGCGAATCGTCCGAGCACCGTGTCCAGAAGCGCCTCCGCCATATAGTAGACATAGCCGTCTCCGGCCTTTACCTTCACATAGGTATCGTCCGGATTCACACAGAGCGCCAGATTGCTCGGCAACGTCCACGGCGTTGTCGTCCATGCGAGAAAATATGCCTCCTCGCCGACCACCTTGAAACGGACGATCGCGGAGCGCTCTTTCACCGTCTTATACCCTTGGGAAACCTCCGCCGTGGACAGCGGGGTGCCGCACCGCGGGCAGTAAGGGACAATCTTAAATCCCTTGTAGAGCAGACCCTTCTTCCAGATCTGGTTTAACGCCCACCACTCAGACTCGATGTAATCATCGTCATAGGTGACATAGGGGTTATCCATGTCCGCCCAGAATCCGACCGTGTTGGAAAAATCCTCCCACATGCCCTTGTACTTCCAGACTGACTCCTTGCACTGGCGGATAAACGGCTCAATGCCGTACTCCTCGATCTGATCCTTGCCGTCCAGGCCGAGCTGCTTCTCGACCTCCAGCTCCACCGGGAGGCCATGGGTATCCCATCCGGCTTTCCGCGGAACCATTTTCCCCTTCATGGGCTGGTAACGGGGAATCATATCCTTGATCACACGGGTCAGCACATGGCCGATGTGCGGCTTGCCGTTGGCCGTCGGCGGGCCGTCGTAGAACGTATAGGTCTCGCCCTCCTTCCGGTTCTCCATACTTTTTCGGAAAATGTCGTTCTCCCGCCAGAACTGCTCTGTCTTCTTCTCGCGGTCAACGAAATTCATATTTGTGGAAACTTTTTCGTACATGAAATGCTCCTCTCTTTTCCTCTCTCTCGCAGTGCTCATTGCCTACGCTAAAAAGGCTCCCACCCGAATCGGATGAGAGCCTACGCAATCACAAACCACCTCTTCGATGTACACGGCTGTCGCACGGACGCCGGATACCGTTCCCCTGTAACGTAGGGAAATCCCGTCGATCTCTACTCCGGAAAAGCCCCGCTCCCCCGTTTCAAAATCGCAGCTCGGAAGGGATCTTCCGCTGAGAGTACTGATACCGGCTCGCACCAACCCCGGCTCTCTGAAAAGCTTCCTCGCAGCGTACTGTCTTCGTCGTCGCCTTTGCCTGAAACATAACGATTATAAAAAATGTAAGGAAAAAAGTCAACCGTAACCTTTGGATATTTTCTTCATTTCATTGACGGCATTTCGGATTTTACTTATAATATGATGATACCAGGGTCAAAAGGTCATGAATGGAGCGCTCGCGATCCGATTCATGACTTTGGGACCCGCCAAAACACGAAGAAGTAGCTATTTTGTCCGGTTTTTAGGACAAAAGCCTTTTTGCCGCTCGAATCTATCATACGAAAGGCGGAGACACCGTGAGAGACGACACAAAAAAAATCATTGAAACATTTCATCTGTCATTTTCCGACAAGCAGAAAAAAATCATTGAGGATACGGAAACGATACTGGACATCCATGAATCCGTGATTTATCTCACGATCACAAATATCTCCGTGGTGACCGCCGGGCGCAAGCGCATGCAGATCACCCCGGACACACTGGTTCTGTTCACAAACCGGCGCATCTTCCTGCGGCAGCCGGGCGTGTTTAAACCGATCACAGAGGATATCCCTTTAAATAAGATTCTGTCTGTCGAGAGCCACGAGGATTCCGAAGCTGCCGGACATTTTCTTTTTACAGTATCGGGCCGGTCCTATAACATCATAGATGCGCACAGTCAGGAGATGCGGGAGCAGGTGGTGCAGACACTGAAGTGTGCAATTCAAAGTTTTGGCACAACTGCAACTACGGAAAAATCGGCTAAATCAACCGTTTCCGAAAGCGCATCGGCTAAAACACAGAATTACCGTTATTTTTCGCACAAAAATTGCCAAGATTTCCCCTGCCACGCCGCAGCCGATACGGATAATTTCAACTGTCTGTTCTGCTACTGTCCCTTCTATCTTCTGGGGGATCAGTGCGGAGGGAATTTCCGCTATCTGTCCACCGGCGTCAAGGACTGTACCGACTGCCTCTATCCTCATCTGAGGGAAAACTATGACGAAATCACGGCGCGATATCAGGAGATCCGGGATGCCATGCCCCGGTCAAACTGATACAAAATCGGAATCAAAAACCAAATGCCCGAATGATAAAAGTCCCTCATTTTTCTGTAGGCTTTTGTCATCCGGGCATTTTTCGATATCATCTTTTTCTTTATTTCCCCTTCGGCTTCGATAGTCGCTACTCTGCCACCGCGGTTGTACCATCCGTACCATCCGTGCCGTCTGTCATACCGTCGGTTACGGCGTCACCGGTATCCTCCACCGCATCCCTTACGTTATCCGCCGCGTCGTCGAGATCATCCCGCGCATCCGTCGTGCCGACACTCTCTGTATCGATCGCATCCGCATTGCTCTTGTCAGCATCTGCGCCGTCGCGGGCGTCATCCACACTGTCCGCAGCATCGTCATTCGTGAGATCCGTGGCGTCATCCACCGTATCCGAGCCGTCGTCTGGCACCGTCGGGGCGTTTGCAGC
>Ga0192271_1077_pt1 | contig 10920 bp, 15 predicted proteins | sample Koala_Koa24_D3_FD_131264 | JGI IMG/M metagenome (GOLD analysis project Ga0192271, IMG submission 131264) | Enriched cells from koala feces incubated with labeled cellulose particles, San Francisco Zoo, California, United States - Koala_Koa2-4_D3 ...
GCTGAAGCAGTTTTCGGCGGACAGTGTGTCGGAAATCGGCTTGTCGGGGGAGGATAAATTAGCCCTTGACTGTATCTGCGGTATGTTCTTTTACATCAGTGAAACTCAAAAGGCTGTCACGGGACGCTTCACCGCGGTGGACGTTTATGACGATAAGCGTTATATGGAGCTTGATATGAACGCAAGGCGCAATCTGGAGCTTTGCGAAACTATCAGGGGAAAGGAGCGCAGGGGCAGTCTTATATGGGTGCTTGACCACACGGAAACCTCTATGGGCAGACGATTGCTGAAAGGCTGGATAGAGCAGCCCCTTGTAAAGCCTGCCGAAATTATTGACAGACTTAACGCAGTGGAGGAGCTGTGTAAAAGTGTTATCGCCCTCAGTGAAATAACGGAGCAGCTTGGGGGAGTATATGACCTTGAAAGGCTTATGACAAGGGTCGTGTACAAAACAGCAAATCCCCGTGATGTGAAATCCCTTTCCCAGACGGCGCTGCGAATGCCGCAGATAAAGGAAAGCTTAGGGAAATTCTCATCACCGCTTTTGAAGTCCCTTGAAAAGAATATACACGAGCTTTCCGATATATCTAATCTGGTTGAAAATGCCATAGTTGACGAGCCTCCCGTTGCCGTTAAGAACGGCGGGGTAATCAAGGACGGCTTTAACAGCGAGCTTGACAGGCTTCGCGGCATTATAGAAAACGGAGAGGGAATTATTGACGAGATTGAAAGACGGGAGCGGGAGAGAACAGGGAGTAAAAAACCTTAAGGTGGGATATAACCGTGTTTTCGGATATTATATCGAGGTTACAAAATCCTACTATGACCTTGTTCCCCCCGAATACATAAGAAAGCAAACCTTAGCAAACTGTGAAAGATTTATCACCGATGAGCTTAAAAAGACGGAGGAGGAAATAATGGGGGCGAACGAAAAGGTTCTCACCATGGAGGCTGATATATTCGCCGAGGTGCGGGATTATATTTCATCAAGGCTTGAGGAGGTTCAGGAAACTGCTTCCGCAATTGCTGCACTGGACGTTCTCTGCTCCTTTGCGGATGTTTCCATGAAGAACCGCTATGTTAAGCCTGATATTTCCGCAGACGGAGTTATTGATATAAGAAACGGCCGTCACCCGGTGGTGGAGCTTGTTTTAAAGGATTCCATGTATGTCCCCAACGATGCCTATTTGGATCTTGGAAACAGGCGTATGTCTGTTATAACGGGTCCCAATATGTCGGGTAAATCCACATATATGCGCCAGACCGCGCTTATTGTGCTTATGGCGCAAATTGGCTGCTTTGTTCCCGCCGACAGCGCGCATATTTCCATTTGCGATAAAATCTTCACCCGTGTGGGCGCATTGGACGATCTCGCCGCAGGTCAGTCAACCTTTATGGTGGAAATGAGCGAGGTTGCGGATATACTAAGGTCAGCCACTTCACAGAGCCTTGTAATATTGGACGAGGTGGGCAGAGGAACATCAACCTTTGACGGTATAAGCATTGCAACCGCCGTTGCCGAATATATAGCGTCAAGGAAAATCGGCTGTAAAACCATGTTTGCGACCCATTATCACGAGCTTATTGCCCTTGAGGGCAGGGTAGAGGGAGTAAAGAATTACTCCGTTGCCGTAAGCAAGCATGGGGATTCCATACATTTTCTGAGAAAGATAGTCGAGGGCGGAGTTGACGACAGCTACGGAATTGAGGTTGCAAAGCTGGCGGGACTGCCCAAAAAGGTTATAACCCGAGCAAGAGAGCTGCTTGAGGAGATGGAGCTGGAAAAGCGGAACGCTTCCGCCCAAAGGTCCGACAGCAGTCAGATTTCCTTTGGAGCAATGAAAGAGGAAACCGTACTGAACAGGCTCAAAAAAACCAATCCCGATGAATTTTCCGATGCCGATGCAAAGGCTTTTCTGAAAGAAATATGTGATATTTTGAATGGACAGTGATATATATGCTTGAACAGCTGAAAAAAGAGGTATACGAGGCTAATATGCAGCTGCCCCAAAGGGGGCTTGTCACCCTTACATGGGGTAATGCCTCCGGTATAGACAGACGGTCTGGGCTTGTGGTCATTAAGCCCTCCGGAGTGGATTACAATAAGCTTACCGCCGATGATATGGTTGTGGTGGATTTAGAGGGAAATGTGGTTGAGGGCAATCTTCGCCCATCCTCCGACACACCTACACACTGCGAGCTGTACAGAAGCTTTCCGAGTATTGGGGGAGCGGTGCATACCCATTCAAGGTGGGCGGTAATCTTTGCACAGTCGGGCAGGGGAATACCTCCCCTTGGTACAACTCATGCTGATACCTTTTACGGTGAAGTGCCCTGCACAAGGCTTATGACCGCCGAGGAAATAAAGGGAGAATATGAGCTGGAAACGGGAAAGGTTATAACCGAGTGCTTTTCCCAAAGGGGGATAAATCCCGATGATATTCCAGCTGTACTGGTACACAGCCACGGACCCTTTACTTGGGGAAAGAATGCCGCCGATGCGGTGGAACATTCCGTTATACTGGAGGAATGTGCAATGATGGCATGGCATACCCTTATGTTTGCCCCGAATGCACCGCAAATTCAGCAGGAGCTGCTTGACAAGCACTACCTGCGTAAGCACGGAAAGAACGCTTACTACGGACAATCATAAATGAAAGGAAGTTTAATATATGAGTATCGATTTCACAAAGCTCCATTTCGGAGTGGACGGAGATAGTATAACCGCAGGCGAGCAGTGGTCGTACTATGTTTATGAAACACTGGGAATGAAATCACACCATAATGTGGCAGTGGGAAGCGCCGTTTGGCATAAGAGAATCCTTACCAATTCCAAGGGTGAGAGCGTTTCCACACAGAATTATAACGATGCGGATTTTGCTGGGATAAGCGACGGCTGGGAGGAAACGGACGATCTTGTCGAGCTGCAAAAGAGAGCGAACAACTGTGCGGTTGTACATACACAGCGGTTTTTGTCCGAGGTAAAGGACGGAATGTACCCCGTCCCCGATATTTTCGCATACGCAATGGGGACAAACGACCGGGAGGAAAGCTTAGGCGATCCCGAAAAGGCATTAAAGGGCAAATCCCTTGAAGATAATGAGGATATAGACCTTTTCACGGAGGCAGGGGCAATGCGTTGGTGTCTGCAAACCGTTATGGAGGCATACCCTCTTTGCAGAGTTTTTGTGCTTACCCCCATACAGACATCAAATCCCGACCATAACGCCAAGCTTGAAAAGCAGATACCCATTATGTGCAGGATTGCGGGAACAATGGGCGCGCAGGTTGTGGATTGCTACCACAATTGCGGTATTTGTGAAAAGTTCGAGGCTTTAGGCGGCGCAGGAAAATATCTGCGTGACGGACTTCACCCCGATAAGCCCGGACAGGAGCTTGAGGGAAGATATGCCTGCAAGGAAATAAGAAACAATATGTTCTGATGATTAAAGCCGGTAGGTGATGATATGGTAGAGGAAAGCCGTAAAAGCGGAGGATTTATCGACATTGTAAAGGCTCTGCTTGCGGATAAGGGCTTTATTGCGGCAATTGCGGCAGTGGTGTTATCCGCTGTTTCACTTTGCCTGGGCGGAAGCGTGAACAGCCTGTATTTCAGTATTATAAGCGCTTTGTTACTGGCAATTTCCAATTTGGTCATTCACGTTCCCCTTGTAAAGTGGGGGATTGTCGGTTCTCTTTACAAGGAAGCGGAAAAAAGGGTAAGCCCCGGTATAATCGGTTCAATTAGGGATATAAACGGCGTAGGCAGTACGATAGCCATTGCAGCCGCTGTCGCACTGGTCTTTGGAAAAACCTACATAGTTGACGGGGGCATAGTGGGCAGCGACAGCTTTGCGGGGACATTTACCGCCGTAATAGCCGAGGCTGTCTGCGCCGCAGCAGCACTTGGAGCAATGACCTCCGCAGGGAATATCCGCAACTATCTGATTGTTACCGTGTCCCGTGATATTGACAGAAGTCTTACGCCCTCGGAATACAAGCGAAAGCTGTTTTATAACTGTGAAAAGCTGTGTCACAACAGCGGCGAAATGGACGAGATAAGAGGTATGTGCGTTGTCAGACTTTGCGCCATGCTCTCCACGGCTGCCATAATGATAATAGGTGTCCTTTCGGGCAGCGATTCGCCCTTTGTTGGCTGCATACCCGCACTTATCAGCCTTGTTGTTACCCTGCTGCCAAGGTTCTGTGTAAGGAGAAGCGCTGAAACGGTTATTACCGAGGAAAAGCAGCACCTGTGGAATGAAAAGTCAAAAAGGATTCTGGCGGTAAATACGATAGTTTACCTTTTGGCGGGAATATTCTTTCTGTACAGCTTTCCTATCAGAAGTGTTTACACCGAATATGAAATACAGACGGAATTTTATTACAGTGATAGCTATGACGGTGAAATACACATTTTCTCCGTTCCCGACAGCGACTGCTATCCGCTTTTTATCGCTTTTTCCCTGGTGACTGTTCTCAGCCTTTGCTCCATGATTTTTGCATTGAACGCAGACGGAGCGGATTTTCTGCTGAACACCTCGTCAAAGCACAGTACCTTGGGAGCTGCCTGCGGCGTAATAATAGCTGTTTCGGCAGCGGCAATTATCACGGGAATGTTAGTGCCGCAGCTTGCCATTGACCCCATAGGCTGGCTTACCGTATTTACATTCGGTGCATTTTTCCTGCTGGTAAATATAATAACCCACTTTACTATTTTGAGGAATAAATGATGAATCCCTCGGTGTCAGGACTGCACCGGGGGACTTTTTTGTCTGCTTTTCGAGGGAGGGTAGAATCTATTTCTACTGTTAGATTTTGATTTATATTTCTGAAAAAATATATTTTTACGCTCAAATCACCTGACAAATGATTTTTATTGTGCTATAATAATAGTCGTAAAGAAGTAAAAACCCATTCCTTTGACAGGCTATGTAGCGCAGAGGAGATAATACTTGTTCTTAATGGCAATAAATACTGCGTACAAGGATTTCATGAAAATAATCTTGCTCATTTGTATTTGCAGCAGTGGAAACCTGAAATTGATGATGCAATCTTATGGTCATATTCAGGAAATGATATAGTTGAATGTGGAGATAATTTCTTAGATGCCAAAGTTTTCAATGGAAAATCTTTTTGGGGAGTTGAAAAAGAAATAGAGTGGGTAGACGAATAATTAGCAGAATAATTAGAGCAATGAATTAAGAAAGGCAGTGAATTTTATGGCATTACTGAAATGCAGCAATTGCGGATATGGTATTCGTTATCATGATGAACCATGCGGAATTGAGTATATGTTTATTCCTATTGAAGTATGGGACAATCACCTTAATAAAGATAAAACAATATGTAAAATCATATTGGATGTACCAAACAGTTATCTTACAGTCTGAAATGTCCTGAATGTGGGTGCTTGCACTTGTTTGACGGTGCATCAATCCGGCTTAAAAGTATATATGTCCCCACTCAGAATAATGATATTGAATTATCGGGAGAAAAATACTGTGTTTTTGATGATTTTACCTTTGAAAACGTTGCCGAAAATGATATTACACCGAACGAGTATGAAAACTCAGGCGATTTTAAAAATCATCATTACGCTATAATCGGTGATACGGGTATTACAATTTACAAGGATAAAGAATTAAGCTATGTTGTTCAAAGCTATAAAAAAGAAACTGCCGTCTGAATAAGCGGTAACTCCCCTACACTATTTTTCATGACAAAGAAAAATGCATCGACAGGTTGTTACCGGCAACCAATCAGTGCATTCAGGGGTATGTATGTTATTCCTAATGTCCGCTGGGGAGATGAGAGAACATATACAACTGAGGTTTTGCCCGAAAAGATAGCATTTTTGGGCGTTCCTAAGCACAGCATAGTGTCTGTCGGTACATATGGCTGCGTAAAATCCAAGGAGGCAAAGTATTATTTCCGTGAAGGCTTGATAGCAATGCTTGAAACTCTTGAACCGGAGGTTGTACTTGTCTACGGCGCAATGCCTAAACAAATTTTTGAAGGGCTTGAGAGCCGCACGCAATTTGTCAATTATCCTGACTGGATTTCGTTTAAGAGGTCGGGAGGTGACTGCTGATGGGAAGTGGAAGAAGTGGACTATATCCCTCCTTATGCAGAAATAATAAAAAGCCCATTTTTAATAGTGAAGGTCATGTTACTTTAGAGAGCGTATCTGCAAGACGAGAATTTTTCCTTGGAAAGTCGGTTGCAAAGCTTGAAAGTATTTTGCACTCTTATGGATATGAAACAAAGCGACGTCCATCTAAGCATTCAGGTTCAAAAGCTAAAATTATTATAACCACAAACCAATCTAAAGAGAAGAACATTCAACAGGTTCAAGTCTCACCCGGAAGCAAAAGACATGGTAATGTTCCATATGTAAAAATAAGCACTTCTGATTATGGAAAGATAAAAATAGTCGGTGCTTCTGAGAAAGAATATAAAACTGATGGAAAAGAAACATCAATTATTTTATTCAGGAGGAAAAAATGAATAAGAGTATTTTAATAAAGCCCTTTGAAGGAGTTGGCGATTTTACGCTGAAATCCTCATATAAAAACACACTGGCTGCATTGAAGTCGGAAAAGATAAATTATACCGTTGAAGTTTGGCCTAACAAGGGATGCACTCCGGAGGTTGCGTGGAAAATAGTTCATATTGAGAACTCTCTAAATTTATTTTTTGCTAAAGACAAGCTATTCAAAATCTACATTGATGGTACATTTAACGGTACCTTGCCCAATGGTATTAAAATAGGAATGACAATGTCTGAGGCTCAATGCATTGATTCATCATTACTTTATGACGATTGGAACGAAGACTGGTCATCTGAAAATGGCTATTGGTTAGAGGACGATATTGATTCAAATACAGTAATGTCGATCACAATTTTCATAAGGGAATTGCTTGATGATGATGTGTTCGACAGATATGAATGGTAAATCCTGAAATTTTCTGCTGTATACTAAGTTAATAAAAGCATATTTTGGTGATAGGCGATAATGTCAATAGCAAAATAAAAAATCCCTCAGTGCTAAGACTGCACCGAGGGATTGGCTTTATATACGCTTTTTGGTAATAAGCAATGCGGTAAATGCCGCGCCGCATACGGTTATAAGGGAGAGTACCGAATTTCCTCCCGTTTTTGGAGAGCTGGTTTCAAGGGGAATTTCCTCGCCTGCTTCATCTGTCGGTTCAGTGCTGCCGCTGGGATCGGGCACCGTTTCTTCGGTGTTTGTCGGGGGAGCGTAGAAGGCAATCATTTCCTCGTCATCACCGTCATAGGATATATATGTACCCAGCCGTGTCATGTAACTGTTGTCTATCTCATACCAGCCATTTTTTATGAAATCCCAGACAAGGGTAATACCGTCATTATTAATATCCGTCTTTGAAACTGTCACCTCGCCGTCCACTGTCCATGCCCCGATGGAGGTATCGTAATATATATAGGATTCATCGGTATCCGCCACAATTGTATATGTACCTGTAACCGAAATAGTTTCAGATGTGTTATTATCTATTTTTACAACATATTCGCCCGGATCGGCAATGAACCCTAAGGAATAGCCAAGGTATTCCTTTTCGCTAACCGAATTTGCGTTGAATCCAAGGAAGTATAGGTATTCGTTTGTTCTGTTGTAAAGGCTTATTGTAATATCCTCATCGTAGGAAAAGGCATTATCTGCCTCAAGCTGCAGCTCCAGCATGACACGATCCCCATTGTATGCCTTGCCCATGACGCAGCTGACACTCCCGTAATCATCAAGCCCGGTTATCATTCCCACCGCAGAGCTTAAAGAGGGGACTTCCCAGTCAATGGAATACTTATAATTGATACATAGCTCCGAATCATAGGTGCTTTCCAAAAACTCCATATCCATCTCCGCCACATTGCTGCAGTATTCGGCGGCAACAGGTGTAATATCAAAACCGTATCCCGCATTTAAGTAATCTTCATCGAATTCGTCAGCACACGCTGTTATCCCAAATGACGAGCATACCAGTGAAATTCCCATTGCCAATGCACAAGCATTCTTTACAAGCTTCATAATAATTCCGCTCCTTTATTATGTACAGTATTCTGTGGTTTAATCTTTATCTTAATTATACACAAAATCCTTTTTTTGTCAAGTATATTTACTAATTTGTAACCGAATATTGATAACCCTTTACACTTCAAGTATCTGTGAAATAATCCTTTCGGGGTTCGGCGAGGTCATAAGGGAGGACATAAGGCATACCCCCGCCGCACCTGCCTTTATACATTCCTCGGCATTTTGGGGAGTGATACCGCCTATGGCGTAGACATCAAGGGGCACAGCCGCACAAACCGAGTGAAGAAAGTCTGTTCCCCTCGGGGGCAGGCTTTTTTTGCAGTCTGTGGGGAATATATGCCCTGCAATAAGATATACCCTTCCGCCCATGTATCTGGCACGGTCGCTTACCGCTCTTGCCTCCTCGGCGGAGTGAACCGAAACTCCCACGGTTTCAAAGCTATCACCCTTCCCCTCCGAAAAATCCTTAAATGTCAGGTGAATATCGCTGCAGCCGAGCCTTTTTGCGGTGCTGTAAAAGCTGTGCAGTGACAGGGGAACACTGTGCCCTTTGCAGCACTCTAAGGCTGTTATTGCAAGGCTTTCATATTCCTCCTCGTTCAGCTGCTTTTCACGGAGAATTACACGGCTTATACCGCCCTTGCATATTCTTTCAAGCTGTCGGGGAAAATTTTCGGCAAGTGACGACTGTGTCACGCATATAACTTTACACACGGCTAAACCCTCACTGATAAATATAGTCGTGCATTACAGGCTGAAGTCCCATATCGGTAATTGCGGAAAAAATCTGATCCACACTTCTGGGATCGAAAATCTCGAATTGCTCATCGCCCTTGTCGGCGGAGTCACTGTGACCGCCTATTCCCACATTTACGCCTGCGCTGATTTTCGTTGCGGCAATGTCGATAATTCCGTCACGGAAACGGCTGCATTCCCTTGTGGAGATGGTTATGCTTGCAAAGGGCAGGAAAATCCTATATGCGCATATTATCTGCATAAGCTGTCGCTCGTGAACGTCCTTTGGGTTTATCTTATCGTTGTTTATGATAGGGCGCAGACGGGGGCAGGACATGGCAATCTCTGCATGGGGGTATTTTTTCTGTATAAGGCTTGCGTGAAGTCCCGCCGCAAAGGCATCGGTGCGGAAGTTGTCAAGCCCCAGCAGTGCGGCGAAGCCCACACCCCTCATTCCTCCCATAATCGCTCTTTCCTGGGCGTTTATGCGGTAGGGGAATATGCGCTTGTGACCTGCAAGGTGCAGCTTTTCGTATTTATCGGAATTGTAGGTTTCTTGGAAAACCGTTACGAAGTCAGCGCCGCATTTATGCAGATATGCATACTCATCGGAGTTCATGGGATAAACCTCCAATCCCACCACTCTGAAATAGCGGCTTGCTATTTTACAAGCCTCACCTATGTATTCAACATCGGAATATTTACGGCTTTCTCCTGTCAGCAGCAGTATCTCCTGCAAACCGCTTTTGGATATTTCCTGCATTTCCTTTTCGATTTCCTCGGTATTAAGGCAGGCGCGTTTAATATTGTTCTTGCAGTTAAATCCGCAGTAAACGCATTGATTTTCACAGTAATTGGCAATATAAAGGGGAGTGAACATATAAACGGAGCTGCCGAAAAAGCGGCGGCGTTCATATCTTGCCCTTTGTGCGATTTCCTCTAAAAGCGGTTCGGCGGCAGGGGAGAGCAGTGCGGCGAAATCCTCCGCCGTGCATTGCCCATGTGAGAGTGCCGTCCTTACGTCCTGTTCGGTATAGCTTTCGGGGTGATAGCCGTTCATTGCTGCTATTACCTTGTCCTGAATCTCCGAGCCGATATTCTCCATGCCCTCTAAGTATTCCATGTGATTTATTCGTTCAGCCATTTCATCAGTCCTCCAGAAATCCCGTCAGCGGTGATGATGCCGATGCGCCGTGCTCAAGGACGCGTCCCGTCTTTGCAAGGTAAGCGGTTCTTCCCGCTTCCACCGCCTTGCGGAACGCCTCCGCCATAAGGGGAATATTACCCGCAGTGGCAACGGCAGTGTTTGCCATAATCGCCGCCGCACCCATTTCCATAGCCTCGCAGGCTTGGGAGGGTTTGCCTATTCCCGCATCAACGATTACAGGCAGTTCAATTTCATCAATCAGGATTTGTATAAATTCCTTTCCGGCAAGTCCTCTGTTGGAGCCTATCGGCGCAGCCAGTGGCATAACGCAGGCAGCACCCGCATTTACCAGGTCGCGGGCGGTGTAAAGGTCGGGGAACATATAGGGCATAACCACAAAGCCCTCCTTTGCCAGAATTTCCGTAGCCTTAACGGTTTCTGCATTGTCGGGGAGCAGGTATTTTGTATCCTTCATAATTTCTATTTTGACGAAACCTCCGCAGCCCAGCTCCCTTGAAAGCCTTGCAATACGTACAGCCTCCTCGGCGTTTCTTGCGCCCGAGGTATTTGGCAGCAGTGTGACATTATCGGGGATATAGTCGAGAATATTGGCCTTTCCGCCGTTGTTTTCGCGGCGCAGTGCAAGGGTAATAATCTGCGCCCCCGCATTTTCCACAGCCGCCTTGATAAGCTCCAGTGAGTATTTTCCCGAGCCTAAAATAAAACGTGAGGTAAACTCATGACCGCCCAGTATAAGAGTATCTTCCATATTATTAAGAACCACCTTTGTAATATTATGTATTTTTAAGAATAATGTGGGGACGATTAAGGAAGTGCTGATTAATGCGTCAGCAATCGTTTTCAACCCTCGAAAAGCACTTACTGAGAGGGTTGAGAAACGATTTAATCAGCGGTTCATTAACCGCCGCCCACAAAGGATAGAATTTCAATTTTGTCCGAGGG
>Ga0192271_1094_pt1 | contig 10806 bp, 19 predicted proteins | sample Koala_Koa24_D3_FD_131264 | JGI IMG/M metagenome (GOLD analysis project Ga0192271, IMG submission 131264) | Enriched cells from koala feces incubated with labeled cellulose particles, San Francisco Zoo, California, United States - Koala_Koa2-4_D3 ...
AAATAGCGAAAGGCACTCCGTACGCGCGCGCGCGTACATTACTAATTGCGATGTTGATGAGTTAAAAGTGCAAAAAAGTCTTACTTATGTGAAGCGAAAGTTAAGCAAAAGAAAAAATGGCGAGAGTTGAATACTTCAACCGCTCCCCGCAAGGGGACAAGAAAAGGAGAGAGTAAGATGAAAGATACACTAACTGACACCGCCAATGTTGCCATCTTCCGTGCCAATAGCGCCGAGATCACCTATGAGGAGATCGACTATGACAAGATCGACTATGACGCGTACTATGACCCGAAGGATGTATGGGAGTGCCACCCGGAGTGTGACTGGACTCGCTACTCCTGTGACTGGGAGAATATTGACCTCGATGAGTTACGGATGCCGATCCTGACAGAATGTATGGGCTGGACAAGGATCATAACGACTACTGAATCCAGCGTAGGGCCTCTCCCCACGGCAATTTTTTTTAAACCGGCGAACCCATACCCGAAAGCGAGGCAGGTTGTAACGATTATCTTTTACGACGACTGGACTCACACCACGGTGAGGTATATCAACCCGAAGACGCCACTTATATACCAGCGCGCCATGGATATGCGGAGGGCAGGTAGTAAAGGGACCGACGACGGCCACTCATCTCGATAATACCAACCCCACGCTCCCCGTCAATAGGCGGGGAGCAAGAAAGGAGAATGATAATGGTCAATGATAATCTCAAAGCCCTTAAGTCCTACCTGCGTAATAAGATCGATAACAGCTGGTATCATAACGCATACACTGATTACGATGTTACTGGTCACGTAACAAGTATCACTACTTACGGTCCTAATAGCGAGCACTTACGTATCCAGTACGCCGAAAATCATGATGGTGGTCATCCCATGTATGACATTATTAGCGAGTGCGAAATCCCCCACTACTCTACTTACACGCCCGACCAAATCTATGCCGTTTGGCAAGACTCTCTCTAATCCCCACCAATGCCCTTTCCAAGCCCGTGGCTGCACACCACAGCCACGGGCATCCTATTATACCTCCCATCACATCCACGTGCCTTACAGCGTCTCTAATCGCCCTTGATCGCATCCACGCACTTAACCTCCTAACTCCTCGCGCGCCCCCTTGCTATCCCCCCATCGGGCACGGGGCCTATTTATCTCTCCCACCTGCTATCCAATGCGCAATCTACTATGCCAGTACACAACCTACCATGCCAGTACACCCTCTAGCCACATCCTGCGCTAACGGATTATAGCCAGTGACCACAACCATCCCAACCGTCTATCCCAATCACAATCAAGCTAATGATTAGCTTGATTGTTAGTTGCAACGTCTTCCTTCTGCTTATGGATCCGTGCCAGTTCATAGGCCAGGTCACCACCTCCCAATCTGCCACTTACGTAACGGTTACACAGCATAACCTCCTGCAGTATAAGCAGTTACAGCGTCGGTTACACACGGTTACACGGCCTGTGTAACCGAAATTTCGACGGAACCTCCTGTGGCATAAGGAGTTATAGCATCGGATACACAGGTTACACAGGTTACACAGTAATACACACACACAGCTACTCTCAGCACATATATCTGTAACTTCTGTAACTTATTATAAAGTATTACGTAGTAATACTTTATCCTCCGATTTCGGTTACACCGGTTACACAGATTCCGTGTAACCGCGCTCTCCGCCGTGTAACCTGTGTAACCGCGTGTAACCAAATTGCGTCTCCTGTGTAACCTGTGTAACCGTTTGTAACCAAATTGCGTCTCCTGTGTAACCTGTGTAACCTGTGTAACCATTTGCTGTGTAACTTGTGTAACCGCGTGTAACCGCCGTATCCATGCCAACCAGCTATTACTGGGTTAGGTATCTTAACACTGGCTCCCTTGGCACTAATACTGGCACTAATACTGGCACTAATACTGGCACTAATACTGGCGCTAATAATCCCCGCGCCGCGCCACACGCCAAAAAAAAAAGTTGCGGCCGCCGAAATTTCACTTGACAAACCGGCTGGCTTGGCTTATAGTAACCAGTGCATGCAGCAAAGAAACAACGACAGTATATACAAGACGCAGGCACCGTTGGGGAGGTTATATCACACCTAACGATTTCTTTGACCGCATGCAACCTCAACGGTGCTGCGGTTTTTTTTTGGGAGATTAACCATGTGGGAAGGTAGTTTCGATTCCGAAATGCGCAATCTTCGGCGAGACGTCCCCGATCTAGCCCGTGAGCTTGGCAGGTACCCTGTAACACTCAAAAAAGGTGCGCCCGATGTGGATAGCGAACCATATCCTATTTACGGCACAGAGGAGGAGCAAGAGGCGTGGTGCATCCATCATCAAGACGATGTATGGGGCTGGGCTATTATAGAGGGTAATAACGATGAGTGATATTAACAATCTCGATAAATACAGTAGGGATGATTATGGCAATAAGGTATTTAATGACCAAGGCGAGCAAATGTTTTCGCTTGGGGACGGCGAGTGGATTACACAAGATATTATGCAGGAGGCAATAGATAAATGCAAGGAGGAGCAGAGGGCGCGAGCAAGCGAGCCTGACAACATTGACGAGCTTTTACGGGTTGAGCAATTTATCCCAACCGTAGACTACTCCCAAAGCACTGGCGAATTAGTTAATATCCGTAAAGTCCGTACACTTGCAGAGGCTCCTGACTCTGGGTTTCCTGCTGGTCTATTCCCCTCATCTGGCCCGCTTTCCGACATGATGAATTATTTGTTGGCTTATACTGGCCATTGCAATCCAGTCCTTGCCCTTGGCGGTGCCATCAGCACTTTTGCAGCCCTTCTTGGTGGCCTCATTGAGTCACCCACTCATTTACGTACTAACCTTTATACCATGCTTATCGCTCCATCTGGCACAGGCAAAACACAAACATTTAAAGCTATCTACAAACTTCTCAATCCACTTGACCCCTATTTAGTACGTACAACCCGATTTGCCTCTAGTGTGGCTATTGAACGCAGCTTTTATCGCGAACCTGATGATGATAGTGATGTACCTGCCGATCGTGCCCCATTTTGTCGTACCCTATATTGCATTGATGAGTTTCACCGGTATCTAGACGCCACAAATAACCCTAGGGCACCTCAATACCTTCGTGGCATCGCAGATACATTTAAAGAAGTATATACCAACACTACTATTGGTAACAGCTCCAGCACGAGCGATAAGGCCAACCGATTCCGCTATCGCTGGCACAATATGCATATACTTGCCGCGAGCAATCCGTACGAATTTTGGAAATCCTGCTCTGGCACTGATGCTACTGGTGGCTTGCTTCCACGGTTTTTGCTTTTTGATAGCACGCTTTTTAATCCCGGCGAACTACTTACCAAGATTAATACTGGTATCCCTACTGACCTTTTGGAATTCTGTAAATTTATAGCCAGTCATAAACTTACACTTATACCCGATCATCAGAATGGTATAATAAAAGAGCCTAAATTTATCGATTACATTGTTCTCCCATATACTTGTGAATATACCCCTGAGGCTGATAAAAAATTAGAGTTTATCCATGGCTGGTATGCCCTTAAAGAACGTGCTTGTAATGCGAAAGGCAGCAAGGAAGAGTCTATTCGCGGAGCCTTTCTAAAACGTGTGTGGGAAATTACCACTAAATTGGCCATGATTCATGCGGCCTGCCGTTCTGGCAAGGTCGAAGGACTTATAATCGATGCCAAAGACGTTGAGTGGGCCGAAAAGGTGTCTGTTTGGTCGTTGAATCAATTAGGCCATGCGTCATCTTCTCGTATTGCCGATACGTATGATGAGCAGATGCTGAACGAAATCAAGAAAGCGATTCAGGTCGAATGTTTGTCTCGTAGGAAGACAGGGAAATCGTTTAGCTGCTCCAAATCTCGGTTAGTACAACGAGCGAAAATACGTGCCGATAAAATTGAACCTCTTATTAATTCATTACTGGTTTCACACGACATAATAATGGTTAATAAAAATTCATATCGTATAACTACTAAACAGGAACGTGAATTTGATTAATAAGGAGCCACAATGCGCAAACTAACAGTAATTATTATATTTATTCTACTTACCACTGCTGCCTATACCAATAGCGCAGAGGTTGGACCTAACGCAAACGACACCTCCGCAATAGCGGAGATAGCTATTGAGGGCTATACTATATACGGACGTACTCCAACGAATAAAGAGTTTAACGAGTTGATTTTTTATTTCAATTTAAGCAGCCATCACAAAAATCCAAATGCACCACGTATACCATACGCATTTCCGTGTGTCGCCCCAATTACTACAGTGACAGAAGATAACCTTTCTCTAGAACACCGACAAGGAATCTGGGAGCAGTTTAATTACTCATATTGGGATGCTCTCGACTTTTTCCAAGACACGGGCGAATGCGACTGTGACACATGTTTAAAAAAGCAGGTAGGGGTCGCGGTAAGAGAGTCTATTGCTTATACAGCCACTCTTGTTAAAGAGTATTTCCCGCGAGTCAATGCGGAGTCTGTCATTAAGCAAATGAATGCCCTTAATAAAGGCGTGAGCAGGCCACATCATAATGAGCATGAAGTACGGCATAAAGATAAAACACCTCAAGATATAGGACATTTCGCTATCAATGAAAGCCATGGGTATGGCTTCTAATTTTTTCAAAAAAAAAAACAAAAAATTCTTGACAATCACTAGCTTGTCAGTTATACTACCAGCATGGCAGTTAGGCAATCATTTCATAAGGAGGATCAAATGGCTGAAGAATTTGCACAAACCGAGTCCCAACCAAAGCGCTATCAGTACGAACGGCGCAACCGAAAAGATTATCTCACCAAAAAACTTAAAGATTTTTTTGCAGTGTATGATCTTCGTGACGTTGAACGCCAAACACACATCCACCGGGGTCATATTCGTAGTTACCTGAATGGCACAGCATTGCCTAGTCTCCCTATCTTGGCGGTATTACATAGTGAGCTTGGCCTTGATCTCAACGAGCTCGTTGAGGAGCCTGAGTCTAACGAGGCTGCGAATGAGCCCAAAATGAGTAGTTCCAGCTTGGCAACGCTCTCGGAGGCAGGTATACTGTAACAGACAGACGATTCCGTAGCGGGGATTCGACAGATATTCACCAACATGGTACTATACCATGTTTCTGCCCATCTCTGCCGCTACCAGAGATGGGCTCTTTTATGACCGCGACATTGTGAGACGCGAAGAAAGGAGCACACTATGGGCAACATCAGTTCTCTCATCGGCAATAATCAACAGTACATCCAGCCGAGCGGTGTGGATTATAATGCCGTCACAAAGAAAAATCTCCTCCCTGCTGGCTGGATGGATGGCTACATTGAATCAGCTGAAATCCGTAACACAAAGTCAGGTACTGGCCAATATATCTACATCGTTTGGCGTACCTTGGATGGCCAGCATCTGGTCCGTGATTACATTAATATCAAAAACGCTAACCCTGTGGCTGTTGATATTGGTCTTCGTACCCTTAGTACTATCGCCCGTGCGCTTGGTATGGAGTCCATTGATGATACGGAGCAGCTGAATGGCCGTGAGATTGCTGTCAGGCTGGCTATAGAAAAGGCTGGCGAGTGGCCTGCACGCAATGTAATCAAAGCGTACGCCAAAACCTCCACCGCTCGCCCTGAGCGCGCCAGTGATCTTGATAAGATACGGCACCAGATTCGTGGCGGTGAGGGCCGCAATCAGCAGGCTACTTTTCGCAGCGCCGAAGGGCCAACAGGAGATGAAATTCCCTTCTGACTTTAAGCCGTATCTTTTGACGATCCAGCACAACTCGAAGAAACCGCTTACTAAGTGGTCACCGCAGTCAGGAGGAGATGGAGGAAGGAACTGGCTGCGGCGACCTGACCATTTTAATATTGCTGTCGTACTGGCTCCCTTTTCCCCGTACTTTGTGCTGGATATTGACGGCGAAAAAGGATGCAAAAACCTACAGAGATTGCAGATGACATACGGGAAACTCCCAAGGACATTCGCCGTGAAGAGCCCCTCTGGCTGGCATTATTACTTTCAATACCACCAGGGCATTAAACGTTCCATTGGCTGGCTCGCTCCTTCGATCGATATAATTTGTCATGGCTATACTTTGCTCCCCGGCTCGGTAATTGATGGCAAAAAGTATGAAGTGTCGGAAGATGTACCAATATCCATTGCACCCGATTGGCTTATCAAATTGGCCAGTAATACAGACAAGCAGATTGATATGCCAGCCAAAAACAAGACAGCAGTACAGTACGATGGCGAGGATTACGAGTTCAGGGTCTGGCGCGCACGAAGATATGTGGAAAAGATGGCGCCAGCAGTCCAGGGTCAGGGCGGGCATACGCAATTGCTGCGCGTTTGCAATGTCTTGGTTCATAAATTCCGGTTAGATGATGCTGACTGTAGGGATATTTTGATGGATTACAACGCTAGGTGCGTGCCGCCCTTCACGAGTTACAAGGAGTTGTTTCGAAAAATTAGCGAGACAAGGAAATGGCATGGGTAGGAAGAGAGATTTAACAGGCCGGAGATTTGGCAGACTGATTGCGCTCTATGATATCGGTTTGGGGTTGCCACGGATGGGATTTTTTATTTGGGCATGATGAAAAATAAATGCAATACGGAGGATAACAAATGGCTAATGAACTTGCACATCTTAACGACACGCAACTTATGCAAAATCTCCAAACCCTCGGCACTGAATTTGCCAAGTCAGGCATCCTTGGCGTATCCAACCCAAGCCAGGGCCTTATAGTTGCGCTAACATGCTATACCGAGCATATCTCCCCCATTGAATTTGCCCGCACCTATCATATCGTTAATGGCCACCTATCCATGCGTGCCGATGCTATGCAAGCGCGGTTTCTCCGGCAGGGAGGCCGCATCCGGTGGCTCGTAAGCACTACCGAGAAGTGCGAGGCAGTCTTTAGCCATCCAGAATATGCGCCGGAGGGCGTGACGCTTAGCCTAACCATTGAAGAGATGGTAGACGGTGGTGTTGCTGTTAATGATCGTGGTCAGCTTAAGCCGACGTGGAAGTCGTTCCCGAGGCAGATGTTACGGGCGCGCCTTGTGTCGGAGGGTTGCCGTATGCTCACGCCCGGGATCGTCGCGGGGGTATATACGCCAGAAGAAACCGGTGAGTTCAGCAATGCTCCTGCCTGCACGCTCGACCTGTCCAAGCCAAGGGAGGTGCCTGTGCAGGCGCTGCCGGAACCCGAACCGGAACCCGGACCGGAATCGACAGCGCCTGACATGGAAGAAGTCTTGCTGGAACACGAGGAAACAGTGAACCTCTATCTCAGGCATATAGGCTGGCTCTCAAAAGAGGACTCAACATGGCGTAACTTGTCTACTGGCCAGAAGAAAAAGATTGCAACTAAACTTGACAGCTTCATCGCCAAAGCAAAAGATTATGTATTGTCCCTTGAAAATGAGGAGGAAAACTAATGCATCCCACTAATCGTCAGCTTAAATACTACATTCTTTACTGCATTACTCAGTTAGTCGTCTGGTTTTTTTGGAGTTCCGAATGGAACTTCTATCGGCATCCAGCATGGTGTGGCCTATATACCAGTGAACGCCTTACCTTCACCAGCGGCGTGGCCATCCCCTTCCTCCTTGGCCTTCTTATCTTCAGCATTATTTTTCTCCCCTTTTATCTTCGTCGTGAGGATGACTAATGCACACACTCTCAGATCTACTGTATACCGTTTTCTGGTACTGCATCTATCCGATCTGTATTATTTTTCTCGGACTCGAGTTTCATAAGTATATCTTTTGGAAGTACATGGCTAAAGAAGAAGGGGCGGACGATGGCGAACGCGAGTTCCATGAACCCAGCATCGAGATGTGCTCACGTTGCCGTAACCCTAACTGTGGCCACAGGCTGGCTGACTATACGGAGGACTGAACATGGCTAAGCATCATCCGATCTTCGCTCCATCTGCATTCCCTGCTCTCACGCATTGCCTTCACTTTCGCAATGCTGGCACGGAATCAACCAATGCCGCACGCGGCACAAGCCAACACGAGCTCTTGGCCAAAATCCTCACCAACCAGCCAATTCCGGAGGACGTGGACACCAACGACTTGGCCTGTGTTGAGTGGGCGGCGCAGATTATCAACAACTGCACCTCCGCCGAAAACAGGGAAGTAGAGGTAGGGCTAATGCTGCTTGATGAGGATTGGCAAGAGTTAACTTTCGGTACTGCCGATGTAGTCTCCATGACGCCACGTGCGACTGGCGATATGCTCGTCGTTGTGGACTATAAATCAGGGAGTATCAAAGAGTACAGGCCACAGCTCCACATGTACGCACGTATGGCAATGGAAAGGCATGGGGTTAACAGGTGTGAATGCCATATCCTCTACGGTATGGATAGGCATGATGAAACTTTTAGGGTTAACTACAATGAAACTAATTACATTATTGACATCATTAATCAAATCAATGCTGACCAGTTGGGGGAAGAAAAAACCAATGAATTCTGCCAGTACTGTTCGTATCAGCCCACCTGCCCCCAAACTCAAGCTATCGTTACGTCTGTAACGAAGGCAGAGAATTATGATATCACCGGCATTGTAGACTGGAAGATAGAGAATGCTAGCCCCGATAAGCTGGGCCGGATGTACCTTGCTTTGTCATGGCTTGAATCTTTCGCTGACAGAGTAAAAAGCCAAATAAAACAGAAGGTGCAGGACGGCATGGAAATTTCCGGATTCAAACGCGTTACCACCACCAAGCGGTCAATTAAGGATTTGCCGGCTGCCTTTACAGCATCAGGATTATCTTCTGAGGATTTTTTGGATTGCTGTTCCGTCAGCGTATCAAAACTACAGAAAAAACTCGGACATGATACAATGGATTCTACTTTAGGCAATTTGATTACTACTACAGAGGTGGTGCAGTTGCGAAGGGCTGGGGAATGAGGCCAATCGAACGCGCACTAACGGAGCCAGTGAACAACTGAAAAGGACAAGCAAATGAGTCGAGCTAGATGCATAAGGCCAATTGAGACGTTAAGCAATATCGACACCTGGTTGGATGACCCGGGGATTACAGAACTCAGAAGGGCGGAGTTACTGGCAGCCAGAGATAGAGTTGCAGCGATTCGAACGGCGATGATAATGAATGGTATGGGTAAGGAGGAAGATGATGGCAGTGGAGATAAGGAGGTAGTTGATGTCAAACGTAAGAGATCTAAAAGGCCAAAGGTTCGGTAGGTTGTTGGTGTTGTATGATATCAGGAGGCGTGAATATGCTGGCTAAAATCCTTGGCAATCCACAAGGAAGATTGACAAAAAAAGTGCAGGATACGTTACTTGCGAAAGGCATAACAAGCGAGATTATTAGTCCGGATGTACTAGAGCTAACCGAAGGCTGGAGAACGAATGGCGCTGTGGATTATAGAGCCGACTATGAAACGCATAATCAGATGCTGCCGCTGATTTATATCGACGGGGCATGTTATAGTTTCGTACAGACGATGGAAAAGTATGGGCCGAAGGATGTAAAGTGGAAAATGTGGGCACCGTCACCGGCAGTATGCTCTAAGGCCATTGCTGTGGCCATTAAGGATGACGTGATACAGGGGGTATTATTTTCCAGTGGGTGTGATGGTAATAGCGCATGCATTGATCGATTGCTTTATGGAACAAGTGTACAGATGGCCAAGCATTTACTCGGTGATATTATGTGTGGGGATAAGGGAACGAGTTGCGGACGTGAGCTAGCGAGGGGACTATAATGACCACTACTTCTGAATATAACGAAGGCAACATGGTTACTATTCGCTGCCCATCATGTGGCAAGATGAAACTGCGTGTGTTTTCGGATGACATTGACTCCGGTGCGGCAGATAGTATGATGTGCTTTGATTGTGAGTATGAAGAGATGAAGGAGATGAATGGTTTTAACCCAGTTAGGTATATGGATTGCCTTGAGGATACGCGTTTGCCCGAGGAATTTGAAGGGGATTAAAGGAATGAAAAAGATGCTCACGTTTTTCTTGGTATGTTGTCTTATCCCGTCATGCACGGGCTGCAATAAAAGGAAGGGCCGAACACGGAGACACGAACCACAGCCTGTCATGCTCCGCGATAACCCCGCACCACGGCCCGCTGAAGTGAAGCAGGTACCTCAACCTACCCCTGCTTCGCAACGTGCACCACAGCCCGCGCAAACGGCTCCTGTGAGCGATCCTGTAGAATATACCTATAGCGAGCCCGGCGTAGATTACCTGACTGAACGTGATTTGGAGAGGAAATGAACGCGCATTTTATTTTGCCAACCAAGGTAGTATCAGAACTCAACAAAGCTGGCCATGAACATTGGGCAAAGACGGCTAACCGGAGAAAGCAGCATCGGTTTATGGGCAAGCTAATGACAAGTGGCCAGATAAAACCCAAGTGGGATGGGCAGCCAATTACAGTTACATTTACTAGGCTCATGGGGAAGGGAGGGAGAAAGTTTGATGATGACAACTTAGCTTCATCGATGAAAGCAATCCGCGACGGTGTAGCAGATGGATTGGAGATAAATGATAATGATCCGCGTGTTGCATGGAAGTATGAACAAGTAAAGGATGTGATGCACGGAGTGAGGGTTACGTTTACCGATACTGAGGAGGTGAATTAATGGCTAGGGGAAATAGTAATTCGACAATTGTAATTCCGTGTTGCGCAGATAAAGATCTTATGCCAGTTAAAGCCCATGATTTGGATGCGTGTTACGATCTGAAAGCGCGCTGCTACATTGACGCTAGTGAACCTGACATGCCCACTGGTAG
>Ga0192271_1102_pt1 | contig 10773 bp, 6 predicted proteins | sample Koala_Koa24_D3_FD_131264 | JGI IMG/M metagenome (GOLD analysis project Ga0192271, IMG submission 131264) | Enriched cells from koala feces incubated with labeled cellulose particles, San Francisco Zoo, California, United States - Koala_Koa2-4_D3 ...
GCACCGATGCTGACCATCTCCGAGGAGGTTCAGAAGCGTCTGCAGGAGCAGGCTTACAAGATCGTGGAGTCGGTGCAGGTCATCGGCGGCACTAACGTACAGTTTGCGCACGACCCGAAGACGGACCGGATAATCGTCATCGAGATCAAACCCCGCGCCTCCCGCTCCTCCGCACTGGCTTCCAAGGCAACCGGCTTCCCGATTGCTCTGGTCTCCGCCATGCTGGCCTCGGGTCTGTCCCTCTCGGACATCCCCTGCGGGAAATACGGCACACTGGATAAATATGTCCCGGACGGGGACTATGTAGTGATCAAATTCGCCCGCTGGGCCTTTGAAAAGTTCAAGGGCGTGGAGGACAAGCTGGGCACCCAGATGCGCGCGGTGGGCGAGGTCATGAGTATCGGAAAAATCTACAAAGAGGCGTTCCAGAAGGCCATCCGCAGTCTGGAGACAGGGCGCTACGGCCTCGGCCACGCGAAGGATTTCGATCAGAAATCAAAGGAAGAACTGCTCTCCCTCCTGATCACACCCTCCAGCGAGCGCCACTTTGTCATGTATGAAGCGCTGCGCAAGGGCGCCACGGTGGAGGAGATTCACGAGATTACAAAGGTAAAAACTTACTTTATCGAGCAGATGAAGGAGCTCGTGGAAGAGGAAGAAGCGCTCTGTCAGAACAAGGGTCATCTTCCCTCCGACGAGGCGCTGACCGCGGCGAAAAAGGACGGCTTCTCCGACAAGTATTTAAGCCAGATTCTGGAAGTGCCCGAGGACGACATCCGCTCCCGCCGCCTGCAGCTCGGCGTGACGGAGGCATGGGAGGGCGTCCATGTGAGCGGCACGCAGGACAACGCCTACTACTATTCCACCTACAACGCACCGGACAAAAATCCGGTTTCCGATGACAACCCGAAGATTATGATCCTCGGCGGCGGCCCCAACCGGATCGGTCAGGGTATCGAATTTGACTACTGCTGTGTCCACGCTTCCCTCGCATTAAAGAAGCTGGGCTTTGAGACCATCATCGTCAACTGCAATCCGGAGACCGTCTCCACCGACTATGACACCTCCGACAAACTCTACTTCGAGCCGCTGACGCTGGAGGATGTACTGAGTATTTATGAGAAAGAGAAACCGCTCGGCGTCATCGCGCAGTTCGGAGGCCAGACCCCGTTAAATCTGGCAGCGGATCTGGAGAAAAACGGTGTGAAGATTTTAGGCACCGCACCCTCTGTCATCGATCTGGCGGAGGACCGCGACCTGTTCCGCGCCATGATGGAAAAGCTGGAAATCCCCATGCCGGAATCCGGTATGGCCGTGGATGTGGACGAGGCCATCGCCATCGCGAAGGAGATCGGCTACCCCGTGATGGTCCGCCCCTCCTATGTGCTGGGCGGCAGAGGCATGGAGGTTGTCTACGATGACGAGAGCCTTGCCGATTACATGAAGGCTGCCGTGGGCGTCACACCCGACCGCCCCATCCTCATCGACCGCTTCCTGAAGCACGCGCTGGAGTGCGAGGCGGACGCCATCAGCGACGGCACCCACGCCTTTGTCCCCGCGGTCATGGAGCACATTGAGCTTGCCGGCATCCACTCCGGAGACTCCGCGTGCATTATCCCCTCGGTACACATTTCCGAGGAGAATGTAAAGACCATTGAGGAATACACCAAAAAGATCGCCGAAGAAATGCATGTCAAGGGACTGATGAACATGCAGTACGCCATCGAAAACGGAAAAGTCTATGTGCTGGAAGCCAACCCGAGAGCCTCCCGCACGGTGCCACTGGTCTCCAAGGTGTGCAACATCCGCATGGTGCCGCTGGCCACGGACATCATCACCTCCGAGATCACGGGACGCCCCTCGCCGGTTCCGTCCCTGAAGGAGCAGGATATCCCGTACTACGGAGTCAAGGAGGCGGTCTTCCCCTTCAATATGTTCCAGGAGGTAGACCCGATCCTCGGACCGGAGATGCGCTCCACCGGAGAAGTGCTGGGGCTGTCCCCCTCCTACGGCGAAGCGTTCTACAAGGCGCAGGAAGCCACCCAGACCTGCCTTCCTCTGGAGGGTACCGTTCTGATCTCCGTCAACCGGAAGGATAAACCGGAGGCGGTGGAGATCGCAAAGGGCTTTGCCGAGGACGGTTTCAAGATTCTCGCCACCGGCTCTACCTACGACCTGCTGACCGCAAACGGGATTCCGGCGGAAAAGGTGAAGAAGCTGTACGAGGGTCGGCCGAACATCCTCGATATGATCACCAACGGAACGATCGACCTGATCGTCAATACTCCCGCCGGGAAAGAGAGTGTCCACGATGACAGCTATCTGCGGAAGGCGGCCATCAAGGCGAAGATTCCTTACATGACGACCATGGCGGCCGCCAGGGTTACAGTGAAGGGGATCAAGTATGTGAAAGAACACGGGAACGGAGAGATCAAGTCGCTGCAGGAGCTGCACGGGGAGATCCGGGATCGGAAGTAGAATATGTCAGCCGAGGTTAAATGACGGATTCGAAAGAGGCCATCATCATATTTTCAGGCAACCGGGGCAACGCTTCGACAAACTAATCACTAACTGCGACTAAGACGCTCAGGAACGCCTTCGCGCCTAAGTCTTCGTAAGTGATGGATTTCGTCTCAGCTAAAAACGCCCCTACAAAAGTTGCCTTAAAATATGATGATGGCCTCTTTCTCGTCCTACAAGAACACAAAGTTCCGCTATCCCTCTTTTTGCTTGCATCGCAATTGTTGTCAAGCGTCTTTTGAGTGTTTCAAATACTATAAAAAGTATCCGGTCTTATGCATCCCATCCGATGACTTTCTGCTCCTCCTCCATGATGCGGGCAAACTCCCGCTCGACGAGGATCTCGACATCATCCTGAATCTTCGCGCGTGTCCGCTGGTAGAGATGGCGCAGGCATCGCGGCGTCCCCTTCTCCGGGGAAATCCCCGCCGCCCCCGCCATGAGGCGGATGTCATGGTTTAGGTTGCTCCGGTCCAGCCGCCGCCCGGTGCGCGTGACAAAGATCATCCCCGCGGCGATATTTTTCCGACCCGCGTAGTCCAGCAGCTCCTCAGCGAGATAACCGGATATCGGAACCGGCTTCCCCGCCGCAGTCAGGATCCCCTCACGCACGGCCTCCACCGTGACGCCCGGAAGCTCCTCCAGCATCAGCCCGGTGTTTGCCAGCAGCTTGATCAGCAGGTAGGTCCGCTCCTTCCCCGCGAGGCGGGCGGCGGACAAAAGCTGCCTGTACTCACTCCGCGACAGCTCCGGCTGCTCCTTCCGCTCCGTCTCCGGAACCCGGTCCGCCTGAAGCTCCCGGTGGCCGCAGAAATCCAGGAACCCGTTGATCACCGTCGTAAACCCGTTCACCGTCCCTGTTGAAAGGCCGTCCGCCAACATCCCGTCCTGCATTTTTGCCACCGCGTCCCGGTCAATCCACCGGTCCTCCGGCAGGCTTTGCATAAACCACAGGAGGCGGCTCCGGTAGGCGTTGACCGTCTCCCGCGCGAGGCCCTTCCTGCGCAGGCGGTCAATGTATGTGTCCACCCGGTCCTCCGGAAAAGCTATGCCGTCGCGGAAGCTGTCAGCCCTCTCGATCTGCTGATCACGATTCTCCTGGCTCACCGCGCGCCATCCTGCATTTTCTGTCGGATTTTCTGTTTTGTATGCCGCATACGCTGTTGCTGTGTTTTCCATGATTGTCTCCTCCTCGTATCTGACATTGACTTTTTCTATCCTTTTTATGACACAATCAAAGAATGTCATTCAATTCAACCAATCCACTATGGCCTTCCATATCGCATTGCTGATCAGATTAACTGCCACAGGGACCAGTAACATTGTTATAATTGCCATTAAACATGGCACTTTTCCTATAATACCCAGAAGAATCAACGAACCTGCGGCTACAACACTGCCGCAAATAAATATCAAATTTTTCACAGTCAGTGTATTTACCCGGTTTGCCAGCTCCGGATTCTTCAAAAACATATCAAATGCGGAAATTGCATCACTACAGGCGTATACCGGATAATACTCATACTCCGTTGAACGTCTGCTATGAATCGCCCCTGCTAAATTGCCATCTGACACTTGATGCCTGATCAAATCCTCACTTGCCACTTTCAGCTTCCTGCACACACGGTTATTCATTCTTATTCTGTTCTGAATCGGTTGAGTAGCAGTCACGCTTACTCTTTTTTTGTAATACTGATTCAAGGCATCTATAACCAATGGTTCCAGATACAATTCATGTATAATTGGCCGCTTAAACAAGTTTACTTTGGGACTACTTGTCTCAACGCTGAATTGGAAGAAATCCTCGCTGACACTCTCAAAACTTACATTTTCCGGATCGTATGTTTTCAATATAAAATCAGCGGCTTTATCCATCGCTTCAAAAACCGTTGATGCACAATCCACTTTTTCCGATGCCTCACACAATGCAAGCAGCACTTTTGCGGTATTCCCCACTCTGGAACGCTCGCCCCTTTTTATACCAAATCCCCCGTCTTCATTTTGTATATCGCACATCCAATCAACTGTCTCCCGCACTGCCTGATTGATTCTCTGATCCAGCGGGCTGTCAGATCTAAGTGTTTTCTCAATACCAGAAATCTGGGATATGATCATAACTGCGTTCGCGGATGGAACCGTATAGGCAGGTATTCCCTCGGCTGCTCCCCGAAGATATTGTGTTCCTGTATATCCCCATCCTTGACCCGCACGGTTATCCAACAACCATTCCATACTTTTGTCAGCAATGGCAAGTCTTTTCTCGAGCTGATCCAACTGTTCCCCTGTTTTCGGATCCTTCACTATATTTATCAACGGCGAATAGGAGATAAAGCCCGTCTTCACCAAGGCATTTAAAGCATTATATGTATCATTAATCACCCCTTCCATGGCGACATCATCTCTGGCAAGCCGTGAGATTTTTGAAGGCCATGACCCGTCTTCATTTCGAACAAACAGCAGGGTGGATACTCCCTCACTGACTGCAGCACGTATTTCGCCACTACTGTCACCGCTTAAAAAATGTGACAGAGAAGAGACTCCCAGCGCAGTTGCACAGATATCTACGCCATCCTCATTCTGCTGCCTCTGATCCAGAAAAAACAAAGGCCATATCGTCAGATTTTTACCTTGAATATTAATCTGCTCTTTTTTTGCAAGCATACACTGTTTGCACTGTGTTTCACTGCGCTTTATCTGTTCTTTTGTCATTTTCATCTCATGTCTCCAACCGCTTTCCTAAGGATTGTCCTGATTATTTCATCTGTCATTTCAGTCGGGTTTCCATCCAGATCTCCATTGTAAGATTCACGGATAACTTCGTTAAAGTCTCTGAAAAAAACCGCCTTATCAATTTTGGCTCCCATCATGTGACAGTCAAAGCCAATCTGCTCATACAAACAGAGCAACGCTTCACAAATTCCTCCGAACTTTCTGCCTGTCTTTTCCTCAATAATGTCCTGCACTGCGTCATATTCCACACTTGCGGCTCCATAATTAGCTTCACAGACATATGGAAGAAGCGTAGCGACAGCCTCCCCATGGTGAATATCATACCTGCCACTGAGGGGATCTGATATAGCATGTGCAGCGCCTACCGAAGTTTGAATGACCGCATACATTGCCTCAACAGCAGCCAACGCAAGATCCTCGGACACGCCGTATTTCTCTTGCCCGTCAGACAATCTCAGCAAAGCGGATATCACACGCTGAATCGCTGAATAGGAATACCTTTTTGAAAAAGACTGTGCCTTTAGCGAAACCAAAGACTCGATTCCCTGTGTAAGCGCATCCAAAGCAGCGTTTATACACAAACTATCCGGCAATTCGTCGGCTAACGAAGCATCAATAAACGCCGCCTTTGGATACAGATATGGGCTGAAAATCACGCGTTTCCTGTTATCTATTCGCAGCAATGATGCCGCAGACACCTCGGAACCAGTTCCGAAAATAGTAGGAATTGTAATAACAGGCACTATATTTTTATGGATTCCCGGCACACTCAGTTTCCCGTCGGTGGTATATTCTTCTATGTCAGTACTGTGAGTAAAACCAAGAGACAGAGCTTTTCCACTGTCATGCACGCTCCCGCCTCCAACCGTCAAAATTACATCCGGCTTTTTTATTCTGTTCAATGTATCTTCCAAAAGCTTAATTTCCGGATTAGATTTAATCCCGTCTATGAGTGTCATTGAAAATTCTTTTCCAATTCCGTCAGCAATTTTCTCTGCTATCTTTTTTGTAGATTTTCCTCCACACAGAATCAACACTTCCCGGCCATAGCCTGAAATCTCAGATGAAAGAGAGTCATAGTCCAATGTACCAAAACAGATTTTTGTCGGGGTATAACTGGTAAATAACATAGAAACCTCCTTTATAACATGGCCAGCGGACATTCATATCTGCATCTGCTGCATCCGCTCTGTCCGTCTTCTTCTACATTTGTTTCAAATATGCCGCCTGTTTTTGCACAGCTTCGGCTCTCTGCCCTGTTTCTGGAAACCGCATTGTCAATCTCCCTGTACTTTTGAAATCTCGACACATTTATACTGTGCGATACCACTCTCGCAGATTTCAATCCCTCCACGATCGACTCCGTCCCCGGCACCTTGCCCGTATGCTCCTCTCTGGTAACAGAGTTTATGATGCCAACATTTCCGGATAATGCCGTAACCGCCGCTCCAACAGCAGCCGTCACATGATCAAACCCTGTCGTTGCGTCTGTAACCATTGGACCTAAAGGCATTAGCGGTGTTTTGTATTCTCTGATCAGATCACAATAACGAGGAATCATTCCCAACGAGATATGACCAATTCCCTCCATCATTACCTCTACGCCATTCTCTCTGGCCATATCTATAAAATATTTCTGTTTCCTTATCTCATCTCTATGCACTGCATCCAACGCTTCGGCAATGCAAGCCGGACGAAATGTCGTTCCTATACTCACAGTCATCTGATGTTTTTTCATCAACTTCAGTATTTCATCAAAGTAATCAGCAAAAATATTTTCCTTCCTCTTGTTTATAATGGCATCCTTTAAAACCACAGCCCCGCCACGGGATGTAGTCGGAATCATACGGGATTTTTTCGCTTCCTCCAACAATGGAATCCCGGCCGTCGGATGCAGCGTCATAAATGCAATCCCGCCTTCTCCCATCTCATCAATGGTCTCCAACAATTTGCTTCGTTCTATCCCTTTCTCTTTATCAAAAACGGAATAATGCGGAAGTGTCCCTACCGGTCCTTTAAATTCTTCAACCATGTATTTCCATAAAGGCCGTTCCGTTTGAACATATGTATGATCCATCATGGTATCCGGCGCATATTTCAGTCCGTTTATAGTCCTAAACTTCTGTAGTTCAGACTCAAACGAAGAAACATCAGAAACCCCAATGTTTGTATTGACCTTCAACAGCATACGGGGACCAGCCAGCAACGGATACTCTCTGTGCTGCATATAAGTCGTGCATTCATTTTCCTGTACGAGATTTTCTGCTTCTGTCTCACTCATCAGTCCAAGCCGAACTTCTTTTATCTTTGACAAGTTTTTTCGCATTTCTTTTGTACCTCTTACTATATTTCTAAAAGGAACACTATAAAAGCATAGAGGGTGTCTGATCCAGACACCCTCCAAAATCAATCATTTTTTACTGCATTTTCCGTCTCTTTACCATAACAGGTACTGCAACGCCCATGCCGAGGATGATCGCCATCACATAGAACACCAGGTTGTCCTCCACGCCGGTCTTCACCGTTGAGGTGGAAGCGGAATCGGTGATGGTCGATGTCGTCGTCACCGTGCCGTTGGTAGTGTCAGTGGTATCCGTCGTACCTGTTGTGCCGGTTGACCCGGTCGCCGACGTTGTGCCTGAACCTGTTCCGGTTGTAGATGCTGTTCCGCCTGTTCCGTCGGTATTATCCGTCGGATCCGTTGCGCCTGTTCCTCCAGAAGTATTATCCGAAGGGTCTGTTGTGCTTCCGGCAGCAACCGTCAGTGTAACGCTTCCACTATAATCATTTTCCGCGTCATCCATGAACATCAGTGTCACTGTATATTTTCCGGCTGACAGGGTATCCAGATAACTGCTGAGAATCGTTACTGTAAAACCGTTGCTTGCTGCTGCAACCGTGTAGTTCGATGAGTTCAGCGATGTACCGTTCACCTGAACACCGGTAAGCTGATTCATATTGCCGTCGCAGGTGATCGTCGCTCCGGCAGCACTCCCGATTGTATATGTTCCGGCTGACACCGTTACAGTCGTCGTGCCTGTCCCCGTGGCATTGATTATCGCTTTCTCACGGCTCAGTTCAGCTCCGCATACCGCACAGTAAACAACGCTATCATAAGAGCCATCTTCTGTAGCAGTCGCCGCCACATAGTTCTCGATCACAGCCTCACCTGCCGTATGGCCAGTCGCAGGAATCTCTTCCTGCGCTGTCAGAATCGTACCGCACACAGAGCACTTTACGCCGTCTGTCAATCCTGCTTCTGTGCAGGTCGCTGCCTTTCCTTCCACGGTCTCCTCTGTATGGCCGGTCGCTTCCACCGTCACAGTTTGCCGGCTGATCTCTTCTTCGCAGACTGTGCAGTACACTACACTGTCATAGGAACCGTCCTCTGTGCAGGTCGCTGCCACTTCGTTTTCCTTCACAGCCTCACCTGCCGTATGGCCGGTCGCCGGAATCTCTGCTTGCGCTGTCAGGATCGCACCACACACAGAACACTTCGTTCCGTCTGTCAATCCGGTCTCTGTGCAGGTCGCTGCCTTTCCTTCCACGGTCTCCTCCGTACATTTGCTGGTGGCGATCGTGATATCACCGCTGATTGTTTCAGTCAAATCAATCAGTGACTGATCACCGCCATACTTGCGCCAATGACAGTTTTCCCGCCAGGTCTGTTTCGCACTGTCAAGAGCCTCCTGATAAGTGGTAACACCGACAACAACCGTCACTGTGCCTCTATTGCTGCCATCGCGGTAAGTGAGCGTACAGGTCTGTGCCTGATATTCTTCTGTTTTGGTGGCTCCGCATACCGTACAGGTGTATGTGATTTCACCCGCTTCATTTACCGTAGCTATCTTTGTAATCTCGCCATTATCATAGGTGTGAGCTGCATACTCATTCCCCGTGACGGTCTCACGGCTGAGCTCAGCCCCGCACTTTACACAATAAGTAACGGAGTCATATGTGGCATATGATATACATGTCGCATCCGCTTCATTCTCTTTTACAGCTTCACCTGCCGTACATGTTTTCGATACAACTCTTACATCGCCCGTAATCTCCGTCGTAAGATCCAGTGGTTCATTCGAACCATATATACACCAGTGCCTGCCGGTAAGGTTAATTCCGGACAGGACATCCCCATAAGTATCCCCCTCATAAGCAGTCAATTCGCCAGTTGCCGACCCGTTTTGATAAGTGACTGTATAGGAGACTGACGCAGGCTCAAGATTAGCTGCTATTCCCTCCGTCTTATCCGCGTATGCCGGGAACGGCATACTGAACGCCAGTGCTAATACCAGTGAAAGGGATGCAACCCCCGCCATGGTCTTCTTTAATTTCTTCTTCATACTGCTCTCCTCTCCATCATTCTCCCGCATAAGTCTCGACCAGGACTACATCGAAAACGATATGGGAATGATCGCCATGCTCTTCCAGCGCTACAATGCCTGTGACGGTATAATATCCGCCCATTGTCAAATCATCCGGCAGGTACCGCAGCAAAAGCGTTGCGGAAATATTATCAGTCGAATCAACCAGATAATCCGTTGCCCCGTCCCCTGCCGTCATATAATATCCGGTCAGCTGGTAGACAAGGCCCTCACTGTCTGCGGTCAGAGACCCGACAGCCTCAGCAAAATCCTCCGGCGCAACCACAATCAGGTCATCCCCGAAAGCATCCAGCAGCTCCTCATCTTCCTCGTCAAGCGCAAGGTCAGGAACTTCTTCCTCCTCGTCGGTTCCGGACAGATCATCGAATACGGGCTGACTATCCTCCTCATCTTCTTCCACATTCTCTTCCGCTTCCGCAGAAACAGACTCGTTTTCCTCTGATACACCCATCTCTGCCTCCGCGGAAACAGAAGAGCTCTCCGTATCAGTGCCATCGGTGGCCGTGCTCCCACATGCCCCAAGCGTCAGGAGTGCTGCCATCAGCACTGCACAAAAACTTACTTTATTCCACTTCATAAAATACCGAATCCTCATAGTTTTTGCAGGCGGCGCGGTCTGTTTGCCACACCGCCTGCTGATTAATACTTTACAGTTTTAAGCCGGTTCTGCCGTCTTACGCGGCATCGCTTTCTTCATACACCTTAGTGTCGCATGCCGGGCAGTAATCATAATACTGGTCAAGTTCCTCATCATAACCATATTCCCAGCTGTGGCCGGTCGCAGCTATAACCTCAGTGTAAGTCACTGTCGTCTCTGCCGTTCCGTCCCCATCCAGATCAAAGGATGCTTCATACACGATGCAGCCGTCTTCTGTGCAGGTCGCCGCCTTGCTTGCATCCGTAATGACTGCATCGGCTATAGCAATGGTCGTCTCGCCGCACTCGGTGCAGGCAAAGGACACATTCAGCTGGTAAGTGATCTCACCGGCCTCATCCGTGGCCACAATGAGCTCAACGCCCTCGCTGTCCTCATCAAATGCATACTCTGTATTGTAGCTGTGGCCGGTGGCTTCCACCGTCACAGTTTCCCGGCTGATCTCCTCGCCGCAATCGCTGCAGTATACCACGCTGTCATAGG
>Ga0192271_1047_pt1 | contig 10693 bp, 10 predicted proteins | sample Koala_Koa24_D3_FD_131264 | JGI IMG/M metagenome (GOLD analysis project Ga0192271, IMG submission 131264) | Enriched cells from koala feces incubated with labeled cellulose particles, San Francisco Zoo, California, United States - Koala_Koa2-4_D3 ...
GGGCGATGTAATATATATACCGATTAATAATCATATCCCAGCTGGATTGCTTTCATGTTGTTCTCGATAAGCTGAGCCTTTTTCGGAGGAATAATCTTCCTTAAAGCACCCTCTATGTCCTCCATAGAGATAATACCCGTTTCCTTTATAAGCTTACCAAGGAGAATAATATTTGCTCCGCCTGTCAAACCGGATTCCTTAGCCATATCCGTTGCGGGAACGGAATACACGGTTATATCGGTTCTATCTGTCTGAACATCGATAAGGGAGCTGTCGGCAAGAACGGTTCCGCCGCTTACAACATCGGATATAAACTTTGCAAATGAAGGTTGATTCATAGCGATAAGCACGCTGGGGTTCTGCACTACCGGCGAGCCTATTTTGTCATCGGAAAGAATTACGGAGCAATTACATGTGCCGCCTCTCATTTCCGGACCATAGCTTGGGAGCCATGAAACCTCTCTGCCGGAATACATACCGCAGTACGCCAAAACCTTTCCGGCAAACAGTATGCCCTGACCGCCGAAGCCTGCAAGCTGAATTTCACTGGTCATAATCAAGCATCCCCCTTTTCTTGTGTGGTAATATCCTTATATACACCGAGAGGATAATAGGGGATCATTTCGGTGCGAACTCTTTCAAGAGCCTGATCTGGGGTCATTCCCCAGTTTGTAGGGCAGGTAGAGAGAACCTCAATAATGGAAAAGCCCTGCTTATTTTTCTGTATCTCGAAGCCCTTGCGAATAGCTTTTTTAGCCGCTCTTACTCTTGCAGGAGTATCAACGGAAACTCTTTCGGCATAGGCTGTTCCCGTAAGTGTGGAGAGCATTTCGCAAACTCTCACCGGGTAACCGGCAACGAGGGGATCTCTTCCGTATGGCGTGGTCTGAGTTACCTGACCCGGCAGGGTAGTGGGAGCCATTTGACCGCCTGTCATGCCGTAAATGGTGTTATTTATAAAGATTATGGTAATATTTTCACCTCTTGTGGCAGAGTGAACGGTTTCACAGGTACCTATCGCCGCCAGGTCACCATCGCCCTGGTAGGTGAAAACGAATTTATCGGGATGAGAACGCTTAACGCCTGTAGCAACAGCAGGTGCACGTCCGTGAGCTGCCTCAATCATATCACAGGCAAAGTAATCGTAGGATACAACCGAGCATCCAACGGGGCATATACCTACGGTTTCACCCTCAATACCCATTTTATCAATAACCTCGGCAACCAGTCTATGTACAATTCCGTGCGTACATCCGGGACAGAAGGATGTCTTTGCCTCGGTGAGAGCGTGGGGTTTAGTCAATATCATTATCAAAGCACCTCCTTGGCAAGAGCCTTTATCTGTTTAAAAATATCATTTGGTGTGGGAATTATGCCGCCCGTTCTTCCGTAGAACTTAACGGGTCTGGTACATTCGGTGGCAAGACGGACATCATCGACCATCTGTCCCATAGACAGCTCAACGTCAAGGAATGCCTTTGCGGTATTAGCAGCCTCACGGTACACCTTGTTGGGAAAAGGCCACAGGGTAATAGGTCTGATAAGACCGGCCTTTATGCCCTCCGCTCTTGCGGCAATAACAGCATTTCGTGAAATTCTTGCACATGCGCCATAGCCGGTAACGATTATATCAGCGTCCTCGGTCATAAAGGCTTCAGCTTCGGGAAGCTGCTCCTTTATCAATTCATAACGCTTGTAACGTGCAATATTGGAATCCTCCAACTCCTGAGGCTTAAGGTAAAGGGAGTTTATAATGTTATGCTCCCTCTTATTATCATGACCAACGCAAGCCCAAGGCTTTTCAATAGGAGTTGAGTATGAATCCTTAAAAGTAACAGGCTCCATCATCTGACCTAAAAGTCCGTCGGTAAGTATCATAGCCGGCATTCTCCACTTGTCTGCCTCATCAAAGGCTTTTACGGCATAATCCGCCATTTCCTGTACGGAGCTTGGAGCGAAGACCAGCATGGAAAAATCGCCGTGCCCTCCTGCCTTTGTGGCAAGGTAGTAGTCTGATTGTGCAGGCTGTATTCCGCCAAGTCCTGGGCCGCCTCGCATAACGTTTACTATAAGGCAGGGGAGATCCGAACCGGCAAGGTATGATATACCCTCCGATTTAAGGGATACTCCGGGAGAGGAGGAGGAGGTCATTGCTCTTACGCCCGAAGCAGCGGCACCGTATACCATATTGATAGCGGCTATTTCGCTTTCGGCTTGTAGAAACACTCTGCCCTCCTTGGGCATACGCTTTGACATATAAGCGGCAATTTCCGACTGGGGTGTTATAGGATAACCGAAATAACACTGACATCCGCATCTTATAGCCGCCTCAGCAAGGGCTTCATTGCCCTTCATAAGCACTCTTTCGGTTTTATTGTTTGCCAAAGAAGTTCACATCCTTATTAAATTTAGTAGTTACATTTGCCGTTATTTCTCAACGGTAATGGCATAATCGGGGCACATAGCATAGCATTGCGCACAACCGATGCAGTTTTCAGGGTCGATACATACAGCGGGGTAATATCCCTTTTCGGTATGGGTTTTGCTGTCAATTCCCAGAATCTTCTTCGGACAGACAGAAACGCACAGACCGCAGCCCTTGCATCTGCTTATATCCACAGTTACTTTAGCCATTATAATCTCCCTTCTCTCAGGAATTTTCGGGTTCCCATAGATTTTTGATATATCGCCTTATCGGAAAAAGGTTAGTCGCTGTAATCAGTGAAGGGTCAATCCCCACAGGATATACAGTATAAACTATGGGCAGACCTGTAACCTGCGACAGCTCCTGCGCTTTCGGTATGGCGGAATTTATAACATCAGCTGTTGTTTCAATGCTGAGGTTTGAGTTATTAATAATGCCGCTGACTTTAATTCCGCAGGCATTTTCGATTTCATGCAGAGAGTCAGCTGCCTCGGCGGGATTTTTCGTAAGGCACCTGTAAAAATTTACTACATAAAGCAGCTCCGCATCACTGCCCATGGAATTTATAAGGGTACTGTAACGACCGAGGGGATATGCCCCCGCATCGTCACCGCCCATATCTATTATTATGCTGCGTCCTTGCGCGGCAAGTCCCTCAATATTGTATTGCAGCACGGGAACATCAAGGTTTGTTCCTGCAAAAAGCGGGGAAGCAAGCTGAATATCGGCATTGGAAAACAGCTCGCCCAAATCAGCCGTGCGAAAATAGGGATTTACCGTGTCCATATCGGCAACAGTTACCTTTATGCCCTTTCTTGCATTTTCAATGGCATAGTTGGCGGCAAAGGTGCTTTTACCGCTGCCGTAATAACCTGTAATCGCTGTTATTTTTTTCATACTTATGAATTACTCCACAGAAATAATATAGTAGTAAACAGGCTGACCACCGTTAATAAAGCTTACGTCAATTCCGGAAAACTTTGATTCAAATTGCTCTTTAAGCTGTTCGGCTGTTTCCTCGGTAACATCCGAACCGTAAATAACGGTGACAAATGACGCATCCTTAACCTTTTTAATAAGCTGCTTTGTAAGCTTATAGGCAGCCTTTGCCGGATCTCTTTCTGAAAAAGCAAGTCTGCCGTTTTCAAGAGCAAGAATATCTCCCTCTTTTATATCGTGACCGCTGAAGCTGCTGTCACGGGCAGCAAAGGTAACCTGCCCCGATTGAACATTTTCGGCAGCAGCTGTCATATTTATGCGGTTGCTGTCCAAATCTCCGTCAGGGTCATAGGCAAGCATTGCCGACATTCCCTGGGGAATGGAGTTTGTATGCAGAACACAGATGTTCCTCTGTGACATCTTCATAGCCTGTTCGGCTGCCATAACGATATTCTTATTATTTGGAAGCACAAAAACAGTTTCCGCAGGCACGGAATAAACCGCCTTTAATATATCATCCGATGAGGGATTCATGGTTTGTCCGCCCTTAACGACACAGTCTGCGCCCAAATCCTTGAAAAGCGCTTCAATTCCGAATCCTGCAGCAACAGCAACAAATCCCAAAGGCTTTTCGGCAGGCACAGGCTTTAGCTCTGCCTTTTCCTTTTCGGCGGCAAGTCTTGCAGCCTCGGCTTTCTTTTCCCTTTGCAGCCTCATATTATCTATTTTAAGGTTGCACAAAGCACCAAAGGTAAGTCCCTTTTCAATGGCATTACCCGGGTGATCCGTGTGAACATGAACCTTTATGATATCGTCATCGTCAACAACCACAACGCAGTCGCCGATGGTTTCAAGGTATGCCCTCAAATCCATGGGATTTTTATCAGCTTCGGTGACATTTATGATAAACTCCGTGCAATAGCCAAAGGTAATTTCGGCAGTATCATCATCCTCAACGGAAAATGCAAGTCTGTCATCGGCAGCATCCGCCGCTGAAATCTGAACCACAGTCCTTGCCTGACCTCTGAACGCTTTAAGCATTTCTTCAAAGATAATGCACAGACCCTTTCCGCCCGCATCAACAACGCCTGCCTTTTTCAGTATAGGCAGCTGATCGGGGGTTTTTTCAAGTGCATCCTCGGCAGCGTTTACAATATCCGCCCAAAGGGCAACGGGGTCGTTTACCAGATGAGTACCCTTGCGTGCAGTTTCGGCTGATATTCTCGCAACTGTAAGGATAGTACCCTCTGTGGGGTTCATGACGGCTTTATATGCGCCCTCTACGCCAAGCTCCAAAGCTGTGGCTATATCCTCGCAGTCAACCTCGTCCTTTCCCTCAAAGCCCTTTGAAAAGCCTCGAAACAGCAGCGAGGTAATAACTCCGGAATTTCCTCTTGCCCCTCTGAGCATGGCAAATGCCGCCTTTTGAGCTACAAGGGAGATAGGTGTGTTATCTGGAAGCGCATTAAGCTCGCTTACGGCATTACCTACGGTAAGCGACATATTTGTTCCGGTATCTCCATCGGGGACAGGGTAGACATTTAGCCTATCCACCTGTTTTTTCATATCGGTCAAGGTAAGTGCGGCAGAAACAAGAGCATCTTTGAACATTTTGCCGTTAATCAAGGGATCAAATCCTTCCGTGTTGGAATATCAATACATGACACGCTAAATTACATTATATCATGATTTTGTTACATTTATCGACATATATCATTAAAAATATAAGAACTACTTATTACATAAATATGGCTTGTAAAGATCAGCTAATTTAATATCCACAAGAGCATCGATCAGAGTTCCATCGGCAGTATATTCCTCGGAGTATACCTTTCCGTCAGTCCGCACTGTGTTAAGCAACGAGGATTTGTCATATGGTATCAGAAAACGCCCTCGGATTGCCGTTTCGGGAAGATTATTACAAATTGCCTTCAGCAATTCATCAAACCCCGTACCGTTTTTGGCGGATATTTTAACAGTGCATCCATCTTCGGAAATATTCTCCGAGCCCTCAAGCAAATCGCATTTATTAAGCACATTTATCCTGGGAATTCCATCGCAGCCCAGTTCTGATAAAAGTGTATTCATGACGTTGACCTTTTCTTCACATTCGGGACTGCTTACATCTATTACATTCAGCAGAATATCAGCGTTGGCAGCCTCCTCAAGAGTGCTTTTAAATGCCTCTATCAGCTTGTGGGGAAGTCGGCTGATAAGTCCGACCGTATCGGCAAGGAGCAAGCTTCTGCCATCCGGAAGCTCAATGGAACGGGTTGTTACGTCAAGGGTGGCAAACAGCTTATCCTCCGCAAGTACACCCGCCTGTGTCAGCGAATTAAGCAGGGTGGATTTTCCCGCATTGGTATATCCCACTATCGCCGCCGTCAGCACATCGTCCTTTTTACGCCTGCTGCGAATAAGCTCACGCCGTTGATCTATTTCCTTAAGAGATTCCTCCAAGGATTTAATTCTCTGGCGAATGTGACGTCTGTCGGTTTCAAGCTTTGATTCACCGGGACCTCTTGTACCGATTCCGCCGCCGAGCCTTGACAGCTCAACGCCTTTTCCCGCAAGGTGTGCAAGACGGTATTTCTGCTGTGCAAGCTCTACCTGAATTTTTCCCTCACGGGAAATGGCTCTCTGTGCGAATATATCAAGGATAAGGGTTGTTCGGTCTATAGTCCGTATATCGGTTGCAGCCTCAATATTCCGTATTTGGTTTGCGGTAAGCTCACAGTCAAATATAAGCAGCTGTGCATCCAAATTAGCTGCCTCATCCCTTAATTCCTCAAGCCGTCCCGATCCGATATATGTTGCAGGATCGGGTGCAGGACGTTTTTGAATGACCTGTATGCATGATGTGACGCCTGCCGTTTTGGCAAGCTCTTCAAGCTCATCTATAGATGTCTGTGCGTCAAACTCTCCCGTATCTGCCGAAACCAGCACAGCGATAAGTGTTTGATTTTCGGTATTACTCAAATCCATATCAGTTTATACCTCCTTTGCAGCGGTGCGGCAGGGAAGCGTTATTACAACAGTCGTACCCATTCCCTCTTCGCTGAAAAGCTCCAAAGAGCCTCCGTGCATGGTAATTATTTCATCGGCAACGGCAAGTCCTATTCCCGAACCTCTTTTGTTGTGATTGGCACGGAAAAACTTTGTTTTCACCTTAGGTAAATCCTCCGGGCTTATGCCGCAGCCCGTATCGCTTATTTCAATTTCAACCTTAGTGTCATTGGGAACAACCGCCTGTACAGTGATTAAACCGCCTTTTTCCGAATATTTGATAGCATTGTCTATAATATTTATAAAAACCTGTCTTAATCGGCTGCGGTCGCCGTATACAATGGGTATTTCCTCCGTTTCATTATATACAAGCTCAATACCCTCATTTTTGGCTTTTTCCGCATAAATCAGCACAGCATCGGCAAGCTCCGCAAATATATCAACATTACCCTTGGTAAGGGTAAATTTGCCGTTCTGCATTCTTGAAAAATCAAGAAGCTCCTCAACCATATCCGAAAGGCGATCCGTTTCCGAGGAAATAACCCTCATTCCCTTGACAATGGTTTCCTTGTCGTCAGGCATAGAGGCTATGGTTTCCGCCCAACCTCTTATGGCGGTCAAGGGGGTTCTCAATTCATGGGAAACACCCGAAACAAATTCATTCCTCATTGCTTCCGACTGGGAAAGCTCATCTGCCATTTTATTGACTATATCACAAAGCTCGCCGATTTCATCATCCGTTTCAACATTTGTACGCAATGAAAAATCGCCCCTTGCATATCGTCTTGCGGTAGCGCCCAGCTGTCTTACGGGAAAAACTATGGATTTTACAAAATAAAGTCCCGATGACAGGGTAAGAACCAGCATAGCTAAAAATAGAAGCGCCATAGCGGCAATGTACGAGGCTATTTGTTTATCTATCTCCTCAAAGGAGCTGACGAGCCTTATAACGCTGTAATCGCCCGTTGTATCGGGGGTAACGATACTCACGGCAAATATACTCTCGCCGGAGGCTGTATTACCCGTATAGTACCCGGAGGAGCCGCTTTCCACGGCATCGTAGAAATCCTGTGTAACTATATCTTCTGTGGGCATAAAGCCTGAAGAGGTCATAGTGACAGTGCCGTTTAAGCTGAGAGTCATAAGCTCCATTTTATCCTTATCACTCCAGTTTTCCACAAGCGAACAAACCTCTGAGGAAAAGGTACCGGGATTGCTGTCATATGCTTGCTGTAATGTGCTTGAAATTACATTCATTCGTGTGGTGACATACTGCCTTGCCGTTGAATAATAGTATGTGTTCACAAATATCGAAAATGCAAGCAGCACAGCAAGAAGTACGACAAATGTCACTCCAAGGCTGTTTATTAACCAGCGTTGTGTAATCGTGGATTTAACCTTTTTCATTTTTACGGAAACCACCTGACAGCAATATTATTCCTGACTTCCATTGCCCGACCATTTGTATCCGAAGCCCCATATAGTGGATATGTATTTGGGATCGGAGGGATTGTCTTCAAGCTTCATGCGCAGTCGTCTTATATTTACATCGACAATTTTATTGTCGCCGAAATACTGATTTCCCCAAATGTGGTGGAGAATACTTGAACGGTCAAGAGCAGTGTTCTGGTTATTCATAAAGTATTCAAGTATCTGATATTCCACTTGAGTAAGGTCAATATTAACGCCGTTCTTGGAAACTGTCCTGCTTTTTAGATTAAGGACAAAGAAACCCGATTGTATAATGGGGGCTTTTTCCTCCTTGGCAAAGGACATACTTACCCTGCGGTAAACGGCATCTATTCTTGCGGTAAGCTCTGTGGGAGAAAATGGCTTTGTCAAGTAATCGTCCGCACCCAGCATAAGACCGCTTACCTTGTCCATTTCCTGAGTTTTTGCGGACAGTATTATAATTCCGATAGTATCGCTTTTTTTTCTCAGCTCCTTGCAGACCTGAAAGCCGTCTATACCGGGCATCATAATGTCAAGAAGCGCAATATCAAAATCGCCGTTTTCTTCGTTGAAAACCCTAAGAGCCTCCTCACCGCAGTTTACGTCAACAACATCATATCCGGCGCGTCTTAAATTTATAACCACAAAATCTCTGATTACATCTTCGTCCTCACAGACAAGTATTCTTTTCATATCATATCACCTTTACATATCGGCGGAGGATGAACCCTCATTTCTTTCGCGTCCTATGACAAAAGCGCACTGCGGCGGTATTTCATAATCATCACACACAGTATAGAGGGGTACATTTCCTGCATTTTCACCATCTATATATACGTTATATTTTCCGAAAGCGTGAAGCTTTACGCTATACTCGGTGGGATTAAAGAAAACGGCAATTTCCTCAAGCTCACAGTCGCCATAAAGTCCAAATCCTACAATTCGAGGGGGCAGCCGATCAAAAAATCTCATATTTCTGCCTATTTCCTCTCCATCGTACATCCTTAGTGCAGTATGGGCTTTGCGGAATGAAATAAGTCCTCTGTAGTAATCGAAAACCTTTCGGAACCGCGACTTTCTATCCCATTTAATGCTGTTTACAATATCGGGGGAACGATAGCTGTTGTGGTCGTATGCACCTCCGGGGAGGGGCTTGGAGCGGAGAAATTCCTGACCTGCCTGTATAAAGGGTATACCCTGTGCAAGGAACACCATAGCCGCCGCCATTTTATCCATTTTTATACGCTTTTCCAAGGAATCGGTGGGATTGGTGTACCGTATCTTATCCCACAGCGTAAGATTGTCGTGGGCTTCCACGTAATTGACGGTCTGGCTCGGTGTAAATGTCCAAGCAAACTTGGTAAGGTTAGAAATCTGTGGGTGAGGTATTCTCCCGCACATAACCTCTTTTACATATTCCTCGCTGCCTGTAGCGCCGTTTACATAGCCCTTATCCTGATTTTCAAAGTTATTTCCCTTTATTGTATCTCTGAAATCATCGCTGAAAAATCCTACGTTTTTTACATGACGGGCATTATACTTTACCGCACGCTTTGATTCGTCAAAGGGGGAGCCGCCGCCTGTCCATCCCTCTCCGTAAAGAATAATCGAGGGATTTATGGCATGAAGCCTGTCATATATCATATTTATGGTTTCAATATCATATATACCCATAAGGTCAAAACGGAAACCGTCGATTTTATATTCGGTTGCCCAGTGAACAAGACTGTCTATGATATATTTTCTTACCATATGCCGTTCGGTGGCAACCTCGTTTCCGCAGCCGGATGCATTGGAATAATATTCGTTATTTTCACCGCAAAGTCTGTAGTAATACTTGGGGAAGGTCTTGGTAAAGCATGAGTCTGCGGTGGTGCAGGTGTGGTTGTATACTACATCCATAATTACACCGATTCCTGCGGAATGAAGAGCGTGAACAAGCCTTTTAAACTCAGCAACTCTGGATTTTCCGTCAAAGGGATTAGTGGAATATGACCCTTCGGGGGAGTTAAAATTCATAGGGTCGTAGCCCCAGCTGAACTGCGGTTTATGAACGGCGGCTTCGTCCACTGTCTGGAAATCAAAGCAGGGCATAAGCTGAACGTGTGTAATTCCAAGCTCTTTAAGGTGATCGATACCTATTTTGTCGCCGCCCGAGTTTATCAGCCATTTCTCCACAAAAGCCAAAAATCTGCCCTTGTAACAGAAATTTCCCGATGGATCAATGGAAAAATCTCTCACATGCAGCTCATATATAACAGCATCGGTATAGCTCCTAAGGGGAGCGGGGCTATAGCTGTCCCAGCCTGCGGGATTTGTTTCACTCATATCGATTACCATACCCATAGCACCGTTTGCGCCGCAGGTTTTGGCATAAATATCGACAGTTTCCTCGGTTATATCCTCGTGGACGATCTCATAGGTATAATATATGCCGTTAAGATCACCGTGAGCAACCTTTACCCAGACGCCGAATTTATCCTTTTCCATCGGCATTTTTCGATAGGGCTTTTCATCCTTGCAGGTCTTATAAAGCAGTACAGCCGCGCCGTTTGCCAAAGGCGACCATACCTTAAAGGTGGTTTTCTCCTTACTGTACGTTGCCCCTAAGTCATCTCCGTCATAGGCATACTGCTTATCAATATCTTCAAACATGGGTGTAATCATCCTTTCGCAGAATGTGTAACGGATTATGAAAATATATTATTTTCCAAATAATCCATTATAGACAGCATCCGATAAAGCCTGCGGTGCTGCCTTTAAGCACACTACTATTAATTATACCAAAATAATCAGCGTTTGTAAAGTATATTTTTGCTTTTGAAACGTATTTACAAAAATTTCTTTAAATTAGTAAAATTAAATACAAAA
>Ga0192271_1106_pt1 | contig 10385 bp, 8 predicted proteins | sample Koala_Koa24_D3_FD_131264 | JGI IMG/M metagenome (GOLD analysis project Ga0192271, IMG submission 131264) | Enriched cells from koala feces incubated with labeled cellulose particles, San Francisco Zoo, California, United States - Koala_Koa2-4_D3 ...
AAATATTGTATATTATATGTAAATTGATATTAAAATATGAAAATATCTTAACCAAACAAAGGAGAACCGGAAGATCAGTGCGGAGACTCTTCGGGGATTACATTACATATGGAAAAGAAAAACATACATAAGACACCAAAGATAAGGAGAATGGTGCTGACGATACTGACGGTTGCGATTGTGACTGCTGCAACGCTATGGTGCGTCAGTATGCGATGGATGATGCAGACATGGGCCAATCTGTCAATGACAGAGCTGGTATATCATCTGAACACGACTCTTGAAGGCACGAATTCAGATCTGATTGTTGATTATTGTGTGAAATGTATTTTGCCGACAGTGATTGTGCTGTTTGCGATTATAATCTTATTTCGTTTGTTTCGAAAAAGGAACCGTGTCTATCGTTGGCTTATTGGTATTGGTATTGCGATTTCCCTGAGCTGTGCAGCTGCAGTTACAGGTGTGGTATATAATACTTTGGATATAGGTACTTATCTGGCGGGACAGAGTACATACGGATCTTTTATTGATGAAAATTATGTGGATCCGGCCAGTGCGGAGATAACATTTCCGGAGGAAAAGCGAAACCTGATTTATATTTTTCTGGAATCCATGGAGACGACATATGCGGATGAGGAATCCGGTGGGGCTTTTTCGGAGAATGTGATTCCGGAACTCACGGAACTTGCGCTGGATAACGAAACTTTTTCTGGCACAGACGGTATCCTGAATGGAGGCTATTCGCCTACCGGAACAACATGGACGATTGGGGCAATGTTTGCACAGACATCTGGGCTCCCATTACTGATATCTATTTATGATAATGATATGGATACGCAGGACAGTTTTTTCGGTGGGGCAACAACGCTAGGGGATATACTGGAGGCGGAAGGATATAATCAGACATTGCTTATCGGTTCCGATGCCACCTTTGGTGGGAGGAGACTATATTTTACAGAGCATGGAAATTATACGATTAAGGATTATAACTATGCACAGGAAAATGGTCTGATTGATGAGGATTATTATGTCTGGTGGGGATATGAGGATGAGAAGCTGTTTGAGTTTGCGAAAGAGGAACTACTTGAACTAGCAGAGGAGGATGAACCGTTTAATCTGACGATGCTGACAGTGGATACGCACTTTGAGGATGGGTATGTCTGCAATTTGTGTGAGGACGATTATGGGGATCAGTATGCTGATGTTATGGCCTGCTCCAGTCGTCAGGTCAGTGAGTTCGTAGAGTGGATTCAGCAACAGGATTTTTATGAAAATACAACAATAGTGATTTCCGGTGATCACCTTACAATGGACAGTGATTTCTGTGCGAATGTAGATGATGAGTATGAGAGAAAGGTATATACCGTTTATATCAATGCAGATGCTGAGTCAGAAACGAATGAGGTACGGACATATACTACATTAGATAATTTTCCTACGACACTTGCGTCTCTAGGCGTTACTATTGAGGGGAATCGATTGGGCCTGGGAACGAATCTTTTTTCTGATCGCCAGACTTTAGCAGAAGAAGTTGGATATGAGGAGATTGAGAACGGGTTTAATCAAAAGTCTGAATTGATGGAGGAACTGGCGAATATTCAGGAAACAGCAATGTTGCAGCTTAGAGAAGAAAATTATTTTGAAGTAAGTGTAGGAGAATATGATAGAAAGACAGAATCTTTACCGATTGAAATGATAGTTCCAAAGAATTGTGTGGTGAATATAAAGTATGTTACAGCTGCTGTCTGGACAGCAGATGATCAGTGCGATTTACAATGGTTGGACATGGATGAAGCAAAAAATGGTAATTATTATTTGGACTGCGACACATCGTTATTTCAAAAGGATTCGGGTAAATTCATAGTAGATATTTATGTATATGACCAGGAAGGAGAATCATATTTTGCAGGAAGAGTAACAGTGGACTGTTCTTGACAAAGACATGGTTTTACCATATGATAATCGAAGACAGCTTGCTATTAGGAGAAAAGAGATATTATGAAAACAGCGGTTCTGATTCCATGTTATAATGAGTCTCAGACGATAAAAAAGTGGTCGAAGATTTCAAGTCGGCGTTACCGCATGCGGATATTTATGTATATGATAATAATTCGACAGACGGGACAGATGAGATTGCACGAAGCGCCGGAGCCATTGTGCGATATGAACATAAGCAGGGCAAAGGAAATGTAGTCCGGGCCATGTTTCGTGACATCGAGGCGGACTGTTATATTATGGTGGATGGAGACGATACTTATCCGGCGTCTTTTGCACCGACACTGGAACGGCTGGTGCTGGAGGAGGGCGCAGATATGGCAGTCGGAGATCGGCTTTCCTCCACTTATTTTACAGAAAATAAGCGCCCGTTTCACAATATGGGGAATGTTTTGGTAAGAGGGCTGATTAATCTTCTTTTTCGGACACAGCTCCGTGATATTATGACTGGTCTGCGTGGGTTCAGCAGGGATTTTGTGAAGTCGTTTCCGGTTGTATCCAAGGGATTTGAAATAGAGACGGAGATGACGATTTTTGCGCTTGACAATAATTTCCGGATTGTGGAGGAAGCAATTGACTATCGTGACCGTCCGGAGGGAAGTGAGTCAAAGCTGAATACTTATTCTGACGGAATCAAGGTACTGGCTACGATCGGCAGGCTATTTCGTGATGCGAAACCGTTCACTTTTTTTACTATAATCACAGTTGTTCTTGCCGCTATCTTTTTTGCCCTGTTTATTCCGATATTTGTAAATTTTTTACACACGGGTGAGGTGCTGCAGTTTCCGACATTGATTATGATCAGTGCACTCGGTGTGGCGGCATTGATGACTTTTTTCTGTGGGATTGTACTGTCTGTGTTAAAAAAACAGTATCGGGACAATTTTGAACGGCATCTTTATCTGTTACGAATGATGAAGGGCAGAGATACAGATGTATCTGAAAAACAGGAATAGATGTAATAATGAAAGAAGATATTTTTGATAAGATCATGAAACTGCCGGGATTGCGGATACTGGAACCCTTTTATAAAAAAAATAAAGAAGTGCTTCTGTATCTGTTTTTCGGCGGATTGACATTTCTGGTCAGTATAGGAAGCTATGCGTATTTTAATGTTACGATTGGCTGGAATGAGCTGATTGCGAATATCGTTTCATGGATATTTGCAGTTGCTTTTGCCTATGTGACTAACAAAATATGGGTTTTTTCAACGCGAAATCTGAAGGTTGGTGACCTGTTACTGGAAATTTTGAAATTCTTCGGCGGCAGGGTTTTTACATTGGTTGTAGAGGAACTGATTCTTTTTGTATTTATCACACGGCTGCATTTTAACAGTATACTGATTAAGGTAATCGCTCAGATCGTGGTTATACTATTAAATTATGTGATCAGTAAGCTGTTCGTATTTAAAAACACAAATGAGCCGTGACAAAGTGGAGTGTATTATGTCAAAAAAGAGAATGATAACGACCATACTGCTGCTGATATTGATGGTTGTTTTGGATTATATGATCATCACCGTGTATCAGCTGCCCAAAGATGAACGGACAGTGGAATTGTCAATTACTATGGAGTCTGATATAGAGCAGGAAATTCAGGTTTTTTATTTGACAGATGAGAATAATGAGGATGATTTTCTGGAAGATCAGATGGTGTCAGCAACGTATGAGGTAGAAAATACGGAAGAGATGCTGACATTTATCTTGCCTGCCAGTGTTCGCCTGATCCGGCTGGATTTTGGCGCAGAACCCTCTGAAAATATGATTTCAGAGATTATTGTCGAGTATAAGGAGCAGGTTATTAATCTGGATCTGTCAGACGTGGATGATTTATATGTTGAAAATGATATCGCGGATGTGTCGTTTCAGGATGTATTGATGATAGAAACGAAAGCGGGAGATCCGTATCTGGCGTGGGATATCAGCGAATATAATGTGATGCAGATGGTGCGTGATCAGGATTCTCAGCGCAATTTGCTGAAAAAGATCCTTCTGTGTATCAGTCTGGATATTGTCTTTGTAGTTGCAATACGTTATGCAAAGCTGCTATGGGCATTGCCGAAAGAGTGGATGGAAAATCGAAAGCTGATCTTCAGCCTGTCAAAAAATGATTTTAAAACAAAGTATGCCGGTTCATATCTCGGAATTTTCTGGGCATTTGTGCAGCCGATTGTCACAGTGGTATTATATTGGTTTGTTTTCGAGAAAGGGCTGAAATCCGGCGGAGTGAATACGAGGGCAGGAATTACTGTACCGTTTGTGCTTTGGCTGATCGCCGGTCTCGTCCCGTGGTTTCTTTTCCAGGATTCGTGGAATGGCGGAACCAACTCACTGATCGAGTATAGTTATCTGGTAAAAAAAGTGGTCTTTAAGATCAGCATTCTGCCGATTATCAAGATTATTTCTGCTTTGTTTGTCCATATCTTTTTTGTGGCCTTTATGCTCGTCATGTATCTGGTGATGGGGATGGGGATTCATTTGTCTTATATACAGATTATTTATTATTCCGTCTGTGTAGTTGCATTGTCACTGGGATTGAGTTACGCGGCTAGCTCTATCGCTGTTTTCTTCCGGGATCTGACACAGGTGATAAATATTGTTCTTCAGGTGGGGACATGGCTGACACCGATCATGTGGAATTTTGATGGTATATCATTGCCACCGCTGATTAAGTATATTTTTATGCTGAACCCGATGTATTATGTTGTACAGGGATACCGGTTTGCCCTGATTGATCATGGGTGGTTCTGGCAAATGCCGGTGCTGACAGCATATTTCTGGGGATTTGTGCTGATCTGCTTTGTAGTGGGATCCGGTATATTCCGACGGCTGCAGGTGCATTTTGCGGATGTATTGTAGAGAATAAAGATAGAAGTTGGAGAAGATGGCATGCAGGAGTATATTGGTAAAATATGTCTTGAATTAGTTCATGGCAGTGAAAATGATCCTTGTGCGGATGATATGGAGTTGGATGAGATTCTGCAGATTGTTCAGACAAGGGATGAGAGAGAATACAGTCAGATCATTGCTGAAACAAAGAGTGAACGGATGCTGTATCATCTTTCTCTGCAGCGTCAGAATATTGTGGCCGGTTTGGATATCAATAAGAATCAGACGGTGTTGGAGATCGGATCAGAGTGTGGAGCCGTGACTGGAAAGCTTGCACAAATGGCAAAGCATGTCACTTGTTTAGAAATTTCAAGGAAAAAGAGTGAGATCAATGCGTACCGGAATCGGAAATATGATAATATTGATATCAGAGTCGGAACATTGGAGGAAGCATCGAAAGGTCTTTCTTCGTGCTATGATCTTATTACATTGATTGGTGTGTTGAATCAGGGGCACGTGACTCAATTTGGAGACCAAACGAATGAGGAAATATTACGAACTGCGCAAACATATTTGAAACCGGATGGTAAAATTGTGATTGCGATTGAGAACAAATATGGATTGAAGTATTGGGCGGGGTGCCGTGATGAATATAGTCAGGATTTTTTTGCTAGCATAAAGTTAAGTTCTGAAGAAAAAAAAATAAAAGATTTATCACTGAATGGGATAAGGGCAATACTGAAGACATTGGGATTAGGAGAAGTAATATGTTATTATCCATATCCAGATTATCGTTATACGCGTAGTATATATTCGGATGATTATCTTCCCCAAAAGGGAGATTTAAACTACAATATGTGCAACTATGGAAAAGATAGAATGATTCTTTTTGATGAAGCGAGTGTTTATGATAATTTGATTTCAGATAATTTGTTTCCGATATTTTCTAATGCATTTTTGCTGGTGTGTGGGAGAAAGGAATAGCGGCAATGAATAAAAAGAATATATTTGTAAAATTCTCAAATGATAGAGCTCCACAGTTTTGTGTTTTGACAAAAATTGTTCGGGTTGATGGGAAAAAATATGTGAGGAAGGAGCCGGAGAATTCTGAAGCAGAGGCACATACCAGAAATATAGTAAAAAATGGGAAACTATTGAGTGAAAAATATCAAAATAGTAATATTCAGTTTGCAAAATCAGAATGGAAAAATAACGCGGCAGAAATCATATGGGTTGAGGGACGTTCGTTTGCAGAGCATCTTGATGATTTATTGGAAAGAGGGGATACAGAAGAATGCTTAAAGAGTATGAATAAATATTTTCAGCAAATATATTATGCAGACACTTATCGATGTCAGAAAGAAATTATTGAATGGAATGATACAATAACCGTATCTAATATAGATGTAGATATGCTGTTTCAAAACGTTCTTTTTTTATCTGAAGAAGAAAAATGGATTTGTTATGATTATGAATGGTTTTTCACCTGTGATATTTCAATGAAATTTTTCATATATCGCTGCTTACTGTATTATCTTACCACAGAAAAACGCATATTAGCTTTGGGAAATGATATATATGCCAAATTTGATATAGATGATAATGATATAAATAGATTTAATGAATTGGAAACGCAGCTTCAAAAACATATTGCAGGTAATAGTATTCCGCTGTGGAAATTATATGATAAAATGCAAAGCAAGTCTATTCCTGTTCTTTCGATGATAGAAGAAAAAAGGAATGATATGAGAGCGCAGGTGTATTATGATACCGGCCAGGGATTTCGAGAATGTGAATCATCGTGGTTATTCCCAGAGGAATTAGAAGACAGGAGATTTCGGGTTAAGCTACAGTATGCCAATAGTACAAGAAAAGTGCGATTTGATCCGTCGGAGAGTCCTTGTTTGTTACAGGTTGAAAGATTAAAAAACCAAGATGGTAGTGACATACCATATGTGACAAATGGAATTGATTTAGATGGAGGAAATTATCTTTTTTTGCATAATGATTCTCAGATACAAATTGAATCATTGAGTGGAGTTCAGTTTATTGATTTGGAGTATTCGATGACTCTTATTAATAATCGGAACTTAGGAGGCTTAAGTAATCAACAACAAAGAATGATGATTGAGGAAGCCCGCATAGTAAAACTGGAAGAAGAAAAGAAGAAAGTAGAAACGGAAAAATTAGTGCTAGAAGAGGAAAAAGCAAAGTTAGAAGAGGAAAAAAAAGTATTAGAAATTGAAAAAATCAAATTAACAGATGAAAATAAAGGGGTGTTATTAGCATACCAAAAAAAGGACAGTATGCTTGAAAAGTCTTTACGCCATCCAAAAAGGAATTTTATATATGAATTATTCAGAAAAATATGAGGGAGAAATGAGCTTACAATTTCAGAGTATAAAACAGGAAATAGATCAGGTAGAGGTAGTATCATTTGATGTTTTTGATACTTTGATTAAAAGGATGACCAACTCGCCAGAAAGTATTTTTGAGATTGTAGGATATCAATTTGATATATTAAACTTTTCAGATCTGCGTCAACGGGATCAGGCGTTGGCCAGTGAAAAAGCGGAGCGTGAACAGCATTTTCCGCATGCAGATATCCATCAGATATATGATTACATTTATAAACACGAAAATGATTCTGTAGATTGGGATTTGGTAAAAGAAAAGGAAGTAGAGGCAGAGCAGGATTTTCTTTATTGTAATCAGGAAATGTATATGGTATATCAGTATGCCTTGCAATCAGGAAAAAGAGTAATCATAACGAGTGATATGTATTTAACAAGGGAGCAGATAGAAAAAATCCTAAATAAATGCGGGTATACACAATATGATGAAATTTATCTGTCATCTGAAGTACATACAACAAAATATATAGGAGACATATTCTCTTATATATGCAGTAAAGAGCATGTTTCTCCCGATAAAATCTTGCATATTGGTGACAATGAGAAATCTGATTTTGAAAATGCAAAGAAATATGGTTTTCGTGCGTATTTATATGCTGCATCATCGGTAAATGATGAACAGAAAGGTTTATATCCCTCTCCGGTTGATTATGGCGTTGCCGAATCTTTAATAGGCGAGAATAAAGATTTTTGGTATCAGCTTGGCGTGATTGTAGGCGGCCCTTTGTATACGGGAATTTATCAGTGGTTTCGTGAACAATTAGAGCAGATTGGGTTTGAAAAAATATATTTTCTTTCAAGAGATGGATACAATTTATACCATATATTTAAAAAGTGTCAACAGTATGGTTGTGAATATCTTTATGTATCCAGAAGGTCAATGTTGCTTGCAGGAATACAAGAATTAGACAACACTACCTTGGACTTGTTGCCACCATATACATTTGGACAAACCGTAGGAGAAATACTGGAATATCTGGGTCTGAATATAGAATCCATTCATTATTTGAAGGATGCTGGGTTATCTGGAATGGACAGCATTATAAGAAATAAAGAAGATATACAGAAAATGCGGCAATTGTATGTATTAAACCAAGATGTTTTTCTGAAAAAATGTGAGGAAGAACGGAAAAATGCCATTAATTATTTTCTGAAGTCAGGATTTTTTGATCAGAATAATGTCGTTTTCGACTGTGGTTGGAATGGTAGTTCGCAATACTTAATGGATCGTTTTTTGGCATGTACTGACTTCAAACATGAAAATTATTTTTTATATGTTGGAATTTTAGATTCAGAGAAGAGCCGGCGGCAGTTGAAAAATAAGAAATACTCTACATATTTGTTTGATTACAGCAGTGACAGAGGTATGCAGGAAAAAGTGCGGGAATCCATTGTTATTTTTGAACTTTTTTTTGGCGCCCCTCATCAGTCAGTATTGTGTTATGGCAAGGATGGTATTGTTTATGAAAAATTAAATGTAGATGAAATTTATAAGGAAAAAATCAGTCAGGGGATTTGTGATTATGTTAGCAGGGCGATACCACTTGTACAAAAGTATCAAATTAGAATTTCGAAGGAAAATGCAATATCAGATGTGGTTCGTGATGAATTTTCCTGCTATGAAAGAAGCAAAAATGATTGGGAACCTGAAAAATGTTGATGGGTTCGCGAATCAGCGGGGGATTGAGAAATATATCGCATGGCTGGATCCTCATACATATAAGAATAATCCCCAAATAGAAATATATTGGGTGCAGGGATTATTAAAGAGAGATGATGTTGATCAGAGATTAAAAAAGAAGATTGCAGCGGAAAGAGGGATTTCTCTCGATAGAGAGAATGAAAAATAATCTGTGAGGAATTGTAAAAAGGGATGAGTATGAAGTTTGGATTGAAGAAAATGAGACAGATATATATTCTGTGGACAGCCTAGACTATACCCCACTTTTTTCTGTTGTGGTACCAGTGTATAATGTAATAGATGAACAGTTGATTGCATGTATTAAATCAGTACAAGATCAGACATATACAAACTGGGAGCTCTTGTTAGTAGATGACGCTTCTACATGGAAGAATGTCTGTGATACATTAAAAAGATATGAAAACGAAAAAAATATCTTTGTGAAGTATCGCACAGAAAACGGAAACATCTCTAAAGCAACAAACGATGGCATTGCCATGGCCAAAGGGGAATTTATTGCATTTATGGATTGTGATGATGTAATAGCACCGAACGCCTTGTATGAAATGGCAAAGAAATTAAATGAAAATACAGAATATGATTTTATTTATAGTGATGAAGATAAATTAACAGAAGATGGAAGCCGTAGACATTTTCCCTTTTTAAAACCGGACTGGTCTCCGGATACGTTTATGTCTTTAATGTATACAAATCATTTGGCGATATATAGAAAGAGTCTTGTAGAAAAAACCGGAGGGTTACGATCAGAATTTAACGGGGCACAGGATTACGATTTTACTCTGCGTTTTATGGAATTATCGGATAATACGCGGGTGGCGCATATTTCTAAGGTGCTGTATCATTGGAGGGAAAGAGGAGAATCTCTTGCATCTTCACCAGAGGCAAAGCCATATGCATTGAAGGCAGTCAGTAAAGCAAAGGAAGAAGCTTTATATCGAAGGGGATATGAAGGACAAACCGAGTATGTCAGTGATATGTTCCAGTACAGAGTTGTGTATTGCCCTCCGAAAGCTGCAATGGTCAGTATTATCATACCTTCAAAAGATAATAAAGAAATATTAACCCAATGTATTAATTCCATTGAAAAGAATACATGTAATGTAAATTATGAAATAATTGTAGTTGACAATGGAAGTCGGGAAGATATATGTCAGGAACTTTCTGCATACGCCGGGGAACATGGAATCCGGTATTGCTATAAAGAAATGCCATTTAATTTTTCAAAAATGTGCAATATCGGAGCCGAATTAGCTCAAGGTGATTATCTGCTTTTTTTGAATGATGATATAGAGATATTTCAGAATGAATGGTTGCAAAGAATGGTTGGACAGGCTGCACTAGATTATGTTGGTGCAGTTGGCGCAAAATTGTTATATCCAAATTCAAATATTATTCAGCATACGGGTATTACAAATCTTGAGATAGGACCTTCTCACAGTTGTCTTG
>Ga0192271_1108_pt1 | contig 10344 bp, 6 predicted proteins | sample Koala_Koa24_D3_FD_131264 | JGI IMG/M metagenome (GOLD analysis project Ga0192271, IMG submission 131264) | Enriched cells from koala feces incubated with labeled cellulose particles, San Francisco Zoo, California, United States - Koala_Koa2-4_D3 ...
TCTATATTTCCTCGATTGAGTGGCAGGTGATCTGGGACGATGGAAGTGAAGATTATACCGAAATCACAGATTTCACGATTGAACCATTTACAACCGGACGCTATACGAGTCTGGAGGTAGAGGACGCAGAGGACGGCGGATATATACTGTCCTTTACCGGCATCAGAGAGGGAGGCACAGACACAGTCATCATTGCCGGTTATGACAGCGATGGGGATTATGTGGTGGAACAGGAATTTGGCATCACAGTAGCGGAAGAGTATTATACGCTGAGCTATGACAATGGCTCGATTCCAAACGATGAATTCCAGATTGGTGACACATACTCTCTGGCAAATGGCGATTTCACTCTGACAAAGTATTATTCAGATGAGGATGGTTTGTCTCAGTCTGAGACGGTTGAGATTGATGGAGAAACATACTGGCTGGAGATGGAAGAAGGATCGATTGACGCGAATAATCTGGAGATTCAATATGCGGGAGATGGTTCGATCGATTCTCTGCTTCGCAAGACAAACTGGGAGACGAATTTCTGGGTACAGGTCTGGTATGCGAACGAGAACGGAGAAAATGAGTGGCTGAATGATACTTGTGTGTATGTGGACGAGTATGACATTTCGACAGAGATCACCAAGACCTATGGAACAGAGGAAGACGAGTATTACTATTATGTCTTTGCAGGAGAAGATCAGACCCTTACGGTTTCTGCTTCGGATGACAGCTCTTTCCCAGAGAATTCTGCAATTACATGGAATGTGTGGGCGGATGACGAGATCAGCGCTTATGTGGGCTGGGAATATGATAACGATGGAAACATCACGTTTTATGTCGATGAAGAGATTCCGGATGAGTACAGGGAAGGATACCATATTTATTTTGAGTATTATCTGATTTATGATGGCAATGAAGACAATGCGATGTATCTCGGAGGAGACAGTCTGGAAGTTCTGAAAGCATATTATGAGTATGACGAATTCAGTGATCAGACCCTGCTGAACGATGGCTGGTGGTGGAATATCGGTTCTACGCTTGGCTGTAATTACCGGAACATGGATCATCCATACGGAGACTGGACTGAGGTAACGATCACGGATGTCTCTTTGGAACAGTATGACTGGGAAGACAATGAAGTCAGCGGTGAGGATGCGGTTCTGGAGTTGTCGGGTGACGCTGACGAGGGCTGGACGGTTACCGCGTTAAATTACGGTTATGCGATCGTGACGTTTACGTATGAGACAGTTGACGGTGATGAAAATGATTATGGGACAACGAGCTGCATAGTTTCTGTGTCCGATGATAACTATTATCTGGACTGGGGCTATTCTACAGAAACAGGCAGTATGCTCGTTGGTGCTGAAATCACGATTGACCCTCTGACGCTTACCCATGAGTATCTGGTCTGGCTGAATGCAGATGATAATTATTATACATCGGACGATATTACGGATTTTGTGAATTCTGGCTATACGCTGAGTGTGTATGATGACGAAGGTGAACCGGCTTATGATGACTCCATTATTTCTGTTTCTCTGGATGATGGAATTGTGACGATCTCAGCGCTGGAGGAAGGCTGGACAAGCATCCATCTTCGTGTACTTGACTCGGAAGAAAATGAAGTGGCTTCCACGAACATTGATATCGAGGTTACCGATTATTATTATCAGCTGACCGGGTCTGTAGAGAATGTCGGTCTGGGTGAATCCCTGGATGTAGAAAACGCGGGATGGGTGCTTACGCGCAATTATACAAACGAGGATGGCGAGTCCGTAAGTGAAGAAGTATCTGAAGAAGAGTATTCGTTGTACTTTTCCGATATTGATACCGACTTCTGGGGACTTAACGATGACGGCTGGGGCGAACTGCTGACTACGACGTTTGTCCGCAATTATACATACGACACGAATTTCAAAGTCTATGCAGAGATTACCGATGAAGAAGGAAACACAGATTACGCGGCAGAATATTGGTCGTCTTTTGACTCAATTGAATATAATGGGTATATTAGCATCTCTTATGACGGAGAGAGTACGTATTATCTCTTTGTCGACGAACCGGCGACGTTGACTCTGGAGCCGTCCGGAAGCAATGAATATGATTATCCGGATGATTGTGAGGTCGAGTGGACAGTATATTATTTGGATGAGGAATCAGGGTGGCTTTTGGCTGATGAAACAGCTTCGCTGGAACAGGATGGATTTACAGCTACATTGACTGCAAATGAGGCAGATATCACGTATTACATTACGGTCTCCGTTTTCTATCAGGGAAATGAAATCACTTATCAAGAGTACTGGACTGTTTACTCAACAGATGAGTCTGTGACTGAGGCCTATGTAAAGCTCGAAAAAGAAAGTTTTGTGGTTGGAGAAGAGTCAAATGTCCTCTATGCTTCCGCTTATGAATATAGTACGGCTTATCCGAGCGGAAAAGACCTGGCGGAGGATGGAGAATATCTGTCAATCACGGATATACAGGTTGTGGGAGTATACACATCCGAGGCAGGCTGGGAATGGGGCGAATCTGATACGTCTACAGTAACTGTCAGCGGCAGCGAAGAAGATGGGTGGACAATCACGGGAGCAGCCGTTGGCATGGCGTGGCTGGATTTCATTCTGGAAGCGGAAGATGGAACAGAGTATACTTCTTATTGTGTTGTAACTATATCAGAGGAAACCTATGAACTGAGCATGGAAGAAGCTTATACCCTGAGTATCGACGAATCCGTGACAATTCCTGTCACTCTTACCCGTACTTACACGGATGAAAGCGGAACCGTTCAGACAAGTGATGCAACGGAAAAGCTGACATCCGATGAAGCGGCGCTGTATTTTGGCTGTGATGAAGATTTAGATGAATGCCTGACGGTGACAGTAGAAGATGGTGAAATCATAGTGAATGGTGCGGCGGCTGGAAATGGAGTGCTTTATGTATACGTTGTGATACAAGGTGAGGAAGGCGTTTATTATTATGCGAATACCTCTGCCGAAGTCACTGTAGTTAAGAAAGATGCAGCCATTACTGCTGACGCTACCTCTTATACAAAGACAATTGGCAATGCGGCATTTGGCTTGAATGCGACGACCGACAGTGATGGGACTCTGAGCTATTCTGTAAGCGGCAGCGCGGTGACGGTTGATTCGGACGGTATTGTGACCATTCAGTCTACAGGGACGGCAACGATTACTATTTCTGTTCCAGAGACCAGTACTTACAAGGCAGCAACCCTCACGGTTACTGTAACTGTAAATGCAGCTGAAACAGAATCTGAGACGACTGCGACGGAATCTGAGACGACTGCGACGCAGTCTGAGACAACAGCCACAGAGTCTGAAACGACAGCAACCGAGAATGAGAGTGAAACAGAAACTCTGTACATCATCGAAGCGGCAACAGATGATGAGTATACGATCGGCAAAGACACCAGCGCAGTAGTCAAGTGCAATGGGGAGCTTTCCGAGTTTATCAGTGTAGCAGTGGATGGTGTGACGGTAGATGCTTCGAATTATACACTGACAGAAGGTTCTACGATCATTACCTTTACGCAGGATTATATGGATACCCTTTCTGTAGGTGTACACACCGTGACACTGACCTATACTGGCGACAGAACCGTGAGTGCTCTGCTGACAGTAAAGGAACTGACATCAGATTCTGAGACGGAATCCGAGACGGAGACCACGGCAGCTGGATCTGAGACAGGGACGGAATCTGAAACGACTGCGACGGAGTCTGAGACAGATGCTGCTGGTTCTGAGACCGATGTGAACGGAAATGAAACGGATGCCTCTGGCTCTGTGACAGATGCCGCTGGTTCTGAAACTGACGTGGACGGCACAGAGACGGATGCGAACGATTCTGAGACAGATGAGAGCGGTACAGCAACTGAGTCTGAAACAACGGCTGCAGAGACAACAGCAACAGCAGCGGAAACGACGGCGACAGATTCTGAGACAGATTCCTCAGTAGCGACCGGTGATAACAGCCCGGTTGAGATTTATGTGGCTGTGATGCTTCTGGCGATGTCGATCCTGATGGTGGGGACGCTTTACAGAAGAATGAATAAGAACGTGAAATAAGATATGTAAAGAATAATATATACGGCGAAAGCAGATAATTTTGGGAAATAAGACAAGCCGGATACTTCGGATGGGTAACCACGGGGTATCCGGTTTGTCATTCTTTTTGATTTTTTCCTTGAATCGTTATTAGGGGTATGGTAATCTTACGATATGGATGGGAGGGCAAGTATGTGGATAGAAATGTAAGTATCATAAATGATGTGGATGGGAATCGAATCATGATATAATAGAAATAAAAAAAGAAGCGAGAAACCTTTTCCAATCCGAAGATTTTACTCAGTGAAAGAACCCACTTCCTTTTAAAATATTTTAGTGGGTGAAATGGTATTTGTCAAGAATTATTTTGACACATATGATTGAAAAAACAAGGATGGAGACGAAACAGCAATGAACAGACAGAATATGACTTATGATTACCCCCTGTCGATCCGCCCGATGCGGGAGATCAATGGCTTTCAGGTGCGGCCGGGGTATTTTGATATGAATGGGGCGATGGCGCTGGATTCTGGTGTGAACTTTACGGTACACACGAAGGAAGGAAGATCCTGCGAGCTGCTTTTGTATAACCCGAAGGAGGAGGAGCCGTATGCGGTGCTGCCGTTTCCGGAGGAATATAAGATCGGGGATGTCTACTCGATGATCGTTTTCGGGCTGGACATTGATAAATTTGAGTACGCCTATCGCGTGGACGGGCCGTATGACCCGGAAAAAGGGCTGATTTTTGACCGGAATGCGGTGCTTCTGGATCCGTACGCAAAGGATGTGGCCGGGCAGCGGCTCTGGGGCGTGAAGAAGCTGGACAGCTACCGCGCCCGGGTGATGAAGGATACCTTTGACTGGGGCGCGATGCCGCAGTCGAAGAAGGAGCTCAGTGACCTGGTGATCTATGAGCTGCACGTGCGCGGGTTTACGCAGCATCCTTCTTCGGGAGTTTCACATCCGGGAACCTTTGACGGACTGCGTGCGAAGATTCCTTATCTGAAGGATCTCGGGGTCAACGCAGTGGAACTGATGCCGATTTTTGAGTTTGATGAGACCCGCGACGCCAGAGTCGTGAATGGCCGGCAGCTGCTGGACTACTGGGGGTACAACCCGGTCTGCTTTTATTCGCCGAACTCGAGCTACGCGGCATCTGCTGCGGTGCACCGGGTCAGCGGGGAGCTGAAGAACCTGATTCGGGAGCTGCACAAAAACGATATCGAAGTGATTCTGGACGTGGTGTTCAACCACACGGCGGAGGGCAATGAGCTGGGGCCGACGTTCAGCTTCAAGGGTTTTGACAATCGCGTCTATTATATGCTGACTCCGGATGGAAACTACTATAATTTCAGCGGCTGCGGCAACACCTTAAATTGCAATCATCCGATTATTCAGCAGATGATTGTGGACTGTCTGCGTTATTGGACGATCAACTATCGTGTGGATGGATTTCGCTTTGATCTGGCGAGCATCCTTGGACGCCATGAGGACGGGACGCCGCTGAATAATCCGCCGCTTCTGCGTTCCCTGGCTTACGACCCGGTGCTGAGTAATGTCAAGCTGATCGCCGAGGCCTGGGACGCGGGCGGGATGTATCAGGTTGGAAAATTCCCGGCGAGCCGCCGCTGGGCGGAGTGGAACGGCCGGTACCGCGATGTGATGCGCTCCTATTTAAAGGGGGATAACTGGGTGTCCAGTACGGCGGCCTGGAGCCTGGCGGGGTCGGGCGACCTCTACGGCGGGGCGTATGAGGACGGGAAAGGAAACTATGTGGGATATAATTCCTGTGTGAACTTCCTGACTTGCCATGATGGTTTTACGCTGTATGACCTTTATTCTTATAATGAGAAGCACAATGAGGCCAATGGCTGGAACAATACGGACGGCGCGAACGACAACCGCAGCTGGAATTGCGGTGCGGAGGGAGAGACGGATGACCCGAATGTGAACCGCCTCCGCCGCAAAATGATCCGCAACGCCTGCGCGGTGCTGATGTGCAGCCGCGGGACGCCGATGTTCTATGCCGGAGATGAATTTGGCAACACACAGTATGGCAATAACAACGGTTACTGCCAGGATAACGAGATTTCCTGGCTGGACTGGAGCTTCCTGGAGAAAAACCGGGACATTTATGAGTTTTTCAAATTTATGATTCATTACCGTTTCCGCCACTGCGTGATCCAGAAGCGTCTTCCGGACGCAGTCTGCGGGATGCCCGCCATTCGGGCGCATGATGTAAATCCAGAGATTACGGATTTGCCGCCAAATGCGCCGACGATCGGCGTTTCCTTTGCCGGGTACGACCGCCAGAAGGGGCGCGATGACATCGTATATGTGGTTGTGAATTCCTACTGGGAAGAGGTCGAGATCGGTCTGCCGCAGATTCCGCATGGGGGCGCGTGGTACCTGAGTGTCAATACCAGCGGCGATGAATGCGGAAGATATTACTACGAGGAGAACGAAGAACGTCGGATCGACGGAAAGTTTGTCATGCAGCCGCGTTCCGTGGCAGTGTTTGCAGGGAGACCCTATTGAAAGACTATATATTTGGAAGCAGTGAGATTGGGCGGGGCGAACTTGCTTTGCCCGTTAGATATGATTGGGCGGGGCGAACTTGCTTTGCCCGTTAGATATGATTGGGCGGGGCGAACTTGTTCTGCTTGTTAGATGAGAATGCGTCCTGCCGATCAGATAAAGAATCAGGAGAACCGAAGATGGAAAAAACCATTCACATTCAATATTTAAACGACCAGATCAAACATCTGGAATATATTGACGGAAAGTCGGACTGGATTGATCTGCGCGCGGCTGAGGACATCACGATGAAAAAGGGAGAGTTCCGTCTGATTCCGCTTGGCGTGGCGATGCAGCTGCCGGCGGGCTATGAGGCGCACATCGTCCCGCGCAGCTCGACGTATAAGAATTTTGGCATCATCCAGACAAATCACATGGGGATCGTGGACGAGACCTATGCGGGACCGAACGACTGGTGGTATATGCCGGCCTATGCGCTGCGCGACACCGAGATCCACAGGAATGACCGCATCTGTCAGTTCCGCATCATGGAGCATCAGCCAAGCTTGTGCTTTGAGACAGTCGGGGAACTGGATGCTCCCGACCGCGGCGGGATAGGAAGTACGGGGAAAAATTAATCGGATAGGGGAAAGTCCCCTATCCGATGCTGTGCGCAGGACTGTGAGAGGTATTAACCGGTTGTAGAGCAGGTCTCTTTTCAGGCAATCACGGTTCCCGTCTTGCCAAGGTAGGCGTCTTTCGCCTTGTCAAGCGAGGTGATAATCGCCCTGCGCCCGGCTTTCTGAGAAACAAAGTGTACGGATGCTTCGACCTTCGGGAGCATCTGGTCTTTTCCGAATTCATCATTGTGAATATGTCCCAATGCCTCAGAGACATTCATCTCATGAATGGCCTGCGGGTTCTCAGAACCATATCCTAAGTATACATACTCTTCATTGGTCAGGATCAGCAGCAGATCCGCGTCGACCAGGTCTGCAAGGCGCCCACTGACGGCGTCTTTTTCTATGACGGCACTTGCGCCCTTCAGATTATTTCGCTGCTTCAGCACGGGGATGCCGCCGCCGCCGCCCGCGACGACAATGTGTCCGGCGTTGATCAGTGTGTTGATCGCGTCAATCTCTACGATGTCAAGCGGCTTCGGAGCGGCCACGATACGGCGGAAGCCTTTTCCGGGCTCTTCGATGACATAATTGCCCTTCTTCTCTTCCTCAGCAGCTTCCTCTGCGTTCAGATAGCGGCCGATCACCTTGACCGGATGATAGAACGCCTCATCATAGGGATCCACGGTCACCTGTGTGAGGACGGTAGCCACCGTTCGGTAAATGCCGCGGGAGAGCAGCTCAGAGCGCAGGGTATTCTGAATATCATAACCAATGTAGCCCTGGCTCATCGCGGAACACAGCGCAACGGGTGCGCTGTAGGTCTCGTGGGTCTTCGCGTATTCATTGATTGCAGTGTGGATCATGCCCAGCTGCGGTGCGTTGCTGTGCGTGATGATCAGCTGCGCGCCTTCTTCTATAAGGTCAGCGAGGATTTTCGCCGTGTGGAGCACGGCATCCCGCTGCTCCGGGAAAGTAGTACCCAGCGCCTTGTGGCCGAGTGCTACGACAACTCTTTTTTTCATAGTCTGTCTGCCCTTTCTTTGTGATAGCTTTTCTAAGATGATTATATCGGCCTGTCATTGAAAATGCAATTGTTTTTTCAGGAATATTCCCAGAGGCTGTCCCATATATATGAATGGAGAAAACAATCCGGGGAGGAATTTGCCTGCAAAAGGAGTCACTCTGCTGCCTCCTGGCTGCGCCGGTAGCGCGCATGCTCTCGAACTGCGCTCTGGATATGGAGAAGCTCCAGGAGATTCGCCTGCGGGTGGGCAGACCGGTATTGGTGCGGTATCAGGGACGGGAATTTGCGCTTTGCCGGCCGGGAATGCTTTCGCCGAAGGCCGCGGACGGGTACCGAATTACGGAAGAGGACTTGAAAGAGACGCTGGAATATGTCTCCGGTTATTCCCTGTACGCGTTTGATGAGGAGGTGCGGCAGGGCTTCCTTACGGTACCGGGCGGGCATCGGATCGGCCTGGCGGGGCACGCAGTGATGGAAGGAGACCGGATTCGGTCGCTTCGTTCGATTTCCAGCCTGAATATTCGCCTTTCGCACCAGATCCGGGGCTGCGCGGATCTGCTGATGCCCTGGATGTATGAGGAGGGAGAGGTGTGCAGTACCCTGCTTCTTTCTCCACCGGGAGGAGGAAAGACAACGCTGCTGCGGGATCTGATCCGTCAGATTTCGGATGGCGGCGTGCATGGAGATGGCAGGACGGTAGGAGTCGTGGATGAGCGCTCAGAGCTCGCCGGTTCGTATCTGGGGGTGCCGCAAAACGATCTGGGAATGCGCACGGATATCCTGGACGGCTGTCGTAAGCCGGAAGGGATGATGATGCTTCTGCGCTCGATGGCGCCGGAGGTTATTGCGGTGGATGAACTGGGGAATGGGAAGGACGGGGAAGCAATTGAACAGGTCTTTACATGCGGCTGCCGCCTGCTTGCGACGGTACACGGCGCATCAATGGAAGAAATGAAACACAAGCCGCTTCTGGGGAAGCTGCTGCGGGAGCAGGCGTTTGACCGTTATGTGGTGCTTGCAGACAGAGGGAAGCCGGGAGAAGTACGGGAGGTTCATGATCGGGATGGGGCGCTTTTATTCCCGCGAAGCAATGAGCCAGATAACCATATTTCCTAGTTGCAAAGAGCATGGAAAAATAAGGGAGAATGGAATGCGTGTAGCAATGAAAATGTGTGGGCTGCTCTGCATTTTCGGAGCCTGTTGCCTTGCGGGGATGGAACAGGAACGCCGCCTGAAGCAGCGCTGGCTCTTTTTGAGCGAAGTAAGAGAAACCCTGCAATTTCTGGAGAAGGAGATGACCTGGCACCGTACTTCACTGGATGAGGCTTTGCGATGCGCGGCGGAAGGCTGTAAAACAGTTTTGAGGGCAATTCTTCTGGACTGCGCGAAACAGGTGGAGAGCCGATGCGGTCTTGCGTTTCGGGAAATCTGGCGGACGAGCGTTTCGAAAACTCTTTCACCGGGTTTTTTGAATGACACACAGTACCAGTGCTTTTTGGAACTGGAAATGGCACTTTGCGGCACGGATACCGTATCGCAGAAGACACAGCTACAGAAGTTTGAACAGCGTTTTTTGGACATCTGTGAAGGTGCGCATGCGGAATGGAAGGAAAAAGGGGCGCTTTACCGGCGGCTGTCGGCGGCGGCAGGGCTGGCCGCGGTGATTCTGTTAGTATAAGAGTTGATGAATGGTGAAAAATGAGTATAAATCTGATTTTTAAAATCGCGGCGGTAGGAATTCTGGTGTCTGTCCTGAGCCAGCAGCTCCGAGAGCGTCTCCTCAATCTCATCCAACGCCAGATATTCCTCCGCCGCCTCCAGAAGATCAGATTCTTCTGACTCCGACGAGGCGGCTGCCCGAAGCGGTGTTAAAGCAAAAAGCAATAAAAAAAGAACGCAAAGCAAAAGCAGCGACAACGATTTTTTTTCGCACATTTGCCCTTTTCCTCCCGACCGCTCGATACTGCTTCGAACTGTTACAGAAAAGAATACACCGTCTCCATCAGTGCCAGAATAATCGGCGCGCTGATCGCAAGGATTGAAATTTTCCCGAATATCTCAATCTGTCCGGCAATCGCGCTGTATCCCGCATCGCGGCAGAGGCTGGACGCAAAATCGGCTATGT
>Ga0192271_1047_pt2 | contig 10300 bp, 8 predicted proteins | sample Koala_Koa24_D3_FD_131264 | JGI IMG/M metagenome (GOLD analysis project Ga0192271, IMG submission 131264) | Enriched cells from koala feces incubated with labeled cellulose particles, San Francisco Zoo, California, United States - Koala_Koa2-4_D3 ...
ATAATAGATTTTATACGGTCAAACATAATGGAATTAATTGTCCATCTTCCCTATATATTCAAAGCGAGGCTTTCTGTTTCCATGGTCATCAACATCTTCAAGGAACATATCCAACGGCCTTACCCAAACCCTCTGCTGTCCGCTAAGCTGCATATATACAGCCATAAGCCCAAAGGTTTCGGTATCTCTTGCAACATTGAGTACCAGGTATTCTCCTCCCTTAAAATGTCTGTACTTTCCGCCGATAACAATTTCTCTGCCTTGGGGAACGCCCAGTGAGGGGGTGCCCGATTGCTGCTTTACGGGAGCAGCTTCGGCTTTAGGCGCAGGGGGAGTGGGTATGACTTCCTCTTTAACGGGTTTAACCTGTTCTACGGGAATAGATGCCGCAGCAGGCTTTACGGTTTCTGTCGGCTTCACAGCGGGGGTTACATCCTTGCCGTCAACAAGGATAGCGGATTTGTTTTTGGGGACGGTTACCTCCGCGCGGCCGCCGGAAACATCGTAATGCTTTCCGCTGAGTCTGTCCGCAAGACGTTTATAATCGGTAGGAATACTGAAGGTATAGCTGTCGTCGCCTATATTAAGAGCGATATATACCTTTTGACCGTTAAGCTCCCTCTGATAGAGGAAAGTCTGATTTTTCAGCTCCAGCTTTTTATATGACCCGCTTTGCAATGCGGGATATTCACGGCGTATTGCGCCCAGCGCTGAAATGTGGGAAACCAGAATGTCGTTTTCTCCCGGAATTTCTCCAAGCTCCAAGCATGGGCGTATAGCCAAATCGGCATCCGCACCGTGACCCTTTTCACCCTTAATGCCAAACTCACTTCCGTAATACACCGAGGGAACTCCGTACATGGTATATAAAAGCGTGTAGCAGCAGTAAATCCTGTCGATGTCTTTTAATTGGCTTGCAAGCCTTGCAACATCATGATTATCAACGAAATTATACATATATGTGTCGCCGTACTGTCCGAGCTGATACTCGATAGAGTGTGCAATTTCAAAGTAATTGCGGTCATTGTGGGAGGAGTATATGCCCTTGTAGCATTGATAGTTTGTAACACTGTCAAACATTTCGGGGTTAGCCCAACGGCGATAATCACCGTGAATAATCTCACCCATAAGCCAAAAATCGGGCTTCATTCCCTTTGTAAAGCTGTGTATTCTCTTGATAAAATCCGTATCGAGGCAGTCTGCGGCATCAAAACGTATACCGTCTATATGCCATGTATCAATCCAATATTTAACAGCATCCAACAGATACTCTACAACTCCGGTATTTCTAAGATTGAGCTTAACCAAGTCATAGCAGTTGTTCCAGCCCTCATACCAAAATCCGTCATTGTACGCACTGTTTCCGTTGAAATTAAGGTTGCAGAACCAACTACAATATTGCGATGCGCCTTTATTTGCACGAACATCCTTAAATGCAAAATGATCCCTGCCAACATGGTTAAAAACGCCGTCAAGAATTACGCGAATACCGTTTTCGTGGAGTGCATTGCAAACGGCAGTAAAATCATCATTGGTACCCAAACGGGCATCAATCATCTTGTAATCGATTGTATCATAGCCGTGGGCTGTAGATTCAAACAGCGGGCCGAAATAAACGGCATTGATATTCAGTGCTTTAAGGTGGGGAATCCACGATATTACCTTGGAAATACGGTTGGTAGGCTCACCAGAATGTTCGGCTCTTGTGCGTTCACATCCGCAAAAGCCAAGGGGATAAATGTGGTAAATAGCAGACTGCTTTACCCAATCCGGTGTTAAAGACATTTAAATCATTCCTCTCTTCTGGACAGCAGGCAAAACGCTGTCAATCTCAGTGTACATTATAGCATATTTATTTAATAAAGGCAATAATTTTTGATGAATTTTCGCATTTTGCACAATATTTCTTTTTATGGTTGATATACTATCTTTGTAAAACCGAGCGGAAGGGGAGAATTTAATGCATCAAAAAAATATAAAAACGGGAACATTTGCAGCACTGTTTATAGTTTTGTTGATAATTTTTCGTCCTGAATGGATATGTACCGCTGTCGGGAAGCTTTGCGCTGCACTGTCGCCTATAGCTGTGGGAATAATACTGGCAGTGGCTCTTGACCCGTTTGTATGCCGTGTATCGGTGTGCTTCAGACGCTTTTTTGGCAGAAATTACAGATACGGCGCTATAGCTGTTGTCTATGCGGCAGTTGTCGGAGTATCGGCTGCTGCTGTATGCTATGTTATACCGCAGCTTATCGAAAGCGTCAGACTTCTTGCAGAGAACTTTGACGGATATTACAGCGCCTTGCGAATACGTCTTAGTGAATACGATATCGGATCATTGGATTTGGCAGCGGCTGCTGACAGCTTAGTAAGCTATATAGGCGAATTAAGTCCAAAAATTCTGAGTGCCGTATACAATGCTGCTGCAGGATTCGTTGGAACAGCGTCGGATATTATAGTAGGCGTGGTGTTTTCGGTTTATATGCTTGCCGAAAAGGAACGGCTGCTTGATTTTATGGCAGGCATAGTGTCGTCGCTGCTGTCTGAAAAAGCATACAGACGTACAGCGCACATAATCCATACATTTTCATATGCCCTTTCAAGCTTTCTAAGCGGACAGATGACAGAGGCTGTTGTTCTCGGAACACTATGCTTTTTCGGTATGTTGATTTTCGGCTTTGAATTTCCGCTTCTGATAAGCGTAATGATAGGGATAACGGCACTTGTGCCGGTCGTTGGAGCGTTTGTGGGTGCAATACCGTCTGTACTGCTGCTGTTATTGGTAAGACCGGCTTCTGCTGTGTGGTTCACGGTATACATTATAGTGCTTCAGCAGATTGAAAATAATCTTATTTATCCGCGAATAGTAGGCAAGAGTGTGGGACTTCCTCCGATATTGATACTTGCGGCGATTGTAATCGGGGGAGAATTGGGCGGTGTTCTCGGAATACTTATGGGAATACCTATATTGTCGGCAATATATACCCTATGTGCGGAGGCTATAAGGCAGCAGCGGCAAACAGAAGCGGATTAGCTGCCCACTGCTTCGGCAATTTCCTTGAAAATCGGTCCGCAGGTAAGATTTCCCGAAACGCCTTCCTCTACAACAACGGTTACAGCGTATTTGGGATTATCCGCAGGAAAAAAGCCGCTGAACCAACAGTTAAGCTTTTCATTGGAATATTCATCGTATGTCCATGTTTGCGCTGTGGAGGTTTTTCCACCGCCGGTTACGGAAAAGGGGACTGCGGCGGAATTGTCTTTATACAGTGTGGAAATCATAAAGCTTTTAAGCTTATCTGCGGTTTCCTTTGACATTACTCTTGTATAAGTACAATTGTCATTATCGTCCGAAATAATAAGTCTTGCAGAGGGCATTTCACCTCCATTGGCAATAGCGGCGGTCATAAGCGTTACCTGTAGTGGAGTTGCAGTAAGCATACCTTGTCCGAAACAGAAATTGGCTTTTTCTTCGGGCACAAGCAGCTCTCTTTCAGTGGGCAGATAACCGTCAGCGGACTGAATTTCACCCCATAGCTGCAGAGATGTGCCAAAACCCAGCTTTTCGGCAAAATCATGGAGAAAATCTGTGGGAATGTTCTGACCAAGGCAAATAAAATAGGGATTACAGGATTCGACCATAGCCGAACGCATATCAAGCTCACCGTGACCGCCGAAACGATGACAGCTGAACTCATTTTCACGAACAGTAACAGAGCCTGTGCATTTATAGGTAAACTCATCGGAAATTCCGTATTCCAATGCGGCTCCGGCGATAACAAGCTTGAATACCGAGCCTACGCTGTATGCGGAAAAAGCACGATTTACAAAGGGGGAATTTTTATCATCAAGGCTGTCGGCAGGGGAGTTGGGGTCATATGTCGGCTTGCTTACAACGGCGGCTATATCGCCTGTCGCAATATCGAGTACAACCGCTGCACCCTTTTCCACATTTGACATAGCCTGTTCAACGGCAGACTGAATTTCGTAATCGATGGAAAGTACAATATCCTTGGTTGAATTGGATGTGTAGACTGTGCGTATTCCGTCACCCTCAAGCATATTTCCCGTGGCGTCCGTACTGTATATAAGTGTAATGGTGTCCTTAGGCTGACGCAGCTGTTCATCAAATTCCTTTTCAATACCGCACACGCCTCCGTTTTCATCGGTATATCCTATTATATGAACGGCAATACCTTCGCTGCCGTATCGCTGTTTTACGGGAATAACAAGGGTATCGGTAATAGACGGACAGTCTACCTCACAAAGAAAGAGAGCCGTGCCGTCTATACAGCTGTAATATTTTTCAGTGTCGATAATATGCTGTTCAAGTTCCTCACAGCAGCATTTCTCCGGATTTATTGCTGCAAAATAGGTTTCCTCCCTGTTAACCAAAGGAATCAGGTTTCTGTCGAGAATGTCGCCGTATGAAACGGTGATAACGGTGCTTTTTGGCGATGAGAGATTAACGCTTGCATAAAATTCGCTGTCGGCGGCTACCGAGAACAGCTTTGTAAGTATATAAGCAGAAAAAACGACTGTTATCCAAATTGTAACGATAATTCTTTTCTTCGATAATAGTTTTTCATTTATCTCCAATGCAGAACCTCATTCCTGCATAGTTTTGTCAATTATCCAGAATATTATTCATAAAAAAGTGCCTCAAATTTGTATATTTATTTCTTTTAATGTGGTATAATTAAGTGTTTTAAAGTAAACTTATGTTGTGAACATATGAAAGGAAATATTAATGCTATTTACAGATTTAAATCTATGTGAGGAAATAATCAAAGCTGTGGAGGATATGGGATTTACCGATACTACGGAGATACAGCAAAAAGCCATACCGATTATGCTGGAGGGAAAGGATTTGGTAGGCAAATCCAATACCGGAACGGGAAAAACCGCAGCATTCGGTCTGCCTGTGGTACAAGGCATTAAAAAGGGGACGAAGAACGGTGTCCAAGCGATTATACTTTGTCCCACAAGAGAGCTTGCTATGCAGGCTTGCGGAGAGCTTAAAAAGTTTGCGGCATATATGCCGTGGGTAAAACCGTCAGCCGTTTACGGCGGTGCATCTATGGACAGGCAAATTACCGAATTAAGGCGGGGCGCAAATATTGTAGTGGGAACTCCCGGAAGAGTTATGGATCATATACGCAGGGGAACGCTCATACTTGACGGAGTGCGCACGGTAGTTTTGGACGAAGCAGATGAAATGCTGGATATGGGATTTCGTGAGGATATCGAAACTATTCTCCAATATGTGCCGGAGGAAAGGCAAACTGCACTGTTTTCGGCAACTATGCCCCCTGAAATTCTTGCTATAACAGATAAATACCAAAAAAATCCAATAAAAATAAGCATTGCATCAAATGCAAGAACTGTTGACAGCATAGAGCAATATTATTTTGAAGTGCCTATGGGAAGAAAGACGGATGCACTTCGTATGCTTTTGGCTGCATACGAGCCGCGGCTTGCTATGGTATTCTGCAACACTAAGAGAATGGTGGACGAGCTTTCCGAGTCCCTTATAGCCAAGGGTATTAAGGCAGCGGGACTGCATGGCGATATGAAGCAGGCTGCAAGGACACAGGTGCTTGACTCGTTTAAGAGCGGCAGACTTAATGTGCTTATTGCAACGGATGTAGCGGCAAGAGGTATTGATGTGGATGATGTTGATATAGTGTTCAACTATGATTTGCCGCAAGACAACGAGTATTACATTCACCGTATAGGCAGAACGGGCAGAGCGGGTAAGAGCGGCAGGGCATATACCATAATCAGCGGAAGAAAGCAGTTTTACGAGCTCAAGGACACCGCGCGCTTCTGCAAGGCAGAGATTATCAGAAAGGAGCTTCCCACAAAGGAGGATGTTGCCGAAAAGAAGATTTCCGCAGCGCTTGAAGAAACGCTTCGAGCTACAGAAAACGGCGGGGGAGAAAAGTATCTGCCCTATATAGAAAAAATTATGGCACAGGGATTTTCGGCGGAGGCAATTGCGGCTGCAATGCTTGATATGCGGCTTTCTGAGGAGCTTAACAACCTGCCGAAATTCACGAAATCCGTTGTCAAGGAATATAAGGGAAAGGACGGCAGGGGAACGGTAAAGACCTTTAAGCCGGAGATTTCCGCCGGTCGTAAGAACAAGCTTGCGCCGAACTTTATATTGGGTGCATTGGTAGATGCAACGGGAATGTCAGGGAAATTCTTCGGAAAGATAGATATTTATGACAAATTTTCCACTGTTGAAATACCTGAGGAGGAGCGTGAACACGTTCTTGATGCCATGACAGGGGTTAAGATAAACGGTCAACGGGTTACCGTAAAGCCCTATGAGGGCAGAAAGGAACGATTGGAGGATGATCGCCGCCGCGACAGGCGAAAGAGCTACGGTAAGCCACGTGGTGACAGGTCAAATTCCAACCGCAGAAACGATCGCCACTATTCCGCCCGCCGAAAGGGATAAGCTGTAATTATATATAATGCAAAATACGGAGCAGAAACAATCTCGTATTTTGCATTATTCTTTTACTATTACGGGGTGATACTCTTCAAATAAATCAGCGCTGTTAAAATTGGATAAAACGTCAATTGATAAATCTGTATTGGTATGATATAATTGCTGTATGGATTTGTAAAGGATGGTGTAAATGGCAGATAGAAGACGTCAAACAGGTTCAGGCAGACGCAGGAGGAGAAGAACCTATTCCGCTGCCGAAATTCGCAGAAACAGAGCAATTTTAAGGCTGATTCTTATGTCAATGCTTTTCATTCTCGTGTGTCTGGGAGTATGGCTATTGGCAAATGCCTATGCTAAATCACGTAGCGAAACAGTACTTAGTGTTGATTCATCAAGCTACAGTGTGCTTGCCGATCTCCCATCTGAAAGTGAAGCGGCTCAGATTGAAAAGGAACAGCAGATAGAGGAGGAAAACTCTATTTTTGAACAAAAGGATAGCTATCCTTTGGAAATGATAATAGAATCACCGTACTGTGTCGTTTATGACGTACAGGGCAAACAGGTGCTGTATGCCAAGGACGCATGGGAGCGCTGCTATCCTGCCAGCACAACTAAAATCATTACCGCAGCTGTAATGCTTAAATATACCGATGAGGATACCATCTTTACCGCCGGTGACGAACAATCTCTTGTGAACGAGGGATCAAGTCTTGCATACCTCAATGTAGGCAGTGTCCTTGACCGCAGCATGATACTTGACGCTATAATGCTTCCGTCGGGAAATGATGCGTCTTACTGTGCCGCCGCCGTTACCGGCAGAATTATAGCCGAAAATGACGAGCTTACCGCACAGGAGGCGGTTGATGTATTTATCGAGCAGATGAATGAGTTTGCATCTGATTCCGGATGTATCGATACAAACGTTACCTGTCCTGACGGTTTCCATGATGATAATCACTATACCACTGCAATGGATATGCTGCGAATGACGTTGCATTCGGAGGAATACCCGGAAATAGCGGAGTCCGGTGAAAAAACCTATGCGGAGGTGGATTTCCTTTCAGGCGAACATATATGGTGGAGCAATTCAAACAGTCTGATTCAAAGTGACAACAGCAATTACTATATGTATGCTACGGGTCTGAAAACGGGCATGACCGATCAATCAGGCTATTGTGTTGTGGCAACTGCAGAACGTTTTGGACATGAAATTATAATAGTCTGCATGGGCAGTGAAACCTCAGAGGTTCGTTGGAATGATACCATTGCGCTTTTTGATGCAGCTTTCCAATATGTGAGAAACAGCGATGCATGATCATGATATTGACAGGGATTATATGACATAATTGAGCATAACTATATAATATATATTTCATAAATCATAAAAGGGGATATTACATATGGATTTTATAAGATCCGCATTGCCGAGGGACGCATCTCGTATTGCAGAAATCATCATTACAAATTATCGGGTGAATTTTTATCCTTTTTTCAAAAATGATAAGTTTTATGTAGTTAAAGGTTTAATTTGCCTGAAAGGCGCTGAAATAGAGAAATTATATGTGGAACCGCAGTTTCAAGGACAAGGTATCGGCGCAAAATTATTAAGCTTTGCCTGCACAAGGAAAAATTCGCAATTTCTCTATGTATTAAAATATAATAAGCGCGCCATAGCTTTTTACAAGAGAAATGGATTTGCATTAACCGGAGAAAAGATAATAGAGGATGAATTGGTGCCGCTTTTAAAAATGTCAAGAAATATTGGGATAGGTATATGAGGAGTAATTATAATAATTTCGCATAATCGGAGTTATGCGAAAAAACATTAATTTTAAAATGCATTGTAAAAAAACTTTAACGAAGATTGCGTTGCAACTGTTCTATATCGTCCGTTAAATACGTTCTCTGTGCAAGTATGAAGCTGTTCCACACTTCACGCTGTTTATTGTTCATAAGTCCACCACCTTTGAATTATCGGCTTTATGCGTTAGTATGAAAATTAACCTAAAATTTGCATTTGTTAAGGACTTTTTAATATTTGCCCCTTTTTTGGCTGGTTATAGGGAAAACCCCCACCGTGGAAAACGTGGACCCGTTACCGTTCGGCGGTTACTGGGGGTGTAGATTTTGCTGTAATACCGTGCAGGGGGTTTCCCCTTGCCTTAAATTATTGGGGGCAAATATTAAAAACTCCCTAACTGCACGCAAATTTTCGGCTAATTTTCCGTGCTTGCGTTAATTCCAATTCCTATCGCGGTTCACGATAATAACGATAGCCAATACCCACGGCATCGCAGAATACTTCATCATCACATTTGAACGTGTCATAATCTATATCATATAATTCAAACGGTGCTTCACGAATAAGTTTTTGACCGTCTGGACGTTTACCGCCTGCGTAGAAAAAGTTACCGAAGATTTTTTTACTGTCCTTCAATATGTACTTTGTGCAATATCTAACAAGTTTTTCACGCTCTACACTGTTTGAAGGAATTTCTATTGCAGTAGAAAATCCATATTTCCAACTTGGAATATTGTATACAATGCTTTTTATTTGGCTTGACGGTATTTTTTTCTTATTTATCGTTTCAAGTTTCAAAGGCTTATCATGTATTTTATCGTCAACTATCCTTGTATCACTGTCAACCATGCGAATATTGCCACCGAAAAAGCCGTGCAAATGAATTTTACCGTCTTTGTGATATTCACACACAAGGACATAAAACAAGCCTTTTCTATCAACATTATTTTTGAGATATGACCGCAAAATTCTTTTAACCTCGTTCGGGTCTTTACTGTTACACTTTTTAGGGTCAAACGTAAGCGTAACAAAATATTCAAAAGGGTTAAGAAGTGCTATTTCAAAGACTTCTTGACGTGCACGGCGGACACTGTCAGGGCGAGAATCAGAGCCTTTACGTTGTGGCTTACTAACCTTTACATGATGTTCTGTTTCATCTTCTTGCAATTCCCAACCACGTTCACGGAATATAGCACGGCTTGCAACAGTATGTTGAAAATGGTTAGGAAACTCTTTTCGTTTTGCATTGTGTCGGATAGCATTTTCAGACATACAACCTATCATAATATATTCACCTCCATGAATTTTCAAATGCCGTTTTTAACAAGGTTTGCGGGCATGCTATGAGTAAAATCTGTGGCTTTAATCAAGTAACCCCATTCCCCTACCTTTTCGGCTATCCTCGGATTTATGCGGCAGACTGGCACGCATAAATTCCGAGGACTTCGCCGAGGGCCTTTGAGGGGATTTGACCATATAGAAAGGAGTTTACAAGATAATAATACGACAAATAAGGATAAAAGTCAAGCATATCAATCTATAAAATAGATAAATTCTATGAATTATACAAAAAAGGCTTTACATTTTAGGCGAATTTTGATATACTTATAGGAGAATTCACTAACCAAATAATAATAATAATAAATAATAATAATAATAAGTGAAAGGATAACATACAATGAAAATACACGAAAACAATTTATACGAATTAAGAAGAAGTGAACGACTAACACAAAAAGAGATAAGCGAGAAAATAGGAATAAACCCACAAGTATATTCAAAATATGAACTCGGAAAAAATGATATGTCGCTTTCCGTAGCCCGTAAAATAGCCGAAACAATGAACGTATCAATAGACTATATAGCAAAGTATTCAAGGGGGAGAAAGGGCATATTTGAAGATGAACAAGAGGACTTTATAAACAAAACAACATTACAACCGCTATTAGAAAACAGCGGAAACAAACTTAAAGCAATGGAAGCATTCTTGCAACAGGTTAAAATAGCACAGCAGGAAAATGAAAACAACATCAAAG
>Ga0192271_1103_pt2 | contig 10191 bp, 15 predicted proteins | sample Koala_Koa24_D3_FD_131264 | JGI IMG/M metagenome (GOLD analysis project Ga0192271, IMG submission 131264) | Enriched cells from koala feces incubated with labeled cellulose particles, San Francisco Zoo, California, United States - Koala_Koa2-4_D3 ...
GACGGCATCCGTTGCATGGGATGCCATCGCAGTCACGACGGTGGACGGAGAGCGCGGCGTGCCGGCCGAGACCCTGCGCAGTTTGTTTTTCGGAGACGGAGGAAAGGCAGCCGCCTGCCCCGTGGACAGCTTCGCAGACAGCCGGGAGGCGTTCACGGAAATGCGGCGCCGCAAAAAGCCCGGCCAGAAGCTCTTCTGCACCGGATCCCTGTACTTTGTCGGGGAATTGTTGAGGTTGATTTCTTGAAAGAAAGGACATTCCATGATTGATTTCGAAGAAGAATTAAAAAAATTTGAACCCAGCAGGGAGATCGACGACGCGGAGGACGTGATCTACAGCCGCGACCTGACAGACCTGATGGACATCCTGCAGGAAATGCTGCGGGATTCCAAGAGCTGACGGAGGTGCGCGATGAAATGTTATTACCGCATACCTGCCCGGACTGCGAGGCCAATGTCCGCGTCTGGAAAAAGATTCATATCCTGTCTGACCGTCTCTACAATGAGGGACTGGAGAAGGCGCGGGTGCGGGATCTGAGCGGAGCCATCGAGGCGCTTCAGCTGAGCCTGCGATATAACAAGCTCAATGTTGAGGCGCGCAATCTTCTCGGCCTGATCTGGTATGAGATGGGCGAGACGGTCAACGCGCTCAGCGAGTGGGTGATCAGCAAGAGCCTCTGCCCGGAGGAGAACCGTGCGGCGGAGTATCTCGCAGATGCCCAGAACAGCGCTTCCCAGCTGGAGAATATGAACCAGACCGTCAAAAAGTTTAATCAGTCCCTGACCTACTGCCAGGATGGCAACTACGACCTGGCGATCATCCAGTTAAAGAAGGTTATCGCCCTGAACCCTAAGATGGTGAAAGCACATCAGCTTCTGGCGCTTCTCTACATGCGGGAGGACCGTCATGATCTGGCGTTCCGCACCCTGCGTCAGGCGGAGAAGATTGATACGAACAATACGGCTACCATGCGGTACAAGCAGGAATGCCGGGAGCACCTGAAGGCCAACGGGAAGCTGAAGCCGTCCAAAGAGGACGAGGATACCGTTACCTATCAGAGCGGCAACGATATTATCATCCGCCCGGCAAAGCTCACCGACAACTCCGCAGTGCGGACGGTGGTGAGTATGCTGATGGGGGCGGCCATCGGGGTGGCTGTCGTCTGTTTCCTGGTGATACCGGGTGTGCGGCAGAAGGCCAATGCGAACGCTTCTTCCCAGCTGGTGGAGGCCAACCAGACGATTTCCGCCGGAGAGCAGTCGATCTCAAGCCTTGAGGAGGAGATCGAGTCCCTGACACAGCAGCTGACCGAGGCGGAGAGCGCGACGGATGCGGCAGAGGAGCAGGTGGCGATATATCAGCAGCTTCTGGATGTCTACGCGGTCTATGCACAGGACGATTACTCCACGGCGGCAGAGATGCTGGCCGAGATCGACACAGAACAGCTGGATGAGGACGGACAGCAGCTCTATGACGACATGTACAGTGCGATGCAGTCATCGGTTCTGGACGACACATGGCAGGAGGGGCTTGTCCTGTACATGGACAAGGATTATGAGGGGGCAGTTGAGAAATTCCTCACCGTCGCGGAGGCCGATCCCTCCTATGAGGACGGGGAAGTCGATTTTTATCTGGCCTTTGTGTACAATTACCTTGAGGATTACGAGAATGCCCTGAAGTGGTTCCAGATCACACTGGAAAATACCACGGACAGTGAGATGACCAGTACCTCCACCAGCATGTCGGAGAATCTGATCGCAAGAGGATATTCCGCGGCGGAATAGGGACATTCAGTACAAACAGAAGATGATAAGATACGAAAGACGTCATTTCCACAGAGAAAAGGCGTCTTTTTCTGTGCAAAAAATCAGGAAATGGAAGGATGGAGGAGAAAAACATGGAGTGTGAGTACAGGATTAACGGCATGGAGTTGTCCATTGTCCTGCCGCGGGAGCTGGATCATCATGTGGCGGACGGGATCCGGCAGGAGGCGGATCTTCTGGTGGACACCTACAATATCCGGCGGGTAATTTTTGATTTCTGCAGAACGGAGTTTATGGACAGCTCCGGCATCGGGGTGATTCTCGGACGTTATCGGAGCATGAAATTCTCCGGCGGGCAGATACGGGCGGTTAATGTGACCTCCCGGTCGGAGCAGATTTTAAAAATGTCAGGGCTGGAGTCCATTATAGACAGCCAGGAAGGAGTCGGATATGGAGCAGGAAATCAGGGCGGAGCATGGCAGCACGCCGAAGAAAAAACTGGTCAATGAGATGCAGATTGTGTTTGAGGCAAAGTCGGAAAACGAGGGCTTTGCCCGGACTGCGGTGGCGGCCTTCGTCGCACCGTTAAATCCCGCATTGGACGAGCTGGCGGATATCAAAACCGCGGTCTCGGAGGCGGTGACCAACTGTGTGATTCACGGCTATGAGCTGGGACCGGGAAAAATTTTTCTGGACGCCGCGATCTGGGAGCGCACGCTGGTCGTGGCAGTCACCGATGAGGGGCGGGGAATTGCGGACATCAAAAAGGAGATGGAGCCGATGTTTACCACGCGGCCGGAGCTGGAGCGGTCCGGGATGGGATTTTCATTTATGGAAGCGTTTATGGATGCCGTGGAAGTGGAGTCTGCGCCGGGGCGCGGCACCCGCGTGGTCATGCAGAAGGAGATCCGTTAGACGATGTGTGTCAGCTCATATGCCGAAAACCGGGTGACTGCGGAGGAAAAGGATTACATAAATCAGAATCATGCGTTTCGGGAAGCGATTCGCCGGGCGCAGGAGGGTGACCGGAATGCGCGGGATGAGCTGGTGCAAAACAACATCGGGCTGGTCCGGAGCATTGTGTACCGTTTTCGGAACCGGGGATATGAGGCGGAGGATTTGTTTCAGGTGGGCTGCATCGGGTTGATCAAGGCGATCGACCACTTTGATCTGACCTACGAGGTCCGGTTTTCCACCTATGCGGTGCCGCTCATTACCGGGGAGATCCGCCACTTTTTGCGGGATGACGGGATGCTGAAGGTGAGCCGCACCTTAAAACAGCAGGCGCTCACAGTGAACCGCGCAGCGGAGCAGTGGAGGAATGCCCATGGCCGGGAGGCTGCGCTGGAGGAGCTTTCCGCACAGACCGGGATTCCCGCGGAGGATATCGTGCTGGCGATCTCCGCCAATGCGGAGGTGGACTCGCTCTGCCGTCGGATTCCGGGTGATGCCGGCCGGGAGATCACCCTGCAGGAGCAGATCCGTGATGAGAAAAATGAGATCGAGATGCGCCTCAACCATGTTTTTCTGGAGCAGGCGCTGGCTGCGCTCACGAAGGAGGAACGCCAGCTGATCAGCCTGCGGTATTTTCACGGAAAAACCCAGACGGAGACGGCGAAAACACTGGGCATGACGCAGGTTCAGGTCTCCAGGAAAGAAAAACAGCTGCTTTTGAAAATGCGTGCGATGGAATAAAAATAAAAATCGGCATAGAAATCAGGAAGATGGTCATACTAAGAGCAGAATTTCCGCATGGTAATCGGAATCAGAAGAAAAAAGGAGAATGCGATATGTGTTTTAAAATGTGCAGAAAATGCTGCGGGACAATTTTGTTTGCTGCGCTTGTGGGCGGGGTTGTCTATTATCTGAAAAGTCAAAATGAAAAGGGTGAGGAGATGGGGTGCGTGATCGCCCGGAATCTGAAAGAGAAGAAGGACAAGTTTGTGGGAGCCTGCGACTGTGTGAAGGAACAGACGGCGGACATAGCTTCCGAGGTAAAGCATGCCGCGGGCGTCTCCGCGGAGGAGGTGAAGCGGGGATTTCAGTCCGCGGGAGAGACCGTGAAGGCCGGAATGCAGGATACCGGTCATGCGATGAAAACCGCGGCGGAAAATATTCGCGAAGATATGGGAACGATCAAAAAGACGGCAGATTCTCTCTTTGAGGGCGGAGACCACGCATGAATGGTGCAGGTCAGACATTGTATCTCAAGCCGGAACAGAGCAGTGTTGTGCGGGAGCGCGCGGTCCGGCTGGAGGATGTGGCCGGGATGGAGTGCAGCGATATCGGGATTTTGAGAAAAGTAAAGCAGATGGAGCTCTGCCGGTTCACAGAGAAGAGCGGCGCGCGCCGTGTTTTCTCTGTCCTTGATGTCATCGGGCAGATTCACGAGACCTGTCCCGCGCTGGAGATCGTGAATCTCGGGGCGCCGGATTTTGTGGTCTGTTATGAGCCGGATCCGGAAGGAAAAGGCGTGCAGTATGCAAAGACGGCGCTTTTGTGCATCGTGCTGTTTTTCGGCGCAGCGTTTACGATCATGACCTTCATTCAGGATGTTGCCGTGGGCGAGGTGTTTGACCGCTTTTATCTGCGCGTGACGGGTGTCTCTGCGGCGGGCGTTACGCCGCTGGAGATCAGCTTTTGTGTCGGGCTGGCCGCCGGAATCATGATTTTTTACAATCACATCGGGCGGAAAAAGCTCACCGACGATCCGACGCCGATTCAGGTGGAGATGCGCAAGTACGAGCAGGATGCGGATAATACGTATATTGAAACGGAAAATCGGAGAGGGAGAGACTGATGTGGATTGCGGGGATTGTTTTGGCTGCCTTGGGGCTGATCTGCGGTTTTGCCGTCGCGGCAGGGACATTTGCATTGATCGCGAGTCTGGGATTGATTCCGCGGATGGCGGGCAAGACCAGTGTCGCCGCGCATGTGATCGCGCTGGAAAACGCGGTGATTTTCGGCGGGATCTTCGGTGCCGTGATCGAGATATGCGGGGAGATCCCGCTCAGACTGGGGGTCTGGTTTGCGGTGGTGTACGGAGGATGCGCCGGGATCTTCGCCGGGTGCCTGTCTGTGGCGTTGGCGGAGGTCCTGCACGTGTGTCCGATTCTGTTCCGGAGGGTGAAGCTGAAGACGGGGCTGAATCTGCTGGTGTTTTTGTTCGCGGCCGGGAAGGCGGTCGGGGCGTTTTACTATTTTGCGGTGTTGTTTCGATAAAAAAGTTTGAATGGGTGATAGTATTAATATAAAAGATAGGGAAAAGAATATGGCAAAGTTAGAGAAAAAGGAAAACATTGATGAAATCGGACAGGAAGAAAATCCGGCCTCTGCGGTGCTTGCGCATGAGGAGGCGTCATCACATGCCGAGAAGCAGATGCGCGATGAGGCGTACAACGACTATGTGAAGGAGGTGACGCCGACATACAGCACGCCGCTCCACATGGTGAAGGCGTTTGCGGTGGGCGGCGGCATCTGTGTTGCGGGTCAGATTATCATGAATTTCTGCATGAATGTCCGCGGCATGGATCAGATGACGGCGGGAAGGTGGACGAGCCTGATTCTGGTGCTGGCGAGCGCGGTTCTGACCGGATTGAATATCTATCCGTCGCTGGCGCAGTTCGCCGGTGCGGGCGTTCTGGTGCCGATCACCGGCTTTGCGAACGGGATCACGTCGGCAGCGCTGGAGTATAAGAAAGAGGGGCAGGTCTTCGGCCTGGGCGCACAGATTTTCTCCATCGGCGGCCCGGTGATCCTCTACGGAATTCTGACCAGCTGGGCGCTGGGTCTGATCTACTGGATCCTGAAAATGGCGTGGCTGGTCTGAGATCTTACACGCCGAACATTTCCCGGCAGAACTGTTTTCCGGTCTCTGTTTTGAAAATTTTCTGCAGAGCGCTCTCTACAGCGGTTTTCGGGGCGTCATCCTCGAAGAGGTTGACGAGGAAGTCTGCCTCCACGAGAATCCGGTAATCGATGCCGTCGATGTCCGTGTAGGTGTGGTGATGGCCGACGAGGTAGGAAACCCGTTCGGTTACGGCTTCCGGAAATCCGAGCCGGTTCAGCATCGCCTCCGCCAGCGGCGGACCCTCCAGCTCCTGATAAGGTCCGGCGCAGGAGCCGTACTTTTCCTCGCTGATATGAATGCCGATGTCATGGACGACGGCGGCAGCCTCCAGCGTGAAGCGGATTTTTTCGTCCACGCCCTCCAGCAGCGCGATGGTCCGTGAAAGGCTGTGCACCTTCAGAAAGTGCTGGATCCGCCGCGCGTCTCCCTTGTAATAAGCGATCATTTCCGCGATCAGTTTTTCAATCATGGTGGTTTCTCCCTTCGATTCCTGTTTCTCAGTATACACGATCTGTAAAAAAAGTACAGATTGAATTGGACATTGCTGCCTTTTTCGATTATAGTAAATACAGATAATTTACTTATGAGAAAGGAAGCGGCTCATGGCGGTAAAGGTCGGAATTGTATCAGACACCCACGGCATCCTGCGGCCGGAGGTGATCGGCACGCTCAAAAACTGTGACTACATCCTGCATGCCGGGGATTTTGCGGAGGAGCGGATTCTGGATCAGCTGTGTCTCCTGCGGGGGCGATTGTATGCGGTTCGGGGAAACAATGACTTTTACTGGGCGCAGAATCTTCGCCGCCGCCTGCGGTTTTGCATTGAGGGGTTGGAGTTTCTGCTTGTCCATGACCGGTATGACGCGGGCTCTGCGGCCGCGGAGGCGGACGTGATCGTCTACGGGCATACGCACCGCTATGCCGAGGAAGTGGTGGACGGGAAGCTGTGGCTGAACCCCGGGAGCTGCGGTCGGCCGCGGTTTGGCGGAGATGTCTCTTTTGCGGTGATGGAGATCGATGGGAGGGACTACCGGGTTACGAGGATTCCACTCAGCTGATCATTCCGCCGATCATGCCGGCGCCCATGCACATGACCAGAGTTGCCCCGATGTGGACGGTGTCCGAGTCGAGGCCGCGGTTTAAAAGGAAGGATCCGGCGAGCAGGATCAGGAAATACGCAGCGCCTGTGAGGACGCCCCACAGGAATTTATGTACCCGCATCCGCTTTCCGGCGATCAGGCCGCCCAGCAGGCAGGAGACGACATAGGTAACCAGGATTCCGATGTTGATGACATTTTCGCCCGGCTGCAGCTTCAGCAGCAGGAGCGCCATTGCCAGCAGGGCGAGTCCGGTGATGACATACATGATCAGGAGCGTGCCCGCGATGGCCAGCGCTCTGTTTTTTTGCTTTTTTGTTCTGTCCATAATAATTCCTCCTGAATTATGTATATGTTTCCCTTGAAAAAATAGAACAGTTATGGTAGGATTCTGAATACATATATCGCGGAGAAACCGCGGTTTTACAAGGTTTTTACGAATTTCGACAAAGAGGAGAGTGATTTATTTTTGGATTCGGACATAGCGATACCCTTGCTGGTGTTAATTTTACTTCTGGCGTTATCCGCTTTCTTTTCATCGGCGGAGACTGCCCTCACGACCGCGAGCAAGATCAGCATGAAAACGCTGGCTGAGGAGGGGGATAAACGGGCGGAGCTCGTGCTGAAGATTACGGACAATTCCCACAAGATGCTGAGCGCGATCCTGATCGGCAATAATCTGGTGAATATCTCGGCTTCCTCGCTGGCCACACTGGTTGCGGTGCGCGTTTTCGGCAACGCGGCGGCGGGTGTTTCCACCGGCGTGCTGACGATTCTTGTGCTGATTTTCGGGGAAATCTCGCCCAAAACGATCGCGACCATCCGCGCGGAAAAGCTGTCTCTGCGCTACAGCAGGATCATATGGATCCTGATGAATATCCTGACGCCGGTTATTTTTATCATTAATCTGCTTTCCTCCTGCTTCCTGCGGATGCTGAATGTGGATCCGGATGAACAGGATCGGGCGATGTCGGAGCGCGAGCTGCGGACGGTGCTGGAGATCAGCCAGGAGTCCGGCGTCATTGAGCCGGAGGAGGAGGAGATGATCAACAACGTCTTCGACTTCGGCGACACGGTGGCGGAGGACGTCATGGTGCGGCGCATTGATATGACATTTGTGCACATCGACGCCACCTATGATGAGGTGCTGGAGGTCTTTGCCGAGGATAAATTTACCCGTCTGCCGGTCTACGAGGATACGACGGACAATGTCGTGGGAATCCTGAATATGAAGGATCTGATCCTCTGCGACAAGGAGCATTTTTCCGTCCGTTCCCTGATGCGGGAGCCGTATTTCACGCACACGCACAAGAATACAGCGGATTTGCTGGTCAAGATGCGGAGTGCCCACATCAACATCGTCATTGTTCTGGATGAGTACGGCATGACGGACGGTCTGATCACGATGGAGGATCTGATCGAGGAGATTGTCGGCGAGATCCGTGATGAGTACGATGACGACGAGGTGGACCTGATTCAGCAGATCTCGGCGCGGGAGTATCTTGTGGAGGGCCAGATGCAGCTGGAGGACTTCAATGAGGCGCTGGGGCTTCATCTGGAGTCGGAGGGGTACGATTCCGTCGGCGGGTATATGATTGGCCTGCTGGACCGCCTGCCGAAGGTGACGGACGCGGTCTTTACCCCGGAAGGCGTCTATATGCAGGTCTGGACCAAGGAGAATCACCGGATTATCAAGGTGTACGTGCGGCTTCCGGAGAAGGAGGATGATCCGGGTGCGGAATCATGATAAAACTTTACGGTAGTTCAGAATCCGAGCGCTTTCAGCATCATCCGCTGTGAGCGCTCGAATTCCCTGCGAAAATATGCGCTGTCCCGGAACATGACCGGACAGCTGCCGTTTTCCCTGTATCGGTGCGCGAGGCTTGAACGGTATATTTCCCGGTGTTCGGGATTGTAAGGGATACATATGAGCTGCGAGGGCGGGATGCGAAACTCACGGGAAAAGTGTTCCAGGCTCAGCTCCCGGTCGGGGAGATAGTCCACGACCAGATAGAGGCAGTTAGAGACGGGCAGCACATTTTTGCAGAAATAGTCGCAGAACTCCCGGTGACTCTGCCGCAGGGCGACGACAACCAGATCTGCCTGCCGCAGAAGACGCAGCGTGCGCCGGTCCCGGCGGTTCTGACAGTTCAGACACTGGATGTCGCCGAACATTCGAAGCGAGGAAGTGAAATACCCCATGCAGATGCTGTCGGAAGGCAGCGGGGACAGACTCCAGAATGCGATGATATAGGTATGGTTCATAACGGTACATCGGTACAGCGGATACGATTAAGATGTCCCCATTATAACCGATCTGTCCCCAAAGAAAAAGGGTCTGTTGTTCCGGATTTCAGCAGGAGACGATCAGCGTTGTATAGCCGAGCCGTTTCAGGTCCCGCTGGACGGCGGCTGCATCGTCGAGGGATGCGGTCTGTCCGACGCGGACGGCATAGTAGGGCTTTTCATAGCGGATCTGCCCGTGGAATCCCTGCATTTCCAGCCGTTCCAGCTGATACGCGGCATTGACATCATATTGAAACAGGCCGGTCTGCACCGCGTATTCCTCCGGGAGCGTCTGTGCAGTCAGGGGAATGCTTTCTTCGATACCCTTGACGATGGCATTGACGATCTCCCCGAATTTCTCATCAAAGAGCACATTATCCGCCTCATTGTTCAGAAAGCCCACCTCCACCAGGACGGCGGGCATTTTTGTTTTCCGCAGGACAATGAGGGCGGGGATTTCCTCTATACCCAGATTTTTAAATCCGACCTGCTCCAGCGCGGCGTTGATGTTGTCCGCAAGAGGCCGGACGATGTCGTTGTCCTGATAGACCAGCGTCTGGACGCCGTCATACAGATTGTCTTCCACGGCGGAGTTGCGGTGAAAGGAGATGAAATAGCTGCCGTCCGCCTCGTTGGCCAGTTGGGCTTTCTCCGTGGGAGAGTTGTACACATCGGTTGTGCGCGTGTAATAAATGTCGTATCCGTCCGCTTCCAGCTTTTCACCGACGGCCAGAGTGAGCCGTAAGACATCGTCTTTTTCTGCGCGGCCCATGTAGGAAGCGCCGTTGTCGTAGCCGCCGTGCCCGGCGTCCAAAATGATATCTGCTGCCATAGTATCGAATCCTTTCCGTTTGTATCGTCTGCGAAACCGCGCCTTCTCCGGCAGTTCGCAGTATTGGTACATATATATGAAAAAAATCGGCGGTTAGTACGGAAAGTCATTTTTTTGCTATTGTAATCTATGGTTGCATTTGATATATTTTTCTTAGTGACAGTGCCGGATGCACTGCAGAGACAGGAGGAGCTTATATGCGTAAGAGATTATACAAATCAGAGGAAAACCGTGTGATCTGCGGTGTCTGCGGCGGGCTGGCTGACTTTTTCGGGATTGACCCGACCATCATCCGCCTGATCTGGGCGGTTTTGACGGTGTTTGCCGGAGCGGGTCTCTGGCTTTACATTATCGCGGCGATC
>Ga0192271_1110_pt1 | contig 10151 bp, 7 predicted proteins | sample Koala_Koa24_D3_FD_131264 | JGI IMG/M metagenome (GOLD analysis project Ga0192271, IMG submission 131264) | Enriched cells from koala feces incubated with labeled cellulose particles, San Francisco Zoo, California, United States - Koala_Koa2-4_D3 ...
ATAACAAAAATAACAAGGATTTCTTCCATCTGTTAAAAATCATTCTTGACACCGAAATGTCAGAAAAAGATGCCAGAGAACAGGCCATCCGTTATTGCGAAGAGCATAAAACAGACCGGGATGTAATTATCGCGGCCGCAGGGGCGACAAACACAAAACTGGATTATAATGCACTGATTAAAAAGGAGGGAAACACCATGTGTACATTGTTTGAAAAGATTGCAAAAGAGGGAGAAGCACGCGGAGAAAAACGCGGAGAAGAACGTGGCGAAAAACGTGGTGAAAGACGTACAACGATTACAAACATCCAAAGCCTGATGGAAACCATGCATTTCACAGCAGACCAGGCCATGGAAGCATTGAGGATTTCACCGGCGGAGCAGCAGGAGTATCGCGAGAGTCTTTAAATGTTTTCAGAAAATCATTGATTCATTCCAACTACTTTGCGCCCTCACAGACTCAGCTTTTCCACCGCATCCTCGATCTCCTGCTGCCGCTCATAAATCTGAAACTTCTTATTATATTTCTCGTACTCCTTACACCCGCAGCGGCTGATAAAGGCCGCGCTGTCGCGGTTCACGGTCAGATCGGTCACGAGCACCAGCATTTCATTGCCCGCCCCGAACATTTTCTCCACGAAATGAAAAAGGTTCGACAGCTGTCCGCTGATCTCCTCCCGGTCGGACCGCATTCCGGAAACCTCCCCCTCGAAGCGTTCCCGGATCACGGCGAAGGCGTCCTGCGGGCGGAAGGCGTCCGCCATATGGATGGCTCGGGCATCCTGCCGCAGCGTCTCGATCACCATCTGATATTCCCGCTTCTCTGTCGCGGAAATGGAATCCGCAGTGTCCTCCCGCTCCAGCATTGCCTGAAGGGATTCCCAGTTCGCGCGGAGGATGTCAAGCACCGTGCTCTGATCCCACTGTTCCAGATCGCCCAGCGTCTTTTTCAGATCCTGCAGAGTCCGGTGGAGCTTCCGCAGGGCGTCCTCCCGCTCCACGTTCTCCCGGATCTCCGTCTGGATGGCGCCGAGCAGCAGGCTGATCAGGGAGAGGCGCTCGTCAAAGCCCGCCTTTTTCGCGCGGTCACGGATATCCGCGTCCGCCTGCCCCGCCAGAATCTGCTGCACCCGGTAGTCCTGCTTATATTTCCGATACAGGTCATAGTAGGCGGCAAACTCCCGGCAGATCCGCTTGTTCCGCAGGTACTGCGCGATCAGCGTCTCGTCCACCGGATAATCATTTTCTTCATATAAAGAGATGATCTCCGAAAGGTCCTCCCACCCGCGGGCGGTCACATAGGACTTTCCGTCCACTGTATTTTCAATCACATAAAAATCGTTCTTTTTGATGTCCAGATAAGTCAGGACCGCGCCGTGCAGCCCTTTATTCACCGCATAGCTGCGCCACGCGCCGTAGTCCGCCTCCACCTCGATCACCTTCAGGCGGTCCAGCGTCACGACATCAAACTCACGGACCGACCGGTTGTACTGGGGCGGGTTGCCCGCCGTGGCGATGACCCACCCGTCCGGCACACGGTGCTTTCCGAAGGTTTTAAACTGCAGGAACTGCAGCATGGAGGGCGCCAGCGTCTCAGACACACAGTTGATCTCATCCAGAAAAAGAATGCCCTCCTTTTTTCCGGACTTTTCCATCATCTCATAGACCGAAGCAATGATCTCACTCATCGTATATTCCGAGACATCGAACTCGTTCCCGTCGTAATTCCTGTGGCTGATAAAAGGAAGCCCGAGGGCACTCTGCCGCGTATGGTGCGTCATGGAATACGACACCAGCGCCAGTCCCATCTCCTGCGCCACCTGCTCCATGACTGCCGTCTTGCCGATGCCCGGCGCGCCGAGCAGGAAAACCGGCCGCTGCCGCTGCAGGGGAATGCGGTAGTTCCCGTAGGAATCCTTCGCCAGATAAATCGTCACTGTTTTTTCAATCTGTTGTTTCGCTTCCTGTATATTCATAACTCCTCCTCATGCAGTACAAGCCGTATCGCCCACGGCGGCACATCCGGAATCTCAAAGCCCTCCTCGAGAAACACAAACGCCGTCTCGTAATCCGGCGCGCGCTCCGGGAATGTCCCTTTTCCGTCGGTAAAATAAATCAGTCCCCGTAGGTTGTGAAACTCATGCCTCGCAATCAAATCGTCCACATAGGCGAAGACCGGCCGGAAATCCGTCCCGCCGAAGCCGGAGAGCTGTACATCCTCCATGTAGGCGTCAAACTCCTCGTCCGTCGTCACCTTCACATCCTGCTGTATCTTAGAATCACACTGAATGATGTGAATATTCACCCGCTTGAAATAGCTCTCTGTGTTCTTCAGAATGTCATAGGTCTTCCGCAGAAACTTCTCCACCGTCGAACCCTGACAGGAGCCGGACGTATCCAGCGCAATGACAAACTCGCGGATCCGCCGGTTCTCCCGATACTCCAATGGTTCCACAAGGGGCATATTCTCGTAGAGCTGCAGGCCGTAGGTGTAATAAATGTAGTCAAACTCGTCGTCGTTGATGTGCATCTCCTCGCCGAGAACGGCAAACTTTTTCAGGAAAGCCCCGTAGTCGTGCTTTTCGCGCAGTGTCTCCTTCAGATTCTGCAAAAGACTGCCGGCGCCGAAGCCCTGCTCCTTCGAAAAGGTCTCAAGGTCCGTTTTTGCATGCTGGCTGACATCCGCCCATTCATCCCGGGTCTGTCCCACAAGCGCCTCGTCAATGTCCTCCGCCTGGTCGCCCTCCTCGCCGGTATCCGCCTCATGGCAGCCGATCATGGCCGTCCGGGTGTCCGTCGTGTAGGTGTCCCCCGTCCGCTCCCCGGCATCCGTCTCCCGCTTCGGAATCCAGTGCAGATGGTCATCCCGCTCAAACATCCCGGCCGATTCCTCAAATACCCCGATCGCCTCCGGATTGTCCAGCAGAAAACGGTAAATTTTCTCCGCCGTCAGAACCGGCACATGAGACTCCAGCTTTTTTACCGTCCTCCGGAGCACATCGTCGTCCGCCAGCTTCACATCCGCCAGCCCGAGATCCAGAATCGTTTTCTCCACCGCGATGTCGCAGGCCAGATCCCAGCACGCCCGGTCCAGCTTCTCATACTGAAACGGATGGCTGAACACACAGTGCAGGATCATGTGCAGAAACGCCCGCGTGCAGCGGTTCGGCTCCTCCTTGAAAGAACGGAGCACATGATCCGGATTGCAGAAGATCACTTGCCCGTTCACACCATAGGTAGGAACCGTGTCGGTCATAACCAGAGGCATCCGAAACAACGCGCGGTCCAAGAACCGCAGGGAGACCATGATCTGGTCTCTCGCAAAAAACATAATTTTTTCCGTAATCTCACGCAGGTCATCCGTCCGTATCGCCATACAGTAAAAACTCCCGCTCTATCGCTGTCTAAACTCATCTGCTAACGAAGTATATCATAAATCAATCGCTTCGGAAAGTCCTTTGTTACTAACCCTGTTAAAAACAAATAACCAAAGGAAAATAGATTCCATCCAAAATTACTTACTCCCATATTCCTCCATCCCATCCGCACAGGATATAGAAGATGCCATTAATATATTTTCACGGCAACTTTTGTAGGGGTGTTTTTAGCTGAGATGAAATCCAGCGCTTACGAAGACTTAGGCGCGAAGGCTCTCCTGAGCGTCTTAGTCGCAGTTAGCGATTAGTTCATCGAAGCGTTACCCCGGTTGCCTGAAAATACATTAATGGCATCTGAGATATCCGTCAAATAAATGATATTATTCCTTCCTTTAGCGGTTCCCCGCCTCCATAAAATACTCCTGCGCGTTCAGCGGCTCCTCCCCGCTTTTCACATGCGTGTATGTCCCGTCGGCCAGCTGCATCCTGGCCTTGACATTGTCCGCCATCAGCACGCGGAAAATGCGGATCACGCGTTCCTTAATATCCTCATCGAAGACCGGCGTCGCCACCTCCACGCGGCGGGTCGTGTTCCGTGTCATGAAATCCGCGGAAGCAATATAAACCTCCGGATCCTCCTCACCGAAGAGATAAATCCGCGAGTGCTCCAGATACCGCCCGACGATGCTGCGGATAGCGACATTCTCCGTCTTCCCCGGCACTCCGGCGATGAAACAGCAGGCTCCGCGGACCACCAGCTCGATCCGCACCCCGGCGCAGGAGGCCTCGATCAGCTTCTCAATGATCACCTTGTCCGTCAGCGAATTCATCTTTGCGCCCACATAGGCAGACTGCCCGTTTCGCGCACGCGCGATCTGGACGTCGATCTTGTCCAGAATCTTGCTGCGCAGGCACTTCGGCGCCACCATGAAGTATTTCGTCTCCTCCATGACCTCGCCCAGATACATCCGGGTGAACACCTCGTTCGCCTCCTCACCGATGCCCTGATGTGCCGTCATCAGGGAAAAATCCGTGTACAGGCGGGAGGTTTTCTCATTATAATTTCCGGTGCCGATCTGGGTAATATAGGAGATGCGGTCATCCTTTTTCCGGGTGATCAGGCACAGCTTGGAGTGAACCTTCAGCTGGTCAAGCCCGTAGAGAACCGAGCAGCCGGCATCCTCCAGCCGCCGGGACCATTCGATGTTATTCTCCTCGTCAAACCGCGCGCGAAGCTCCACCAGAACGTCCACCTGCTTTCCGTTCTCCGCCGCGCGGATCAGCGCCTCCACAACCTTGCTGTCGTTGGCCACGCGGTACAGCGTCATCTTCACGGAGACCACCTCCGGGTCCGTCGCCGCCTCCATCAGCAGCTTCAAAAACGGATCGATGCTCTCATACGGAAAAAACAGGAACCGGTCCTTCTCCCCGATCATCTCCGTCATCGTGCGCCGTCTGTCGTAATCCTCCGGGAGCTGCGGCGTATACTTCGGATAAAACAGCTCCTTCTCACCGCGGAGCACATCGCGCAGCTGCGAGAAAAAGGACACATCCAGCGGGGAAGTCGAGCGGAATACGTAATTCTTTTTCAGTTTCAGGTATTTGCAGAGGAGAGTGATGACAGAATCGTCCATCTCGCGGGAATACTCCAGCTTGATCGGACAAAGTCTCCGCCGTTTGCTGACCAGCTGCTCCATCACCTGGCGGAAATCCATGTCGTCATCGTACATTTCCTCGTCTGGATCGATGTCGGCGTTGCGCAGAACACGGATCAGCGATTTGCTTTTGACCTCAAAATGCGTAAAAATCTGTGCTACATAGTGGAGGATCAGCTCCTCCATCAGCATATACCGGTTCGGATGCTGGGGCATGCGGACCAGACGCGGCAGCACATCGATACTGCACGGAATAATCCCCAGCTTCTCTCCCTTTCCGGTTTTGTCATTTTTGGCGCCCTTTGTGTTTTTCCCGCTTTTCACATTTTTCTTCGCGCCGAGAATCACGACCGCGTAGATCGCTTTGTTGCGCAGAAACGGGAACGGCTGCTTTCGCCCGACGACCTGCGGCGCCAGAAGCGGACGCACCTCATGTTCAAAGTAGGCGTCCAGAAACTCCGTATCCTGTGCGCCCATCTCCCCATAGCGGACAATGTCAATGCCCCGCTCCTCCAATCCTCTGTCCAACGCGGCGTAAACGGCGTCCTTTCGCTGCGTCAGAAGCCGCACCTGATCGAAAACGGCGTAAAGCTGTTCCTGACAGGTCATATTGGTCTTGTTGTCCCGGATCTCCCCGGACACAAGCATCTGGTCGTAGAGCGAGCCGACGCGGACGCCGAAAAACTCATCCAGATTACTCTGAAAAATGGAGGCAAACGAAAGCCGCTCGCAAAACGGATTTGCCGCGTCCTCCGCCTCCTCCAATACTCTGGCATTAAATTTCAGCCACGACAATTCCCGGTTGTCAAAACACTGATATTCCATTCCTCTCTCCCATTGTACAATACAGGTAATCCGGTCACAGCTTCTCAATCGCTTTCCGGATCTTCAAGAATTTCTTGTCAATATTGGCGATGTCGTAGGCATAGGACTTCAGCTCCTGCTCCATCTTCTCAACCTTCTCCGGATCGACGCGGCTGTTCTTGTAGCTGAGCTGGTGATCCAGCATCGCCCAGTAATTCATCGCCGCGGAACAGACCTGAATCTCCAGAAGAATATCACCTGCACAGTCCGGAACCTCCGCAATGATATGAATGCTGCGGTATCCTGTCGGCTTCGGGTGCGCGATGTAATCCTTCACCTTGACCACACGCAGAACCGGCAGCTTCCGAATCTCCCGGACCGTCCGGTAGACATCATCCTGAAAGGTGCAGACCACACGGATCCCCGCCAGATCATGGAAGGTCTCCACGGCCTTCTCCATCGTCTGGCTCCGCCGCTTACGGATCAGCTTGTTCAGAATGCTCTCCGGCGTCTTCACTCTGGAGGTGATGTACTGCATGACCTGCCGGTCGTACAGATTTGTCATGTCGTCCCTCATCTGCCGAAGCTGCGGCACCACCAGACGGATCATCTCCTCGCAGGTTTCGGCGATGTGCATTTCCTCATAATCCCGTATTAAGTTTGAAAGACACTCATCTCTGTTTTTCTTTTTCACATCGTCCCCCAAGACAATTTTTATTCCAAAATTTCCAGCGCCTTCTGAATCTGGTTATCCAGGTCATAGCTGTACTCGTCGTCCTCGCCGCCCAGAAACTCATATTCGATCTCCACATCCGGCGTGATCCCGATATCCTGAATGCAGGTGCCGCCCGGCGTGTAATATCTGTGCGTCGTCACCTTGAACGCACTCCCGTCGCTTAAGGAGCGGACAGACTGGACAACGCCTTTTCCGTATGTCGTCGTGCCCACAATCGTACCGGCATCCCGGTCCTGAATGGCTCCGGCAAAAATCTCCGATGCACTCGCGCTGTTTTCATCGACCAGAACCACCAGCGGAAGATCCAGCGAGTCGGCGTCTGTCGTCATATATTCCTCCCGGTTTCCGTCCCTGTCCTCCGTGTAAAGGATCAGCCCCTCCGGCAGAATCAGATCCAGCATATCGCAGACGGTCGTCAAAACGCCGCCCGGATTGGAGCGAAGATCCACGATAAGGGCTTCCATCCCCGCCTCCTGCAGGTCAGCCAGCGCCGTCTCAAACTGCTCGGTCGTCGCCTCCGTAAACTCGGAACCCGCAATGTATCCCACCGAAACGTCCCGCAGATCGCTGCTCACCGTGGGGAAGGTCAGGTTTTTCCGCGTGATATCGTACTCCAGTTCCTCGCCGTTGCGGTATGTAATCAGATGAACCGTCGTATTCTCCTCTCCCCGGATATGGGTGACCAGCTCCGACAGTTCCATGGAGGTCGCCTCATAATCGTCCACCATATAGATCACATCGCCGGCCATCAACCCGGCTTCCTGAGCCGGCGACCCGTCATACACGCGGACAACCGTGACCTGCATCGTCTCCGCATCCTGCTGCAGGCTTGCGCCGATTCCGCAGTAGGTTCCCTCGAGCGAACTCTCCAGCAGGTCCTCATACTCCTCCGCGGTGTAGTATTGGGAATAAGCATCCAGATTCGCAAACAGGCCCTCGTACAGCCCTTCCCGAAGATCCTCAATATCTACGTCCTCATAGTAGGTGCTCTGAATATAAGCCGCCAGCGTCTCAATCTTTTCGACCGTTTCGGTGTCCAGCACCTGCTCATAGGAGGACAGGGAAATCAATCCGGTTCCCACTCTCGTCATCACGGCAAAGACCCCGACAGTCACCACAACCGCCACGATCACGCCCGCGAGAACTCCCTTCGCAAATCCCCGGTTTTTCGTTTCTGCTCTCGGTTCCGGCTTCGCCCGTAACACATCAGCTGTCCGATCGCTCTCGGTCGGGAACTCCGTTTTTCCCTCAGTCTTATCTTCTCTCATCTTCTCTTCATTATTCCTCACGACCGGACGATATCTCCGCAGCCATCGGTCTTCATACCTTTCTCATCCTGACAGTTTATGCCGGGCAGGCAGATATCAGACCATTTTGCCGCGACATTCTGCAAAAGACACCGTTTTCTCTTACACCTGTATGTGCCGATGAACCGTGACACGGCTTCCGATATAGCCGATGCCGATGCCAAGAATCAGACCCACCGGAAGCAGGATCGTAAACACGCTTCTCGCCGAGACAAAGTTTATCATATTGCTCAAAAATCCGAACCGATCCGCCACATAGCCGATCACCCTGCCGTATCCGACATAGAGGATGGCCAGCGGAATGATCGCGCCGACCGCGCCGATCAGCACACCCTCCACAACAAACGGCGCCCGCACAAAATAATCCGTCGCGCCGATTATCTTCATGATGCCGATCTCCTCCTTGCGCACCGTGATACCGGTCCGGACCGTGTTGCTGATCAAAAACACCGCAACACAGATCAGAATCACGATGATCGCCGCCGAGATGACTCCGATCAGCTTGTTGGCATCCGAGAGGGTGTTTGCCACCGTCTCGGACTGACGGACCTCCCGGACCGCATCCAGGCCCTCCAGATACTCCGCCAGGACCTGCTGCTGGGAGATGTCCTCCATATAGATCTCATAGGATGCCTCATTGGCCAGCGGGTTCTCCGAACCGAAGGCCGTCGCCAGCTCCTCATTGCCCTCAAAATAAATCTCCTTATACTCCTCCCACGCCTGATCGGCGGAAATGTAATTGAAGCGGGAGACCTCCGACCGGGACGAAATCTCCATGCCGATCTGGTCAATGCGCTCCTGCCCGGTTCCCTCGTCGAAAAAGATCGTGATTGCCACATCGGACTCCACATCGTTCATCACGCTCTGGAAGTTGACCAGGATCGAGTAGAAAATGCCGAAGAGGAAAATGCAGGCCGCCATCGTTGCGATGGATGTAATGGAAAAAATCTTGTTGATCCAGACGTTGCGGATCCCCTCTTTGAATGTATAACCTATTGTGCTGAATTTCATATCATTTCACCGCCCATCTGTGTATCGCTTACCACATGACCCTGCTGCAGCGTGATCACGCGCTTGTTCATCTGTGAGACAATCTCCATATTGTGGCTTACCATCAGAACCGTCGTGCCGTTTTTGTTGATCTCCTCCAGAAGCTTCATGATCTCCCATGCGTTGCCAGGATCCAGATTTCCCGTCGGCTCATCCGCCAGAAGGATCTGCGGCTGGTTGACCAGCGCGCGGGCAATCGCCACACGCTGCTGCTCTCCGCCGGAGAGCTGGTTCGGTTTGGACTTGTACTTTGCCGCCAGTCCCACTTCGGACAGAACCTTCGGCACCTTTTTCTTGATCGAGCGGTTCGACGCGGAAATCGCCCTCTGGGCGAAGGCGACATTGTCATAGACATTCTTATCCTTCAACAGGCGGAAATCCTGAAATACACAGCCGATATTCCTGCGGAAATACGGAACCTGCTTCCGGGAAACCTTGCTCAGATTCTTCTTATTAATAATGATCGTCCCGCTGGTGGGCTCAAGCTCCTTCAGGAGCAGCCGGATCAGCGTGGATTTTCCGGAACCGCTGTCGCCCACGACAAAAACAAATTCGCCCGGATCAATATGTATATTCACACTGTCTAAGGCAGGGATGCCTTCAATGTAGGCTTTGCTGACATTTTTTAATGTAATCACTCTGATTATCCTCCTGTATTTGTGATAATAGAAAAGGGGGCACCCGCTCACAACATCCTGCCCCCATAAAATATCGCATGTTCCAAAATGCTACGGTTCAGCGCACATGCTCTCCCGGCTGAACTGCTGCTTAATAATCCATCTTCTCTATATACTTCATGTACTTGACGACCATCAGCGCGATCTTAAACGTGATCGCATCCTCAAAGACCCGCAGATCCAGCCCCGTGCTCTTCTGAAGCTTATCCAGCCTGTACACCAGCGTATTGCGGTGGATGTACAGCTGACGCGATGTCTCGGAGACATTCAGGCTGTTCTCGAAAAACTTATTGATCGTGGTCAGTGTCTCGTCATCAAACTCATCGGGAGACTTCCCCTCGAAGATCTCCTTGATAAACATCTTGCACAGCGGAATCGGAAGCTGGTAGATCAGACGCCCGATTCCCAGCGTGGCGTAGGCGACGATGTTGCGATCCTCAAAGAAGATCTTGCCGACATCCAGCGCCATCCGCGCCTCCTTGTATGAACGGGAAACCTCCTTGATCTCATTGACCACCGTGCCGAACGCAACATGGACCGAAGGAT
>Ga0192271_1111_pt1 | contig 10110 bp, 8 predicted proteins | sample Koala_Koa24_D3_FD_131264 | JGI IMG/M metagenome (GOLD analysis project Ga0192271, IMG submission 131264) | Enriched cells from koala feces incubated with labeled cellulose particles, San Francisco Zoo, California, United States - Koala_Koa2-4_D3 ...
CCATTATTCTCATTGCACCCTGTTCTTCAAAAGAAATATTCCTTAGTAAATATTCTGAAAAATATTTACTTGAAGTATCTTTCCAAATTTTGGAATAGTTGTTTACATTGAAATTATATTTTTCCATAATAAAGCTATTGCTCTTTTTTCACTTTTGCTATAATCCACCAATGTATTATCTATATCGAAAAAAATCATAAATAACCTCATCTTTCTTTTTTCCAAGGTATAAAATTTTTTGTCCCGACAACTTTCGATCTGTATTCGTATACAAAAGTCAGTATACCATATCGGAATTATAAAAGAAATGCAGTGGCGTGTCCGATTCGTGAAATTATTATCAAGCTCACCGTTTGATACCGTTCTGTATCTTTTGGTATAGATTTTAATGCCTTGCGGGGAGGATTATGGTTCTCCAAGGGGCGTTTTGACGGAATGAAAATAGCGATAGGCTGTCGGGCAGTATTTGCAGGATATCAAGGCTTCGAGGAAAAATAAATCCGTAAAATTTACAATTACTATTGACAAACAGAGGACTATACTGTATAATAAGGTTAGCTGCCGCTAACTACAGATACATGGCAGAAAGCATATTGCGGCAGAAATGCTACCGACAGCTAACAGTCGGGCAGACTGAGCCTGCACCCGCCGCCTTTTTTTGCTACGCAATGCGGTGGTTTGTTGCCCGCCTTTAGCCGTCGGTATGCTTGCTAACGCAATTCAAGGGCGGCATACGGCGGCGGGAGACGGTGGCTGCGGTCACAGACTGCCGGTGGTTGAGGTCACAGACTGCTTGGCGGTTAGCTGACGCTAATTATGTGGAATAAAATTGTTAAAACAGAGTTGCTTAAACCGAAGACTGAAAGGGGACAAAAATAGCTATGGAAGAACGAAAATTACAATTGGGAGATGTGCAGGAAACTGCTTTTATTCCGCTGTCGAACAGAGCGACAGAAACGCTGAGAAAGAAGCCGAGAGTGCGGGATTATAAGGCTGTTGAGATTATCAACGAGCTTAATATAGAAACCTCGAAATTTGATAAAGCTATTACCCATGAAAGTGTTATTGCCAGAACAATCATGTTTGACGATGCCGTGAGATCCTTTATAAAAAGATACCCCGATGCGCTCTGCCTTAATTTCGGATGCGGGCTGGACGATCGCTTCAGCAGAGTGGATAACGGACGTATCCTTTGGTATGACATCGATTTGGAGGATTCTATCGCCGTAAGAAGTAAGATATTTGAGAATACGGATCGAAGAAAAATGCTTGCAGGCAGCGTTTTGGAAACAAAGTGGCATAAGAGTATATTTGAAGAAGCGGATAAGGCGCGCAGGGTGATTGTAATTGCAGAGGGACTTTTTATGTATTTCTCAAAGGAAGATAATCAGAAAATATTAAATAATATCGTGTCGCTTGCGCCGCATGGAACCCTTGCGGTGGAGATGATGCGGCAATCTATGATGGACGAGAGGAAGCATGACACAGTCAAAGAAACAAACGCGAGGTTTGGCTGGGGAACGACATCGGGTCATGAATTTGAACAGCTTGAGCCAAGGATGAAGCTGGTCAGCGAGCGCAGCTTTTCCGAGCAGATGATGAAGTCAACGCTTTTAAGCAGGATTATAGGTCTTGTAAGCATGAAAATAAATAATCGTATCGCGGTTTTTGAGTGGTAGGGGATTGAGTAACGCGATTGCAAATAATTTGTAGGCTGTCTGTATTCGGAACGGTTGAGAGCTTAGAAAGCTGTTAAGGAGAAATTATAATGAAAACCTATGAATTCGGAGATAAAAGCAAGCCTGTGATATTACTCCTGCCGGGAACCTGCTGTTACTGGAACAACAACTTCGGCAAGGTGATACCCCTGCTTGAAAAAAGCTTCTATGTGGTCTGCGTTTCCTATGACGGTTTTGATGAAACGGAGGACACCGTTTTCCCGTCCATGACGGAGGAAACGGAAAGGATAGAGGCATACATACAAAAGCACTTTGGCGGGAAAATCACCTGCGCCTACGGCTGCTCCTTAGGCGGCTCTTTTGTGGGGCTTTTGATTCAAAGGGGAAAGATACATATTGACCACGGAATTATAGGCAGCTCCGATATGGATCAGAGCGGCAGGCTTGCGGCAGGGATTCAGGCAAGTATTATTGCACCTATTCTCCGCGGAATGTTGAGCAAGGGAAAGCTGCCGAATTGGGTGAATAAGCAAATGGAAAGTTGTTCCTCGGAGGAGCGGGTTTATATGGATAAAATGCTGTCTATGTTTGGGATAGGCACAACAAAGATGTCGTTCGTCAAAAGAAAAAGCATTTACAATCAATTTTACTTCGACCTTGTAACGTCCCTTGATAACGGCATAGGTTCGGAAAACACTGTAATTCACTGCTTCTATGCGGAGAAGATGGGAGAAAAGTATCTTTCGCGGTATAAACAGCATTTTGCAGATCCCGATATAAGGCGACACCCGATGCAGCATGAGGAGCTGCTTGTTTGCTATCCGCAGAAATGGGTAAACGAGATTGAGGACTGCTGCGGTATGGGGAATATTGCCGATTAATAGGATATCCGAGCTTTAAGCGGCTTATATAATTCACAGGTGCTGTGTAATCCAATGAATAAATTATTCACCGTTTCCTTAATGTTATTGTTAAATTTCTCTTGCATTATCACCTTTAGTGTGGTATAATAATATCGGTTTTGCAGAGCCTGCTTGCTGCAATTGCATATTATCGTGGAGGAGAGAGAACCTTGAATAATAATTCCGGTAATCACAACGAAAATAAAAAGCCTAAGGGTCATACTAAGGACAATCGCCCACAATTCCCCAAAAGAGCCGTTATTACGGGCGGTATGCCTTATGGAAATAAAACACTGCACTTCGGTCATGTGGGAGGCGTTTTCGTCTTTGCGGACGTTTACGCCCGCTTTCTGCGTGACAGAATAGGCAAGGAAAATGTTATTTTTGTTTCGGGTACGGACTGCTACGGTTCACCTATCGCCGAGGGCTATCGTAAAGCTAAGGAAAAGGGCTTTGAAGGCTCTATCGAGGACTATGTCCGCAGAAATCATGAGGCACAGAAAAAGACATTGCAGGATTACGGCATAAGTCTTGATATATTCGGCGCATCGGGTCTGGGCGAGTCCGCAGAGTGGCATAACAAGGTGTCCGATGGCTTTATCCGCCGACTTTATGAGCTGGGTCATTTGAAGAAAATTTCCACCGCACAGTTCTATGACGAAAAGGTGGGAACTTATCTTAACGGCAGACAGGTTGTGGGAAAATGTCCCGTTCAAGGCTGTCAGTCGGAAAAAGGCTATGCGGATGAATGTGATTTGGGTCACCAGTATATGCCCGAAAATCTTATTGACCCCAAAAGTACCCTTACGGGGGAAACTCCCGTTATGAAGGATGTTTCCAACTGGTATTTCCGCCTGCCCGAATACAATGACCTTATGAAGCAGGTTGTGGCGGATATGGAAAAGCAGGATAATGTCCGTCCCGTTGTAACTAAAACCATTAAGGAATTTTTAGAGCCGCCTGTTATTTATGTAATGAATAATTACATGGATATTTACAAGGAGCTTGCCCCGAAAATGGCGCCCCATAAGCTGATTGAAGAGCCTAAGAAAACCTCATTTACCATAGAATTTGAGGAGCTTTCCCAGAGAGATGAGGCTTGCCGTATGCTCACCGAAAGAGGTGTGCGTTTCAGAGAGGGAAAAACCCTTGTGCCTTTCCGTCTTACGGGAAATATCGAGTGGGGCGTTCCCGCGCCGCAGCTTGAGGGCGAAGAGCCGCTTACCGTTTGGGTATGGCCCGAATCCCTTTGGGCACCTATTTCATTCACTATAACCTACCTTGCTTCTCAGGGAAAGGACACGGAGCTTTGGCGGGATTATTGGTGTTCCGATGATGCTAAGGTTTATCAGTTCATAGGTCAGGATAATATTTATTTCTATGCCATTGCACAGATTGCCATGTGGATAGCACAGCAGTCGGCTGATTTCAATTCCCTTAGTGCAAGACCCGCAGACGGACAGCTTTCCATGCCCGTACCCGTTGCCAATAATCATATATTATTCCTTGATAAAAAGGCTTCCTCAAGCTCTGATATCAAGCCGCCTATGGCAGACGAGCTTCTGAATTACTACACTGCAGAACAGCTTAGAATGCACTGGCTGGGATTAGGCTTGGGTGTGCGCAGTGTAAGCTTCCAGCCAAAGCCTCTTAATCCCGCAGCAAAGCCGGAGGACAGTGACCCCGTTACGAAAGAGGGCTTCCTGCTTTCCAACGTTTTCAATCGTATAATAAGAACCTGTTTTTACGATACACAGAAGTATTATGACGGTTATATGCCCTTGGGTCAGGTATCGGAGGATATTATTGCCGAGTCGGAAAAGGCTGTTCTCGATTACGAATGGTTTATGTACAAGACGGAGTTCCACCAAGTAACATATGTGCTGGATTCCTTTATACGCAAGGCAAGTAAATATATGGCAAAGGCAAAAAAAGCCGCTGATGATGCGGAAAAAGCAGGTGACGGTAATGCGGACGCTCTCCGCCGCGAGTACCTTATTAACACATTCCATATGATAAGGGTTGCCGCTGTGCTTCTCCACCCCCTCGCCCCCGACGGCACGCAGATGGTACTGGAGTATTTGGGCTTTGACGAGAGCTTCTGGAGTTGGGATAATATCTTCCTCACCATGAAGGATTTGTGCGGAAATGAGGAAAGTCACAAGCTGAAATTCTTAGAGCCGAGAGTTGACTTCTTTAAAAAGCACCCCAGTCAGTACAAAAGCGAAGAAAATTGACATTTCTAAGGCGAATTTTTTGTGAAAATGCAAAAATAACTGAAAATGTGTAGACAAACACCTTAGAAAGTGCTATAATATTAAGTGCTATGTTTTTATGAACAGCTAACTGATATTTGGAGGTTAATAGAATGTCAAGCAATATAAAAAGAACCGTTGCGGGAGTAACGGCGCTTATGATGGCATTGTCACTTTCCGCTTGCGGCAAGGATTCCACATGGGCTGCTACAAGCAACGGCGAACAGGTGCCTGCCGGTATGTATATATTCTATTTGCAAAGTGCTTATTATGATGCGGTAAATCAGCTTGAGGCGGACGAGGATGGTAATACTCCCGATGTCTTCACGCAGGAATTTGACGGCGTTGATGCAAAAACGTGGATACAGAACGAGGCTACAAACGACCTGAAGCGTTACTGTGCTATTGAGCAGAAGTGCGATGAATACGGAATTACCCTTGAAAGCACCGATACCGAGGCGGCGGAGCTTTATGTTGAACAGCTTTGGGAATATTACGGCTCTTACTATGAGGAAGAGGGCATAAGCATGGATTCCTACTTAAAGCTGTACCTTAACAGCCTTAAAAGCAGTATGCTTTTTGAAGCCCTTTATTCCGAGGGCGGTGATTACGCTGTTTCCGATGATGAACTGAAAACATATCTTGATGAAAATTACGCAATGATCAACTATATCGAGGTTGAGTTAAGAGATGGCGAGGGAAATCTTCTTAAATCCGATGGCAAGGACGAACGCCGCGAGCTGGAGCAGGAATATATAGATCGCTACAACAACGGTGAGGACTTTGACCTGCTTAATGCGGATTATACCGCATGGTATGATAACCTTATTGCAGAGGCTGAAGCAGCGGCTGCCGAGGCTGAAGCTGCCGAGGAGGAAACCGATGCTGCGCTCGAAACTGCCGAGGTTGAGGAATCCGATGCACAGACAAGCCCCGATGAGGACGAGGATCAGGTAACCGAGGACACCGCGGAAAGGTCGGAAACCGAGGATATCGATGAAGAACCCGCCGAAACCGAGGAAACAGCAGAGGAAGAAGCTGCAGAGGAGAGCGAGGAAGCGTCGGAAGCCGAAGCTGCCGATACAGAGGAATTAACCGAAGATACCTCCGAGGAGGAAACCGAGGTTGAATCCAATCTGCAGGTTATTGCAAAGAGCGGTACAACACCCACAGCGGCTGTTGTTACAGCGGTCTTTGACGAGATGGAAAAGGGAGAAATAAGAATCGTTGAGGGCGATGAGGTTGACTACATTGTAGTAAAGCTCGATGTGCTTGAAACAGATGAATACTACCTTACCGCCAAGGAGTCCCTGCTTAGTGAAATGAAGTGGGACGAATATGATGCTCTCGTGGATCAGTGGGCAGGCGAAATAGATTTCCAGAGAAATCAGAAGGCTTATGACAGATACGATCCCGAAAAGCTTTTTGGATAATAAAACAGAATAGATAAAGTGAAAGGGTAATGAGCGGTTTACGTTCATTACCCTTTCGGTATATGGTTTGATAAATTATACTTCTATTTCGTTTATCCTGTCAAGAAGCCACTTCTTATCGTCCAGACCTCTTATTCCCTTATTAAAGAGAACGTCCATTCTGTAGCGAATGTATTCATCATAAAGCTTTGTGCCAAAAAGGTTTTCGGTAATAAGTGCCTTGTACTTCGCTTCACTGCAGCTGCCCGACATAATGTAAAGCGCCTGCTCCAGCATAAGCATTTTTCTGTCTCTCGATGAGAGAGAGCCGTCCGCCGCAAGCCGCTGAATTTCATCTGCATTACCCTGCTTATCCTTGCGTATGCACATACCCGCGCCGCTCAATCCGCCTGCCATACGTATGCAGTTGGTTTTGATAGCCTCAGCCGCAAAGGGGAATACATCTGCGGGGATAGCATCGGGTGCAGGCAGGTATATTTCCTCATCGAGCATTGGGTAAATAAGCTCCTCGCATATTGCGGCAAAATAATAGCAATGGTCGTCCTTTGTAATAAGAGGGTATTTATAGCAGCGCATATCGCCCTCAATCGAGGTGTCAAGCAGCGCATCTCTTGCACTTGAATAGAAGCTGTCGCTGTCCCTTTCACACTTTGCGGAAACCAACTCATCCAGCTTTTGACTGCTGTACTCGCCGGTGTCGTCCTTATCTGCATCGAGGAATGTTCTTGTACCGTTATAGCACTTGCTGTAAAGCTGCGAACAGAATTCGGGAACCTCCGTATAGCTTGCAAACAGCCGAGAAAGCACGGTTGCGGAAACATCATCGGAAATAAGGGGAACATTGTCCCCCTTTTCGTGCTTGTAATTTTCATCGATGAAAGCGATAATCTTCTCTTTCATGCGATCAGCTTCATTTTCGGGCATTGAAGCAAAATCTATCCTTTCCATAACAATGGGAAGCATAAGATCTCTGGGAACATATCCGCTTAAATACTTGAAGCGGTCATTGGAAAGTAGCATAGCCATTTTAGGGAGAATTTTCTGCTGCTCGGAAATTCCTGTCTGAACCTTACCCGACATAACGCCCAGATAAGCGAACATTTCCGCATATTTCTTCATAATGGTTGTTTCGGTGAGGTAGTTGAAGAAATATCCGTATACATAGCCCTTGAAAAAATCCTTTACACTGTCAAACAGTGTGCTGTCCGCTAAAATTCCCACCTTAAACCTTTCAATCAGGTTGCCCGCAGCGGATGCTTCAACAAATTCTCTTCCGCCGTTCAAGGAAATAAGGGTGTCCTTTTGGCTCTTGAAAAACAGCTTCACATATGTACTGCATGAGCATTCGGCATCTGCGCCGTTCTTAGCCTCCTCAGCATGGGACCATACAAGAAAGGCTCTGTGCATATTTTTCAGTGTGTCCTCGGAATTTTCGGTAAGCTCCGTTTCATTTACCGTCCATGAAGATGAAAGAGTACCGTTCTCGTTGAAGTCGCGGAGTATTGCTTCGATTTCCTCCTTGAATGCGGCATATGCGGGAGAACCCTCCATACATATAACCGCGTCCATCAGCTCCGGGGCGATTGCGGTAAGTTCAAGGGCTGCACTCATATAAATCAATCCTTTCTACTAATTTATGCCATACTCGGCTCTGTATTCCCTCATTTTGCCGAGGTATTCCTTTCCGTCTATGACACCGCTTTCAATGGCGTCAATTATGTCGTTTATGGTAACAATCGGATAAACCCTTACGCCGTAGTCTTGGTAAATCTGCTGTAACGCACCGGTCTGCGAGTCAAGGGCTTTTTCCATTCTGTCCACAGTAATAACCATACCGGTAATATCCACATTGGCAGCTGCTTTCAGCTTGGGATAGACCTCAGAAAAGGCTTTTCCCGAAGTGATAACGTCCTCAATGATAATCACCTTTTCGCCGTCAACAGGCTGTTTTCCCACGAAAACGCCGCCCTCGCCGTGATCCTTGACCTCCTTGCGGTCGAAGCAGAAGCCTGCGTCACGGTTATATTTTTCCGAAAGTGCAATAGCAGCGGAGCAGGCAAGGGGTATTCCTTTATAAGCGGGGCCGAAGAGGTTATCACCCTCAATGCCGTTTTCGGCAATGCAGTCCGCATAAAACTCGCCCAACCGTCTAAGCTGTGCGCCGGTACGGTATTTACCCGCATTGATAAAATAGGGCGCCTTTCTGCCGCTTTTCAAGGTGAAATCGCCGAAAGTAAGCACCTCACATTCAGCCATAAAGGATATAAATTCGTTTTTGTAGCTCATGGATATTCTCCTTGCAAAATCAATAATTACTTTATAATTATAGCACATATATTTATGCAAATCAACAGTTTTTATGAAAAAAGTTTAAAATAAGCAGGCAGGGCGGGGCGTCCCCGCCGGTGGCTGCGGTCACAGACCGCCCCTGCCTATCAGAAGCTTGATTTTCTTGCCCTCTTCGGAAAACATTTTCTCGTGCTCCGTCATTACATTTCCCTCGTATCCGCTGTTGTGCAGATCCTTAGTGGAATATATTATCTCATACCCCGCTTCCGGAAAATAAATCAGGCTGTCCTCAAAAAGTCCGTCATCATCTGTCTTGAAGTGGATTTCTCCGCTCCCAAGCAGTCCCTTGTACTGCAAAAGCTGCCTTGTGTGGGTCAGTCTGCGCTTGTTGTGCTTCAAGCGTGGCCACGGATTGCAGAAATTAATGTAAATCCTGTCTACCTTGTCACCCTCACCGTAGAAATTAGCAATATTTTCAATATTCATCTGCATTAATCTAATGTTGTCGGGACGGCGGTTTTCCGCGGAAAATGCCGCTTCAATCGTTCGCCGTGCCACTCCCAGCATATCGCTTTTAATATCGCAGGCTATGTAATTGATATTGGGATTGTTCAGCGCCGATTTCGCCGCAAATCCTCCCTTTCCGCACCCAAGCTCCAGATATATGGGGTTGGAATTGGGAAAAATATCTCCCCAGTGGGATATAAGCCCCTCGTCACTCTTTATATAATAGGGACAAACCGCAAGCTCCGGCTCCGCCCATTTCTTTTTTCTGATTCTCACAAATACATACCTCCATTCAAGATTATTATACTACATTCTGATACAAAAATCAATGCCAAATGAAATGAATTGCCCCATTTTCTATACCGGCAACTTACTGCCGGTCACTAACCAATGGTGGGTGCAGGCTCAGCCTGCTTTCGTTGACAAGGTTACTCCATGCCGGTTGAAATGGATTGCACCGTAAGGCAATGGCTGCGATCAATGACCAATGGTGGGTGCAGGCTCAGCCTGCTCGTTGACAAAGTAAAAACTCTATGGTACAATAATATAAAGATTATTTTATTGGAGGTATTATCATGAGAAAGAATATCAAAACCACCGAGGCTATTTTCCCAATGCCTGTGCTGATGATAGCAACGTACAACGAGGACGGTAGTATTGATGTGATGAATGCCGCATGGGGTACTATGCTTGAAAGGGATTACGTTATCCTTAATCTGACCGAAACCCACAAAACCGTACAGAATATCAAGGCGAGAAAGGCTTTTACCGTGAGCATTGCCGATTCGGCTCATACGGTTCAGGCGGATTATTTCGGAATAGCTTCGGGAAACGACACTCCCGATAAATTCGCCAAAAGCGGTCTTACCGCCAAAAGGTCGGAAAACGTGGATGCACCTATTATAAACGAATTTCCCCTTTGCATGGAGTGCGAATTTGTGGAGTACCAGGATGATGAATATGGATGCGGCGTTATAGGGCGTGTGGTAAACACCACTGCCGATGAATCCGTTATGGACGGGGATAGAGTGAATATAGAAAAGGT
>Ga0192271_1115_pt1 | contig 9873 bp, 6 predicted proteins | sample Koala_Koa24_D3_FD_131264 | JGI IMG/M metagenome (GOLD analysis project Ga0192271, IMG submission 131264) | Enriched cells from koala feces incubated with labeled cellulose particles, San Francisco Zoo, California, United States - Koala_Koa2-4_D3 ...
GATCAATGTCCCGACGGTGCTGGAGGGTGCGCTTCCGCAGGCAGCGGATGAGATCGCCGTGACGGAGAGCTATCTCGATGACACCGGGAAACAGGTCGGAGATACGCTGACCTTTACGGAGGCTGACACAGGCGAAGATGAGGACGCGGTTTTTGCTGATGTCGAATATACCATCACCGCTGAGGTTCTGGATCCTTTCGATGTGAATAACCGGGATGGGAGCGTGTCATTCCGTTCGTCCGCTTCCGAAGAATATACTTTTTTGGTCTCGCCCTTGGCGGCGGATACAGATCTTTATACGGCGGTCTACCTGACGGTGGAGGGCGCCGATCTTCTGATGTGCTATACCGATGAGTACGAGCAACTGATTTCTGACGTAAAGACAAAAATCAACACCACTTTAAAAGAACAACAGCAGCAGAATCGTTACGATACCGTGTACGGCGAGGCGTTGGCGGAGTATAATGACGCTCTGGCGGAAGTCCTCGATGAGCTGGCGGACGCGCAGGCGGAGATCGATGACGGCTGGGCGGAGCTGCAGGACGGTCTGGACGAGTTAAATGACGGGAAGGCGGAGCTCGAGGAGCAGGAAGCGAGTGCCAGTCGCCAGATCGCGGATGGCCTGGCGCAGATTCAGTCCGGATATGAGAGTCTGGTAGCGGCAAAGGAGCAGCTTGACGCTTCCGCGCAACAGCTGGCGGACGGTGCGGCACAGCTCTCGGAGGGAAAGGACGAGCTGGAGCAGACCAGGGAAGAGACATTGGCGCAGATCGATGCGGGAGTCGTCCAGTACGAAGCGGTGATTGAACAGCTGAAAGCGCAGAAAGAGGCATTGGAAGCGCAGGAGGCGGAGCTCACCGCGCAGAAAGAGGAACTGGAATCTGCACTCGCGGAGGCAGAGGCGGGGATTGCCGCTCTTCAGGCACAGCGGGAGACGGCAGTTGCTCAGTTCGCAGCGGCAGAGGAGGAGATCGCCGCACAGGAAGCGGCGCTCGCGGAGGGACAGGCGCAGTATGAATCCGGCATGGCACAGTGGCAGGAAAGTCAGGCAACGCTGGATGAGAACAAAGCAGCGTTTGAAGAGCAGGCGGCGGAGGCGGAAGAGCAGTTTGCCGATGCATGGGAGGAGATCGAGGAGAATGAGCAGAAGCTGGCGGATGCCGAGCAGGAGCTCATCGACGCTCAGGAGGAGCTGGATGAGAGTACCGAGGAAGCCAGGGAGGAACTGGAGGAAGCGAAGGAGGAGATCGATGAGATCGAGATGGCAAGGTGGTACATCCAGTCTAGAGATTCTCTGAGCGGATATTCCAACGTGGACAGCGACGCGACAGCCATTGAGGGGATCGCTACCTTTTTGCCGCTGATCTTTTTTATCGTTGCCATTCTGATCAGCCTGACGGCCATCACGCGTATGGTGGAGGAGGACCGGGGGCTGATCGGCACATACAAAGCGCTCGGATTTAAGAACGGAGAGATTCGGAGGAAATACGTGGTTTACGCGGCGGGCGCCAGCTTTGCAGGCGGTCTGGTCGGTGATTTCTGCGGATTTATCGTGCTTCCGAAGATTATCTTTACGTTCTTCCGGGTCATGTACACGATACCGGATTATCTGCTGCGGTTTCAGGCATTCTCCGGGACGATCGGGATCGTGCTGTTTATGGCCGGGATTCTGGCGGCGGTTTGTATCGCCGTGCGGACGGAGCTGGTTCAGATGCCGGCGACACTGATGCGTCCGCTGACGCCGAAGAGCGGCACGCGGATTGTGCTGGAACGCATTCATCTGATCTGGGGTCGGCTGTCCTTCCTGAACAAGGTCACGGCGCGAAACCTGTTCCGGTATAAAAAGCGCCTTGTCATGACGGTGGTGGGGATTATGGGCTGTACCGGTCTGTTGGTCTGCGGATTTGCCATCAAAAATACCGTGACGGATCTGATGTCTCTGCAGTATGAGAATGTCAACCGTTATGATATTCTGGCGGTTGTTCAGGCGGAGGATAATGATAAGCTTTTGTCCTATATGGACGATGAGGAAAATATAAACGCATACCTGAATCTTCAGGTGGAGACGGTGTCCGTACAGAACGAGGACGGGGAATCCGAGTCCATGCAGATTTTTGTCATCCCGGATGGTGCGTCGGTCTCCGATTTTATCAAGATTGCGGATACGGACGGAAATGAGACGGCGTTGTCCTCAGACGGGATTTATGTCACGCACAGCGCGGCGGAGGTTCTTGGGCTGGACACGGGGGATGAGGTGACGCTGCAGGATCTCTCTCTGAATGAGGCGACGGTTGCCGTTGCCATGGTGACGGAGAATTATCTTGGGGATCTGATTTATATCAGCGAGAGCTATTATGAGACCTGTTTTGAAAAAAGCTATGAGCCGAACGCGGTTTTGGTAAACCTCACCGAAAGCTGCAAATCCGACGATCCGATTGCCTATGCCGATGAGCTGGGGGCAAAGGACGGTCTTCTCTCAACCACCAGCACCGAAAGCCTGAAGGCAGAGTGTTCCAAGGCATTTCAGTTGATCAATCTGGTTGTCTAGGTGATACTTGTGATGTCGGCGGCACTGGCCTTTGTGGTGCTTTTTACTCTGGCCACCACGAATATTTCCGAGCGGGAACGGGAGCTGGCGACCATCAAGGTTCTGGGATTTTTTGACCGGGAGGTTCATCTGTATGTGAATAAGGAGACGCTGATTCTCTCATCCATCGGCATTGTTCTCGGACTTCCGGTGGGGCGCGCGATCAGCGTATGTATGTGCAGCGTATTGAAAATCCCTGGGCTGTATTTCGCAGTCAGCATCCATCCGGTGACTTATCTGATCTGTTCGGTGACATCGTTTGTGTTCGCGCTGATCGTTAACCAGATTACGAACCGCATGCTAAACGGGATCGATCCGGTAGAGGCGTTAAAGAGTGTTGAATAGAGCGGGTTCGTATGCTATACTACTACATGGCGGATCCATATAATTACAAGAGGAAACCATGGAGATGCAGGACGGAATCATAGGAAACAGGAGGATTAAAAAATGTATATTACATGTCTGGATATGGAAGGCGTACTGGTACCGGAGATCTGGATTGCGTTTGCCGAGGCCAGCGGCATCCCGGAGTTAAAGAGGACGACGCGGGATGAGCCGGATTATGATAAACTGATGCAGTACCGGCTGAATATTTTAAAAGAACACGGACTGGGATTAAAGGAGATACAGGATACCATCGCGACGATCGATCCGATGCCGGGCGCGAAGGAGTTTCTGGACGAGCTGCGGACCTGCTGTCAGGTCGTCATTTTGAGCGATACGTTTGAGCAGTTTGCCGCACCGCTGATGAAAAAGCTCGGCTGGCCGACGATTTTCTGTAATTCACTGGAGGTCGCCGCGGACGGTTCCATCACCGGTTACAAGATGCGCTGTGAGAAGTCCAAGTATACGACGGTGAAAGCACTGCAGTCCATTGGTTTTGAGACGATCGCAAGCGGCGACAGCTTTAATGATCTGGGCATGATTCAGGCGAGCAAGGCGGGATTCCTGTTTAAGAGTACGGATCAGATCAAGAAGGATTATCCGGAAATCCCGGCGTATGAGGAGTACGATGAACTTCTGGCGGCGATTAAGGGAGCGATGGACTAAAGCTGTGCGGTCATGTAAAAACGGGCCTTTCAGATGAAGGCATATATTGTGATAACGGAAAGAAACCTTTGGAAAAGGGTTTCTTTTTCGTTGGGGAGAGGTCACAGATAATTCACATTATCAACACAACTATTCGATATTTGGATTGTATATTGCGACCATAGAGTTAAAGAATAATATTGTAAAACAGGAGGAAATTAAGTCATATGAAGAAAAAATATCTGGCGATTATCATGGGTATTGCTGTGGGGACATCCCTGCTGGCAGGGTGCGGCACAGGAACAAGTACAAGCACAAACACAGAGACTTCCGCCGAGGAGGAAGCGGCGGCGGAGAAGGTGTACGGTGAGATTACGGCGTTGGGAGAGAACAGCTTCACGCTGGACTCCGGGATCGGTGATGCGATCGAAGTGACCGTCACGGATGACACGGAGATTACGACACAGGTTACAACCGGCGGAATGGGAAATATGGAGGGCGGCGGGGATATGGAAATGCCGGCCGATGGTGAAACCGGTGATGGCGAAGGCGGCGAGATGGAGGGCGGCGGTGACGGAACCGCACCGGAGATGCCGTCTGACAGCGGAGAAGGTGCAGACGGAGAGGCGACCGAAACCGGCGGAGGAAGTGTGCCGGAAATGCCGTCCGGCGATATGGACGGAAGCGGTGATTCGGATGTGCCGGAAAAACCGGACGGTGAGGATGGTGTTGAGGACAACACTACAAGCGCAACGGCTGAAACCACAAGCGGTACGATTTCCATGGAGTTCAGTGATCTCGCCATCGGAGATGTGGTGATGGTTATCTACGATGAAGACGGCAATGCCGCTTCGATTCTGGTTCTCTATTCAGAGGTATCTGCCGAGACTTCTGCGGAAGGCAGCAGCAGCGCGTCGGCCTCCGGCGTTACCTACACGGCGGTCAATGAATATTCGACGGACGCCACGGTGAGCGGGGAGACGATCACTTCCACGGGAACAGATGAAAATGCAGCGCTTATCACGAGCGGGGCGAATGTGACGATCACGGACAGCACGGTAACGCGGGATTCCTCCGACAGTACCGGCGGAGACAATTCCAGTTTCTACGGTGTCGGAGCGGCGATCCTGACCACGGAGGGAACGACCTATATCAGTGATACGACGATAGAGACCGATGCGGCAGGCGGCGCGGGCGTGTTTGCCTACGGCGACGGTGTGGTATATGTTTCGGATTCCACGATCACGACACAGCAGGATACCTCCGGCGGGATTCACGCGGCGGGCGGCGGAACGCTGTACGCATGGGATCTGACCGTCGAGACAAACGGTGAGTCCGCGGCGGCGATCCGCAGTGACCGGGGCGGCGGAACGATGGTGGTCGATGGCGGTTCCTATACCTCCAATGGAGTCGGCTCCCCGGCTGTCTACTGCACGGCGGATATTGCGATCGATGATACGGAGCTGACGGCTACCGCTTCCGAGGCTGTCTGCATTGAGGGACTCAATTCCCTTCGCCTGTTTGACTGCGATCTGACCGGGAACATGGCGGACGACAGCCAGAACGACTGCACATGGAATGTCATTCTTTACCAGAGCATGTCCGGCGACTCCGAGGTGGGAAACAGCGTTTTTGAGATGGTCGGCGGCACGCTGACCGCTGAAAACGGCGGCATATTCTATACCACCAACACGGAATCCACATTCATCCTTTCCTGCGTGGATATCACCTACGCGGATGAGAACGATTTCTTCCTCCAGTGTACCGGAAACAGCAACGAGCGCGGGTGGGGAAGCACCGGTTCCAACGGAGCGGACTGCACCTTTACCGCGATTGAGCAGGAGATGGAGGGAGACATTATCTGGGACAGCATCAGCCGGCTTGATTTCTATATGACGGACGGAAGCACATTGACCGGCGCCGTGGTGAATGATGAGACATGGGCCGGGAGCGGCGGCGACGGAGACTGCAACCTTTATATCGATGCGGACAGCACATGGATTGTCACCGGCGACAGTGTTTTGACTGCATTGCAGAATGAGGGAACCATCGTGGACGCCTCCGGCAACACAGTGACCATTCAGGGCAGCGACGGCACGGTCTATGTGCAGGGCAGCAGTGCTTACACGATTACGGTGGATTCCTATGAGACCACGGCGGATCTGTCCGGAGCTTCAGCGGTGACTTCATGGAGCGATTATGAGGTGGAGAAGCCGGATGAGCTGTAATTATGAATGGTGAGCAGCAAAATTGTGAATCGGCAATGGGAAGCAGTTGAAAAATAAAAAAAGACGGGAAATCGATTTTTCGGTTTCCCGTTTTTTTCGTGCAGACAGAGGCAGCAATCGCTTGACAGATGTGGTATACTCAGAAATGTAGTATAATCTGCGAGACACAGATTTTTGAAATCATGGGGAGAACACATAAATGACAAAGAAAAAGAAATCCATTCTGATCGCGGTGATCGCAGCTGCGGCCACGCTGGCGGTGATTTATTTTGCCGTGTCGGTCTATTATCAGGAACGCTATCTTCCCGGAACGGTGATAAACAGTGTGTCCTGTTCCGGAATGACTACGGCAGAGGCGGAGGCGGCTCTGATTGATGAGTCAGACACTTACGTTTTAACTCTCGTGGAGCGGGAGGGCGACAGCGAGGAGATTGCGGGCTCCGATATTTCTCTGGAAGTCACATTCAACGATGAGATGGATCAGATTCTGGAGCAGCAGAATGAATATACCTGGCCGGCGGGTTTGTTTTACGAAGAGTCTGTCCAGGTAGAATCGCTGGTGGTCTATGATGAGAATGAGTTGGATGAGGTTCTGGAGAGCCTTTCCTGTATGGATGAGAAGAATATGACGGATCCCGAGAATGCGGCTCTGTCCGAATACACAGAGGAGTCCGGATACGAGTTGGTAGCCGCAACAGAGGGTACGCGTCTGGACGAGGATGCTTTCAAAGCCGCGGTTGCCGCTGCGGTCGCGGGGCTTCAGAGTGAGCTGGATCTGGCAGAGAGCGGATGCTATGCGGAGGCCGAGTATAACGAGGAGTCGGAAAAGGCATTGAATATGCTGGAGGCGGCGAACCGGTATGTGAACACGACGATCACTTACGAGTTCGGCAGTTCCGCGGAGGTTGTGGACGGCTCGCTGATCAGTCAGTGGATTCTTGTGGATGACGATATGAATGTCACACTGGACGAGGAAAAGCTGACGGAGTATGTCGCGGAACTGGCGGATACCTACAACACCGCGGGGCAGAGCAAGACGTTAAAGACCTCCTACGGGACGACGGTGACGGTTCCGGGCGGGAACTACGGGTGAAAGATCGATCAGGAGTCCACTCTTGCCGCACTGAGTGAGTATCTGGAAAACGGAGAGGATTACACGGGAGATGTGGTCTATTCCCAGACGGCGGCCAGCCATGGAGATACAGACTACGGCGATACCTATGTGGAGATCAATCTGACCGCCCAGCATCTGTGGTTCTACAAGGACGGCGCGCTGGTGGTAGAGTCGGATTTTGTATCCGGAAACGTGTCGGCGGGCAATTCGACGCCGTCCGGCGCTTATCGCATCACATATAAACAAAAAAATGCTGTCCTGCGGGGGCAGGGGTATGCATCTCCGGTGAGCTTCTGGATGCCGTTTAACGGCGGGATCGGTCTGCATGACGCTTCGTGGCGCAGCAGGTTCGGCGGCACGATCTATAAGACCAGCGGATCTCACGGCTGCATCAATCTGCCCTACAGTGCGGCAAAGGCGATCTACAACAGTATCAGCTCCGGTGACCCGGTGCTGGTCTACACGCTGGCGGGAACGGAAAATACCAGCGTGACCGCACAGGCGGCGGACAATTCCTCGGCCAATGCAGTGGTGGACGCGATCAATTCCATCGGGACAGTGACACTGGACAGCAGTGCTGCGATCAGCAATGCCCGGAGCCTGTATGATGCCCTGTCTGAATCGGATCGGGCATATGTGACGAATTACAGCACGTTGCAGGCGGCGGAGGCAGCATATGCGGCGCTGGTTGCCCAGCAGCAGGCGGAGGCGGCCGCGGCGGCAGAGGCCGCAGCAGAGGAGGCAGCCCGTCAGGAAGCGCAGTCTCAGGCACAGACGGTGGTCACTGCAATCGATGCGATCGGGACGGTGACGCTGGACAGCAGCAGCGCCATCAGCAGCGCGCGGTCCCAGTATGATGCGCTGTCGGATACGGCGAAAGAATATGTCACCAATTACAGTGCGCTGACGGCGGCGGAGAGTACGCTTGCGGCACTGCAGGCGGAACAGGCGGCGCAGCAGGAACAGCAGCAACAGCAGCAGGAACAACAGGGAGAACAGCAGACGCAGCAGTAATGCGGCGGGAAATAATAATCAGCGGGATCGTTTACCGGCTCAGGTAATCCCAGATCTGCAGCGATAATTCATAGAGGAACAGCAGGTGGGAGTCTGAAAGGCTCACCTCCAGCAGTTCCTCTATTTTTTTCATCCGGTAAAAGAGGGTGCTGCGGTGGACGTGGAGATACTCCGCGGTCTGCGTGACGTTCCGGTTGTGCGCGAGATATGCCCGGAGCGTGGTGATGAATTCCGTGTGATACTGCCGGTCATAGTCCTGCAGCTGGAAGATATGGTGGTGGATGCCGGTTTCCAGTTCCTCGTAACTGCATTTGGAGAACAGATAGAAGGGCAACGCTTCGGTGCTGAAATAGATCAGCTGGTCGGGGCTGCGGGGGTCGGAGAGCTCCAGCGTGTGCTGTGCCTGCTCGTAAAAGATCCTGATTTTGAGAATATCCGCGAAGGGCTGGCTTAAATAGACCTTCAGCTGGTTCTGTAGCGCAAACTGCGCCATCGGGCGGATCAGATCCGGGCGGAGCAGGACGGGAGTATCCTGATTCAGAAGCAGGACGATATTGTTTTTGTACACGACAGACATGCTGCCGGGATAGGTGTTTCGCAGGGTGGACATCTGCCGCTCGTTGAAGAGCTCGCTGTTGTGCGGCTCGCTCCGGTAGAGGATGGCGAGACAGAAAAATTTTCCCAGATGGCGGTTCAGAACTTTAAATCGCGACTCGATCATCGGAAGGCTGGTGAAACGTCCCTCGATCAGGTCGGTGAGAAAGGTCTCGTACTGGAGGCCGGTCTGGTGGGCGAAGAAGTCGTGCTTCTGCATCTCCACGGAGCAGATGTCCGCGATGACGGAGGTCAGCCGCAGCTCACGCTCGGAGGCGTCGGCCCGGTTGGGCAGGCAGACCGCCACATAGCCGGACATGACATGCTGGATACGGATGGCGCAGAAGATCCAGTTGGTGTCCGGGTGGTCTTCCGTCTGAACGAAAAAGGCGTGGGTGTGCTGATAAATCTGCTGTTCGATATTCAGCCGGCGCAGGCTTTCCACCTCCTGTGCGCTGAGGAAATCGAAGTCGCCGGCATCGTTGCTCTCCACGCCGAAGGGAAGCTCCCGCATCATCGGGGAGACGGCCAGCATGGCATAACCGGCATCCAGAACAGAGACCGCCCGCCCCAGCATATTCTGTGCGCGGAGGACGATGTCGTCCAACCCCCTTCCGGTGTAGAGCAGCTGATAGAGCTGCGTCGTCTCGAACTGAATCTCCTCCTCGAAGCGAAGCCGTTGCAGAATGGACGCAAAAAGCTGGTTGACATCGTGAATATCTCTAGCCAGAATCATGTGAAACGGCAGATCCTGAGCCTTGTCCGTCAGGATCAGGCAGGGCTCGGGAAGCGCCAGGATCCGCTCCTGAAGGCGGTGGCTTTTCAGCGTGTTCCGCCCTGCGGACAGATAGAGTGTTCCCGTGTCGGGAATGGTGTCTGTGGTCAGGATCTCCGCCCGGTTTATCATTCGTTCCGGGCTGTGGAGAGAGATGACGGAAAGACCGTCGGATTCACTTAGGTTTTCAAGCAGATTCTGCAGCCGGATCATGGGATTCCTCCTGGTTCTGATATTTTTGCACATGCGCCGAATTCAACATTTGTTGAAAATAAAATCTGTAAAAAACGGATGTTTCAACACCTGTATGAGGCGAATATAAGAGTATTATGTTATAATTTTATCAGAAAGTCAACAAATGTTGAAAAACACCGGTTGAACGGTAGTTACGGAGGAGGTAAACATGGCAGTTATCACGATTGACGGTGTCCGCCTGACAGTGGAGGACAACGCAAATGTGCTGGAATGTGCCCTGCAAAACGGCATTTACATTCCGCACCTGTGCCACCATCCGGATCTTCCGGAGAATGGC
>Ga0192271_1116_pt1 | contig 9826 bp, 9 predicted proteins | sample Koala_Koa24_D3_FD_131264 | JGI IMG/M metagenome (GOLD analysis project Ga0192271, IMG submission 131264) | Enriched cells from koala feces incubated with labeled cellulose particles, San Francisco Zoo, California, United States - Koala_Koa2-4_D3 ...
GTGATGCTGCCTCTTCAACCACAGAATACCGCTGGCTGAACATTTCCAGGAGTTCGGACTCTGCTTGCCCGAAGCCCTTATGTACGCGTCCACTGTGCTTCCTGTTGTACTCATTGTAATAACAACAGACAAAACGCTCCAGTGAAGACTCATTTGGAAACTGCTCCTTGACTTTCGACTTGTGCTTCAGACCCTTGTTGTTATTCTCAATCAGGTTCGAGGTATATATGCTCTGTCTGATAGACTTCGGATATTTGTAGAAAGAGAACAGGCTTGCCCTATTGGAGAAAATCCCGCGGATTTTCGGATATTTCTTCTCGTACTTCTCTATAAAGGCATCTAATTCTTTCTCCGCGGAAGCCGCATCGTCTTGCGTATAGACAATCTTGAGCGCACCAAGGATCTCTTTACGATCCTTTTCCCGGACCAGTCTGGCAACAGATCGACACAGATGCACCCAGCAGCTCTGGTGGTCTGCCTTGGGAAACTGGCGCTTTACAGCGTCAGCCATCCCCGTAAGTCCATCCGATATGAAGAGTAAAACCTCTTTCAGCCCCCGCTGTTTCAGTCCTGTGAGCATTTCCTCATAGTTTGCCGCTGACTCGGAGGGGTAAAGAGCATACTCAAGGATTTCCTTGCTTCCATCCGGCGTGATACCCAGGATAACGTGCAGCGCCTCTTTCGCTACGCAGTCCCTGCGGAGGCTCAAATAAGTTGCATCGCAGTAGACCACAGCATACCGGGCCGACACCGTGCGAGAATGGAACACTTTGACCTGGTCTTCTACCGCTTTGGCTATATTCGATACTGTGGCCGGTGTATAGTGGTGACCGTACATTTTCTCAATAAGGTCACTGATCTCGCGCGTAGTGATACCCTTGCGGTAAAGCTGAATAATGGTAGTCTCCAGATCATCCGAACGGCGCTTGTAGTCTGGAAGTATTTGCTGGTGGAAATCACCATTGCGGTCCCGAGGAACTACAACATGCAGTTCACCGTATTTGGTTTCAAAGGTGCGTTCGTAGCTGCCATTGCGGCTGTTGCCGCTTCCCCATCCAGAGGGGTCATATTTTTGATAACCAAGGAACGAAGACAACTCTGCCTGGAGGATGTCATTTATAGCCGTTTCCAGATGCTGGAGGAAAAATTCGTCAACGGAATCACCTTTTAGTAGCGCATTCATAAGTTCTGTGTTAAGATTACTATGAAACATAAACTATCGGGAAGATAAAAAAGCGCAGACTACCCCTATCAAACTTTTTTTATGCCGTTTATAACTCAGTTGGAATTCTTATGCGGCAACAGCAGGTGCTTCCCAGCCAAGTGCTTTTAACTTTTTAAGATACGCATTTATTTTGCGTTCCTTATTGAACTGGTTGTAGTATTCAGCTCCAAGGTCCTTGAAAACAACCCCATCCTTCAGGATGTGGTAAATCGCTATCAGCATAGAATGGGCAACGGCCACATAGGCTCGCTTCTTTCCGCGGTGCGCACTGATTCTCATAAACTGCGCGTAAAAATAGGACTTCTTGTTCTTAACCGCAGAATGTGCGCATGTGATCAGTGTTGTCCGCAAGAGTGCATTCCCTTTTCGGGTTCTGCCGGACTTTCGCTTTTTGGCACTTTCATTATCACCCGGACATAAACCTGCCCAGGAGGCCATATGCGCGTCATCTGGAAAACGTTCCATATCTGTCCCGATTACCACAATAATCGCCTGTGCACTGGTATTGCCAATTCCTGTGATGCTTTGGATCGCAGCGGAAGCTTTCTTTTCCTCTGGCTTCATAAAGTTGTCGATCTCATCATCCAGATTTTTGATATGAACATTGAGTTCATCCAGATGATCCAGAAGTTCCCGCATCATCCTGCGCTGCAGGGGTGACATGACGCCATTCAGGTCATCAATGATCTGATCTTTGCTGGCTTTGAGATTATGGGCAATTACTTTCTGCTCATACATCTCATCGTATTTTACACTGTCAATCGGTTCTCCGGTAAGCATATATTCCAGTATACTGCGGGCACTCTTACCGTTGATATCGGCCACTGTACCGGACAGCTTGATATTTGCCCCTTCCAGCATCTTCTGGAGACGATTGAGCTCCCTGGTACGCTCACCGACAAGGCTTTTGCGGTAGCGAACCAGTTCCCTGAGTTCACGCTGATCTTTGTCAGGAATGTAGCTTGCCTGAAGCAAGCCGTGCTGAAGGAGATCAGCAATCCATTCAGCATCCTTTACATCCGTCTTCCTGCCGGGGACAGCTTTCATATGGCGGGCATTTACCACCATGGCGTTCAGGTCAGAAGACTCAAGGATGTTATACAGAGGCTTCCAATAGGATGCTGTGCTCTCCATGGCAACCATCTCACAGCCGCCGTCTTTGAGCCAGTCAGCCAATACAAGAAGCTCTCTGGTTGTTGCACCAAACTCTCGAACTTCCTGTTTGTTGCCTTTTCTGAAACAGGCCACGATGAGTTTTTTGTGCACATCAATACCACAACATTTGTCGTAAATCTTATCCATACTGGCACCTCCAAAGGATGAGTGTACGGCACGGTTCTCTGTCTGTTATCATTTTACTATACGTCCTTCTGCCGTAATCGGCTGGACAGATTGTGGTGCAAATGAGAGAACCTGAAATCAGTTTAGACAACGGGCTACAGGCCCAAATACAAAACGATCTTTACCGTTATTGTCAGTATAGATGATATCGGTTGCAAATTCAATAACCTACAGGCTGCGCAGTTTCATTTATGGTGGTGCCAAGTGCGCGGGCATGGGGGTTTAGACATAGAAGGAACCTCGCTTTCTTGTGTGTTTGGTTTGAGCTCTCAATACTTTACAAGAAACTGGTTCCTTTTTCAATACCCGGAACCGAACCTATGAACTTTACACAAACTATTTTACACTACCAAGAAAGGTAGGTCTCCGGATGAATATCGGATTTATCGCACACAACAACAAGAAAACACTGATTGAGAATTTTTGCCTTGCTTATAAGTACATCCTGTCCAAACATCAGCTGTATGCAACGGGAACTACCGGAAGAAAAATCGAAGAAGTGACAAACCTGAAAGTATATAAATTTCTTCCAGGAAGTGTCGGCGGTGATAAGCAGTTCATTGATATGATTGAACGTAATTGTATGGATATGGTCATTTTTTTCTATAATCCGATCATGGCAAGCCCCAATGATCCTGATATCTTTGCAATATCCAAATGCTGCGATCAGTACAACATTCCGATTGCAACTAATATCGCAACGGCAGAGTCATTTGTTCTCGGTCTGGCAAGAGGAGATCTTGACTGGAGATTAAACATACGCTCTGACGAATTTTAGGAGCTGTCGCAGAATACCTGGCTTACTACTCAAAAAGAGAGGGGGTCGACAAAATTTGTCGTTCCCCCTTTTTCATGATAAAGCCTATGCGTACAATGTGCAGGAGCCGCTTCGCAGCTGCACATTGTACCAGGCATAATATTATTCATTTACTGTAATGGTCAGTGTGATAGACGTTCCTTCATATGCCAGACCTCCGGTCTCACGGTCGGTCAGACGGCCTTCTTCTACTGTAAACGTAACCTCAACGGTTCCCGCACTCAGTCCGGTGAGAATTCCGGTTTCTTCGTCATACGCTACAATACCGTCCTCACCGCTGATTTCAGCCTTCACCAGCTGATTGGTGAAACCGCCTCTTCCTGAGCAGTCAGCCATCTGGGTATGGAAATACCAGGGCTCGCCTGCCTCAATCGTAAGCTCACCTGTGTACCCGTCTTCCAGATACTCAGCGTTCTCAAAGTATTCCGTTACTACCTGGCCGCTGCCATTGGTGTCCGCGGAACCGTAAACTGTTTCATTTGTCGCATAAGCGATCGTTGCTTTTCCTGCACTTACAGTAACCTCAAACTTCGCTACTACTACGTTCTCTCCACTGTAGCCGCCCAGTCTGGTGTTGGAATCTCCCTCTGTCCCGCCGGTGCGGATTACACCGTCATTCACACTGGAATCGCGAACCAGCGCGCTGACCGGAATCGTGAAGGTATCCGCCTCCAGATCATCCACGCTCACAGAAGCCGAGTAGCTTCCATCTCTGCCTTCTGTCGCCTGTTCAGCCAGTGCCTCAGCATCCACAAGCAATCCGTAATCGTCTACCAGCTCCAGTACAGGATCCTCTCCCTCTGCAGCCGTATTCTCAAAGGAGAAGGACACACTGTATTTTGTGTTGTGCCACTCATTCAGCCATGTGCCATCGGAACTACTGCTATTGTTCGCGGGCATATAAGGACGATCCTCCCCTTCCAGACGTTCCTCATATCCTGCCTCCTCATTTGCAAGTCTCTGATAATAATCCGCAGCTGTCTCACAGATCACATAAATATACTCCTGATCCTCGCTGCCAGCTTCCTGCAGACCGATTTTACCTCCGCTGGTGCCAAGGTCATGCGCAAAATAGGAGTACTCGCCTCCATCCTCCAGACTGGTTTCCATATGTGTAGCAACATATTTGTCATCCAGAAGTCCATATCCGCCTTCTCCATCCGTGAAAAGCGATTCTCCGATCTCTACATCCTTCGTGCTGGATACCAGCAGATAATACTTTTCGGTTGAATTCTCATCTTTCACATGAACATACAGTCTTCCGCCAACCTCTACCGGATGGTTCGCCGTATCATCTCCCATATCTCCAGGCTGTAAATCCGCGAAATCATCCCAGTTGATTTCCCGTGAACCGGAGATCACATAGATACTTTCTTCAATATAATCCTGCTGGATCTGCTCCCAGTCAAAATCCTCGCCAAACTGCTCCTTCAGATATGCTTCCATATCCGCGTTTTCCACCGTTGAGGAGCCTTCTGTTATCGTAACCATAGCATTCTCATCCACCTGAGATACATCTCTCAGTCCGAGATTCTGACCATACTCGCTGCCATAGTACTCTGTGTCCTCATCCGGATCATACCGATTACCCACAGCCAGTGCGTTAGTGCTTACAGCCATAACCATCGTCACAGCAGCTCCGGCTGTGATATAACGTCTGAATTTTTTTACCTTCATGCTTTTTCCTCCTTCTGGATCTCTGTCCATTCCGTGTTATTTGTGTTATTTGCCTCTTTCGCCCCGATCGGCGAAGCCAGGCATCCATCCTTCCTGTCCCTTTTTCATACAAAAACCATGATGAATATATTATAACTGCACAGATCAAAAATGTCAATCCCGAAAAATTCCGTTATTTGACCATAACCAAAAGCCCGTCTTCCGTCGTAGTACTAGGAAAATTCCGACGTTTCTTGATTAGTCTCTTCTAACCTTTTTTATTAGAATGCCTGAAACCCTCTTAATTACTGGAAAAATTTATGCCCAATGTGGGCATTTTTTTATTGAAAAAATTTTTAAAGTATGATAAAATAATAATACTTCATGGTACTCTGTAATCAGATGCTCCGCGGCCTGTTTTTCGCAGCAAAAACAGTTGACTGCGCATCTTGTCTGGAGGGGGATTTATGGCATATTTTTTAAGACAGGAAAAAAAGAAAAAGGGACTTTATCTGTAGTTCCCTACTGTTTTTATTAGTACATATCCTGCGTAGCAATCTGGATCCAGCAAAACCCCAGTAATTTCAATGGTTTCCAGGTTGCTAACGTAAAATAATAGCTGATTTATTTGCAATGTGCTAATAATGTAAAAAGTATTAGCACGATTTATTATATTGAAGTAATAGATTTCAAAAAGCCAGTAAAATCAAGGCCTTTTGATGGTACTGCGGGTTGTGCTAATAAATGAACCAGGGAAGTCAAGTTTATCTGCAAATGTATGATTCTTTCTGGGACAAGGAAAAGAAAGAGTCTCGCACTAAAAGCGTCATGGCATTCGGTTATGTTGACGAACTCATTTCCGATGAAATTCCGGACCCTGTCGCTTACTATAAGGATTATGTGAAACGGAAAAACGAGGAGCGGGCGGCATCCTTGGCAGAGGAAACCCGTCCACGTGCTTTTTCCACCCCTGTAGAAAAACATGTCGGCCACTTTCTCCTCTACACTCTTTTAGATGAGCTTGATGTCAAAAACCATCGACATACTGGCATCACAAATGCACTTTCAGTTTAGTATTTACGATATGATGGCACAGCTTATTTATGCCAGAATTCTTTATCCATGCTCCAAATCTAAAACCGTTTCCGCTGTTTTTCCGCATCTTTACAACAGTGTACCGATTTCGGAAGACCAGGTTTATGACGGATGTGCTTTTATCGGTGAGTCTTATAAAAAATACATCGAGCTTTTCAATCACTGCTATGAGCAATACTACAGGAGGGATTTCGGAAAAGTTTTCTTTGACTGCACCAATTATTACTTCGAGATTGACCTGCCCTCCGAAGACAAACAAAAAGGACTTTCCAAGGAAAACAGGCATGACCCGATCATCGGAAAGGCATTGCTTCTGGACGCAGACCTCGTCCCGCTGGCCATGCAGATGTATCCTGGGAACGAATCAGAAAAACCTTATATCAGAAAGATCATTGAAGAAATGAAACAGCGGTACAAGGTCACAGGGAAGACGGTGCAGGTTGCAAACAAGGGGCTTAACTGCGCAAGGAATATCTATGCAGCTGCCAAAGAGGCAGATGACGGATATATTTTTTCAAAATCCATCCACGGCAGGAATCTGAGTGCGCAGGAAAAAATATGGGTTCTGTTGGAAAACGACAAAAACGTATTTCAGGATTATACGGACGATAACGGTAAAGTATTATTCCGCCTTAAGAGCTGTGTGGATACGTTTTCCTACAAATTCAAAGAAACGGATCCTGAAACCGGGGAAGAGACAGAAACTGTTTTTTTCGGTAAAGGAAAAACGGATCGTATCTTACAATCCGGCTCTTGCAAAAAACAGAAAGCTGAAATCCTGAGAATGGCAGAAAAAGCATCCAACTATGCTACTTACAAGAAGATGGCCAGAGAAGATCTGGGGGATTCCGCAAAATATATCAAGGTAATTAATAAAGATAAAAACGGTAAGAAAGTGAAACCCATCATGGAGATTGACCAGACAAAGATCGATGAAGATTTGAAATATGCAGGCTACAATCTTATAGTCACATCAGAGCTGGCTATGGATCCGCTTCAGGTGTATAACACATATCATAACCTGTGGAAGATCGAAGAATCGTTCCGAATCACAAAATCTTATCTGGATGCACGGCCAGTTTATGTACAAAAAAAGAAACAATCTACGGGCATTTTTTGATCTGCTACCTTAGCTTGTGATTGTGTCAATAGTTTTGTGTAAACTTGTTAAAGTTTCTTGTATCAGTGCAAGTTACGATCTTCATTACCCCATGACCTGAAGGGTATCGCAGGCCGCTTCCTGTGTCAAGGGTAAAACAAGCGCCTTTGGCACCCTTGACACAAGAAGCGGCCTGCGATATTGGCTGGTCAAAGGGTTAATGGATCAGGCTGCATCCTGTGATGCTGTCTCTTCAACCACAGAATACCGCTGGCTGAACATTTCCAGGAGCTCGGACTCTGCTTGCCCGAAGCCCTTATGTACGCGTCCGCTGTGCTTCCTGTTGTACTCACTGTAATAACAACAGACAAAACGCTCCAGTGAAGACTCATTTGGAAACTGCTCCTTGACTTTCGACTTGTGCTTCAGACCCTTGTTGTTATTCTCAATCAGGTTCGAGGTATATATGCTCTGTCTGATAGACTTCGGATATTTGTAGAAAGAGAACAGGCTTGCCCTATTGGAGAAAATCCCGCGGATTTTCGGATATTTCTTCTCGTACTTCTCTATAAAGGCATCTAATTCTTTCTCCGCGGAAGCCGCATCGTCTTGCGTATAGACAATCTTGAGCGCACCAAGGATCTCTTTACGATCCTTTTCCCGGACCAGTCTGGCAACAGATCGACACAGATGCACCCAGCAGCTCTGGTGGTCTGCCTTGGGAAACTGGCGCTTTACAGCGTCAGCCATCCCCGTAAGTCCATCCGATATGAAGAGTAAAACCTCTTTCAGCCCCCGCTGTTTCAGTCCTGTGAGCATTTCCTCATAGTTTGCCGCTGACTCGGAGGGGTAAAGAGCATACTCAAGGATTTCCTTGCTTCCATCCGGCGTGATACCCAGGATAACGTGCAGCGCCTCTTTCGCTACGCAGTCCCTGCGGAGGCTCAAATAAGTTGCATCGCAGTAGACCACAGCATACCGGGCCGACACCGTGCGAGAATGGAACACTTTGACCTGGTCTTCTACCGCTTTGGCTATATTCGATACTGTGGCCGGTGTATAGTGGTGACCGTACATTTTCTCAATAAGGTCACTGATCTCGCGCGTAGTGATACCCTTGCGGTAAAGCTGAATAATGGTAGTCTCCAGATCATCCGAACGGCGCTTGTAGTCTGGAAGTATTTGCTGGTGGAAATCACCATTGCGGTCCCGAGGAACTACAACATGCAGTTCACCGTATTTGGTTTCAAAGGTGCGTTCGTAGCTGCCATTGCGGCTGTTGCCGCTTCCCCATCCAGAGGGGTCATATTTTTGATAACCAAGGAACGAAGACAACTCTGCCTGGAGGAGGTCATTTATAGCCGTTTCCAGATGCTGGAGGAAAAATTCGTCAACGGAATCACCTTTTAGTAGCGCATTCATAAGTTCTGTGTTAAGATTAGACATAGAAGGAACCTCACTTTCTTGTGTGTTTGGTTAGAGCACTCAACACTTTACAAGAAACTGGTTCCTTTTTCAATATCCAGAACCGAACCTATGAACTTTACACAAACTATTTTACACTACCCTTTCTATACTCGGGATGGCGCGGAGGAAATGATGACAGACGATAAGGTATATGCCATACTCCGCAACTTAAAAAAACTATCGCAGGAAACCGGTGTAAAAATTACGGTTGCCCAGACTTTCTTTTTTATTAAATTGTACGAGTACGCGCTGGAACAAAATCCATTAATTGCTCACCGTGAGGACATTCATGGCGAGATTTCTGGCAAAATTCGAACGGAAACTACGCAAAAGATGCAGTATATGTTTGATGGTGGGGATGAGCTAAAAGGAATAAAAGTCAACGCATTTACATCAAAGAGTGAGGCCAATATGGGAGAACTGTTCTTTGTGATGTCTGTCACCGAAATGGCAGAAACCTTTGACATGTCCGTTGCAGGTGTCGAGAATGGCTTAAAAGCATTATCCCGTGCGGGAGCGATTAAGCGGGTAAAAAGTAAAAACGATCCTTACCGGATGGGAGCAACGCCGCTGACAACAATTTTAAACCCGAAAGTTTATGAGGACTGATGGAGGTGATTCAATGGAGCCTGTATTTCAGGACGACGAAATTATATATTTAAATTCTATCATGCAGGGCAGGAAGAGTCTGGAGAAAGAAAAAGTTCTGTCTCAGATCGCTTTCGCAAGGGAAGCTGCACCGCAGGAAGAAGAGATTCTATCCCTGATTGACCGTACCTATATCAAGCTTAAAAACATGGATGCCGGACAGTGGAAGACGATGGCAGTATCATTCCCGCTTCCAGTTAGTGTCTTAGCAGACGCGTAAATAAAAACATATATGTGGAAAAACAATCCTCCTGATGCTAAAAACAGGAGGATTGTTCTATGGGGAAAATACAAATGGCAGGATTGAAGATTATCGGAATTTTATATTTCGAAGTCTCTAGTATCAATCAGATCGAACAGGAAGTAAAAACATTCCTTGCACAGACAGAGATCATCCATGTCAGGAACAACTAGAACTTCTATCCGACAGAATGTATCGCCGGGCTGTTTTTCCTTTCTGCAGACGGAACAGGCGGAA
>Ga0192271_1030_pt2 | contig 9754 bp, 9 predicted proteins | sample Koala_Koa24_D3_FD_131264 | JGI IMG/M metagenome (GOLD analysis project Ga0192271, IMG submission 131264) | Enriched cells from koala feces incubated with labeled cellulose particles, San Francisco Zoo, California, United States - Koala_Koa2-4_D3 ...
AATTTCTTAGGAAGCAATTTGGTGTACGGAAAATGGCTGAGGAAGGAGACGGTGCGAAATGAATGTAAAGTCAACTGCGGCGCGGCGCACGAACGTTCGGAAGCTGGTTATTTTGGCCATTCTGGTGCTTTTCGCTGCGATCCTTTATATGACGGTCGGTGTAAAATTTGCCAATCCGAAGCTCTTTCGTTACTCTATGAAAATTCGCACGCCGAAGCTGGCCGCAATGTTGATTACCGCGTTCGCCATTGGCAGCGCATCTATTGTGTTTCAGTCAATTATAAACAATACGATTGTGACGCCTTGCCTTCTGGGCATGAATTCGCTGTACACATTGATCCATACGGCGGTAGTTTTTGCCTTTGGCACGACCAGCTTTATTATGACAAAATCAAATCTGGCGTTTGGCATTGATCTGGTGCTGATGGGGATCACGGCGACGATCATCTACAGCTATCTGTTTAAAAAGACCGGGCATAATGTTCTTTATGTTTTGCTGGTCGGCACAGTGCTGAGTTCCTTTTTTTCCAGCATTCAGTCCACGCTGACGCGCGTTATGGATCCGAATGAATATGACACCCTCCTGGCAACGCTGGTCGCGAGCTTCAGCAGTATCAATACTGAGATTATTATCTTTTCCGTAATTGTACTTGCGGCGCTGGCTTTTCTTTTCCGAAAAGATCTGTCTTTGCTGGATGTGATTACGCTTGGGAAAAATCAGGCAATCAATCTGGGTGTGGACTATGACAGCTGCATCCGCAGGCTCCTTCTGTGTGTGACCCTCTACATAGCGGTGGCGACAGCGATGGTCGGGCCAATTTCATTTCTCGGCCTGATTATTGCAAATCTGTCGAGGCAGCTTTTGAAGACCTATCGGCATTCGGAACTGATCATCGGATCCACTCTGTTCGGTATGCTGGTGCTGGTCGCGGGACAGTTGGTTGTAGAGCGGGTGTTCGTATACTCCGTTCCGGTCAGTGTGTTCATTACCCTGTGGGGCGGAATCTATTTCCTGTATCTGATATTGAGGAATTCCAGAAGGTGAATGCGCATAAAAAAGAAGGGAGCAGACCATGTTTGCAAAAAAACTGACAAAGCAATATGACGGTAAAACGGTAGTCGATGGAGTCAGCTTCGAGATTCCGAAGCGGGCAGTCATTTCCATGATTGGACCGAACGGCGCCGGCAAGTCGACAGTATTGAACATATTGTCCAGGCTGGTTGCTCGGGACGGCGGTGTGGTGGATTTTGAAGGGAAAGATATTACGCAGTGGAAAAGCCGTGATCTTGCGAAGCGTCTGGCAATTCTCACCCAGACAAATAACATTCAGATGAAGCTGACGGTCCGGGAACTGGTGACCTTTGGACGCTTTCCCTATTCCGGGAACCACACGACAAAGGAGGATGAGGAGATCATCAGCCGGGCGATCGCTTATATGGAGCTGGAGGAATTTGAGAATCGGTTTATTGATGAGCTTTCAGGCGGACAGCACCAGAGAGCTTATATCGCAATGGTAATAGCTCAGGATACGGAGTACATCCTGCTGGATGAGCCGACGAATAATCTGGATATTTACCACGCCACCAATATGATGAAAATTGTCCGTCGCCTCTGCGATGAGCTTGGGAAGACGGTGATTTTAGTGCTGCATGAAATAAATTACGCAGCATTTTACTCGGACTACATCTGCGCGTTCAAGGACGGGAAAATCGAAAAATTCGGTACCGTAAAGGAGGTGATGACGAAAGAAACCCTGGCGCACATTTACAACGTAGATTTCGAGATCATGGAGATCGAGGGAAAACCATTGTCGATCTACTATTAAGAAAAACAGGAACTGCAGAGAGTTCCACAGTTACTACAAAATTTATTATTTCAGTACTTTATAAAAGGAGATTGTGAAAATGAAAAGACTTATTTTCGCTGCGCTTGTCGCGGCAATGACAATCAGTACAGCCTGCTGTGCGGAAGAAGCAGAAACGATTACCATTACTGCATTGAATGCGGATGGCGAAGAAGCGGAGGTAGAGGTTCCATATGACCCGGAGCGCATCGCGATCCTGGATCTGGCTTCTCTGGACATCCTGGATAATCTTGGCTTGGGCGACCGGGTAGTAGGTACCGCCAGCACTTCGATCGAATACCTTTCCTCCTATGCGGAAGATGAAAATATTTTAAACCTCGGTAATATTAAAGAAGCGGATCTGGAAGCGGTTATGGAGTGCGAGCCGGATATTATTTTCATCGGCGGCCGTTTGAGTTCTATTTATGATGACCTGAGTGAGATCGCGCCGGTCGTATATTTGGCGACGGACAGCGAGATCGGCCTGGTAGAGAGTGTTCGCAAGAACGCGACAACAATCGCCTCCATCTTTGGACTGGAGGATCAGATTGATGAAAAAATGACAGCCTTTGATGATCGCATCGCGGCACTTCAAGAGGTAGCTGAGGGCAATACCGCGCTGGTAGGTATGTGCACCAGCGGCAGCTTCAATCTGCTTGGGAATGATGGCCGCTGCTCCATCATCGGCGTGGAGATCGGATTTGAGAATCTCACTGCGGCGGACTCAACTTCAACACATGGTAATGAGTCTTCTTTTGAGACAATTCTGGAGCAGAACCCGGATTATATTTTTGTGATGGATCGCGACGCGGCGATTCAGACAGAAGGAGCGCAGCTGGCACAGGAGATTATGGAAAATGAACTGGTGATGCAGACGGATGCTTACCAGAACGGCAACATCGTGTATCTGGAGCATCCTGCCGTGTGGTACACAGCAGAAGGCGGAATTACCGCACTGGATATGATGCTCGCTGATCTGGAGAGCGTACTGCTCGCAGAGGAATAATATTTACAAACAACACAGATAAAGTAATTGACTATTTTGTAAATCTGTACTAAACTTTCCAATGACAAAGGCGTCGCTGATACCAGCAGGGTATTTTGCGGCGTCTTTTGCAATCCCGGTCATATTTCTTGTCAAACATCAGCATTGATTCCTCTTCCCGCATCTGTTATAATGGGAGTTAGTCAAGACTAATGATATAAGATTTTCAGAAGGGCAGATGAAAAGAGGGATAATACTGTGACAGAATGCTTCTTTCAATACGACAGGCTGTATCTGAATGCGGCTTACCATGAACCGGAAAAACACAGGCACCTATTGTCGCATATCATAATCGGTGTTTCTCACAAAATCAGGTGCAGTGTGAATCAGTATGAATTTGAAGCTGAAGGAGTATGCATTGATTCCGATGTTCTGCATACAGCTTGCGCGGAAAAGGGGGAACTGCTCATCTGCCTGTTCGATAAAACTTCTTTATTTGCCAATGAACTTTCCTGCCGTTATCTAAAGGGGCAGAACTATGCTGTCCTGGATGGTGAGACTGTACAGAAAATAAGAAATGTATGGCTTGATACCCGCTCACTTCCAGCTGTGGACGAGGAACTTACCCATATGCTGGGGATAGAAGCTTTCTCTCTTTCCATGGACGAACGAATACAGAATGCACTTGAGACTCTTAAAAGCCTTGAGAGCGTTGAAGCTGATACGATAAGCAAACTGGCGGCGGAAGCCGGAATTTCTGTCAGCCGTTTTTCCCATCTGTTTAAAGAAAATGTGGGGATCGCCCTGCGCCGCTATCTGGCACTGGAAAAAATAAGAAAGAGCTATATTCATCTGTTGAAATCGGGGAATATTACGGATGCCGCAATGATGGCAGGGTTTGACTCCCCGTCCCATCTGGCGTCGACCTGTAAGAGAATGTTTGGGATTTCCCTGAGCGATTTTATGAAAAGTTAATGTGACTATTCGGAACAAGTCTTTGCGCTTGCTGCGAACGCAGTATGAAAAAATATAGCATGTTAGCGTGTAATTGAAAGCGGAGAGCTTCCTTGTATGATAAAATGGTATCGACAAGGAGGCTTTTATTGTCCATACTCGCTTGCGAGTATGGACGTAGGCCGCGCCTTGCGCGAAGCGCAACTTTAAATGCGCGGCTTTCATTTTATCTATGAAAAAATATGATATTTCGCAGCCGATAGCTCTGAAAAAAGGCGTGTATAAGCTGAATGATGAGGCGAACTTTAATTATCAGTTCAACCGCGTTATCAACTGGGACGGCGGGCGTCTGGAGGATATTCAGAAAATCGGCGGGAAAATAAAAAGCAGCGCCGACTGGAAACGTGAGCTGATCGCGCTCGGAGACGAGGCGATGGAAGAAGAACGGTTTGGGAACGCGATCGCTTATTACCGCATGAGCGAATTTTTTATGTACGACGGCGATCCTGACAAGAAAAAGTACTATGAAAAAGCCACTGCTCTTTTTTACGAGTATTACGCGGATTATTTCGAAGGAGAAAATCCCCGCATCAGGAGGCTTGAAGTGCCGTATGAGGGCGTGAAGCTGCCTGTTATGCATGTGAAGCCGGAAGGGGAAAGCAGAGGAACGCTGCTCCTTCATGGCGGAAATGACAGCTATTTTGAGGAATTCTTATTTTCCCTGCTGTATTTGCAGGAAAAAGGCTTCGAAGTCTATTTGTTTGAGGGGCCAGGGCAGGGCGGTGTGATCCGCACGCAGGGAATGCATTTTACACATGAATGGGAAAAGCCCGTGAAAGCGGTACTCGATTTTTTCCAACTCTCCGATGTGACAATCATCGGAGTATCGTTGGGCGGCTATCTTGCGCCGAGGGCGGCCGCATTTGACAAACGCATCACAAAGGTGGTTGCGTGGTCTGTATTCCCATCCTTTCTGGATGTCATTATCGGCGAACAACCGCCGGTTCTGCGGAAGATTTTTTATTTGCTTATGAGACTTCACGCAAAGGGGTTAGTCAATCTGATTTTTAATGCGAAAGCCAAAAAGGAGCCAATGATCGATTGGGGCTTAAAGCACGGGATGTATGCTTATGAAGCTGACAGCGCTTATGGATATGCAAAGAAGCTGGCAGATTACAGCCTGGAGCCGATCGCGGATAAGGTCACCCAGGATATTTTGATACTTGGAGCGAGCAGGGATCACTTTATTGACTACCACATGATCGGCAGGGAAATTGATATGTTTACAAATGTGAGAAGCCTTACCTTCCGCCTTTTTACGGAAAAAGAAGAAGCAGAAAACCACTGCAATGTGGGTAACGGGAAGCTGGCTCTTGATACGATCTGCGGCTGGCTGGAGAGCCTGCCCATATAAAATGGCCTTCGGCCATGGGCAGGCCTGCGTCCCGAGCGGAGCTCGGGACAATTGCTGGAGGGGCTGGAACAATGATGAAGATTATTTATTACCTGACGATGACAAGAAGCAGGAAAATGATTGTACAGATGTATGGAAAGAGCTTTTATGTACAATTTAAAAAGAGATCCGATTCCTGGTTTAAGAGAGTCTTTAAGGAAACTCCAGATATCGGGGAAAGCATATTTTCCTTTAACTACGCTTATGCGCCTTCTTATGTTGCCTGGTACAAGGCGATGATGGAATCGGGAATGAACCAGAAGCAGGCGGATGAACTTATGTGGCACTTGAATGAGAAAATGCTGCTGACCGTTCCGAAGCCGCTGCTGCATATGGTTGGTAAGATCTATCTGAACGGTTTCAGGAAAAAAGCGAAGCAGCATATGCTCCGGCAGGAAAGCGGAAAGCTGCATCCCTTTGACTGGGAAATTGAGTATAGGGATATCAACGAGAATGAATTCATGATCAATATCAGGAAATGCGGATTCATTGCCTATGCGGAGAAGTTTGATGCAAAGGGCATCCTGCCGGGAATTTGTGCGGTTGATTACATCGTTGCTTATTACATGAAAAATGGATTTTACCGGACAAAAACGCTGGGGTACGGGGATGACTGCTGCGATTGTCGGTATGCGTTGAACGGGAGCTGTTCACTGAGACCTGAGAAGGGGCAGAAATAGTGTTGTTATCTTTATGAAAAAACACTTGACAAAGGGGAAAAGTAAGTTATAATAAACTGCGGTTAGTTATTTCAAACTACGGAGGCGGAGTATGGAACAGGAGCGAGAGATTCGAAAAATTGCCATTTACGGTAAGGGTGGGATTGGAAAATCCACTACGACCTGTAATCTGTCAGCGGCATTGTCCCACAAAGGATATCGGGTGATGCAGATCGGCTGCGATCCAAAGTCGGATTCAACGAAGAACCTGATGAGAGGCATGCGTATCCCTACGGTGCTGGAGCAATTGAAGCAGAAAGGCGAGGAGCTTACGCTGGAGGATATTGTTTTTACCGGATACAATGGCATTTTCTGTGTGGAGTCCGGAGGTCCTACCCCGGGAGTGGGATGTGCCGGACGCGGTATTATTTCCGCCTTTGAGAAGCTTGAGGATCTGCGCGCGTTCGAAGTTTACCAGCCGGACATTGTCATTTATGATGTCCTGGGCGATGTCGTCTGCGGCGGTTTTGCCATGCCGATACGCGAGGGATACGCAAAGGATGTCTATGTAGTGTCTTCGGGTGAGATGATGGCTCTTTATGCAGCAAACAATATCGCTGCCGCGATCCGGAATTTTGGAAAGCGCGGTTACGCCCGGCTTCGGGGACTCATTCTGAATGCCAGAAACATTGAGAATGAGGTTGAGATCGTACAGGAGGCTCTGAAGGAAATTGGGACAGACCTGCTCCAGTACATTCCGCGTTCTCCGGAAATCCAGGAAGCGGAGCGGGGCGGCGGTACGGTGTTCGAATGCCTTGAAGAATCGCGGATGCAGGCTGTATACAGTGAGCTTGCGGACAAGATTATGGCGCAGGGAGAGCAGAGAGACTGAAAACCGGATCCTGAAAAATGGTTATGATCCAGCAAATGTGTGCATCTATCCATTCCAGACAGATTTGCGCAAGGCTGCAAATGTGAAAAGAGCCTGTTGGGCTTCTGGCAGAGGAGATGAAGCACACATTTATAAGAAAACGTGGTTAGAAATAACTAATAATAGTAAGGTGTGGCTGCCTGACTGCATGAATGAATGGTGCGCATAACTGTGAAAGCACTGAATGGTTACCAATGTGGTGAACAAGATTCTTGACGAGAGGATTCTGCCTACCGGTGGGGCAGCTGTAGAGCCAGAATAAGAGGAGGAACGAAAGCGATGAAAACAATGAGAAAAGGAATGGCACTTCTTCTGAGTGCTGCGATGAGCTGCAGCCTGCTGATGGCAGGAACTGCATTTGCGGAAGAAGCAGAGACGGAAAGCAGTTCTTTTGTACTGGAATATACGGAGGATATGCAGGCGCAGGGCTATGAGGCCCTGGAGCTGGAGAGCGTTCCGGAGAGGGTGGTGTGCCTGTCTGCGGCTCCGGTACTTGCACTGTATGAACTGGGTGTGAACATCGTTGGTGTGGTAAACAGCTCGGTTGTAACCTGGCCGGAGGAGCTGACAGAAAACGCTGAGACGATGTCTTTTTCGGTGATGAGCGATAATTTTGATGCAGAAAGCGTGGTAAATCTGAACCCGGATCTGGTGCTGGTTTCCTCGTCGGTAAAGGACACGGTTGGCGCGACACTGGAAGAGATTGGAATTGCGGTATATTATGTCAATGCCGGACACACAGTTTCCTATGAGGCGATCAAGGAAGAAACGCAGGTGTATATCGACGCATTTGCTGTTGATGAAGAGTCCCAGGCTGCGGCAGATGAAATTCTGCAGAGCTTTGCGGATGTGGAAGAACGCGCTGCTGCGGCAGCAGAAGCGCTGGCTGGCAAGACCGTGATGGTTTTGCAGTCGGGAAGCGATTCTCATTATATCCAGACAGCGGATGGCACGCTTGGCACAATGGCAGAAATGATCGGTTTCACGAATGTCTATGAGAATGAGTCTTCCTCTATGGTGCAGCTGGATTTTGAAGAGGCGCTGGATTACGACCCGGATGTGGTGATGTGTGTCGGCGCGGAGAGTGCGGAAGACCATCAGGTGGCGATGGAAGCTGCTTTTGCGGAAAATGAAAGCTACTGGTACAGCATCGATGCGATTGCAGAGAGCAACGTAATTTATCTTCCGGTGGATTTCTGCTCGACAGCAGGAATCAATATCGTAAACAATCTGAACGATCTGATGGACACCGTGGCGGAATTCTACGGTCTTGATTTTTAATAACAGTTCAGGACAGCATCGAAATAAAAGGACGACGGGCTGCACATATAACAGGGAAGGTGCAGCCCGTTGGCTGTGACGGGATTGTGATTAGGAGAGATCATGAAAAAATACAAAAAAAATTCCGGCGGCAATCTGCTGTTGAAAACAGGCATGGTATGGGCCGTATTGCTTGTGGCGACTGTGCTGATGTTCTTTATCAGTATTGCGATTGGCAGCGTCCGTTTTTCCTTACCGGAAATCTGGTATGCCCTCTGGCATGAGGATGCGGGAAACGCTTATGTGATAATCTACAGCCTGCGGCTGCCGCGCGCACTGCTGGCGATTCTGGTCGGAGCGAGCCTTTCAAGCGCGGGTGCGCTCCTGCAGGCAGTGATGCGCAACCCGCTGGCAGATCCGGGAACCATCGGTGTGTCTGCGGGAGCCGGGACAGCGGCGATTACCATTCTGCTGCTGTTTCCGAATATGACTCTGTCGGTTCCGCTTTTTGCTTTTATCGGGGCGGCGATTGCCTGTGTGCTGATTTATCTCCTGGCCTGGAATGGATAGATGCACACATTTGCTGGATCATAACCATTTTTCAGGATCCGGTTTTCAGACGGGATTAACCCGGTACGGATTATCCTTGCCGGTGTGGCGGTAAATGCAGTCCTGGGCGGCTACAATTCTTTTTTGCAGCTGCAGAACAGCGATAACCTTTCCGGAGTGCTTGCTTTTATGAATGGCAGTCTCTCCGGACGGAACTGGACGCATGTGCGGGTGATGGCGCTTTACGCGGGGATCGGCCTATTCCTGGCGTTCCTGTGTATCCGGAACGCCAACGCTCTCCAGCTTGGCGATGAGATGGCGAAAAATCTTGGCGTGCGTGTCAATGCGAGCCGGATTGCACTCTCAGCTGTCTCTGCTTTCCTGGCGGCGGCAACCGTCTCTGAAGTGGGGATGATTGGTTTTGTAGGGCTGGTGGCACCGCACATTGCCCGGATGCTTGTCGGGAGTGATTACAAGGTTCTGCTGCCTACCAGTATGCTGACCGGGGCATTCATGGTTTTGCTGGCTGATACGATTGGGAGAAGTATCTGGCCGGGGACGGAGATTCCGGTGGGAATCATGATGAGTGTCTTCGGCGGCCCATTCTTTTTGTATATGCTCAGAAAGCGGGGGAATTTCAATGGAGCTTGAGGCGAAGGAATTACAGATTGGTTATGGGGAGCATGTGATTGTAGAAAATATGGATGTGACGATTGCCAGAGACCGGATCACAACGATTATCGGCCCGAACGGCTCCGGAAAATCTACGGTGCTCAAGGCATTGACGAGACTGATCCGCTATCAGCGCGGAAATGTGGTTCTGGATGGCCGTGACATTCAGGAACTGAAGCCGAAGGAGCTGGCCCGCCAGCTTGGTGTGCTGCCTCAGATTCATTCCGCACCGTCTGATTTCCGTGTCGGGGAGCTGGTCAGTTACGGACGGATGCCCTACCAGAAGCTGCTTTCCGGAAAAAGCAAAGAGGATGAGGCTGTTATAGAATGGGCAATGCGGGAGACAGGGACATTGGCATTTAAGGACAAATCCATCTATGAGATTTCCGGAGGCGAAACACAGAGGGTCTGGATTGCCACGGTGCTGGCGCAGAAACCGGAGATCAT
>Ga0192271_1119_pt1 | contig 9595 bp, 8 predicted proteins | sample Koala_Koa24_D3_FD_131264 | JGI IMG/M metagenome (GOLD analysis project Ga0192271, IMG submission 131264) | Enriched cells from koala feces incubated with labeled cellulose particles, San Francisco Zoo, California, United States - Koala_Koa2-4_D3 ...
CAGTGAACGTCCGACGGAAAGGATTCCTGCTGAAATGGCTGACAATGATACCATAACAAAGATTGAGGGCGTAGTCGAGGACGTGCTTTTCTGCAACAAGGAAAATGGCTATATTGTGCTTGACTTAAACACGGGGGAAAGCTATGTAACCGTTGTGGGCGAGCTTGGTAACATTGAAGCAGGAGAAGAATTGTCTGTAGGCGGAAGATATGTAAATCACCCTAAATTCGGAGTGCAATTTCGTGCGGATTACTGTGAAAGAAAGCTGCCTGCGACATCCGCAGCTATACTGAAATATCTGTCATCGGGTGTTATAAAAGGAATAGGCCCCACCACCGCAAAGCGAATTGTTGAGGCTTTCGGCGATGAATCCCTTAATGTAATAGAATCAACCCCCGAAAGACTTGCGGATATAAAAGGGCTTTCCCGTTCCAAGGCGGAGGAAATTGCCCACGATTTTAAACGGATAACCGGTATACGTACCCTTATGATTTTCCTCGGTTCATATGGGATTCAGCCCTCCATAGCCGTTGCCGCATGGAAAAGATGGGGACAGTTTGCCACCGAGGTAATTAAGGCAAATCCTTATACCCTGTGTGAGAGCGGAATTGAGCTTGACTTTGATACCGCCGAGACAATGGCGGGCAAAATGGGTATACCAAAGGACAGTGAGTCCAGAATAAGGGCGGGTATTACTTATATTCTTGCAAAGAATACTCTTAACGGTCATACCTGTCTGCCCTACAAAAGGCTGTCCGAAACGGCACAGCTGCTTCTTGATGTGGATAGGGAGCTGCTGGACAAGGTTATTGACGATGAAATCTCCGAGGGAAATCTCTGTGAGTATTACAAGGAGGAAAAAAGCCGGCGCAGATATATTTTCCTGGATAATTATTATCGTGCGGAAAGCTATATAGCATCCCGTCTTGCACTGATGAAAGGTTTTTTTCTCGATAACCAAAACGATTATTCAAAGCTTATAGATATAGAGGAAAAAGCAAAAACCATTGTATATGCCCAAAAGCAAAGGGGGGCGATAGACCGCGCCCTTTCAACGGGCTTTTTGATACTGACGGGAGGTCCCGGAACAGGTAAAACCACCACGCTTAAGGCAATCATTTCCCTTTTTGAGCAAAGGGGACTTAGCGTAATGATATGTGCGCCCACAGGCAGAGCCGCAAAGCGCATATCCGACCTTACGGGTTATCCCGCAAAGACAATTCACAGGCTTTTGGAGGTCACATACGACAGTACGGGACAGCTTAAATTTAAGCACTGTGAAACAAATACCGTTTCATGCGATGTAATGATAATCGATGAAATGTCTATGGTTGATACACTGCTCTTTGAAGCACTTTTAAGGGCTATAAAGCTTTCATGCCGACTGATAATGGTAGGCGACAGCGACCAGCTGCCCTCTGTGGGCGCGGGAAATATACTCAAGGATATGATTGAAAGCGGAAGGCTTTCTTATGTTCGGCTTACCGAGATTTTTCGTCAGGCACAGCAAAGCTGCATAGTAACCAATGCTCATAAGATAGTTTCGGGTGAAGAACCGGATTTGTCCAGAAAGGACAGCGATTTCTTTTTTATGCAGAGGCTCAATTCGGAGGATGCCGCCGCTACCGTTGCAGAGCTTGTTGCGGAGCGTTTACCCGATGCATACGGATTTTCTCCCATAGACGACATCCAAGTCCTTTGTCCCTCGCGAAAAGGTCTTTTAGGCTCGGTGGAGCTTAATAAGCTTTTGCAGGAAAGGCTTAACCCATCCAAAAAGGATCTTTCCGAAACAAAGGGGCTTATCTTTACATATCGGGAAAACGATAAGGTTATGCAGATAAAGAATAACTATGACGTGGTATGGAAAAAGGGCGGCGAGAACGGTACGGGTATCTTTAACGGGGATATCGGTACAATTGTTGCCGTAAAACGCCGCGACAACAGTATAATTATAGATTTTGAGGGAAGAGTCGCGGGATACACCTTTGATATGCTCGATCAGGTGGAGCTGGCATATGCCGTTACTGTACACAAAAGTCAGGGAAGTGAGTTTAATGCGGTAATACTTCCGCTGCTGGGAGGCTTTGACAAGCTGTATTACCGTAATCTTCTTTATACGGCTGTGACAAGGGCGAAAAAAATGCTGATAATCGTAGGTTCAAAGTCAATTGTCATGAGGATGGTGGAAAATAACCGCAGAACAAACCGTTATACCTGTCTGCGTGAAATGCTGGAGGATGAAATACCTCTATGATTTACAATAAATATTCGTCCGGTATTGACCGAATTATCGATATATTTTTGCCAAACAGATGTCCGTTTTGCGATGATTTTATACCCTATAATGCTCTTGCCTGCGATGCGTGTGAAAAGCGGCTTCCCCTTACGGAGGACAGCTGTTGTCCCTTTTGCGGGAGGGCGGAATGTATTTGTGCCGATGATATTCTGTATTACAGTCGCTGCTTCAGCGCAGCTTTTTACGTTGAACCCGCCATCACGGGGATTCACGATTTAAAGTTTCACCATGGAGTGAACGCAGCCTATGTATTCGGCGATATAATCAGAGAAAAGCTTGAAAAAAGCGGCGCTTTGAATGAAATAGACTGTGTGATGGGAGTGCCTATGAGTGCAAAGGGACTTCGCCGCCGCGGATACAATCAAGCGGATATAATAGCCGCAAGGATAGTTAAGGGTACTCAAATAACGGTGCTGAAGGGCGTGATTGAAAGGAAGTACAGCAAGGTGGCGCAGCATTTTCTCTGTGCCGAGGAACGAAAAAAGGCGGCTGCCGAACAGTATTATATAGGTGACGGCGATACGGTAAAGGGCAAGACAGTTTTGCTGTGCGATGATGTAACGACTACCGGATCTACCATAAATCGGTGCGCACAGCTTCTTATTCAGTGCGGTGCTTCCGAGGTAATAGCCGCGGTTTGTACAGTTGGGAAAGGAATTGGGTAAATGTCATATAAAGGTAATATACCGCGGGTCGCAGCTATACACGACCTGTCAGGAGTGGGAAGATGCTCTCTAAGCGTAATACTTCCCATAATGTCTGCTATGGGAATACAGGTCTGTCCCGTACCCACAGCGATTTTATCAACCCATACGGGGGGATTTGGCGATGTGACGATGAGAGATCTTTCCGATTATATTTCACCGACACTATCCCACTATAAAGCGTTGGGACTGGACTTTGAATGTATTTACAGCGGCTTTTTGGCTTCAACGGGTCAGATTGACCATTGTCTTGAATTTTTCCGCAGCTATTCCGATTCTCTCAAGGTGGTAGACCCTGTTATGGCTGATCACGGAAAGCCTTATAAAACCTGTACAAGGGAGCTGCGCAGCCGCATGAGTGAATTGGTTGCCGTGGCGGATATAATCACGCCGAACCTAACCGAGGCGTATATGCTTTTGGGCGAAGAGCCGAGCCTGATGCCCCTTTCATCCACACAGCTTAAAAGCCTTTTGGTGCGGCTTTCGGAGTTGGGTCCCGATATAGTTGTAATAACCAGCGTGTTTTTGGGAAGTCAGACCTGTAATGTAGGCTACGACCGCAAAAACAATAAGTTTTGGAAGGTAATTTACGAAAGGGTAAACGTTAATTATCCCGGTACAGGCGATGCGTATGCGGCGGTTCTTACGGGGTCGCTGCTGAACGGCGACAGCCTGCCTATTGCCCTAAGCCGTGCATCGGCATTTCTCGAATATGCCATAAAGACAACCTACGGCTACGGCACGGATACAAGAGAGGGCGTTATGCTGGAACGCTGTCTTGATTTTCTTATAAATAAGCAGTCGCTTTGCGATTATGAGCTGCTTTGATTGGCGGTGAATTTAAATTAAACTTAATATTGTGCTTGTAGAGCCGCAAATACCGCAAAATACAGGTAATATAGCGAGAACCTGTGCCGTTACGGGAGCGGCGCTGCATTTGGTATACCCATTGGGCTTTGAAATCAGCGATAAAAAGCTGAAGCGTGCGGGGCTTGACTATTGGGATAAGCTTGAGATATTCTACTACGACAGCCTTGAAGATTTTTTTGAAAAAAATCAAGGGGGAAATTTCGTTTATTTCACCACTAAGGGAAAGAAACGTCATTCCGATATGTCATACCCCGACGGCTCTTTTCTTGTTTTTGGGAGAGAGGACGCGGGCTTGCCCGAAGCACTGCTGGCTGCAAATATGTCACACTGTGCGAGAATACCCATGAGGAACACCTTGAGAAGTCTGAACCTGTCAAATTCGGTCGCCATAGCGGTGTACGAGGTTCTCAGGCAATGGGATTATCCCGGACTTTCCTCGGAGGGAAAGCTTACAGGACAACACGTTCCGACAGACTGCTGATAATCGGAACGAATATTATATAAAAATGGAGGTGCTCTTATGAGCAAAATCAAACTTATTTCCGACTCCGCCTGCGATATACCAAAGGAGCTTGAGGAAAAGTATGATATACGAATCATACCGTTCCCCATATGTGTCGGCGATAAAAGTATGTTTGACCGAGAAATGGACAATATGGACTTTTACGAGCTTATAGCCAACAGTCCCGATCTGCCCACACATTCCCAGATTAACGTGTTCCAGTTTGAGGAAATATTCAAGGATTACGCGCAGCAGGGATATACCGATGTAATTTACATCGCCATTGCCCAAAGAGGAAGTGCGACATATTCCAATGCGGTGCTGGCGGCGGAAAATCTAAAGGATGCCCCGCTTTTTAAGGATAAGTGTAATCTCTACATCGTGGATTCGGGCGGATATTCGGGAGCTACGGGTTATCCCATTATCCAAGCTGCAATAAAGGCGGAAAAGGGAGCAACAGGCGAGGAACTTGTAAGCTATCTGAATGAGATATATGCCTGCTCGGAAATGATTTTCGGTGTGTATACACTTGAATTTGTAAAGAAATCGGGAAGAGTTAAGGCGGCTTCGGCGTTTGCCGGCGAGCTTCTGGGACTGCGTCCGATTATAACCCTTAATCAGGGAATATCCGAGGTTCCCGCAAAGGTAAGAGGGGATAAGAACGTTATACCGAAAATCGTTGACATAGTTGCGGCAAATATTATACCTCAGTCGCCATATGTTACTTTGTCATCCATGGATCGTGAGCAGCCCAAGGAGCTTGCGAAGCAGCTTACCGAGAAGTTAGGCTATCCTCCAGAGATGGATTTCATGATAGGCGGCGTTATTTCCGCAAATACCGGTCCGAAAATGATTGGCGTGGGATATAGAAAAAAGCCAAAGGAATGATATAAAGTTTACCTTGATGTAAATCAGAACCATTCTGTTATACGAAAATTTTCGTCCTTTTAACAGGGCAATGAATGTGTTTTCCGTTAAAAACCAACCTGCATGGGGAAAGAGGATATTCCTATCCCCGTGCGGGTTGTTTTTGTCATTTTTTGGGGTAAAAAAACAGATGATATTATTTTTATTTCATCAGCCGCCTTGACGTAGGAAGAAAAATGTGCTATAATTTTTGTAGAGCATATGTGACGGAAGGTGATTATCACAGGGTGAGTAAAATATTTACATCCGATAAAAAGGGGATTCATCTTATATCTATAGCCGCATTGATAATTACTGTGGCTGTTCTTGTTGTACTTGAAATTCTCCGTAGGTATCTTGTTGATAAATTTCCGGAATATCTTCCCAATACCGAGGGTGTGCTGCCGCAAGAGGTAGTGTCTGTGCTGATGATAGTGCTTTCAGCGATTTATGTGGTGTTTATCGTGATAATTCTCCCTCTTTGGTACAGAACCATACGGTATGAGCTTACCGATAATTGTCTTATTACCGATACGGGACTTTTTTCCAGTTCCCATAAGATAATGAAATACTCCGCCATACAGCATGTATCACATATGTCGGTTCCGCTGTCCTTTAGGAGAAAAAATCACTTTAACTTCATTTCGGTAAATGCTATGGGCGGAAATGTTGTACTGCTTTTTCTGTCCGATGCCGATTGTAAAATAATAATGGAGGCTCTGCGAGGCAATGCCGAAGCAACTGCGCCTGCGGTAAAGACAAGGCAGGAGCGCATAAACGACACCATAAATATGTACGAAAAGAGTAATTCGGCGCGAGAAAAATCAGCGGGAACGGTGACCTATACCTCGTCTAATGACCTTGCGGATTATTTCGGAGGTTCCGAAGGCTATACACAGCTTTCCTTTGACACCCCCGATGAAGCGATACAGCTTTCATTCGGCGATACGGAAAATGGAGCTGTGCGGCAGACAGGGGGGGATGTCTGATGAAAAGACAGCACCCTTATGCGCTGTTAAGATATACCACCAAAAACTTTTGGCTTCTTCTCATTCCTCTCGTGCGAGGTCTTGTTACGCTGTCCAAGGATACCGATTTCCAAAGCTGGCTGAGCGGTGCGGAATGGGATATCCTTGTTATCGTTATTATGCTTAGTGCCGCAGTGATAAGATGGTATTTCACTCGGCTTGAATTTACCGACAGCGAGGTCGTGCTGCGTACCGGTATTATCGGCGTTATAGAGGAGCGTATTCCCTATGATTGCGTGTCGGTTGTTTCTTCGGGTACGAACATTTTACTTAAAAAAATAGGTGCGGTAAGGATTAATATAGATACGGATGCGCCCACGGGTGTTCCCAATTCCAGCGATATTCTGCTTATTGTTTCTCCGTCGGACAGAGTAAGGCTTTTCAATCTGCTCAATGAAAAGGCATCGGGCAAATATAAGGGATTAAGCGGAATGAACTATGTGTATAAGGTTTCAAAGAAAAGCCTTGTGTTTTTTTCGGTGTTTTTCTCATCCACTCTTTCCGGCACAATCCTTTTGGGTACATTCTTTACTCAAGGCAGTAAAATACTCGGCGAACAGCTTGAAAATTATATTATGTCTGCGGTCACCGATGTAACCTCCGATATATATGAGGCTGCGCAGAGATTTGCGGCTAATGTGCCTTTCACCGCGGTTGTGATAACTCTCGTTATTGCGGTGGGATTTATAATTTCTTTTGTTTCAAATTTGCTGATGCATTTGAATTTTACAATTTCACGGCGGGCGTCAACAATACTCGTTTCGGGCGGATTTTTTAATAAACGTCAGTACTTCATCAACAGCCGACGGGTAAATTATACCGATATGCAGCAAAATCTGCTTATGAAGCTTTTCGGCGTAACATCGGTAAATGTAAGCTGCACAGGCTACGGCAAACAAAAAAGAGAAATCCCTATCTTTGTCCCCATATGCTCCATAAAACGAATATATGACGGAAAAAGCAGAACGGAGCTTTTGTCGGTTATGAAGCACCTTTTACCTGAATTTTCCTTGTCCGAAACCTTTATTACGCCGAATATTACTTATATTATGCGCTTTATCGCAATACCCATAGTCTTGATTTTTGCAATAATGATATTGGGCTTTGCGGGAATAATATTTTTTCAGGAATGGTACAGTCTGATTTCATTTATTACAATTCTGTTGGAAATACCTGCCGTTTGGCTGCTGCTGGTCAAGTCCTGCGCATATTGTACCAATGGAATAAATATCGTGCAGAAAAACGTGTGTATAAAGTATTGCAAGGGATACAGATTTCACACTGTAACAGTGCCGTTGGAAAGAGTTGCATATATTGATGTAAAACAGACTGTATTCCAGCGTATGAACAAGTCGTGTGATGTGGTGGTACATACAAATTCGGAGTATCGCGGCTCTCACAGAGTAAGAGGTATGCCTCTCGCAGAGGTAAACGAGCTTCTGAAGGAGCGTGCATTGCAGAAATAAATACCATAAACAGGAGGAATTTTATATGTCAGAGCCAATTGTAAATGCGCAAAATCTTGTAAAGGTTTACGGTACGGGAGAAGCGGCTGTAAGGGCGCTTGACGATGTTTCGCTGACCGTTGAAAAGGGCGAATTTCTTGCGGTTGTAGGTCAGAGCGGAAGCGGAAAATCCACCTTGCTCCATATTTTAGGCGCAATGGACAATCCCACCTCCGGTTCACTTACCGTGGACGGAATAGACGTTTTTGCCATGAAAGAGGCGCAGCTTGCGGAATATCGCCGCAGAAATGTAGGATTTGTGTTCCAGTTCTTTAACCTTCTTCCTGTTATGACAGCCAAGGAGAATATACTTGTGCCCCTTTCCCTTGACGGAAAAAAAGAGGACGAAGAATATATGGAGGATATAGTGTCTACCTTGGGACTTACCGACAGAATGTCACACTATCCGCACCAGCTTTCCGGCGGTCAGCAGCAGCGTGTGGCAATAGCGCGGGCATTGATAGCGCGTCCGTCCGTTATTCTCGCGGATGAGCCTACAGGAAATCTCGATTCCGAGTCCGGCAAGGAAATATTGTCGCTTCTCTTTCGATAGCGGCAATCTCCTCACAGGTATCATCCCTGAACTGCTTTTCAAAAAGCATAAAAAAAGCAGCTTCTCTTACTTCACTTCTTTTCATAGACATTCATCCCAATTTAAACTAAATTGCCGTAAACACACACGGCATGATATACGGTCTCTCTTGCCGCATATATGTTTATTATAGCACACTTTAAAGAAATGCACAACAGTATTCAGCAAATTTTTTTCATTTTTTGCAGATTGTCCCTGCAGCCACTGCCTTATGCCGACTTATTATGTTATTAAATTGCTTTTGTTTATCAACCGGCAGTTAGCTGTCGGTATATTTGCTGACGCAATTTCACTGCATTTTATGTTGGTTACGGTCGGTGGCGGTGACAGCTGCAAGCGATTCCCTTATTAACCACAAAAAGGCAGTGCCGAAAACGGTACTGCCTTTAAAATACTATAGATTACAGCTTTGCGAGCAGCTTCTTCTTCTCAGCGGAAAATTCTGCCGCTGTAATTTCACCGCTGTCAAGCTGTGATTTCAGCTGCTTAACCGCCGATTCAAAATCAGCCAGTGACACTGTTTCACCGTCCCTTGCCACAGGCGCGCTCCTTTTCACAGGAGGCTTCTTCGCAGACAGCTTTTTAGCCATCTCCTCTGCTTCAGCAATAGTCTGATTTGATTTCTCTTTTTCCTCCGCCGCTTTCTCAGCCGCAAGCTTTTCGGCAATAGCCATATCCTCTGCCGCCGCTTTCTCGGCCGCAAACTTTCCAACCTTTGCCCGCTCCTCGGCTTCAAATTGATCGGACAATGTCACAGAAATCTCGGACTTAGCGGATTTTCTTCCGAAAATCTCCTTATTAGCCATATGTGAAAGCTTTTCCTTTACGGATTCCTTTGGATGCTTTTCGGTATCGGGATTTTCAGTCACAGATAAAATATCATCGGCACCGGCAAGCTTGGAAAGAGTCGGTCCATCTGTGAGCCGCTTCCATGCAGCTTCCTCGGCAAGCTGCATTTCACGCTGCCTTTCCTCCTCAAGAGCGCGGCGCTTTTCCTCTTTCTGGCGCTCCTGCTTCTCGTTAAATCTTATCACGAACGCTGCCTTAACCTCGTTAATCTGATCAACGATATCGGAAACGTTCGGCAGACACGGAACAATTATCCTTTTCCTGTGTACAACGCTCTTTACGTCACGATCACATTGAATAAACAGCGGACTTGCTTTTACGTTATCATTTATGTATACCTTCG
>Ga0192271_1120_pt1 | contig 9584 bp, 8 predicted proteins | sample Koala_Koa24_D3_FD_131264 | JGI IMG/M metagenome (GOLD analysis project Ga0192271, IMG submission 131264) | Enriched cells from koala feces incubated with labeled cellulose particles, San Francisco Zoo, California, United States - Koala_Koa2-4_D3 ...
GCACTGCCCGAAGAGCGCCGCCTGCTGGTCGCCCGCCGCGCCGGAGATCGGAATACTCGCCCCCAGCACATTGGTCTCGGTATATCCGTAGATATGGCTGGAAGGACGGACCTTCGGCAACATGGACTTCGGAATCCCGAAATATCCGAGAATCGTCTCGTCCCAACACAGCTTGTGGATGTCAAACATCATCGTCCGTGCTGCGTTTGAATAGTCCGTTACATGAACGGTACCGCGGGTCAGCCGCCAGATCAGCCATGTATCAATGGTTCCGAAAACAAGATTGCCCTCCTCGGCCTCCTGCCTTGCGCCCTCCACGTTATCCAGAATCCATGCCACCTTGGAGGCGGAAAAATAAGCGTCCGGAATCAGTCCGGTGGTTTTCTGCACATATTCCGCCAGACCATCCTCCTTCAGTTTTTCGATTCGGTCCGCCGTCCTCCGGCACTGCCAGACGATCGCGTTATACACCGGTTCGCCTGTGTGCCGGTTCCAGACCAGCGTTGTCTCCCGCTGGTTTGTGATCCCGATCGCCGCGACATCCACCGCGGAAATCCCCAGCTTTGCAATCGCCTCCATAGATACCGCCAGCTGGGAGGACCAGATCTCCATGGGGTCATGCTCCACCCATCCCGGCTGCGGATAAATCTGAGTAAACTCCTTCTGTGCCACACTGCAGATATTCCCCTGATGATCAAAGAGAATGCTCCTGCAGCTTGTCGTCCCCTGATCCAACGCCATGATATATTTTTTCATAGTCTGCTCCTCTTCTGACGTCAAGCCGGTACTTCCTTCGTCGCGATGACCGGAACTCCGGTTCCCGCGACATTCTCCACGATCACCTGTCCGATATGAACCGGTGCGGATACCTCTACGCCCTTCAGCTGTTTGACACAGTCAAAGATTTTCCCCTTCGGAATATCCGACGCGGTCTTTACAGAGACCATACCGCCCTCCGCCACCATAACGGTAGAAGTCACGATGCGGGTAGGGTTTGTCAGCTCTTTTCTGGCGTAATCATCGCCCCTCTTGCATGTATTGCCTGTGACGGATACGACCTTGCCCCCCTCCATCTCAGCGGTCAGGTTGCAGCCCATCGGGCATCCGATACAGATTAATTCCCGTTTCTCCATCCCTACTCCTCCTCTACCTTCACAATAATTTTACCGATCGGCATATGCTGTTCGAGAACCTCGCGTTTCAGCACGATCTCCTCCATCTCGCCCGGCGCGACCACCGGACGTTTCTTGCGAATGATACGCTCATCATCCAGATAGACACAGGTATAGCAGTTTTTCACAATCCGCCCCACGCGGAAGCGAACCGTCATCTTCTCCTGCATGTGATCCACATGGATTGAACAGGGCACGGTATAGCGGACATCGCCCTGCGGCACCATGGGAATCGCTCCGGCCTTCTCCTCTTCGCCGCGCAGGATGTAATCCGCCGCGTGGCGGCCTGCCATCGATGCTTCCTCGGAAACAAAATCAACCAGATCATGCACATGAAGGACATTGCCGCAGGCAAAGACGCCGGGGATGTTTGTCTCCAGGCTCTCGTCCACCACCGGTCCGTTCGTCACAGGGTTCAGCTCCACACCCATGCCGCGGGAGAGCTCGTTCTCCGGAATCAGGCCGCAGGATAAAAGCAGCGTATCGCAGGTGCACTCCTCCTCCGTACCGGGAATCGGACGGCCGGTGTTGTCCACCTCCGCGATCGTGATCCCCTCCACACGCTCTCTTCCCTTGATATCCACCACGGTGTGGCTCAGCTTCAGCGGAATGTCAAAATCATTCAGGCACTGGACGATATTTCGCTTCAGTCCGCCGGAGTAGGGCATCAGTTCTGCCACGACCTTCACCTTCGCGCCCTCCAACGTCATCCGCCGCGCCATGATCAGGCCGATATCACCGGAGCCCAGAATCACAACCTCTCGCCCCGGCATAAAGCCCTCGATATTCACCAGCCGCTGCGCGGTGCCGGCGGAATAGATGCCCGCCGGGCGATAGCCCGGAATATTTAAGGCTCCGCGCGGGCGCTCCCGGCAGCCCATCGCCAGAATCACCGACTTGGCCTGCACCTCCGTCAGACCCTCATCCTTATTTAAAAGCGTCACTACTTTATCCGCGGAGATATCCAGCACCATCGTCTCCGTCTCATAGGGAATCCCCAGTTCCAGAACCTTGTCAATATACCGCTGCGCATACTCAGGGCCGGTCAGCTCCTCCTTAAAGGTGTGAAGGCCGAATCCGTTGTGGATGCACTGGTTTAAGATACCGCCGAGCCCGTTATCGCGCTCAATGATCAGAATGTCCTCGATTCCGCTCTCTCTGGCCGCAGCCGCAGCCGCAAGGCCCGCGGGGCCGCCGCCAACAATCATCAGGTCACATTGTCTCATAAGTCCCTCTCCTCCCTACAGCCTGTCTTTATTTGTTCCGACGATCAGTCCGGAATCCATGCCGTTCTTACGGATCTGCGCCATGTCGCTTCCGCACTCTCTGGCCAGAATCTCCATCGTCCGCGGCGTGCAGAAGCCAGCCTGGCATCTGCCCATGCCCGCTCTCGTGCGGCGCTTTACGCCGTCCAGCGTCGTCGCACCCAGAGGACGGTGGATCGCATCCATGACCTCGCCCTCCGTCACCGTCTCACACCGGCAGACAATCTTGCCGTAGGCCGGATTTTCGGCAATCAGTTTTTTCTGTTCCTCTTTGCTCAGAGACTGGAAGGAGACGATTCCTTTTCTGGTCTCAATAAAATCCTCTTTCTCCGTCAGCTCCGTCATGCCCGCCACGATATCCCGGACATACAGTCCGATCGCCGGCGCAGAGGAAAGTCCCGGAGACTCGATCCCGGCCACATCGATAAAGCCCTTCGCGCCGGCCGCCTCCCCGATGATAAAATCGCCGCGGTCATCGTGTGCGCGAAGTCCGGCAAACGATGTGATCACCTGACGGCGCGGGATGGTATTGACCGACAACTCCGCCATCTTCTGCACATTCGCCAGACCCTCCGCCGTCGTGGATACGCCGTCTTTATCCTCGATATCCACCGCCGTCGGTCCCATCAGCAGATTGCCGTGAACCGTCGGCGTCACCAGAACGCCTTTGCCCATCTTGCTTGGAAGCTGGAAAATCGTGTGTGACACCAGATCGCCCACACTCTTGTCGAAAAGGCAGTACTCTCCCTTTCTCGGAACGATGGTAAACTTATCCTCGCTGACCATATTGTGGAACACATCCGCATAGACACCGGCTGCGTTGATCACAATCTTCGCAGACACATCCCCCTGACTGGTGTGAAGCAGATAACCGTCTGCCTCCTTTTTGATATCAAGAACCTCTGTGCCAAGCTTAAACTCCACCCCGTTTACCGCGGCATTCTCCGCGTAAGCGATATTCATCCCAAACGGACAGACAATCCCGCCGGACGGCGCATGGAGAACCGCGTAGACCGTATCTGCCAGATTCGGCTCCAGCTTCAGCGCCTCCTCGCGGGAAAGGATCTCCAATCCCTCAACTCCGTTTGTTTTGCCGCGTTCCAACAGCTCCTGAAGCTTCGGCATCTCATCCTCGCCCTGGCAGACGACCATGGAGCCGTTTCTCTTAAACGGGAAATCCAGCTTCTCGGCCATCTCCCCCATCATAAGATTGCCCTGAAGGTTCAGCTTTGCCTTCAGGCTGCCCGGCGCCGCGTCAAACGCGCCGTGAACAATGCCGCTGTTGGCCTTGCTCGTACCCTCGCACACATCGGTCTCTCTCTCCAGCACGCATATGTCCAGCTTGTAGCGCGACAGCTCCCGCGCCACCGCACATCCCGACACTCCCGCACCGATGATCACAATGTCATACATCCTGTTTCCTCCCTTAAAATATATAGTCATAACTTGATGTTATAGCTTCCAGACTTCCGTATTGGTAGACGAAATCGCCACCGCTCCCGCCTGAAGGGCGTTCATCACATCCTCGCGATCCGCGATCAGGCCGCCGCAGATCACCGGGACATCCAGCTTTCTGACCAGCCGTTTCGTCACCTTCGGCATCACGCCGGGCAGAATCTCGATCATATCCGGCGACACCGCCTCCTCCTGTTTTTTCAGATTCTCCATCGCCATGGAATCCAGCATGAAAAACCGGAGAATGGTAAACAGTCCCAGCTCCCTGCCCCGCTTGATCAGGGCGGGTCTGGTTGTGATAATCCCGTCGACCTCCGTCGTCTGTTTTATAAAATCGACGGCCACTTCTTTATTTCCAAGTCCCGCGATCAAATCCATGTGGACGATCGCCACCTTCCCGGCTTCGCGGACTTTTTTTACAATCTCAGCAATATTGCAGATGCTGCCGAAGAGAATAAACACGACCTTCGACTCCATCTGCGTGCAGCGCTCCACACCCTCCCAGTCCTTCACTGCCATGATAACCGGGCTGAACTCTATGGCCTCCTCTACATCCTCTTTGCAAATCATGTGTCCTGCACCTCCTCATCCCGGTTCTTTTTCTCTGAAAGATACGCTCCCGCATCCTTAAAGAAGCTTGCCATAATCAGGCATATGATCAATCCGATTGGAAACGCGGCTATGATCGTCACCGACTGCAGATTATTCATCGAATTCTCGGAAGAAATCAGTGCAATCGGGAGCAGGATAAACAGGATCGACCAGAAAACCCGTACTCTCCGGTCCGGCGACTCATCCGCCTTCAGCGAACGATAGGAGTAGGAGGACACCACCATGGTCAGCGCATCAAACGTCGTGGCATAAAAGGAGATCATGGTGATCACCAGAAGCAGGATGATCCACCTGCTTGCCGGCAGCGTACCCAGAATCGCCAGAATCACGGTAGAGATCGCCTCCCCCGCCGCGATCTGTCCGACCGCATCCACAATGCCCTGCACCTGCTGCGACATCCCGTAGTTTCCGAGGACGATAAAGGACATGAAAGTCCCGGCCAGTCCCCACCCGTATGCTCCGAGTATCGTATTTTTTATCGTTCTGCCCTTACTGATCACACCGATAAAAAACGGTGTCGCGACACACCATGCCATCCAGTACGCCCAGTAAAAAATCGTCCAGTCCTGAACGAATCCGGTCTCCCGCGCAGGGTCGCACCATGTCGCCATGGAGATAAAATTCTGCAGAAGGTTTCCTATGGAAGAAACCCCCGTCTCGATAATATATCTGGCCTCCCCTCCGGCAAACAGTACATAAGCCAGAAGCGCCAGGAAAAAATAAACACAGACCTTCGCCAGCTTTGAGATCCCCTTCATCCCGAACCAGACCGTCAGCGTGTAAACACCCGCGATCACCAGGAGGATGGAGATCGTAAGCCAGATCCCGCCCGCAATGTTGAACACCTCTCCCACAGCCGCCGAGAGCAGCGGTGCGGAGAGGGAAAATGTCGTCGCCGTCCCCGCGAGCAGTGCGATCACTGCGAGAAGATCAATCGCCCGTCCAAGCGCACCGTCCACCCTTTTTCCCAACACCGGCCGGCATGCCTCCGAAAACTTCTGTTTTTCCCGTCCTCTCACATGCAGCATGAAGCCGAATGCCACGGCCAGAATCACATAAAAGCTCCATGCGATCGGCCCCCAGTGGAACAGCGCATAGGTCGGCGCCCATTTCTGCATCCCTCCCAGGCTGACAATATAGGGGTCTTCCCCGTAAAGCGCCCATTCGCAAAGTGAGTAAAAGAGAATATCCGCCGCCATCGTGGAGGTAAAGATCATCGTCCCCCACTGAAACGAACCGTACTGCGGCTTTTCGGTGTTGCCCAGCCGGATCTGCCCGAATTTTGAAAACGCGATGTACAGCGAAACCAAAACGGCGCCGATCCCGAGGAGGATATAATATACGCCGAGATCATCTCCCAAAAATGACCGGATCAGCGTAAGCATCTCCTTCGACTGCTCCGGCCACGAAAAAAACAGGAAACACAGGCCGAGCACAACAGCCAACGGTACCATAATGATAACCCAATCCAGCTTCCCCCGCAACCCCTCTTTTTTCTTCACAGACGCTCCTCCTCCCTTTACGAGAAACATCTGCCCGGATCCGCGAATCATTCCGTGAATCAGGCAGATGTTATCCCTATGCACAATTATCTTACTGCCATGTTACTTTTTCGCGTCAAGCACCATCTGATAGAAAAGCTCTGCCTGACGATGGCAGACCTTCAGCTGCCGCAGTTCATCTTCCGCGGAGCCGTCCTTCCCGGCGATCATCACTTCAAAATCCGCCGGAAGCTGCATCGGCGCTTTCGCCACATACTCCGCGATCAGTTTCCAGTCCAGAATTCCCTGATCCAATGTCCCGTCCACGTTCGGAATCCAGTGCCGGTCATGGATCAGCACCTCCGTGTCCGCCTGTATTCCGTCTTCCTGGTACAACAGCTCATCCGAAATGGATTCGTTGTCCTGAAGATGGGTGGCGTACATCCGCTTGTGGTACTTCCGCAGGAAATGATAGAGATCCTCCCTGCACATCAGCGCACAGTGTCCGGAGTCATACGCGAACCCGAGAAAATCCTCGTCATAGCGGTCAAAGAACAGGTCAAACTGCTCATCCTGCCAGCTCTGCGGCGTGCAGATCAGGTTTTCAAGGGCGATCCGCACTCCTGCCGCCTTCGCATATCCCTCAATCTCGTCGAAGGATTTGAACACCTGCCGGTAATAGGCTGTCTTCTCGTCCGGTTTCTCCTCAAACAGCTTATAGGGAAGCTGCATGTGCAGAACCATGACCGACGCTCCGATGTGGGAGCACAGATCAATCCTGTTTTTCAGCAGGTCGACACCGGCCAGCCGCGTATACTCATTCAGTGATGTGTACTCCTTGCGGATGTCCGCGAAACGGTAGCGGTTCCGGAAGACCGGGCGGCCGTCCACCCGGATCGTCCGCTTCCCGCCCTCCGTCGCATGGATGCTGTGGGCATGGATCCCGTAATGATTCATCAGATCCCGAACCTGAAACATCTCGCTGGGACTGTACATATACTCGCCTTCCCAGTTCTGCATCCACTGTGTATGGGTAAATCCGGCTTCGGCGAGATTGGCGACCTGACGCTCGATATCAATCCAACTGTGCAGATCACTGTTATAATCTGACTCGCAGGAGCTTAACAATTTCGTCTTATCCATCTCTTTTCCCCTTTTCGTTTTACAGCTCTCCGGCTGCTTCCAGACGCACCTTCGCCTTCTTATTCAGCCTGACAAGCACGATGCCGCAGACAAAACCACATGCGGAAAGGATAACCATCGCGATAAAGCAGTGCTTATATCCCGCAAGCGGTGTGGCCGTTCCTGCATATTTGTCAACCATATTACCGGAAACAACATAGAGGAACATCTCCGGCATATAGGTCAGCAGGGAAATAATTCCCGATGCCGTTCCTGCCAGTGCCTTCGGAACAAAGACCTCGTCGATCGTGGAGAAGTACAGCGCCTTGATGCTGTACAGGCAAAGTCCGAAGCAGACGAAGTTTGCAACAATAATTGCGATCGCAGCCGTTCCGCCCGCCGGCACTGCCACATAAACCGTCGCAAAGACAGCCATGCCGAGGAATGCCCACTGCATAAACTTGATCCGGCTTCCCACTTTATCGGAAATCAGTCCGGCTACAAACGCGCCGATCATCATCATGAAGTATGTACGCACAACGCTCAGGTTTGCAACGACCGTATCACTCAATCCGAACGCCTCGGAGAGGTAAGCCGTGACATAACCGTGGAAAATCAGTGCGGAATAGTTACAGACGCCGAGGACTCCGCAGAGCCATACGGTAGGCATCTTCGCAACCGCCGCGACATTGGCAAGACTGAATGTCTTGGCATCGCTCTTTCTTCCTGTCTTTACCGGCTTGTTATCCTTCATGAAGACCATCGCCAGCACACCGGCAACCAGAAGAAGGACACTGTAGTAAAGGATTGCGTTTTTCATTCCGCCGACCTCGTCGACCGCGATACCGAAAACAGCAACAGAACCGAAGGCAACAATCGTGCCGATCAGGCCGCGGCCGCCCTCAAGGAATCCGAACAGACGTCCCTGCTCCTCCGGACCTCCGAGGCTGTTGATGGATTTAACCATGGCTGCCCAGAATGTGAATACCGTCGTGATCGCAAAGATCGCATGGATGACAACCAGCCACACAAAGCCGGGCATCGTCCAATACCAGAAGCCCGCCACTGCCGTGCCGAAGCAGGAGAAGATAATCAGCTTTTTCGAGCTGATCTTATCCGCCAGAACCCCGCCCGGGAAGTAACAGATAAAGTTGACGATACCGTAAGCGGACATCAGGATACCCAGCTGGGTCTTTGTTGCTCCTGTCGCCGCCTGCAGAGGCGTCATATAGGTCTCACGCAGATACGGCAGCTTCGTGATCAGACCGCCCGCGATCGCCACAATGATGAGAGTCATCCATTTTGTCATATTTGAGTTTTTTGTTGCTTGTGCATTTTCCTGCATTCTTTCTCCCTCCTATTTCAATCATTTCTCTCCTGAGAATATCCGCCGCTCCACGCAGAACGGCTGTCATATGGTTGGTTCCTGCCCTCCTTTCACAATGAAAATATATATCATTTGCTCAAAAACCCGCTTCGGGAACCGGCACTCAGCAATGCCGGACATCCCCGCGAAGCTCTATCGCATATTGATAAAACGATTTTGCAAGGCGGTACTGAACCGCCTCATATTCCTGAAAGTCTGTCCCGCTCGCGCGTTTGATCTCACACCACAGAACCCAGAGGTACGCTCCCGCGGACATGTATGCGTAAACCTGCATCCGCGTGTGCGGGCCGTCCTCCGCCCCCAGATACTCCGCGATCAGCCAGTCCGCATCGTCCTTCTCATAACCGGCATAAATCCCGAACATGGCCACATCGATGTACGGGTCGCTCATTCCGGCATACTCCCAGTCGATCAGCCGGACATCATCTGCATTGAGAAGAAAATTATCCTGATTCGCGTCAATGTGGCACAGGCACGCCTCCCGCTTATCCGCCTCGATGAGATTTTTCAGGGACAGGACATTTGCCCTCGTCTCCCGGCAGTCGGCAAAGCGATCCGAGAAATCACCGGCCTTTTGTTCATATTTACCAATCTCCTCAAAAACATCGAAGGTATGCGGGACCCGCAGCTGCAGTGCGTGAAACGCTTTCATTTTCCGGATGCACCGGCCAACCTCAGCGCGATTCCGGCTGTCACAGACATGATAATCCTCCAGGAAACCGGAGATCTTGATCCCGTTCTCCGCGTTGATATACAAAACCTCCTCCGTGATATCATTCCCCCGGAGGGAATCATAAACGGCCTTCTCATGCACACGGTTCACTATGTACTCGGATCCGGCGCCCGGCAGACGCAGCAGATAGGACGCATTTTCACACCGCAGGACAAATGTCCGGTTCGTCATTCCGCCTTTGAGGAGAAAAATCTCCGTAAAAACCGTCTCCGGAAGAATATCAGATAGAATCTGCCGCACCAGCCGGACAGTTCCGGCCTCTATTCCGTTTTCTTCCAGATATTCCCACATAAAACCCCTTCGCCTCCGGCCAAAAAAGACAAACAAAAAGCGAAGAAGCCGCACTCCATCCAACGA
>Ga0192271_1112_pt1 | contig 9516 bp, 10 predicted proteins | sample Koala_Koa24_D3_FD_131264 | JGI IMG/M metagenome (GOLD analysis project Ga0192271, IMG submission 131264) | Enriched cells from koala feces incubated with labeled cellulose particles, San Francisco Zoo, California, United States - Koala_Koa2-4_D3 ...
AATTTGCAAATCGGCAGCTTCTCTTTCTACTATATCCTCAACTGTATAAAAACACACGATCGCCATCTGATCCGGCGGAAGTATCACCTCAGTCCCCGGAGCTTCCCTGTCCTTTCGGCTCAACAATGTAATATTTTTTCCACTGGCATTCACAATATACAGATAGTCCGTGTAGTGCTCATTAAAAACAAAATCAGGCTTCCCTTCGTATGTACCCAAAGATGAGATCAGCCCATATCCCGCATTGCAGTAGCCAAAATTTCTCTCATCAAAATCAACTGCGTATGCCTCATAATCATCTCTGGTTCGAAACCCGCCTTTCTTAAAGTGCATAATAATCTCATGTCCGTGACCAGACGGATACATATCGCCATTAAATTCCAACGTACTGTAAACTTGCCAGTTTTTCTCCACAAACTGTATCTTTCCTCTTGTCATCGTGTCTTCTTCCCCTTTCCATCTGCCTGATACTCATTCATACATCTACAGGTATCGCATCCCTGCACGTTACATTCACGATTATACCTGATGCAAACGCAAATGTCATCCAAGTTGTCCTTGGATACGAAGACATTCCGATCGTCAGTACAACCGAATTGGGATTACAGATACGGCATGTCCGCTAGGCGCGTGTAAGCGTTCGGGAAAGAGGCCGTATGATTGTCTCTCAAAAAGCATTTCATTTTCCTGATTGCTTCTCAATCGCTTCTCATTTTCCGTTAATTCCAGAAAAAGCTTCTCATTTTCTGACACATCCTTATTACTGCCGCGCATCATTTCCTTTGAAACGTTGTGATTACCGAATCTCCTCTTTTCCCTACACATTTAATTTAACAAGTTGCTGTAAATATCTGGATACTGCACGCTCTGGATCTTCCTGTAACTTCACTGGCTGTTCGCGCATCAATTTTTTTCATGAGATTTCAAATATTCCACAACGGGCAAAATTTTAATCTTTTCTTTATCAGAAAGTTCCCTGCTCAAAATATCCATCATCCTGTCAATAGGATGCACTTTTTCCCTCACTTTTCTGCTAAATACAGGATGGAAAGTGGAAAGCTGCGGAAGGAAGAACAACAAGCAGAAAATGACCTCTCCGCGACGTCTGAGTGCGTGGCCAACCTTTTTCATTGATTTCGCAGAATTTTTCGTGGAATTTGAGGTTTGAACGATAATAACCGACACATTTTCAGGTTCGCTCTGAAGGCAAAAAATCCGAAAATCCTTTGTTCTCAAGGCTTTCCGGACTCCTCATCTGTCTCCGCTCCACTTCGGTCGTTGCTAAACGAACATCCACTGGATGTTCAGCACCGTCCACTGGACGATCAGCGCCTCTGCGTCCCGAACGTGAGAAGGCCAGCAGGCGTCCATGCACACGAAGATTCCTGTATGTGCCTGGAAGTGCCTGAAATAAAGGCTTTTCGCCAGTCGCTGCATTAAGAATCCCCGATTTACAAGGATCATTCAAAATCCTGTTTTGGGGAATTTTTAGGGAATTTTCCCTGTGATGAATGATCGCAACAAAGCAATAAGCTTACGGGCTGCACAACGTTCCAACCCATGTCATGTTCGAAATGATACAGGTAGAATATCGTTTCCCTTTATCGCTTGTAATTTATCGCTTGTAATTTATCGCTTGTAATTTATCGCTTGTTTTTTATCGCTTGCTTTTTATCACTTGCTTTTTATCGCTTGCTTTTTATCACTTGCTTTTTATCGCTTGCTTTTTATCGCTTTTTTTCGCCGCTTTTTTCTGGCGCCTTTTCAAGCGCCATAATCATCCGAATCCGATTCATACAGTATCCGTTAATTTATATTGCTTGTTTCTGTTTGCTCCAACTGCAATCACGTCATCCATATCCGACATAATTTTTCTCGTCCTCGCTTGGCTCAAACCAAGGTATGTTGCAATATCACTAGTTTTGGCTCCTTCGTTTTCTCTCAGATATTCTCTGATTTTTTCCATATTTTCAGCTGTTTTCTTTCTGATCTTTTTATCGCTTGTTTTTATCGCTTGTTTTTTATCGCTTGTTTTTATCGCTTGTTTTTTACGAAATTCAAGCGTCAAAATCGTCCTGTCCGGAGCAAACTGTTCCTCAATAACCGGCTCAACCCAGCCTTGATCTTCCCAAACATTAAATATATTTGGAACACCGCTCCCTGCTCGTTCGCCAATATTGATGAGATTGAACATCTTCAGCAATGTCTTGTTTCGCGGGTCAGATATACCGCCCAGACGCATTTGTCCCTTGCCGGTTCTGATGTAACCAGGATTTTCCAAAACCAGTTTATCCACTTCTTTTTTGATAACAACGCCTCTCACACCATAAAAATCAGCATTGACAAGGCAATTGGCCAGAGCCTCCCTTAGAGCCTTGTGTACCGGAGTATCATCAATCCGGTCTCCACCCTCCATGCGAAATGGAATTTTTACATCTTTTATAATCTTGTTGTATACCCTGAAATAAAAATCACAGATATTACCAGACCATTCTCCGGAGCTTGACTGCAAACGATCTGTCCAACGAATCGTTGGGTCAAGCATTTCCCTGTAATCCAGAAAATATTCCGGAAAATGCCGAACAATATTATATTCATTTCCGAACATCAGCATGCCTGCGGCAGTCGGGTGCAATTCACCATCTTCATCAGAAATCGCAGCTGCACCGATACTACGCAGATATTCCTCATCCGTCAAACGTTCAAATGGATGACCAGGCCTTAATGTCCTGTGCCGGTTCCGATATCCCTGTATAGTTTCATAATTTAAGTCTTTCATCGGCACGCGATCCAGCACTTCCATGTCCATTGTATTTTCTGTCTGATCACGAAGCATGGACTTCACCTGGAGCCTTGTACAATGATAGTCCCCCTCATGGCTCCGACGGAAAGTGTTGCGAAACATATCGTCATTTATAAAAACAGGCTTTTCTTCTCGCTTTGCCATCGGCACATAGATTACGATAACGATATCCTCCCCGACTTCATATACCTCCACATCATTATCAGAGAGAAGATTGATGCTCACTTTTGTTCTGTTATAAATCGTATCCCAGAAATCCTTCAAAAGCTTCCGCTGATCGGCTTTCTTTAAGCCCGTTGTTCTCCAGCTTCCATCGTTGTTTTCAAGCACACCCAGAAGTATCACACCGCCATAACAATTTGCAAAAGCGGAATAGGTATCCCATAGAGAATTAGGAAGCCCTCCCTTGGCTTTCTTCACCTCACGGCGGTTGTCTTCCTTGTATGAATCAAATTTTGTGATATCAAATAATTTATTCATCAATCCGCAGCCCCCTCAACAAAACCATACACGATCAGAACTTCGTTTCTCCGCTTATTATATACTGAATTTTTCCTGCTGTCATCCAATTTGTGCCTGGAAAAACGAATGCTGCGATGCAGTTGAAACAGGCTTTAATCAGATTCTGAAAGGATCCCTGACATCTGTTCCCAGATATTTTTCAAAAAAATAAAACTTTCCTGTAACCATTTTCCTTTTTGAATCGTGTTATTATTGAAAGGCCTTTTAAAGCGGGCTCGCAAAAGTCCTGCCGAACTACAAAACTGTAAAGAATCACATATTTATGTGACAGGGAGCGCCCATGAAAATACCAACAGAGGTATTGCTGGAGCGATACAAGGACAATCTGTTTGCCGCTGCATTCCATATCTGTAAAAATGCCGCGGATGCGGACGACGTAGTCCAGGATAACTGTACTACCTTCTTTACCGGATACAGGGTAACAATTAATTGCATAGGAAACTCCTGCAGGTTTTCCCATACATTTTCCCGAAAATGTGTTTCCAGCAGATTGAACGGCAGATGTATTTCCATCTCACTATCTTCTCGTAAGGCGATTGCGATATTGCCATCTAAATCTGGATTGGAAAGATCCAGAAGCTGCGTATTTATGCTGGCATATACAGCAAGTCCCTGAATATAGAAATCCCAAAGATTGATACCTGTCCCTTCTGCCGCGTCTTCATTTTTTAAAAGGATCGTGACATCGTATACTTTGTCCGGCGCATATGTATATTCGTCTTCCCCGCCATATTTCTCCAGATAATCCAGATATTCCAGTACTTCAGACTCCACCACAGTAATCGAATATCCCTGCATTGAGCCATCCATCAGAATATCTTCTTCCATGGCAACACAATCTCCAACAGCATAAGATTCCACAGGCGCGTCACTCCATTTGCTGTTGACAGACTGGTAAAACCTGATATATGCCGTCGCAAATACAATCAAGATAACTCCCGCCGCGACCACTCTCCATTTTTTCCTTTTCAATGGTATCCCCTCTTTTCCAACTGTGCTCTAATCTGATACGTTTACAGGTTCCGAACAGCGGCCATTTTCCACTTCTATGATTCTGTCTGCATATTTTAGAAGTTTCTGTTCATCATGGCAGGCTAAAACAATCAGGCAATTCTTCCCTTTTCGTTCAAAAAGGATCTTCTCAAATAGCTCAATTCCATCCTTATCCAGCGCGTTTAAAGGTTCATCCAATATCAGGATCTGCGGTTCTTCCATGACAGCAGAAGCAATCCCAAGCCTCTGTTTCATGCCAAGCGAATACTTGCGGTACTTTCTCTTATCATCCGGGTCTAATCCCACCCGTTCCAGGACGTTTCGTATTGCGCTTTCCTCGGCATTCCCGTTCAGCTCAGCCAACAGTCTCAGATTTTGCATTCCGGTGTAGGAATCTAAAAACACAGGGTTTTCAATCAGAAGCCCCATATGTTCCGGAAATGAAATGTCCCGTCCCAGGCATTTTCCATCCACAAGCACCCTGCCGCTGTCCGGATAAATCAGACCGGCGATCATACGCATGAGCATGGTCTTGCCGCTTCCGTTGATTCCTCTTAAGCCATATGTCTTGCCGCTTTCCAATGTCAGATTGATATCCTGCAGAACCATTTTACCCTTGATTTTTTTATTCACATTTTCCAGTTGGATCATAAGCTATTCGGCCTCCTTTTTCAGAATATCAAAGCGTCTGATACGAACCATCCCTGCCATTACTGATACGATCATGTATATGCCTGCCACCAATATTCCCTGTTTCCATAAGACACCTTCTTCCATCACCCAGCTGCTCCGCATTACCATTGCATAAACTCCCGGCAGCCAGCATACCTGAATATAGGTAGATAAAAGCAGCAATACAGCGGCCAGCATGAAAGCATAAATCCGGTCCAGCAGCAATGACAGGCCAAGCTGCAGCAGATTGACCGCCAGGGAAACAAGTACAGGCATGAAAAGCAGCTGAACCAGGAGACCGGTTTTTTTCTGGCGGTGTCTGATATGTAAAATTCAGTATGTTCTCCATGGCACTTTCCGAATAGCTCGCGGACAAACGGACTCCGGAAATCAGGCACAGCACAAAAGTCACCGCGTACAGGATGAAATAATAAAGCACGGTACTGCAAAGCACGTAACCGCATTTAGACAGCCACCATAGCTTCCTGTCCCTGATGCGAATCAAAACCTGTATTCCATGGCCGCACAGGTTTTGCATGGGGTAATTGAGAACCAGCAGCGAAGAACACAAAAAAATCAGCAGCCAGGTGATCGGGATCAGGAAAACCTGTTCCCCTTCCATATACGGATATCTTCCGGAGAAAAAGTAGAGAAGGTAATCCGCCATCGTCACATCCGGATTCCCTGCCATACCGTTTCCATAATAATTTCGCAGTTTGATGGAGTAATCCGTGAATAAAAACACAGCCAGCAAAGCAGTTACGAAATATCCGCCCTTTTTCTCCCAAATGCCGTGTTTCAGATCATATGCCAAAGTACGCTTAAAGCACTTCATAGTGTTTCCCCCTGTATATCATTACCGCCAAAGAGACACCTGTCAGTAAAAGAAACTCTGCCGCAATTATGGCTCCGCTATGTTCGTTTGCAACTGCCATTGCCCGCAAAAATTTTGCCGGGGAACAATCATATCCGATTCCTGTATATACCACAAAATTTGAATCCAGATATTCCAGAACCATATACAGGCAAAACGGAAACAGAAGCGCCATAATACGATATTTCAGGAAAAAAGAGGATACCGTCCCCAGCACGGCAAAAGCGCCCCCATAGAGTCCGTCCAGTAAAATATACAGCATCACGTAAATCAGCGGATGTGTGTAATAAATCCCTGACCAAAGGCTTCTCTGTAGTAATCCCCCATATGGATAGCAGAGTTCCGGGGTCAGTGAAGGCAGGAACATGGAAACCACCAGGAAATTCAGGAGTAGCGGAGCGACTACGATAGCCATCCCGGATAAAAAGGAACTGACCATTTTTGCAAAAAAATATTCTTTCCTTCCGCATCTGGAAATCATCTGTCCCGTGTATCTGGACTGTAATTCTCCGGCAAGCGACCAGCCATAGGGCAATGCAGCAAATACCGGCAAAAGGAAGAAAAAAGTGGTACTTTCAAAAGAGCCTGTATCCGCCCCCAGCCAATGGACAAATGCTGAGCCACTGGTAATCTGCGGATTACCGGAATAGTTCCCCGTCAAAGCATTCAGTCCGGTTGTGATTGCTTCCTTCGCGTGGAAAAGAGAAAGCACACCAAGGATCAGAGCTACAGCCAGCATTTTTTTTCTGCAAAAAAGCCTTCTTAATTTCACATCGCAAACATCTGTACATCCTGTCACCTCACATCATATTCCCAAATCTATGATTGTATCCCTATATCTACACCTGATCTGATGGTTCTCCAGGTTTTCCGCAGGGACAAGGAATCCGAGTTTCACTGTGATTTCTTCCCCTTGCTGCAGTGTAAAATAATAAGGCTGATCTTCGACTGGCGAATTTTCCGCTTCGCTAAAATAACAAATACGGTAATTATCGTCGGCGCTCGGCCCTTCCATCCGTATCCCATAAATGTTAAATTCGTTCTTTTTTACGTCGCCTACTGCGTCAACATTCTGAATTCTGACCTTCAAAAGTAAGAAACGGAAGAAAGAAGAAATCTCTCCTTCCTCATTTATAATATCTTCAAACTCAGAATAGTTGTTCAGCCACTCCAAATCATTGTAAGTATTCTCAAGACTTGTCATATTCTCCCTGGTCAGGGAACAGTCTGCGAGGCTTGTATATACTTCACAGGCTTCTATGGAATATAATAGTTCTCCCTCCGAGACACTGCCTTCGCCAGCCGGAAAGGCCTCTCCCATAGCGACTTGTTCCAGCTCCGAATCATCTGCTGTCCCCTGTTCTTTTTCCGTTTCAGCTTCGTCTACGGCAGCCGCCGAAACCGTGGCGTCCATTATTTCGCTATTTCTGTCTTTATCATCAACATCTTCCGTATTGTTTTCTAATTCTGCACTTTCGGTATCCGATGTTGTTTCGATTGTAATGGATGCCTCTGTGTCTGCTGTTTCTTCATTTTCTTTGCCAGAACACCCACCCAAAAGCACAACGCACAGCAATACCACAACTACTTCTTTTTTCATACTGCCCTCCACATACTAACGTTATGAGTCATTTCTTTCTATCTTTTACAACCTTAAGGTTACGGTCAGTATAGCAAACGTCACCCTCCCGTTCAAGAGTCATTACCTGAACTGCACGTTTACCGGCACGAACGACATTTTCCCGGATTGAAAAGCCCGTCGTATGATGATATAGTACATCATGTATCCTGCTGGCAGGTCATGATTCGGAACGCAAGCGTTCCACTCCTGACCATTTATTCCTTGTATCATTCATTTGGAGAAACAAATTATGCTTTCTGTCATATGGGAATTCGTTGTCAACCTTTTGGAGACGGTTTTATTTTATCAATTTGTAAACATGAATCTGTGTGTCAATACGGAGATCAGCCACAGAAAAACAAAACAGCTTCTGTTTCTTTTCCTCTTGGTTGCTGTAACCTGTATTATGAACTTTTCTAACGCATCAACCTTTTTCACCATCGCTGTAACGTGCGCTTTGAACATCGTTTTCGCGATTGTGTTTTATCAGAACAGTATGACCGTCCGCATTTTCTGGGGGTTCCTGTATTCCGTCATCTGTATCGTAGCCGAATCGGTTACCATCCTGATTCCACAGATATTCCTGGATTTCCAGACGGTTGATATATTTGCCGGCGGTAGCCTACGCGTTCCCTTTACGCTTTTATACCTTGCTCTGGTTGTCGTGTTCCTGTTTCTGTTTTCTCTTTCGAAAAAGGATAACATCTGCTTATCCCCTTTGCAGAAAGCAATCTATTATTTCATCTCCATAACAGGTATCATGCTGGCACATTATATCCTGTTTATCACCATGGAGATGATGGACTTATTTCAGAATGATTCTTTTACATTTAGTATGATCCTCATAAACATATTTTTTATCCTGCTGTTTTTATTTTTGCTGTTTTTTATTTACCAGCTTGGAGCATCCAACGCAAAGGTCATCCAGTTACTTGAGCGGCAAAAAACATATGAAGTTGAAGAAATGCAATATCAAAGCCTGATTCACTCTACAAAAGAATTACGTGAGATGAAACATGACATTGAACAGCATCTCAATGTCATTGAACGTCTTATTGCCAACGGAAACGAAACAGAATTATCCGACTACATCGGTTCCTACCGTAAGTCTCTGGATCAAGTGCATCATTTTGTCTCCACCGGAAACGCCGCAGTGGACTGTATCCTCTCCATTAAACTTGAACAGTGCAGCAAGGCAGGTATCCATAATTCCTGGTCTGTCATAATGCCAACGGAGCTTCCCATCGATATACTGCCGTTTTCATCGCTGCTGGGCAACCTGTGGGACAACGCCATAGAAGCCTGCCAGCGCTTAAAAGAAAAGAATCCAGCCATGGAGGCTTCGATCCGATTTTATATCAAACCGTTTCAGCAAATGGTAATCATACACATTGAAAATGACTACGACGGCGTTATCCTTCGGGATTCAAAAAATGAGATCCTTTCCGCAAAAGCAGGCTCCGGCCATGGAATCGGGTTAATCCGTATTTCCGAGATTGTGAATGAAGCCGAGGGTATTCTGAACCTGTCAACCGAGGATCAGATCTTTTCCGTCCACATCATGATACTTTTAAAGGAGAGCCAACATGAGAATCTCGATCACAATCATTGAAGATCAGAAAGCTGAGAGTTCTGTCCTGAAAGAAAAAATCCTTTCCTGGAGCAAGAAGACGAATTCAGACGTAGTTTTTTCAATCTATGCCAGTGGAAATGAGTTTTACAGGCAGTATTCCCCCGCGTCAGATCCGACCGATATTTATTTTCTCGACATTCAACTGGGAGATATGCTGGGGCTTGATATTGCAAAGGATCTGCGCAGCCATGGCTATCAGGGTGTCATAATCTTCCTGACCGCATTCCGCGAATATGTTTTTCATGGCTATGAAGTCCACGCGATGAATTATCTGCTGAAACCTGTGAAAGAAGAATCCCTATATTTGTGTCTCGATGAGGTTGCGCGGAACCTGGAAGGAAGATACTATATCTTCCGCAATAAACAGGAGATCATTCAGATTCCATTCCATGACATAC
>Ga0192271_1125_pt1 | contig 9443 bp, 12 predicted proteins | sample Koala_Koa24_D3_FD_131264 | JGI IMG/M metagenome (GOLD analysis project Ga0192271, IMG submission 131264) | Enriched cells from koala feces incubated with labeled cellulose particles, San Francisco Zoo, California, United States - Koala_Koa2-4_D3 ...
TGAAGCCGGACATTGAGCCGGGGCATGCCTCCATGCTGACGCTGGTCATGGGAATGGCGGTGCGGTCAGCGCTGGAGGATCTGGGTGTGCCGGGTGTACAGATTAAGTGGCCGAACGACATTATCTGCAGCGGAAAGAAGGTCTGCGGCATCCTGACGGAGATGAGCGCGCAGATGGATTATATCAATTACATCGTGATCGGCGTGGGCATCAATGTTCACAACCGTGATTTCCCGGAGGCGGTGGCACAGATGGCGACATCCGTATATCAGCAGACGGGGGAGCGTATCTGCCGGGCTGAGCTGACCGCAAACTGTATGCGGCAGTTTGAGAAATATTATGCCGTCTTTTTAAAAACACAGGATCTCTCCGCGTTGGCGGACGAGTATCAGGCGCACTTGGTCAACCGGGACAGGCAGGTGCGCGTGATGGATATGAAACGGGAATACACTGGCGCTGCCCGCGGAATCAACGCGGGCGGGGAGCTTTTGGTGGAGACGGCGGACGGTATGGTCTGCGTCTCTGCGGGAGAGGTGTCCGTCCGGGGCGTGTACGGCTACATATGAAATAAAAGGAGAATACTTTATGAATGACGAAGAAACCATACTCTGTGCGTCCAGTGCATACACAAAGCAGTATTATCTGAATCCGGAGTTTGATGGTTTGCCCGCGCAGGTTCAGGATGAGCTGAAGATTCTCTGCGTGCTGTACACGGAGGATGTGGGCGGTGTTCTGGTGATGAAGTTTGATGCGGACGGCTGCCTGCAGCTGGAAACCTCCGCAGACGAGGGGGACCTTCTGTATGATGAGATCGGGAGTGTTTTAAAGATCCGTCAGATACAGAACACAAAAACGGAGCTGTTGGAGTCGCTGGAGCTATACTATAAGGCAGTTTTTCTGGGAGAGATCGGGGAGGATGACATCTGATGTTACTGACAGTGGATATCGGAAATACAAACATTACGCTGGGCGTATTCGACGGGAAAAAGCTGCGGACCACGTTTCGCATGACAACGATACAGACGCGCACGTCGGATGAGTACGGCATGGTGATCTGTGAGCTGCTGGTTCACAATGAGGTGGCGGTGGCGGACATTACGGATGCAATCGTCGCGTCGGTGGTCCCGAATGTCATGCATTCTCTGACCAACGCCATTGTCAAATACTTTCGCACGAAGCCGATCATCATTGAATCCGGCATTAAAACCGGCATCCGCGTCGCGGGACGCAATCCGCGTCAGGTGGGAGCGGATCGGATCGTGGATGCGGCGGCAGTGTACGAGCTTTACGGCGGGCCGGCGATCGTGGTTGATTACGGAACCGCGCCGACCGTTGATCTGGTGGACGAGGACGGAACCTTTACCGCGTGTGTGATCGCGCCGGGAATCCGGACATCGGCGCAGTCGATGTGGAGTATGGCGGCAAAGCTGCCGGAGTTTGAGATCAAAAAGCCGAAGAGCATTCTGGCGCAGGATACCATCGCGTGCATGCAGGCCGGTCTGGTTTACGGACAGGTCGGGCAGACGGAGTATATCATCCGCCAGATGAAAAAGGAGTTCGGTCGGGAGGATGTGAAGGTGGTCGCCACCGGCGGGCTGGGACGCATCATTGAACAGGAGACGGACGCGATCGATATCTACGATCCGCAGCTTACGCTGTACGGGATGCGCCTGATTTTTGAGAAGCAGAAAAAGTGAGAAAACGCCGGAGAACCGGGGGATGATATGAGACCAACAGAGAAGCTTCAGATCGGCAATGTGGTTTTAGACAACAATTTGATTTTAGCGCCAATGGCAGGAGTTTCCGACCTGCCATTTCGTTTGCTGTGCAAAGAACAGGGAGCCGGCCTTGTCTGCATGGAAATGGTCAGCGCAAAAGCAATCTATTACGGGAATAAGAATACGGAAAAACTGATGGAGATTCGCTCGGAGGAACAGCCGGTCTCCCTTCAGCTTTTCGGATCGGATCCGGATATTCTGGCGGACATGGCGGCAAAAATCGAGGAGCGGCCGTTTGCCGTTCTGGATTTCAATATGGGCTGCCCCGTGCCGAAGGTGGTCAAAAACGGCGAGGGGTAGGCGCTGATGAACGATCCGCGGCTGGCAGAGAAGATTTTGTCTAAGCTGGTTCAGGCAGTAAAAAAACCGGTGACAGTAAAGATTCGCAAGGGATTTGACGAGGAGCATGTCAACGCGGTGGAGATCGCAAAGATCGCGGAGAGCTGCGGCGTCGCCGCGGTGACCGTCCATGGAAGAACCCGGCAGCAGTATTACGCGGGAGCGGCGGACTGGGAGATCATTCGCCGTGTGAAAGAGGCGGTTTGTATTCCGGTGATCGGCAACGGCGACCTGCGCTCGGCGCGGGATGTGATCCGGATGAGAGAGGAGACCGGCTGCGACGGGTTTATGATCGGGCGGGGAGCGGAGGGAAATCCGTGGATTTTTCGGCAGATTCTTCATGAGCTGGAGACGGGGGAACCCCTGCCGAGACCGTCCGCCCGCGAGGTGGCGGATATGATTCTTCGGCACGCCGGACTTTTGCTGGAGGTGAAGGGAGAGTATATCGGCATCCGGGAGATCCGAAAGCATGCGGCGTGGTATACGGCCGGTTATAAAAATTCTTCGCGTTTGCGGGGACGGATCAACGAGATCCGGACCTACGGGGATCTGGAACGGCTGCTGGAGGAATTTTTGTGCGCATAAGGAACCGGCAGGGCGCATATTCTTAACTAACCGCAACCGGACGGAATGAGTTGTGCGCAAGGGCAGAGATTTTTTCGGAAAATGGAAGAGCATCTTTCAGAGACGGAGGCAAAAAGCGGGAGCAGACGCCGGACAGGAAAACGGGGAAAGCGCGCCGTGGGTCAACCCGTATCTGGCTTACAGCAGGGCTGTCATCGAGGCGGTGCTTGAGATGCGGGGGCTGGATTACCGCCGGTTTCGCCCGATTCTGATCGACACGGACTGCCCCGGTCAGGTTTTCGGGGAGGAGGATGATGTCGATCAGGTGCTCGCCCAACTGGAGGACGGGTTGAATTTTCTGGAAATTTGCACGGACAGGCCGGATTATTTCACGGACTGGAAAGACTACATGGAAGCGGAGTACGGCCTGATCGTCCGCATCGTGCCGAAATCACGGGACATGCCGCTGTACGGCAACATGGTTCTGGATTTTGAACGGAACGGGGAGGCGGATGTTTCCCGTTTCCCGGAGGATGTGATCTATCTTCCCTTTCAAAAGAGAAAATGGGAGGAGGACTGCCTTGACATCAAAGTGCCGATTGGGTATAATATGTTGACTGTCAGGGCAGAACGGTGAGAAGCGCCGCGTGAGGGAGTATCACAGGGACAAGCGATATTCTTTTTTGTATCATTTTACACAACCCGATGACATATCGTTACTATATCTTTCAACAGGAGGAATCAGATATATGGGTAAGAAAAATCTTTTGACTTATCAGGGTCTGCAGAAGCTGGAGACGGAGCTGCAGGATCTGAAGGTGATCCGCAGAAAAGAGGTCGCCCAGAAGATAAAAGAGGCGCGCGAACAGGGGGATCTCTCCGAGAATGCGGAGTATGATGCGGCAAAGGACGAGCAGCGCGACATTGAGACGCGGATCGAGGAAATCGAGAAGATCCTCAAAAACGCGGAGGTCGTCGTGGAGGAAGAGGTTGATCTGGATGCCATCGGCGTCGGATGTCAGGTCCGGATTCTGGACTGCGAGTTCGATGAGGAGCTGGAGTACAAGATCGTCGGTTCCACCGAGGCGAACAGCTTAAAGGGAATGATCTCCAATGAGTCTCCGGTCGGACGGGCGCTGCTGGGCGCAAAGGTAGGCGAGACCGTTGAGGTGGAGACACAGGCCGGTATACTGACTTACAAGGTTCTGGAGATTCAGAGATCTAACTGACACCTGAATATGATGGCGAGCGGAGGGAGTAGAACATGGGCGAACAAAAGAAAGGAGATGCCCCGGAGCAGGACTTAAACCAGATTTTAAGAAACCGTCGGGAGAAGCTTAAGAATCTTCAGGAGGCGGGAAAGGATCCGTTTCAGATTACAAAATACGATGTAACACACCACAGTCTGGAGATCAAGGACAACTACGCTGATCTGGAGGGCAAAGAGGTTTCCGTTGCCGGACGGCTGATGTTTAAGCGCGTGATGGGCAAGGCTTCTTTTTGTAATGTTCAGGATCTGCAGGGCAGTATTCAGGCGTATGTTGCCAGAGACAGCATCGGGGAGGATCCGTATAAGGATTTTAAAAAATACGATATCGGCGACATTGTCGGCATAAAGGGCGAGGTTTTTAAAACCAAGACGGGTGAGATTTCCATCCACGCATCGGAGCTGACGCTGCTCAGCAAAAGCCTGCAGGTGCTGCCGGAGAAGTTCCACGGCCTGACGAACACAGATCTTCGCTATCGCCAACGGTATGTGGATCTGATTATGAATCCGGAGTCGAAGGAGACATTTCTCAAGCGTTCCCGGATTATCAAGGCAATCCGCCGTTTTCTGGACGGCCGCGGGTTTATGGAGGTGGAGACTCCTATGCTGGTCTCCAACGCGGGCGGCGCGGCGGCGCGGCCGTTTGAGACGCACTACAATGCGCTTGATGAGGACGTGAAGCTTCGGATTTCTCTGGAGCTGTACCTGAAGCGGCTGATCGTGGGCGGTCTGGAGCGTGTGTATGAGATCGGACGCGTGTTCCGCAATGAGGGTGTCGACACCCGCCACAATCCGGAGTTCACGCTGATGGAGCTCTATCAGGCGTATACCGATTATGAGGGCATGATGGAGCTGACCGAGAGCATGTTCCGCTATCTGGCCGAGACCGTTTGCGGCAGCAGTAAAATCACTTACAACGGGGTTGAGATTGATCTGGGAAAACCGTTTGCGCGGCTTACCATGAATGACGCCATCAAAAAATACGCCGGAGTCGATTTCGATGAAGTCAGCACGCTTGAGGAGGCCCGGAAGCTTGCGAAGGGGCATCACATCGAATATGAGGAGCGTCACACCAAGGGCGAGATTATCAACCTGTTTTTCGAGGAGTTCTGCGAGAAGGAGCTGGTTCAGCCGACCTTTATCATGGATCATCCCCTTGACATCTCCCCGCTGACGAAGAAAAAGCCGTCCGACCCGGAGAAGGTGGAGCGGTTCGAGCTTTTCATCAACACATGGGAGATGTGCAACGCCTACTCCGAGCTGAACGACCCGATCGATCAGCGGGAGCGCTTTGCGGCGCAGGATGCGGCATTTGCGGCGGGCAACGAGGAGGCCAACCACACGGATGAGGACTTCCTGAATGCGCTGGAGATCGGCATGCCGCCGACCGGAGGCATCGGGTACGGGATCGACCGGTTGGTGATGCTGTTGACGGACAGCCCGGCCATCCGGGATGTGATTTTGTTCCCCACGTTAAAATCGCTGTAGAAATCCGGTGTTTTGATGTCAAATAACTGATACAGATTTATCATAGTACAATACCGGTTCGGGATGCCATAGAGGTGTCCTGGGCCGGTCTTTTTTTGATGCAGATAAAGGTAACTAATATACTTTGAAATACAAGTATGATAGAATATGAATGGTGAATTTAAGCTCGATAGAGAATTATGTTTTAAAGGAGGTTTGTATGATAGCAGTTTGGATTGTAGCAGCTGCATTTATCATTGCCGGGGGACTGTATGGGTTCCCAAAGATGAGAAAATTGCTCACTTGCAAGGGACGTGTGCAGGGAATGATATCCGGCACATCGTTTGCCCCGGGGACGGGAGATCAGCCGATGCGGGCGATGTATGTCTATACTGTAGATGGTGTGGAATATAAAAAGAAAACGCCGTATACAAATTTTGCACATTTCAGCAGGGACTGCGAAGTTCGGTACAATAAGAACAATCCAAAATGTTCTTATATCAGGCAGAGCGGTATGGTGATTAACACCGTGTTGGGAATCGCTTTTGTTATAGTCGGGATTGGTGTGATTATAATTGGCTTCATTCTGAAGGCAAAATTAGGACTCTGACAGAGTCAATGATTCCCATAATCCCGGAAGAAGGCGCTCAGGTTTTCCAACGCACGGATCAGCGTCTGCGTCTGCTCCTCATCCAGCCCCTGCAGGGTGGCCTGAATCATTTCATCATGGAATTGCCGGTGATGTTTGTATGCGCGGACTCCTTTGTCCAGAAGGGAGACCAGAACGACGCGGCGGTCCTTCTCGCTGCGGACACGCCTGACATAGGATTTTTTCACCAGGCTGTTGATGGCGATGGTCAGCGTGCCTACGGTGACGGAGAGATCGCGGGCGACGGCGGACATGCTGCGGGGCTCGTCGAGGCCGATGGCCGCGATGATGTGTATGTCATTGTTGGAGATGTCCTTAAATTCATCGGTGATGATCACTTTATCCTGTCTTCAAAGGATTTCATCGAAAAGCTGCATCAACGTATCACGTGCCATTCCGTATCTGTCCTTTCCGGTGCCTTTTACAGAAAACCGACACCTGTTTGATTCTTTACAGACGACGTTTTGATATTCAAATATTTTAACTATCGAACAATTTTCATTATAGACGAAATCCCGAAACCTTGCAACATGGTTTTCAAAACCAGATTGCGGGGTTTTTGTTACTATTTCCTATTGACTAGACCGGTATTCCTGTGTACAATCAGTAAGGTATTTGTTTGATAGTCAAAATAATTTGGAGGATATAGTAATGTTAATGAAACCTGTGCAATTAAGAGGAAAGCATTTATCGCTGCCGATCATCCAGGGCGGGATGGGCATCGGCATCAGTCGTTGCCGCCTGGCCGGTGCTGTGGCGAAGGAAGGCGGGATGGGCGTGATCTCTACCGCACAGGTTGGCTACGATGAACCGGATTTCCGCAAGGATCCGGAGGCGGCGAATCTCCGCGCGCTGCCGCGGCAGATCCGTAAGGCAAAGGAGATTTCCGGAGGGAAAGGACTGGTGGGCGTCAATGTCATGGTGGTGACCCGCCTCTACGCGGATTATATCCGGACGGTCTGTGAGGCCGGTGTGGATGTGATCATCTCCGGGGCAGGGCTTCCGACGGACCGGCCGGAATATGTAAAAGGATATGATGTGGCGCTCGCGCCCAGCGTAGCCGGCGAGAAATCAGCGCGGGTGATTTTGAAGCTGTGGGACAGGCGCTATCACCGTACTGCGGATTTTCTTGTGATCGAGGGGCCGCGGGCCGGCGGGCATTTGGGATTCTCCAATGAGGAGCTTGCCGATATCGGGACGCTGGATTACGATGAGGAGATTCGGAAGATTCTTGCCGTGAAGGAGTCCTATGAGGAGAAGTACGGGGTCAAAATTCCGGTGTTTGTCGCAGGCGGGATGTTTACCCCGGAGGATGTGAAGCATGCGCTGGCGCTCGGCGCGGACGGCATACAGGCGGCCACGCGCTTTGTGGCCACTGAGGAGTGCGATGCCTGCGATGCGTTCAAGGAGGCTTATATCCGTGCGAAGGAGGAGGATGCGGTGATCATCAAGAGCCCGGTGGGGATGCCGGGACGCGCGCTCAAAAACGCTTTTATCGACAAGATGAACGCCAATCCGGGCAAAGTCACCTACTGCTTTAACTGTATGAAGGGATGCAATCCTGCCACGGCGCCCTACTGCATTTCCATGGCGCTGATCAATGCGGTGAAGGGAAAGCTGGATGAGGGTGTGATCTTCTGCGGATCGCGTGTGGGAGAGATCAATAAGATCACGACCGTGCCTGCGCTGATGCGGGAGCTTACGGTGTAGGAGGGGCGGTTATTATCTGATTCCATAGCTCATCCAGCTTTTGTCTGGTTTCCGCTACCCGCCTGTGATTTCCTCCGGAAGCGTTAATCCCGATGACAATCTCCCCGTCTGTTACAATGGAGGGAAACTGAAAATCGCAGAGAGTCTGATCGTTGCTGATATTGACCGGTATACCCTGTTCGCGGCATAGTGTACTGATCTTTTTGTTTAGATCGATATCGTCGGTTGCTGCAAGGACGATATCCTGACCGGTGAGATCTTCCGGTTCAAAATATCTTTTCAGCAGAAGGATTTGGCCGGACTGCGCCAGAGAAACGAGGCCATCGGTGAATGCCGGAGAGACTACCGTGATATGCTCTGTAAAGGAGAGCAGTGTGTGTACGCGTCGGTCAGCGACTTTGCCGCCTCCGACAATCAAAATATTTTTTTTGCTGATATCAATAAATAAAGGGAAGTGCATAGCGTGTGTTATCCTTTTTTACAGGTGCAATGGAAAGATGGCTTACCTACAGCATGTAATCCCGCACAAATTCCAGCACATCTTCCAACTCTTTTCTCGTATGCGCCGCAGACAGGAACATGGCTTCAAACTGTGCGGGCGCCAGATAAATTCCATGGTTGATCATATAGCGGAAGTAATCCGCGTATTTTGCTGTGTCGGAAGTTTTTGCCGTCTCATAGTTTCTCACTGTTTCGTTCGTGAAAAAGAGGCTGCCCAGAGAACCGCAGGTATTTACTGTTGCGGGAATCTGTGATTCTTCTGCTATCTTTTTTATTTCACCAAAAAACCATGAGCCCATTTGATTGAGGCTGCGATAGATCTTGGGATGGTTCTTTAAAATGCTGAGCTGAGCCAGACCCGCTGCCATGGCGACCGGATTGCCGCTTAATGTTCCGGCCTGGTAGACGGGACCGAGAGGGGCAACCTGCTCCATGATTTCTTTTTTACCGCCATAGGCGCCCACCGGCATGCCGGCTCCTATGATCTTGCCGTAGGTAATTAGATCTGCGTCAACTCCAAAATATTCCTGCGCGCCGCCGAATGCCAGGCGAAATCCGGTGATGACTTCGTCAAAAATCAGGACTGTACCGTACTTCGTGCATATGGCGCGGAGATCCTGTAAGAATCCTTGCTGAGGAGGAACGACCCCCATGTTGGCGCCAACCGGTTCCACAATAACGGCGGCAATTTCATCTGGGAATGTGTCGAAAAGCTTCTGCACGGATTCCGTGTCATTATAAATAGCAGAGAGCGTATCCTGTGTGCATCCTTCGGGGACGCCTGCGCTGTCGGGAATGCCGGCGGTCATAACGCCGGAGCCGGCCTGAACCAGCAGAGCATCGGAATGACCGTGATAGCACCCCATAAATTTTATAATCATATCGCGGCCGGTGTAGCCCCGCGCGGCTCGGATCGCGCTCATTACAGCCTCCGTGCCGGAGTTTACCATCCGCACCATTTCCAGATTGGGGACAGAGCCGCAGATCAATTCCGCCATCTCGACTTCACGCTTTGTGGCGGCGCCGTAGCTTAGCCCCTGTTCACAGGCTTTGGTTACTGCTTCCCGCACGGCAGGGTGATTGTGGCCGAGGATCATCGGTCCCCAGGAACCGACAAAGTCAAGCTAGGTGATGCCGTCCTCATCGGTCATATGGGCGCCGTCGGCGG
>Ga0192271_1126_pt2 | contig 8886 bp, 11 predicted proteins | sample Koala_Koa24_D3_FD_131264 | JGI IMG/M metagenome (GOLD analysis project Ga0192271, IMG submission 131264) | Enriched cells from koala feces incubated with labeled cellulose particles, San Francisco Zoo, California, United States - Koala_Koa2-4_D3 ...
CGATTTCCAGATCACGGCGGTACTGAAACACTGAATGACGGAGGGGGAAGTATGCAAAAGACAACACTTGTGATTATGGCGGCCGGCCTAGGTACCCGTTTTGGGGAGGGCATCAAGCAGCTGACGCCGGTGGGTCCGAACGGAGAGATCATTATCGACTATTCCATTCACGATGCATTGGAGGCCGGTTTTGACAAGGTCGTGTTTATTATCCGCCGTGATCTGGAAAACGATTTTAAGGAAGTGATCGGAAAACGGATCGAAGCGCTGTGCGAGGTGGATTATGTATTTCAGGAGCTTGACGCGCTGCCGGACGGTTTTTCGGCTCCTTCGGGACGCACGCAGCCCTGGGGTACCGGACAGGCTGTTCTGCTTTGCCGGAATGTCGTGAAGGGACCGTTTGCCGTGATCAATGCCGACGACTATTACGGAAAAGAGGCTTTTGTGAAAATGCATGCGTACCTTGCGGAGCATGGGGACAGCCGGTATCACTATTGTATGGCCGGGTTTATCCTGAAAAACACGCTGAGTGAGAACGGGAGTGTCACGCGCGGCGTGTGTCAGATCAATGCGGACAACCTTCTCACGGGGATTGTCGAGACGAAGCATATCCTGAAGTGTCCGGAGGGAGCCGTGGTGGAGACCACCGGCGAGCAGATTGACCCGGAGGCGCATGTTTCCATGAATATGTGGGGGCTGACACCGGAGTTTTTTGATATTCTGGAGGATGGATTCCGGACATTCCTTGCCGGGGTAAAGCCGGGAGACCTCACGGCAGAGTACCTCCTTCCGACGATCATCGGCGGATTATTAAAGGACGGAAAGATTCAGGTGCAGGTTCTGGAGACGCAGGACAAGTGGTTTGGCGTGACCTACGCGGAGGACAGAGCGGGCGTCACGGCTGCGTTTGCAAGGTTGATTGAGGATGGCGTGTATTCCTCGCCGCTGAACGGATCGCTGTGTTAAGAAATTTTTTAATTGTTATTTTTTCCCTGTTGTAGTAGGAAATAACAATGGTATGTGATGGAGTAGATTATGGCTGGACATAAGAAAAGTGCAAGAAAACGGAGAAAAAGAAAACTGATTCTCTTTATTGTAGAGATTATTTTGCTGGTTCTGGTTCTGGGTGTTCTCTTTTTGTATAACAAGCTGAACAAGATAGACACATCCTATACGCTGGACACGACAAAGATTGAGGTTAACGACGTGACCGGGGAGACGGCAGACCTCTTCGAGGGGAATACGACGATCGCCCTCTTTGGTCTGGACAACCGGGCACAGGGAACCTATTCTACCGGAAACAGTGATGTGATCATCGTCCTGAACATTGACAATGACACGAATGAGATGACCATGGTCTCTGTCTACCGCGATACTTATTTAAATGTAGCGGCGGTGGATGAGGAGAACAAGTTCCGCAAGTGCAATTCCGCGTATGCCTACGGCGGTGTGGAGCAGGCGATCACCATGCTGAACCGCAACCTCGACCTGGATATTGATAATTATGTCTGTGTGGATTTTGAGGCTGTGGCGGAGGCGATTGATATTCTCGGCGGTGTGGAGATTGAGATCGAGTCTTCCGAGGAGCTGAAGTACCTGAACCAGTATATCACTGCCACAAATCAGACACTGGGGACGAGCGCTTCCCAGATCAGCTCGACGGGGACACACACCTTAAACGGCGTGCAGGCAGTGGCGTATTCCCGCATCCGTTATACGGCCGGATATGATTATAAGCGGGCAGAGCGGCAGCGCCGCGTGATCACTGCTATGCTGACGCAGGCAAAGAGTGCGAACCTGTCCCAGTTAAACGAGCTGGTCGATACCGTATTTCCGGATATCCAGACAGATCTGACTAAGAAGACGATGGTTTCGATGGTGACATCCCTGCTCAGCTATGACCTGTCGAGCAGCGGAGGATTCCCGTACTATAAAACGACATGTACGCCGAGCAGCAGCATCGGCAGCGTCGTGGTTCCCTGTGATCTGGAGACGAATGTGACCCTGCTGCACGAGCAGCTTTTCGGCACGGAGGATTACACGCCCTCCGGCACGGTACAGAGCTACAGCGATTACATCATCAGCGCGACGGGTTTGGATGAGGATGATGCGGTGATTGATGATTACACGGAGGCGGATGATTTTACCGGCACTTCGGAGGCGGATGAGGAATGATCAAATTATTTATTTGCCCGAAATGCGGCTGGGTGCGGACGGTTTCGAGAAAGAATGATGTGGAGTGTTTCAAGTGCAGCGAGACGCGGATGATTCCGTCCAGACTTGAGTATGCGAAGTATACGCAGATGTCGGAAAAGGAGCGGAGAGATTACGTGGACAGCTGGATGTATATTCATAAAAACAGCAGCACAGAGGCAATATAGTCAGCGGAGGGGGCAGCAGAATGAAAAACAAAAGGATAGCAATCGCGCTCGGACATGACGCGTTGGGAACGACGCTCCCGGAGCAGCAGCAGGCAACGAAGCGGGCGGCAAGGGCGGTCGCGGATCTGGTGCAGGATGACTGTGAGATCGTGATTACGCACAGCAACGGACCGCAGGTCGGCATGATCCACACGGCTATGTCAGAGTTTCACAGATTATATAAGAATTATACGGCGACGCCGATGGCGGTCTGCTCTGCCATGAGTCAGGGATATATCGGATATGACCTGCAGCAGGCGATCCGCAGTGAGCTGGTCGGCCGGGGCGTTTTCCGCACGGTCTCTACACTTCTGACACAGGTGACGGTAGACCCGTATGACGATGCGTTCTATCATCCGACCAAGATCATCGGCCGCGTGATGGATGCGGATGAGGCTGAGGAGGAGGAGAAAAAGGGAAATCACGTCACTCCGGTGGAGGGCGGTTTCCGCAGAATCGTTGCGGCGCCAACGCCGATGGAGATCGTGGAGATTGACGCGATCAACGCGCTGATGGACGCCGATCAGATCGTGATCGCTGCCGGCGGGGGCGGAATCCCGGTTCTCCAGCAGGGAAAGCGGCTGAAGGGAGCCAGCGCAGTTATCGAAAAGGATCTGATCGCGGGGTTGCTGGCGAACGGCGTCAATGCAGACCGGCTGATTATCCTGACGGATGTGGAGTGCGTTTATAAGAGCTACGGAACGGATAAACAGGAGCCGATCCATATGATGTCCTGCAGCCAGGCGAAACAGTATATCGCGGACGGTGAGTTCGGCGAGGGCAATATGCAGCCGAAGATTCAGACGGCGGTCAACTTTATCGGAGAGTCCGATACCCGCTCCGTGCTGATCACGAGGCTGGACACGATCCGGGAGGCGATTCAGGGGCAGACCGGGACTGTGATACGGAAGTAAATTATAATACGAAATGAAAATGAAGGCGGTTACATGACTCACCGTACTTTTGCGAAGTATGTGCAAAAACGAATTCAACCAGGGCACATAACAGTGCCCTTTTTTGAATTGTTTCTTGCACATACTGCAAGGGGATTGTGTATGAGTCATGTAACCGCCATTTACGTTTTGGGTTTCATAATTTTTGTGGTTTGATACCAAACTATTATCTATGCCATAGCGGTGCGGGATACTGTCCGGCGGCGGTCATGTCGGCGAGGGCTTTCACGACATCGGGCTTGTCCTCGCGGTAGGTGACGCCGTACCATTTATCCGGACAGGGAAGGATCCGGACGGTGGCCTTCCGCTCGTCAAGGAGCTGGGTCACGACGGAGGGCAGGAAGTATTCGCCCTTCAGGGGATTTGTAATCAGCGCTTCATCCAGAAACGCCGGGAAGCGCGCCTCAGCCTCTTTGATGAAGCTCTCGGAGAATCCCCAGAGATTCATGGAGACGATGGTGTCGCCGTCGATCTCAGTCCATGTCGCGCCGTCGTCCTCGGTAAAGCGGATGCCGCCGTCGTACTGAGCAATCTTGGTGCGCTCCACAACGCGGGTGAGGTTCCCCTCACTGTCAGCGGTACACACGCCGCGCGCGACAGAGCCGTTTGCGGTCACGGTGTTTTTCAGCCGGTAGCCGACCATGCAGTAGCGGTACTGCTCATCGTCCTGATGAGAGCACAGGTAATCGTAGATCAGCCGGAAACACTGTGTGCCGTAGTAATCATCCGCGTTGATCACGGCAAAGGGCGCATCGATGAGACGCCGGGCTGAGAGAATCGCGTGGCAGGTTCCCCACGGCTTTTCGCGGCCTTCCGGAACGGAATACCCCTTCGGCAGGTCGTCCAGATCCTGAAACGCGTAGGCAACATCCATGTATTCTGAAATGTGATTGCCGATTTTCTCCTTAAACACATCCTCAAAAGAATGCTTGATGATAAAAATAACTTTCTCGAAACCGGCGCGGCGGGCATCATAGAGAGAATAGTCCATGATGACCTCCCCGTGGCTGCCGACAGGGTCGATCTGTTTCAATCCGCCGTAGCGGCTGCCCATACCGGCAGCCATGACGACTAAAATCGGTTTATTCATGATAAAACTCCTTTTTATAATATGATACAAGAAATACTTGATTTAAGTATAGCATAATCAGGTCAAATGGAAAGCATTTTTTGCACCCTATTGCCCGGATCGGGGGAGGGTGTTATACTATTTCAATATTCAGAAGAAAGATGAGGAATGAATCTTATGAAACAGTGTATGAACATATCCGGCGCCCCGGCGGCGGTCGGTCCTTATTCCCACGCGGTAAAGGCAGGCGGGTTTCTCTATGTATCCGGTCAGCTCGGCCTCGATCCGGAGACCGGCGCTCTCGCGGAGGGCGTGGAGGCACAGACGCGGCAGAGCCTTGAGAACTTAAAAACGATTGTCGAGGGCTGCGGCTCGAATCTGCGGCAGGTGGTAAAGACCGGCATTTTTCTCGCGGACATCAGTGATTTCGGCAAAGTGAATGAGATTTACGCGGAGTATTTCACAGATGAAAAACCAGCCCGGTCCTGTGTGGAGGTGGCGAACCTTCCGAAAGGCGGGCTGGTCGAAATCGAGCTGATTGCGTCAGCAGACGAATGATTTTCTATTTTTCTTTATCCTGACAGATCAGGGAGCGCAGGGCGGCGACTGCGATGGTAATAGCGCCTTCTGTGTCGTGGACCAGAGGATTTTCCATTCCGAGCAGCTCCCGCTCCTGATTTGCCACGGCGAGCAAAACCGTCCCGACACGGACGCCGAGATGTGCCGCCACGGTAAACAGCGCAGCGGATTCCATCTCAGAGGCGAGGCAGCCGAGGCGTTTCCATGCCTCCCATTTCTGCGTCAGTTCATAACTGACCGGCATGACCTCCGGTTCGTGTTCCCCGTAAAAAGAATCCTTGCACTGCACGACGCCGACATGGACGGGATATCCCGCTGCCCGCGCGGCATCCTCCAGTGCGCAGACAATCCGGTGATCCGCGACAGCGGGAAACTCGATCGGCGCATATTCACGGCTGGTTCCCTCCATTCGCACCGCGCCGGTGGCAACAATCAGATCACCGCTTTTTACATCAAGCTGAATCCCGCCGCAGGTGCCGGTCCGGATAAAAGTGTGTGCGCCGCAGAGCACCAGCTCCTGCATTGCGATGGCTGCTGACGGGCCGCCGATTCCGGTGGAGGTTACGCTGACCTTTTCACCGTCCAGCCAGCCGGTATAGGTGGTATATTCCCGCCGGTCGGCCACCAAATGTGCGTCGTCAAAATGGGCGGCAATTTTTTCACATCGTTTGGGATCTCCCGGTAAAATCACATATTTCCCGATATCTCCCTCCCGGATGCCCAGATGATACTGGACGCCGTTTTCCGAATATCTCATGACTTTTCCTCCTTCACTGCGTTGATATACTGCGAAACGATCTGTGTCAGCTGCTCCAGCTTCCGCGGCGGACAGGTCTCAATCAACGAGGTGATCGGGACATATTCTTCCGCTTCCGTGCGGGAACCGAAGAGAAGATAGTCGGTGGAGACGGAGAGCGCGGAGGAAATTTTACACAATGTGTGCAGAGACATATTTTTGGAACCGAGCTCAATGTCATAACAGAAGCGGGGTGTGATATCTGCCATTTCTGCCAGCTGTTCTCTGGAGTAACCGCGCAACAGCCGCTGTTCTTTGATTCGCTGTCCCATCAGGACGGGATCTGCTTTCGATGGTGTCATAAGAAAATCCTCCTTAATTTAAAACGTGCCGGATGGATGTGTTGCGGGAGCAGTTGTCTTTTTCTCATATTTTATGGGTGTGTTTTACTGCAAAATATGAACTGGCAGGGGATAAAATGTTGACAAATAGTTCATGTCTGATATATAATATACACCAGGCGGGTGAAGGATGGAATGTTTTTTGCAAAATCCGTTCATCCGTCGCTTTGAGTAAGGCAGTTAATCCGCAGTGGTCGCTTCTGATCGGTGAGAAGCGCACGAAGGATCATTTCTGTATGCTTGGTATGATTTCGTCAGCCCGAACCGTGGGGAGGATCCGAACTCTATGAACTTTAAAATAGCGGCATGTACAGATGCCGGAATAAGGAAGCAGACCAATCAGGACTCTGTTTTGGTCAAAACCGCGCAGACGGATTACGGCAGGATCTGTCTGGCGTCCGTTTGCGACGGTATGGGCGGGCTCGCAAAGGGGGAGCTTGCCAGCGCGACCGCAGTTCGATTCCTGTGCGGATGGTTTGAAAATGAATTGCCGGGTCTGCTCTGCCGGAAATTGAATATGGAAGCATTGGAGGCGGCGTGGAGAGACCTGATCGGCCGTATCAACGAACACATCCGTGTTTACAGCCGGGAAGCACATATCAGCATGGGTACTACAATGGTTGTGCTCCTCATTGTTGATCACACCTATTATATCGTGAATGTGGGCGACTCCAGAGTCTATCTGCTGCGTAATGAACCGGCACAGCTGACGAGAGATCAGACTTTTATTCAGAGAGAGGTGGACGAGGGACGGATGAGCCGGGAAGCGGCCCGCAGAGATTCCAGAAGAAATCTTCTGCTGCAGTGCGTCGGGGCATCGCCGTACATTGAGCCGGTTTTCGGAAGCGGCGATATTTTTTCCGGAAGCATGTTTTTGCTTTGCAGCGACGGGTTTTGTCATGTGATCACTCAGGAAGAAATTTTCCGGCATCTGGCTCCCTCCCGCCTGTCTGACGAGGCGGCGATGCAGGAGAGACTGGCGTATCTGATTGCTCTGGATAAATACCGCGGGGAGCCGGACAACATTTCTGCTGTTTTAATCCGCTGTGATTAGGAGGTATGTATGTTAGAGACAGGGTCATTGGTGGACGGAAAATACCGGGTACTGAAGCAGTGCGGGCAGGGCGGCATGAGTGTTGTCTATATGGCGATCAACGAGCGCGCCAACAAAACATGGGCAATCAAGGAAGTCCGAAAGGACGGTGTGCAGGATTTTGATGTGGTCAGACAGGGCCTGATTGTGGAGACTGAGCTCTTAATGCGCCTGAATCACCCGAATCTTCCGAGTATCGTGGATGTGATCGACGGAGACGGCAGCTTTCTCATTGTCATGGATTATATTGAAGGGAGGACATTGGAAGATCTTCTTGCGGAGTACGGACCGCAGCCGCAGGAGGATGTCATTGACTGGGCGAAGCAGCTGTGCAATGTGCTGGCTTATCTCCATTCCCGCAGGCCGGTGATTATTTACCGGGACATGAAACCGTCCAATGTTATGCTGAAGCCGGACGGCAGCATTGTTCTCTTTGATTTCGGTACAGCCAGAGAATACAAAATCAGCCGCATGGAGGACACTACCTGCCTGGGCACCCGCGGATACGCGGCGCCGGAACAGTACGGCGGGCACGGTCAGACCGATCCCCGGACCGATATTTACTGTCTGGGCGCCACCATGTATCATCTGCTTACCGGACATAATCCCGGTGAGCCGCCCTATAAGATGTATCCTATCCGGCGATGGAATCCGAATCTGTCTGCCGGGTTGGAGACAATCGTTCTGAAGTGCACACAGGCAAACCCGGCGGATCGTTACCAGTCATGCATCGAGCTGCTTTATGATCTGGAGCATTTTGGGGAGGCGGATCATGCATTTCGCAGAAGTCAGATTTCTTTATTTCACAAATTTGCCGTGCCGGCGATGCTTGCGGTTGTCTGCGGTATCGGTGCGCTGACGTTTCGTTTCCTTGAGAAATCGGAGCTGATGACTACTTATGAATACTATATTTCTGGTGCAGAGATGGCATCCGGGGATACCAAGATCAGCTATTACCGCAGCGCAATCTGTCTTGAACCGACAAATGAGGAAGCGTGGCTGGCGCTGCTGGAAGTATTTCTGGACGATGATATTTTTACCGTTTCCGAGAGTGAGACCCTGCAGAGCATTCTCCTGACCAATGAGAACTCCTTTGAGGACAATGTGTCCGGCTATGATACATTCTGTTATAAGGCCGGGATTGCGTATTATTACAAGCTGGAGACGGGAAACGGCAAATCTCAGGCAAAGCATTATTTTGAGGTCGCGAAGGATTCCGGATATCTGTCGGAGCAGCAGATTGCGCGTGCAGAGCGGCTTTATAAAATTTCAGAATACTATTCAAAGATCGGTATTCCGGATAATACCGGCGATGCCGTTGTTTCTTATCTGCAATACTGGGATGATCTGACTGCATTGTCGGCAGGCAATCTGGTGGAAGCGGACAATGCTTCCACGGCGCTCATCATGTAGCGCGAGCTGGCCGGACAGATTGTGTCGCACGCCTCTGAATTCAAGGATGCAGGCGTCACAGAGGAACAGATGCTGGAGCAGCTTGAAAATATGGAAGAGCATATAGAGACTGACTTTGACACGGAAGGGCTGACCGTACAGCAGCAGGAGAGCATGGCAATCCTTGAATCCGCCATCTCTCAGGCGCGGACGGTGATCGACTCCGTCTATGACACAGCAGGC
>Ga0192271_1124_pt1 | contig 8882 bp, 10 predicted proteins | sample Koala_Koa24_D3_FD_131264 | JGI IMG/M metagenome (GOLD analysis project Ga0192271, IMG submission 131264) | Enriched cells from koala feces incubated with labeled cellulose particles, San Francisco Zoo, California, United States - Koala_Koa2-4_D3 ...
GCTGCCGTTCACCGCTCTCAAATGTGATCACGCTTCTTCCATATGTTCCCCAGTTACCAGTCAAGCCTGTCTTACAGGAAAGCAGTTTTTTCTGATCAGCGAAGTTAAAGTTCTCTTCTATTTCATTTCTTGTCAAAGGTCTTGGTCCGACCACGCTTAAATCCCCTCTAAGGTATTTACGAGTTGAGGCAACTCATCAATAGAGGTTTTCCACAAGAATCTCCCAACCGATGTGACCCGTGGATCATCTTCTACTTTTCTTTCCTTCTCCCACGCTTTATACTGTTCATCGTTCAAATATTCACGGACGTTCACTTCGGCATCAGCAAACATAGTGCGAAATTTGAGAACATAAATATCTTTTCCGTTCATCCCTACTCTGTGATCCCAAAAGAAAACGGAACCTTTTGAATTCAGCTTAATAATCACAGCGACTAATAGCAAAAGCCAGCTAAGAAGTATCAAAGCGCAAGCAGACGATACTATGTCGAATACGCGCTTGAAAAAAATATATCCAGTGGAGCTTATTTCGTTTGAGCCTCTTGGTTGGATATATGTATACTCTGCAACCTCGTCTAAATCGTTTCTCATCATGTATAACGTTGTCCTAATCTGTTGATTGTGCATTGTTAGTCACGTCTGAAAAGATCGCGTGTGTACACTTTCTCTTCCACATCGTCCAGGCAGCTATCATATCTATTGGCAATAATTGCTTGACACTGCTCCTTAAAAGCTTTTAAATCATTAACGACCTTACTGCCATAGAAAGTTGACCCCTCTTCGAGAGTTGGTTCGTAAATAATTACCGTCGCTCCTTTAGCCTTGATACGCTTCATAACGCCTTGAATGCTGCTCTGCCGGAAGTTATCACTATTGCTCTTCATAGTGAGACGGTAAACACCGACAATAACTTCCTTTTCCTTGGCTTCACTCCAGCTCTCATTCGCGCCGTAGCCACCAGCGATTTCCATCACTCGGTCAGCAATGAAATCTTTCCTTGTCCTATTGCTCTCAACAATCGCTTCTATCAAGTTCTCCGGTACATCTGCGTAGTTGGCGAGAAGCTGCTTCGTGTCTTTAGGCAGGCAGTAACCACCGTAACCGAAACTCGGATTGTTATAGTGAGAGCCGATTCGTGGATCTAAACACACGCCATTAATAATCTGCTCCGTGTTTAAGCCCTTCACTTCGGCATACGTGTCCAACTCGTTGAAGTAACTCACCCGCAAGGCCAGATATGTGTTTGCAAAAAGTTTTACAGCTTCCGCTTCGGTAAAGCCCATGATGAGCGTATCAATATTCTCTTTAATAGCACCTTCTTGGAGTAATCCAGCAAACGTGTTAGCCGCCTTTAGAAGACGTGCGTTCTCAACGTCCGTGCCGACGATAATTCTGCTCGGATACAGGTTGTCATACAATGCTTTTGACTCTCTTAAAAACTCAGGGCTAAAGATGATATTGTCACAGTGGTACTTTTCTCTGACACTTGCGGTATATCCCACAGGGATAGTCGACTTAATGACCATAATCGCATCCGGATTATACTTAATAATCAACTCAATCACGTTCTCGACAGCACTCGTATCAAAGAAGTTCTTCTTGCTGTCATAGTTAGTCGGTGCAGCAATAACCACAAAGTCAGCGTTCGTATATGCCACTTCCGCATCCAGTGTGGCCGTCAAATCCAATTCTTTCTCCGCCAGATATTTCTCTATGTACTCATCCTGAATAGGTGACTTCTTCTGGTTAATCAGTTCCACCTTTTCCGGTATAATATCCACAGCTGTCACTTTGTTATGCTGCGCAAGCAGTGTGGCTATAGAAAGTCCAACATACCCTGTTCCTGCTACTGCAATGTTTAAATTACTCATTGGTCTAATTCTCCTACCTTTTTCATTATTTTAGACGGCATATATATTTCCGCATTTTAATCAATCTGTAGTACTATCAACTGTTCTTTTATTGCCAGTTCTTCTTTGCAAATATTTCTTTGACAGCCTCATAACTCTGCATATCACCAATGTCATACCTTTTTCCTGGCATTACCCATGCATGCACCGATGTCTTTTTTGACAGCCACGCTGCGAAACTTCCCGGAGCATCTATATTGCATCCATCCTCAACCGCCTCCGATATTCTCCATATATCTTCTGCCTTATAGCAATAAAACGGCGGTACAGCCAGATTTCCCTTTGGTATTTCCGGCTTTTCCTCATAGCTTGTAATAAGCCCCTGAGTGTCCACAGTAATGATTGCTGTCCTCTGTTGCTTTTTCAATTCATTTTCTTCATGACACATGACACATGATGTGCCTTTCTCCATTGCGTAATTCACAAAGCCGTCAAAGGAGAAATCCAAAATATTATCTCCGGCAATAACAAGAACATCTTCCCTAATATTCAGGCTTTCAATAGAGAACTGGATATCTTTTACAGCGCCAAGCCTGTGGTCATTGTCAACCGAGCCATCATCCAGAACTGTGACTGGATTTTTAAAGTGCTGCTGATCTCTCCATTCGTTAAATTGGCGTATGAACTTATGATTGCTTACTACCACTATTCCTGTGATATCCTCAATTTCATCTATGTCTTCCAAGAGCCAGTTCAGGATCGGCTTTCCACCTACATCCAAAAGCGGCTTCGGAAAATTTTCTGTTAACGGATACAACCTCGTTGCGTATCCCGCAGCAAGAACGATACATTTCATCTCTTAGTCCCCTCACACACTGCTCTTCACTTTCCAACGCACTACAGCTCCACACCATCTGCGCTCCTGCAGATGTGGAAGGAATATTTCCCCTCAAGTCCCGGATACTTCGCCAGGTACTTTTCTCCTACGTTCGCTTCAATCTCGTCCGCATAGTCCGGATCAATCAGCGCCATACAGCAACCCTTAAACCCCGCGCCGGAAAAACGGCCGCCATATATGCCTTTTGTTTCCGTCATAATCTCATACAGGGTGATCAGTTCATCACAGCCGCTCTCGTAGCTGTGGACACTGCTGTAACCGCTCTCAAAAATCAGCTTCCCATAGGTATCCAGATTTCCATTCCTCCAGGCTTCTGCTCCGGCTTCGGCGCGGGTTGTTTCAGAGTAGTAATGCTCCGCGCGTTTCCGCCAAGTTTCCGGCAATCGATCCCTATATTCTTCAAACACTTCCACAGGTACGTCCCTGAATCTGGTGTCAATGAACTTGCCATAGTCCATTCCGCTATAAGCCATAAGCGCATAGGCAGCCGCCTTGCATTCATCCTGGCGCATATTGTATTTAGATGTTGCCAACGAACGTTCCAACCCAGAGAAGAAAATCGCAATGCTATATGGCTTCATTGCCGGATTCACCGGAATCAGTTCATAGGAATCATCTTTTGTATCCATATATAGGAGACTGTCTTTCTTACAGAGGACTTCACAGGACTGATCCAACTTCCCACAGGAAATACCTACATACTCGTTCTCTGCTTTTTTGGACATCATAATCATTTCCATTTCGGAAAGATGGATGTTGTTTAACTTGCAGAGAGCCGTCATAAAGGAGATAATCACAGCCGCTGATGAAGATAATCCTCCGATTGGAAGACTTCCTTCAATCACACCGCACAACCCATATCTCAACTCATATTTTTCAGATAAAACTTTCGTTGCGCCGCGCAGATGGTCTGCCCAGTCTCCGACTTTTTCCTCCGGTACGGAATGGATATGGAACTGTGCCCTCTTTGGGAAGTTAATAGATGACAATTCCACCACGCCGTTCTCCTTCACGGAATAGGCAATATGAATACCATAATTGATTGCAAGGCCATTGATTTTTCCATACTGGTGATCCACATGGGCACCTAATGGGCAGATACGATATGGACAAAAGGCTACATTATCTGGTTCTCGGTTGTATATATCTCGAAAAGCTGTCGTGCAGCGTAAGTCATGCATATTATTTTCCGTGTTTAATTCCTTTCCGTTTATTTTTCAGCGGCTATTACCGCGCTTTTCAGCTCATATAAAACTCTTTGTACCACTCAGCGAACTTCCGCAGTCCAGTACGTAAATCTGTGCTCGGTTTATATCCGAAGTCACGCTCTAAAGCACTTGTGTCCGCATAAGTCACAGGCACATCGCCTGGCTGCATCGGAACAAGTTCCTTGTGGCTTTCAAAATCGTAAGTCTCAGGAAGCACACCTGCACGAATCAACTCCTGCTGAAGGATGTCCACAAAATCCAGCAAATTTTCTGGGCTGTTGTTTCCGATGTTGTAGAGTGAATACGGCGGAATGGGCAGACCATCCTCACCAGTGTCTCTATCAGGAGCCTTTTGCATAACTCGAACAACACCCTCAACGATGTCATCGATATATGTGAAATCGCGTTTGCAGTTCCCGTAGTTAAATATCTGAATGGTCTTACCCGCCCGGAGCTTATCTGTAAAACCAAAGTAAGCCATATCTGGTCTTCCGGCAGGACCGTAAACTGTGAAGAAGCGCAGACCAGTGGACGGAATATCATACAGCTTGGAATAAGCATGAGCCATCAGCTCATTGCTCTTCTTCGTGGCAGCATAAAGGCTGACCGGGTTGTCCACCTTATCATCTGTGCTGTACGGAACCTTTTTGTTACTTCCATATACAGAGGACGAAGAGGCGTATACCAGATGCTCCACAGGGTAATTGCGGCAAGCCTCCAGGATGTTGAAAAAGCCGACTAGGTTTGATTCCACATAAGCATCAGGATTTGTGATGGAATACCTGACACCGGCCTGTGCTGCAAGATTCACAACAACATCTGGCTTATACTGCTCAAATACGGATGTCACCAGTTCCTTGTCTGCGATATTTCCTTTGATGAATGTAAATGCGGGATAACCGGACAGCTGCTTTAATCTGTATTCTTTAATTGACACATCATAGTAATTGTTTACACTGTCCAACCCGATCATCTTCACATCTTCCACTTCATCCAATAAACGCTGCGAAAGGTTAGCTCCAATGAATCCGGCTGCTCCGGTTACCAGTATTGTCTTATGTGCTAAATCAACGTTGCTCATAATTTTTTCTCCCTCATGCAATTTCTTCTTAATAATTTCTTCTATATAAATAGCTCTGTGTTAATCACAGCCCTATCTATCCAAACTACCCGTCTTCCGCCTGTGTTCATACTCTCCCGCATTATGAAACTCTAAACCCCACAAAAAAAGTTTCATATTTATAGTCCGCCTTTCTGCGAAAGGCACCAGCCCTTATCAATTCTTCCTGTAATATTTCTCTACCCGTTTCAAAAAAGATCTTAAACTCGCTAAAAAACGAGGATACAATCTTGATTTGCTTGATGAAGTGGTATTTGCGTTGCATAATTTACTGCTAAATTTGTTGTTTTATTGACTATTATTCATGCCCGCGCTATAATACAAACAGGAGGTGATCATCATGGCAAATATCATAGGGGCAATCCAAAACACAGTATCGATTTCCCTCTTCAACCGCGGCCAGGCTGGTAAAATTTTTGAAGAAGTCCGGCGATTCGGTGCAAAGGTAGTCATGAAAAATAATGCCGCTGAGTGTGTCCTGCTCTCACCGGAAGAATACGTCAGCCTCATGGATGAGGTAAATGATGCCAGGCTTCTCGCTGTCGCATCCGAACGGATGGCAAACTTCAATCCTGACACTCTTGTGTCACAGGATGAGGTTGACTGTGAATTCGGCTTTACAGCCGAGGAACTGGACGGCATCGAGGTAGACATCGAATGAGCTGGACCGTCAAATATCTGCCAGAAGCATTAAAGGATTTACGAGCCCTTGACGGCGGCCCACGGAAACTTGTCCGTAAGGCCATCGACAAAGTAAGTGAAAACCCTCTCCCCGTTTCAGAAGGCGGCCTCGGAAAGCCGCTTGGAAACAAGGGGGACAATAACCTCACAGGGCTTCTGAAAATCAAGCTGCGCTCCGCAGGTATCCGCATCGTTTACAAGGTCATTCGGCAGGACAACAACATGATTGTCATCGTAATTGGTGCGCGGGAAGATGACGAAGTATACGACATTGCAAAGCAGCGTTCAGCAAAACACGGTATCATTTAAGCACTGGCCTTAAGTGCTTATTACAAGATCCAACGTGAAAGTCATCCCGACTGCACGTCAGAGAGTGTGCATATTTTAAGCGCACAAAAATAAGAGCCCTAAAATGGCTCTTATTTTTCTATGCCTAATTCAATTATCCGTCGTCTCCGCCCTTACTAACTACACCTTTTCAATCACACAACTATGTCTCTTCACATCCGCTCCCTTAGCGTCTTTGTCGTAATTGATCCCTACCAGAAGCAGGTTCCCAAAATACTCCTTCAGTTCCCCGTCATAGCGGTTTTCATGTATCTGGCGGATTGCGGTGTCGGCATCTTTATCGTACTTAAGCTCGATGATCATTGCTACTTTGTCCGTACCCCTGCGAGGCAGGAAAGCAAGATCTGCAAAGCCTTTTCCTGCGGGCAGTTCTCTGACAATCGTGTAATATCGTTTTGCGGTATAATATGCTATGGTGATTGCGCAGCTAAGTGAGGCTTCATTATTATAATTTAATACGGAGGATACGGAACTGTGTATTTGCTCCAGGGCTTCTGCCACCGCTTCTGCATCTTTTGCAAGTGTTGCATCAAGCAGTCTTTCTGAATCAGATAACGCCGCTCCAACTGCTCCCCATTCTTGTCCGCTGACCGCATCCTCAAATGCCTCAGCCACCTCAAAGTTCGGAATATAGGTTTCTCTTTTTGTCAAATCGTATGCGAGGTAACCAAGATGTATCAGGAGTGTCAACACGTCATTTTTATTTTTGAATGAAGTAATATCATTCTGAAAAGTACTTATCCTGACACTTACTCGTTCTCCGCCAAGCATTTTTACAATTGCATCCTTCAAACCATCAAAGTCCATTCCGATATACTCTTTAAGGCTTTCAAAAGTTTCCGTCTGTGTCCAGTAATTTTGTATTTCTTCTTCGCGTAATGCTTTCATCACGGAATTCGGATTGTAAATATGCTTAATTCGACTAAATGAGTATCCATCATACCATGTTTGCATTTCATCAAAATCCATCTGATATTCATCACAAAGATTTTTGACTTCGTCTTCTGTAAAACCAATATATTTTGCAAGTCTTCCGGGTGCTGTCATAGAAAACTCTTGAAAATCTGTCAGTGCCGACTCTGTACCATATTTTTTTATCGGGAGAATTCCCGTCATATAAGCTGCTGCAATTGTTTCGTCAGTTGTCGTCCCTCCCTTAAACAATCCGCGCAAAAGCTGCACGTATTCTTTTTGAATCATCTCATCATCCTTAGCTTCACGAAATAATGCATCCCATTCATCTATTATCACAATGAATCTTCTGTCTATTTTTGAAGCGATTGCCGTCATGACTCGCGGCAAAGATCTTTCATTTTCAGGAACATATCCAGAAAACTCGCTTTTCAGCTCGGAAATTACACTTCTCTGTATATCATTAACTACCTTCTTTATATCATCTGTAGTAGAAACAAACCAAGTAACATCCAGGTATATAACATCATATTTGTTAAGATACTTTTCAAAGGAATCTCTTTTCGATATTTCCAACCCTTCAAAAAGAGAACGTGAATCACAGCTCTTATCATAATAGGCGCAAAGCATCTTCGCCGCAAATGATTTTCCAAAACGGCGGGGGCGGCTAAAGCTCGTCAATTTCTGAGGAGTATTGACTGTTCGATTTATGAAATCAATCAGACCTGTTTTATCAACGTAGGTTCCGTTTAATATTGTCTGAAATCCCTTGTTTCCGGGATTCAAATAGATTCCCATATGCTGTAGCCTCCTCTCTATGATATCCAATCGCACTCCGGAATCTGGCGATTCTGTCGTTAACTTATCAGGTGAAAGCCCGCAAGCGCGTGTCTCCGCTTCGCTCCGGTCGGCGAATATCCGGCACGAAATGCCGGATGCCACCCGGCGAGGACTAAACGGACATCCACTGGATGTCCAGCGCCCTTCCGATATGTTACATTATACATTTGCAACAGTCCATGTGCAAGTATATTTTTTCATTCCCGCAGTTTTAATTGTCTGATTATTTTACTTCGCCCCTTTCCCTTTTAACACAGCGCCGACTGTAGCAAATATCAGTTTCAGGTCAAACATTGTGCTCCTTTTATCGACATACTCAAGTTCAATACGTTGCCGCTCACCACTCTCAAAGGTTACATCGCTTCTGCCATAAGCGGCCCAATTACCAGTCAATCCCGGCTTACAGCTAAGCAGCTTCTTCTGCTGCTGCGGCGGAAAATTTTCTTCTATCTCATACCTGGTAAGCGGTCTGGGACCGACAACACTTAATTCACCTTTGATGATGTTAAAAAGCTGGGGTAACTCATCTATAGAAGTCTTTCGCAAGAAGCGTCCGATCGGAGTTATTCTTGGATCGTTTTCAACTTTCCGCTCTGTCAGCCATTCCTGATATTGTTCTTCACTCAGATAGTCATGGACATGTTCTTCTGCATCTATGTACATTGTTCTGAACTTATACACGTAGATATCTTTTCCGTTTTTTCCTACCCTGTGATCCAGAAAAAGTATTGGGCCTTTGGAAGTCAGCTTTATGGCAACAGCCACAATTATAAGCAGCCAGCCCAACGCCGCTATCGCACAGGCGGAAGATACCACATCAAATACACGTTTGATAAAAATATACCATGTTAAGCGACCAGCTATTATACCTCCAACACTATCTCCCGTTTCTTCTTGATACATAACTCCCTCCCTTTTGTCTTAAGCCCGGCCTTCCAGCACTTTTTACTGCCATCGAATCCCTGCTTTCTCTTTTGTAAAAGTTGGGTAAAACCGTATATTTCAGAAACTCAATGGCATTAAAA
>Ga0192271_1130_pt1 | contig 8748 bp, 9 predicted proteins | sample Koala_Koa24_D3_FD_131264 | JGI IMG/M metagenome (GOLD analysis project Ga0192271, IMG submission 131264) | Enriched cells from koala feces incubated with labeled cellulose particles, San Francisco Zoo, California, United States - Koala_Koa2-4_D3 ...
ACATAGATCTGGCTGTAAACGGTGGCGATGCGTTTGCATTTTACATGGATCTCGAGGAATATGCCCACACGCTTCTGACATTTGACGTGGTTGATCTGGGCAGAGAGATCAGCACAGAGCTGAAAAACGAAATTGAGCAGGAAGGAGTCGTACTATATGAAGAAATATGAAAATTTCTGCAAGGCACTTACAAACTTGCAGGTGGGGCTTGCGTTGGAGGAACCGTTTAGTATTGTGGAACAGACAGGAATTGTGGGGCTGTTCGAAATTTGCTTTGAGCAGTCGTGGAAGCTGATGAAGGAGCTCTTAGAAGAGCATGGAAGATTTGAAAACAAAATAGGCTCTCCCAGGGCGATTATTAAAATAGCTTATCAGTGTGACATGATCAGTGATGAGGAGCTTTGGCTTGATTTACTGGAAGCGAGAAACGTGCTTGCTCACACCTATAGTGACGATCAGGCATTATCGATGATTCGGGAGTTGAAATCTGACTATGTCCGTGCGTTCGAAGAACTGAAAAATGAAGTGGAGGAGCGCTGGCTTGAGGAGGCATGATGGCAGAATTAAATTTACAACAAATCATAGAATGTCTCAATGCAGAGTTCACCGGCGATACCAGGAAACTGGTCTTTTGGTATGACGATAACGCAGATTTTGCTGAGGAAATGATGTAAATTTTTCTTATATAGACAATGATACGTTTGAAGAACATTATGTTTCCGTTCCGGAACAGGGCGGCGAAAAACAGGTTAATGATATGGCAAAAGAGACTGGTGAATGGATTATGTACGGGTTGGAATGGGACGATCCTTTGCGGATTCGTTCGTGGCGGGAACTGATCAACTGGATCAATGAAATCGGATTCCTTCCCCTTTTCAAAAATGAGATTGAAGGGTTTTCTGTCGAAGAACACACCTTTGGCCCTCTCTGGTGGAGCGGAGACCCGGCGGAGGATCCGTGGATCTGGCGCGAGATCATCGCCCGGAGCGGGGAAGTGGCATACGGCAAATTTTTCGGGAAGAAATCCGGTTTTGTCAGTCTGTCATGGTTCCCGGCATTTGCGAATTACCGCAGGGACGGCTATGACTTTGACGCCCGGTGGGATGATGAGCTGGCGGGTATCCGCAGCAAGAAGATCATGGACTGCTTTGCGGATGGCGGCGAATTTATGGGCGTGCAGTTAAAGAAAGACGCCGGATTCGGAAAAGGCAAAGAGAAAAATTTCGATGGTGTGATTGCGGATTTGCAGATGCAGACATATCTGACGATTAAGGATTTCAGACGGAAAGTGAATAAGCGGGGCGGTGAGTACGGGATGCCAGTGTGCATCTATTCCAGACCGGAGGACGTCTAGGGATATGAGATGGTATCGTCCTGCTACAGGGAAGACCCGGAAGAATGCCGGTGGAAGATATATGAACAGGTGCGGAATAACTTCCCATCTGCAACGGAAAAACAGCTGGAGCGGGTGCTGCGGTGAAAATTTTGCAGAGTTTAAATGATAACGATAGCGACTAAAAAAATAAATCTGTAAGCAGGAGGTATCATGCAATGAAAACATTAATCGCATATTTTTCTCTTTCCGGCGTAACAAAAGCGGCAGCGGAGAGGATACAGTCTCTGGCGGGCGGTGATCTTTTTGAAATCAAAGGGAAAAAGAATTACGGCAGCTACGCAAAAGCCATTGCCATTGGCGGCAAGGAGATTGCGACAAGAGAACTGCCGGAGGTAATCACTCACGTAGAAAATTTTGCATCTTATGACCGCATCCTGCTTGGATTCCCTGTCTGGTACGGTAACTGCCCGCGCCTGATTCGGACATTTGCGCGTGAGTACGATTTTTCAGGCAAAGAAGTATATGTTTTCTGCACCAGCGGCTCATCAGGCCCGGAGAAGTCCCGGAAAACGGTTGCTGAAATCTGCAAAGGCGCGAAAGTTGGTTCCGCCATCCGCATCAGTGATCAGAGTGACGAGGAGATAAAAGATTGGCTTGGCATCCGGAAATAATGAGGAAATTTCAGGAGGTCCGAATGAATGCATAGGTCACTTGTGATATGCGCTGTATTTCCCTGTGCCCGCAGAATGCAAGGAAATCTCCAGCGTTCAAAAAATGCCAAGACCTGTATCAATCGGCTTTTCCGGAGATAATATTTTTCACCTTCAGTTCATGCAGTGTGGCAATGACCGCGTACACCGTTGCCGTAATCTCTGAGATCCAGAAGGCATACCATGCATGAGAAATTCCGAAAAATTTTGAGAAAAAATACAGCGCCGGTACCAGAAGAATAAGTTGGCGTATGGCTGTTCCGAGCATATTGACGATTCCGTTGCCCATGCCGGAAGCGGAATAGCCGAGCACCATGGTTACCGAGGCGAAAACAAATGTCACGGATATGATGCACAGCGCGGGAATTCCGAGAGCCAGCATTTCCGCTCCGGCAGAAAAAAGTGACAGAAGCTGGCCGGGCAGTAAAAGGAAAACCGCGGTGGCAGCGAGAGAGAATACGATGGCAACCGGCAGAATATTCCGGTAGAGCTGGCGAATGCGTTCCGGATTTTTCGCACCGAAATTATAACCGACGATCGGAATGGCAGCCTGCCCCAGTCCGTTCATTGGCATAAAGAGGAAGTTCTGAAGCTTGTAATATACGCCGAAAAACGCCACGGCAGTGGGTGAAAACGGTATGAGAATCGCATTGACCGCCGTTACCATGATGCTGCCGATCGCCTGTGTGACGATTGTCGGAAGGCCGACTCTGTAAATCTGGAGGAACACCTTTTTATCCGGCCGGTATCCGGCGAATTTTACCCGAATCAGGGGATTGCGAAAGCGGTTCAGCAGAATCGCGACAGCTGCGGAAACCCATTGTCCGATTACGGTCGCGATTGCCGCGCCGCGGATCCCCAGCGCCTGCGTGCCGAAAAGGCCGAAAATCAAAATCGGGTCGAGAATCAGGTTGGTCACGGCGCCCGCGATCAGGGACAGCATGCTTTCAAACGTATATCCCACAGATTGCAGGAAGCGCTGGTACATGGTGCTGATAAAGGTTCCGAGGCAGAAAATCATGCAGATGCGCAGATATTGTCCGCAGTAGAGCGCAATGGTCTCATCATCCGTAAACAGCGAGGCGAATCGGTCAGGGCAGAAAATCCCCAAAATCAGGAACACCAGCGTGCCGGCACCGGCAAGAAGGACACCGGTAGCAGCGGCATTGGCAGTCATCTCATATTCCTTTGCACCGACACTTCTGGAAAGCAGGGCATTTATGCCGACGCTGGTACCGACTGACACGGCGATCATTAAAAGCTGGATCGGATAGGCCAGTGAGGTGGCGGTTAGTGCGGCTTCACTGATTCTCGCCACGAAGATGCTGTCCACGATATTGTACAATGACTGAACCAGCAGCGAGATCATCAGCGGCAGCGACATATTGAGAAGAAGCTTTGACATTTTCATTGTTTCCATCTTGTTTGTATTGTTCATGGTTGTCCTCCACAGTAAAATTCACAGATATAAAAAACGTGCAAGCCAGTTGGTTTGCACGTTTATCTTTGCGAAACGGTCGCGTCCTCGGAAACTTTACCATTAAAAAATGAAAAAGTCAAATGGTTAATGGCGAGTTATCATTTAAATATTGTATTTGCGAGAAATATATGTTAACATGCGGGTGGAGGGTTAATCCATGAAAGAATTGGATAGAATTTATCGCTTGTTAAGCTATGAGCTGGCTCAGGCAAGGAATCGTTTGAAAAATCTCGAAAAGGAACTGGAGAAATTTCCTGAATCCGGCTGTTCTATTGTGATTAAAAAGATTAAAGGAAAGCTGTATTATTACATGCAGTGGCGTGAGGACGGCGCGGTACGTTGGAAATATTTATGTCCTGTTCGTCCGGGCGCAGTTTGCCGGGAGGAGGCTCAGATACAGTATTCGAAAGAACTGACGGCACAGAAAAAGGAGCAGGAGTCTGTTGTGAGACATCTGGAGGACGTGTTGCGCAATTTGCAAACGGAACGCACTAAGGAAAAAATAGTGTCAGATTACTCTTTTGAGGTTTTCTGGAAAGATGAAATTACGGCGCGCGTTCATGTACAGGGGAGCAGAGTGAAGGTTTCGAGGTTCACAGAGCATCCTTTGAAACAGTTATTTGCTTCGACCAGTATGACGCGGCATCAGTTGAATCATATTTTTGAGTTGCGGTGCTGGGACAGGAATCGTGCCGACATTCAGGATATTTTGAACAGATTGGGGATAAATGAGTACAATCCGCGCGAAATTGTACAAAAAACACATGGCGTTTCCTATAACGATTTTATCTGGTTTCGTTTTTCAGGAGAAGAATTGACCAGCAAGGATGTATTGATAGCGAGGGATTGTTGACGGCAAATCAAAGTGTAAATCGTAACTTTACAATTGCCGAAAATGTAAAAAGAGTGATAGCCAGACCTTTTAGTGGGTCTCACGAAAAGATGTTCCGGTATTTTGGCAGGGGTTTTCATTTGGATTGTACTTCAGCATTAGAGTGGATAAGAGGAGAAGAGCCGTCGTGGGAACGGGATGTGTTGGAATATCAGATCGAACATTATTGTGTGGAATTTTCGGGATATTCTGAAGGTACTGTTTTTTCTTAAAACCTTGATATGCCACCCGAAAGGGTGTAATGTTAAAATATCTGAAAAACAACAAAGAGATTTTGAAATAAACAGGGAACAGACATTTAAAGGAGCATCCACTCAATGATGAACAATTTTCGACTGATCTATCCGCCCGATTATAATACCGCCGCAGAACCGCGCATGAAGGATTTTTCGTTCATCCGCTCCCTGCAGATCGACGATATGGTGGTGATTAAACAGGAGAATTACCGGGGATTTGCCGAACTGCGTCTGGAAAATTACTTTTCCACGGATCCGGAGGTGTTAGACTACCGACTGTCTGTCATCGAGGATCTGGTGGAAAACCCGGCACTGTACAAAGCTTTTTCAGACTCGGTGACGACCATTGCCAATATCAACAGCTTAAGCCGGGTGATGGACAGTGATTTTTCGATCGACAGTGCCCTGAGTGCCGTCCGCTATCTGGAAATGTATCAGGAGATTGTGACCCTGTTTTCTGATGCGCTTGCCTCCTGCAGCCTGCGCTCGGAGGGAATGCGGCTGTTTCAGGAACAGATCTCAGAGATCGTGAACGGGGAGGAATATCAGAATCTCTGTGCGGAACTGGCGGAAACGGAGATCGATTTCGGCTACTTAAAGAGCATCACCATCGGCGTAAATCTGGACGAGACACTCCGCCCAAAGGAGGCCGGCATCCTCTCCATCAACCGGGAGGCATTCCGCCCCGGTACGGTGATGACCCGCCTGCTGAAAAAAACACCTGCTGACGGGAGGACGCTGATCTCCTCCCTGTATCCGCTGACCAAAGGCCTGCACGGGGAGGAACTCAAAGCCCTCAACTATGGAATTTCCAATTCCCTCCACACCGTTTTTTCCAAATCCCTCCGCGAATTTGAACCACTGATTCAGAATTACTATAAGGTGAACACCGCCCCGTTTGTGGCCATGCTGGATGACATTCGTTTCCTGACGGCCGGCGCTTCGTTCATTCTTCAGATGCGCGAACTCGGTTTTTCCATGTGCCGCCCGCAGATCGCTTCCATGGAGGAAAAGGTCTGCGACCTGTCCGAAGTGTACAATCCCATGCTTGCACTGCGCGGCGTGGAAAAAACGATCGTATCCAATTCCTTCTGTCTGGACGAAAACGGGCGCTTTTTTCTGGTGACCGGTCCGAACCACGGCGGGAAATCCATCTTTGCCTACTCCGTCGGGATGTCCCAGGCGCTGTTTCAGCTTGGGCTTTTTGTTCCGGCGAAAAGTGCGCACATGAGCCCGGTGTCCGGCATTTACACACATTTTCCGGCATCGGATAAAGATAATTACGGCAAGGGACGGTTGGAGAGCGAATGCGCAAGATTGAGCGCAATCATGAAACAGCTGACAGAGACGGACATGCTCCTGATGGACGAGTCTTTTTCCAGCACCAGCGGCCTGGAGGCCGGATATATCGCCTCTGAGGTGCTGACCGGCATCGGCGTCATCGGTTGCTGCGGGCTGTTCGTCACACACATCCATGACCTGCCGCTGAAGGTTGCGGAGTTTAACGCCCATCCGCGAAACAAAGGCAAAATTGATAATCTCGTGGCACAGATGGAAAGCCGTGAAAACGGTGTGCGCAGCTATCGTGTATTGCGAACGACACCGGACGGCCTGAGCTATGCCAGAGATATCGCCATGCGTTACGGGCTGGATCTGGAGGATATTATCGGGTGAAGCCCTTCATATTACAGGATGGGAGGATCTTATGGAGTATTTCTGGTACATTATTGCGGCATTTATTTCATCTGCTCCAGTACCTTTCGGTAGGGCGCGATCATTCCCTCGTTGATCTGCTTTCCGGCTTTCGCACGCAGCTTCGGATTGTTCATCAATGCCCCGACGAAGATCATCATAATCATCTGCCCGCGCTTTTTCTGCGGGAAATCATAAATTCCATGCTGTTTGTAGAATTTGTGATCGGCCCGCATCAGACCGCGCATGATATAAATCAGGTCTCGGAAAATTTTCATGCCGCCCACGCCGTAAAAGTTCTGCGGCTGCACATAGGAATGATCCAAGGCATAGTTTAATCGGGTATTCATCGCCTGAATTCCGTCCGAATCATTGGCCATACCGCAGAGGAAGTTGTTTCCGACCTCGCACCGCGCCTCAATCACGGTCCGCAGATTTTCCTCCCGGGACAGACCGCCCGCAATCAGATACCCCATCGGCATCCCCATGGTGACGGTGCGGTGACCGTTGCAGAACTGGCGGTCGTCATAGAGTTTAAACTGCGGCCCCATAGAGTGATCCCGTATCGTAAAGGCATAAACAATAGCGTCTGCCGTCTGAATTTCTTCCCGAAGAAATTTATCAAATCCGTCCTTGTAAATGCAGGTTCCGTCCGCCGCACAGTGGAAGCAGCTGACACAGCCTCCCTGAAACGGAAAATCTTCCAGGCGGATGACTCTTGTGCGGTGCGGACATACAGCCCCGAAATCATGGATCATTGCCTGAATCGCGGCATCATTTTCCTGATAGGACGCCACAATCACGACATCCCTCGATCCCTCATTCATTTTCGGGGCGGGCGGGAGAACCGCGTGATAGACCGGTTCACAAGTGCCGGGCGATACGGACGGCAGTTCACAGACATCGTGTTCTGCACAGAATTGTACATACTCCCAGAATTTCCGCGCATCCTCCTGCCCTTGCTTCGTGGTAAGATCCTCCATGTCCGCGGACAGACCTTTGATATAGCGCAACCCCAGATCCGCGCAGTTATCCTGAATAAAACGATGGGCGGTTACGTCAAAGAAATGTTTTGAGGTCGTAATCTGAGTTGCAAACTTTCCGGAAAGATTACAGCCGCTCTCCTTTATCAGCCGGATAAACCGGTGGAGCTGTGCAGGCGCGAGAAAGGTATAAACCGGGTAGCTAAACAGGATCAGATCTGCTGCCTCCAGAGCACGGACTGCTTCTGACATATCTTTTTCATAAGCCCGGATTTTCTGCCCCGCGTGCAGAACTTCATAGGAATGCTCCGGAAACAGCTTCTGGATGTAAAGGCAGGTATGCAGGGTAATACTGTAGCTGCCCTTTGGCGATCCGTTTATAATCAATATGTTCATATATTTCATTCTCCCGTTTGTCAGTCATTCACATTATTATATCAGTCAAATTCGTTCACTTCAACTTTAGAATATATTAAGATTTCTGTCAGCCGGGATTTAAAAATATAGCGGTATCATACATACCATCCGGGAGATTTTACAACCGGCGGGCACTTTATCGTACTCACCGGAATCGATTCTGATGGAAATGTCATTGTAAATGATCCGAACAGCAAGATAAACAGTGAAAAACACTATTTTTCCTTGCCATTCTGCCTTGCCGCGATATCCTTTCGGAACAGGCACTTGAAAAGCGTCCGAACCAGCGGCTGAATAAAAAACAACTGGGTGAAAAACGCAAACGGGAAATTATAGCACATCAATCTCAGCCAGTTTGCAAACATCGTCAGGATACTGAACCCGTTATAATAGGGATAGTAAAATAATGTCGCAAGGAAGCTCATGGCCGGGACCATGATGCCGACGGTTGCGCAGATGATTGCACTCTCAAAAATCACCGGATGCGTTGTTTTCGGGTCGAAGTTCATGCAGGCGAGCTTGAACGAACACGGGCTTCCCATCACGCACTCCAGAAGGTAAGCAAAGCAAAACTCAATTAAGATGAGCGCCCAGATCGGCAGCATTCTGCCGAACATATACACGCCGCCCTGCGCCTGGATGGCATGAAGGACGGTGTCCGCTCCCGTGACACTCATCAGGGTGTTGCCGTTTACGACATACAGACTGTAAAACACATACGCATGGACGGTGATAATCACCGTGATTAAGGCAAAAATCATTCTTTGAAACTGGTTTCTCGGCATAAAAAATCTCCTTTTCATTTTGAGCAAAAAAAACAAGTCTCTTTGCAGGGAATCCGATTCGGTTAAAAACATAGCTGCCGTGATCAGATTTACGTGCAAAGCACAACTTGTGTCGTTTATGTGTTGCTTATTTTTTTGTGAAGAGAATTATAGCACAGGCAAAATTTTGTGTCAAATGGAATTTATGCGGGCTCCCTACTTATCCAGCAGCTTTGCC
>Ga0192271_1135_pt1 | contig 8278 bp, 8 predicted proteins | sample Koala_Koa24_D3_FD_131264 | JGI IMG/M metagenome (GOLD analysis project Ga0192271, IMG submission 131264) | Enriched cells from koala feces incubated with labeled cellulose particles, San Francisco Zoo, California, United States - Koala_Koa2-4_D3 ...
CTTCAACATCTATTTTAATCCTATGCCTTTCTTCTCGCCACAATCGCATCAGAAAGCTGTTGCAACAAGATTTCGGTATCTTCCCAACCGATACAAGCATCTGTGATACTTTGTCCGTAAGTCAGTGATTTACCTTCCACCAAATCTTGGCGACCTTCTACTAAATGGCTTTCGACCATAACACCAAAAATTTGTTTTGAACCTTGTGCTAATTGTTCGCTGACGGATTGGCAAACATCCATTTGACGTTTGAATTGCTTGCGACTGTTAGCGTGGCTAAAATCCACCATAACATGACCGATTCGTCCTGTTTTTTCAATGTCAGCACAGACTTTGGCTATATTTTCCGCATCATAATTTGTGCCTTTATCACCACCACGTAAGATAATATGACAATCGTGATTACCCTTAGTTGACACAATGGCAGAATGACCAAATTTAGTCACGGATAAAAAATAATGTTGTGCTTCGGCAGAACCTATCGCATCAAGGGCAATTTTTACCCCACCATTCGTACCGTTTTTAAAGCCAACAGGGCAAGATAATCCCGAAGCCAATTCGCGGTGGACTTGAGATTCGGTGGTTCTTGCACCAATAGCACCCCAACTCATTAAATCTGCCACATACTGCGGTGTGATCATATCTAAAAATTCACCAGCGGTTGGCAAACCTAAGTCGTTAATATCAGCTAATAATTTGCGAGCAATACGCAAACCGTCATTTAAAGCATAGCTGTCGTTTAAATACGGATCATTGATTAATCCTTTCCAACCCACGGTGGTACGTGGTTTTTCAAAGTACACACGCATAATAATCTCAAGATTATCTTTGTATTTATCTCTTAATGGTTTCAAACGGTTAGCATATTCCATCGCCGCGTTAGGATCATGAATAGAACAAGGTCCAACCACGACTAACAAACGATCATCGATACCATGAATAATATTGTGTGCGTCGTGGCGTGCAGTTTTAACGGTTTCAATCGCCACATCACTGGCTGGAAATTTTTCCAACAATGCTACAGGGGGTAATAATTGCTCAATTTTAGCAATACGAGTATCATCATTGGCGACTTTAATATCATTTTTACTTCTTGTATTTGTCATTATTCACTCTCATCAAATCAATTCGTTATCAATATGCAGTTAATGTAGCACTATTTTTTGCACTGGTAAACTAGTACATTGAAATTCTTTTAATAACTGCTTAATACTTGAGCAGGCTCTAATTTTGCAGCTCGATTAGCTGGATAAAGACTCGCAAGCAAACTTAATAATAATGCCGAAATCAATACGAATCCTACATCTTGCCAGTGTAATTCCGTTGGTAAGAAATCCACAAAATAAATGCCATCAGACAATAATTTTCGTCCGATTAAATCTTCCAATCCTTGAATAAGAGTGGTTAAATTTAAGGCCAAAAACACACCTAATACAATACCGATTAAGCAACCTTTCATCCCGGCTTGCAAACCATACCATACAAAAATACGTTTAATAAAACCATTATTTGCCCCAAGAGTTCGCATAATCGCAATATCGCCAGCTTTATCTTTCACTGCCATAATCAAAGTGGAAACGATATTAAAACACGCCACGCCGATCACTAATACCATGGCAATATACATAATGGTACGGATCAACTGAATATCACGATACATATAGCCAAATTTACTCATCCAAGTTTGCAAATTGAGTAATTGTGGATAGCGGTTTAGTGTAGAAAAATCTAAGCTATTCATGTTAAACGGATCGGTTACGTTAAGATCCACGCCTGAAATTTGGTTAGCATTATAATCTAAATAGCCTTGTGCTTGTGCTAACGGCATCAATGCATAACTATGATCAAGCTGTCCGTCTAAGCGTAAAATCCCAGAGATTTGAATTCGCTCACGGCTAGGTTGAGCCATTTCCTCGCCGTTATGTTGTGAAATCAATAACGTCACCCAATCGCCCGTTTGTACATCCAATTCCTTGGCAATGCCATAACCTAGCACTAAGCCTGAATCATCAGTAAAAGATTGCCACGCCTGCTCCAGTACAAAATCGCCCAATCGACTGACGCTATCTTGGGCGGATTTTTCTATGCCTTTTACTTGTACCACTTTCATTTTGGCACCGTTTTCCACTAACGCAGTAAAGCTCACAAAAGGTGAAACCCCTTGAATTTGGGGCACTTTTTGTAGAATTTGCACCAGTTGCTGTTGTTGCTGAATAGGTTGATTTTCAGCTGATAAAATTTCGGCATGGGGAACTACGGCTAAAATGCGGTTATTCAATTCTCGCTCAAACCCGTTCATGGCACTCAATCCGACAATTAATACTGCCACGCCTAATGCAATGCCTAAGGTAGAAAAAAATGCAATCAGCGACACCAAATGATTTTTCTGTTTCGCTCGTTGGTAACGCCAACTTATAAAAAATGCCGTATTCATCAATTACTCCGCTTTTAACACACCGTCTTGCATAATCATGCGGCGTTGTAATTTTTCGGCAAGTTGTAAGTCGTGGGTTACTAACAAAAACGCAATGCCTTGTTGTTGGTTAAGCTGTTGAATAAGCTCAAAAATGCTTTCTGTGGTAGCACGATCTAAATTCCCAGTTGGCTCATCTGCCAACACTAACGCAGGATTATTTACCAACGCTCTGGCAATCGCTACACGTTGACGTTCACCGCCCGATAAAGCTGACGGTTTGTGAGCAATACGGTGCGAAAGCCCGACAGATTTTAGGATTTTCTCAGCGCGATCCTTGGCTTCATTTTTGTTTTGATTACCGATTAACATCGGCATCATTACGTTTTCAAGCGCGGTGAAATCTGCCATCAAATGATGAAATTGATACACAAAGCCGAGATACTGGTTACGAAGTTTGGCAAGTTGATCTGAGCTGGCTTTTTGTAAAGATTGTCCTTTAATAAATACTTCGCCCGAGGTAGGTTGATCTAGTCCTCCTAACGTATGGAGTAAAGTACTTTTACCTGAACCGGATGAGCCAACGATAGCAACCAATTCTTGTTCATTTAAGGCAAAATTGATATAGTTTAGGACTTGAGTTTTCCTTTCGCCATCGTGGTAGTGTTTGGTGATGTTTTTGCAGGTTAATAATTCTGTTGTCATTTTTATGTTCTTTGTTAAGTTTTTTAGTTTAAATTGGTTATTTTATTTAAATCGGGTTTCGCCCGATGGGCGACCATACTTTCTTTTACTTGTGTAAAAGAAAGTAGGCAAAGAAAAGCACACCCCGACTTCACCGCTTTTCTGAGCTTATTTGGTATCTTCTTCACGCTAAATTTTGAACTCGCTACGCTCAGACATGCAAAATTTAGCTAAAAATACCAAAACGCTCAGGCGGTTCAGACAGGGCCCCAAGTTTTGACCGAGCATAAATAAAAGTGCGGTTAAAAAATAGATATTTTTTTCTAAGCTACGAAGTAGCGTTACCATGCTTAACCTAGTATGCCAGTACTAGGTATTTTTCCACCGCACTTTATTTCATCACCAATAGGCCCCATGTTTGCCGCCTGAAAATGTTTTAATTTGCTTAACGGAAAATGGCTGAACTCGCTACGCTCAGACAGACGCCATTTTCCTACAAATTAAAACATTTTCAGGAAACAAGGCAAAGTTGGGGTTGCCTTTCTTTTTGCTTACTTTTTCTTTGGCAAAGCAAAGAAAAAGTAAGTCGCCATCGGCGAAACCCGATTGCTCTACTCATACCGCAGTGCCTCCGCAGGCTCAACTTTACTCGCCCGATACGCAGGATAAACCGTCGATACCAACGACAATCCCAACGAAAATAGCACAATCACCGTAATTTGCCACAGATTAATCTCGGTCGGTAAATAAATACCCACAGGATTAATGGTATTAACAATATCGCCTAAATACAGAGTGATCAACACGCCTAACACGGCACCGATCAAGGTTCCCACTAATCCCACCAAAAAGCCTTGTAGAATAAAAATCCAGCGAACTTGTTTTTTGCTTAAGCCTTGGGTTTGTAAAATTGCAATTTCACCCTGTTTATCCACCACCATTAAACTCAATGAGGTAATAATATTGCTCACTGCCACCACGATAATTAAGCTGATTAACAAGCCCATCATGTTTTTTTCCATGCGTACCGCTTGAAAAAATTCGCCTTTTTGACTTCGCCAATCGTCAATTTGCCATTGATCTTCGGGGAAAATTTGGGGAAGTTCAGTGATTTGAAAGGGATCTGCTAAGAATAAACGTATTCCCTGCACGTTTTCAGGTTTAATTCGCATTAAACGCCCAATATCCGCTAAGTTAGCAAAGGTTTCATAGCCGGAAACTTCATTGCTGGCAAAATAAATATCACTTACGGTGAATAACCGTTGCATAGGTACACGCCCTAAAGGGGTATATTGACTGTTGTCAGTGAGCATTAAACGTATTTTATCACCGATTTGGATATGTAATTTTTGAGCTAATTGTGAACCAATAATAAGCTTAAATTCACCTGCCGGCAATAGCCTATCTAGCTTAGATTTATCTAAATATGCCAACAAGTTATCATCAGATGGCTCGGTTACGCCGATGACTTGTCCAGCACTCACCCCTTGAGCAGTTTGATAAATTGCCTTGGTGGTATTAATCGGGGTAATATAGGTAATTGTTCGCTGTTGGGTTAAATCAGGTAATTCCGTTTGAAATTGTGATGTAGAAAAATAGCCATCTTTTTTCATCACAATAGCATGCGGAAGGTTTGACAACACTTGACGTTTTTGATGTTGTTCCAGTCCATTCATCACTGATAACACAATAATCAACGCCATGACACCAAGTACAATACCGCTACTCGCGAGATTGGTAACTAATCGTCCAAAACGATCCGCACTTTTGGCTCGCCAGTAACGTAAGGCAATAAAAAGCGAAATGCCAAGATTCATTATTTGCCAGTTCTCACAAATTCTTCTAAATTTGACCGCACTTTATCCACTAAAATCTCCACCGCTTGATCGGAAGCCCAAGCAATATGTGGGGTGATAATAATATTCGGCAAGGTTTGCGCTGCGACAATTAATGGATTATCTTTAGCTGGTGGTTCTTTGCCTAACACATCAATAGCGACACCACCAAGTTGTCCGCTTTTTAATGCATCCACCACGGCTTGCTCATCAATAAGTGGGCCACGTCCTGTATTAATCAACAATGCCCCTTTTTTACAATGGGAAAGTGTTTCTGAATTAATTAAACATTGCGTATCTGGCGTGAGTGGACAATGCAAGGTTAATATATCAGCTTGAGCTAACACATCATAAAAAGGCGTGTACCCGTCACGGCATTGGGTGGCGTTTTTGTGTTCGGCATAAAGAACTTGCATCCCTAATGCGGTAGCCAAACGCCCTACTTCTGAACCCAGTGAACCTTTGCCGAATACACCTAAGATGGAGCCTCGTACGTCGGTAACTGGATAATCAAAATAACAAAATTGTTTACTTTCTGTCCATTTACCTTGTAGTTGGTCTTTGTACCATAAATGTAAACTGTGTTTTAAACTAAAAATCAAGCCTAATACATGTTCAGGCACTGCAATAGACGAATAACCTGCTACATTTTTAACGGCAATACCAAATTCTTTTGCTGCTTCTTTGTCGATATTATCTGTGCCAGTGGCTGTCAATGCAATCAGTTTTAATTTCGGTAATTGCGCCATAATTTCACGGCTGAATACGACTTTACTGGTCACTACTATATCCGCATCCGCTGCACGCTCTAGCACTTGTTCAGAGGAAGTATGTTCAAATTCAATCCACTGATGCGCAAAATTCGGGCGTGGAATGGGAAGATGTTCTGGTAGCACGGTGCTGTCAAGAAAAACGATTTTCATAAAATACTCCCTTTTATAGATACAAGATTATATATAAGGGATTCTATCAGTTTTTTAGGGGATTTGTCGTGATAAATTTTTAAATGAGGAGCGGAGAAAACGCTTTCCCCACTATCAAAGAGCAAAATTAGGCACACTCGTCCATTGTTTTGCTGTTTTTACTTTTTCAAGACTTTGCTGATATTTAACATTATGATTTAATTCCCATAAATCCACGTTATTTTGCAAATTAAGCCAAAATTCTGCGGTGGTATCAAAGGCTTTAGCGAGTTTCATTGCCATTTCTAAGCTAATTTTAGACTTACTATTCACAATAGCACTTACCGTATTACGATGAACATCAAGCATTTCTGCCAAATCACCAATTTTAAGATTAAGTGGCGTTAAAAATTCTTCTTGTAGAATTTCACCAACCGGGGTGGGTTTGCGTTGTGTCACGTACATATTTTTTCCTTATAAATTATAAAGATGTGGCTCTAAATAGAGATTAGAAATCTCGTTATTTTCAAATTTAAAAATCAACCGATATTGCTTGTTTACCCGAATGGAATATACCTTATTTTCTTTCGGTTCAAGTAATTCAAGGCGATTGGCTGGCGGTGAGCGTAAATCATTAAGATTTTCCGCTGCACTTATCATATCCAATTTTCTAGCTAATACCTTTGCCAAATTTGCAGGAATTTTGCTATGGCTTTCACCGTAATGAAAAAAACGGTAAAGGTAATTATCACGAAAATGAACGGATGTGAGATTAAACATTTTTGCCTTGATATTGATTGATATGATGCTATTCTAGGATAAATAAATGCACAGTGCAACTAGTTATTTATTATCAACAGAAAACCGAGCCTAAACTCGGTTTTTAGTAATTAATCATACTTTAGGTCTTCTTAATATAAAGAGTTTATATTTGCTTATTATATCAGAGCTAGTATAATTATTTTCATAATAAAGCTCTTCTTCAATATCTTCTACACAAACAATTTCCTAACCATCATTTAGCTCAGAGATTAACAGCTCTCCTATTTTCCCTGATTTATCACCATCTTTCTTATAAATAGGAAATGGTTGAGAATAGTGTAAATGCTTGTATTCGTAACTCATTATTACCCCTTAACATATTTTAATTCATTGACATCCTCCCCGCCCTAAAGGATGGGAATTCCTACTAGCTCCCCCTTTCGGGGGTGACTGTCGGTGGGTTCTTGCTGCTGATCTCTAATGAGATTCACTTCACAAGCTCTACGGGTATGTCCTACCCTGTTCAGATGACAGATGACAGAAGTCAGAAGACAGTTTCTAATTGTAGTCTGCCTTTGGTTAATATATTTATCGCTCCAACTACATCGGCATTTTCACTGTAGCCACATTCAATGCACTCAAAATGCGATTGGGTTTCCCGATTTTCTTTGACAACCAGTCCGCAACAAGGGCAAGTTCGACTGGTATTTTGTGGGGTCACAGCAACCAAAAATCCGCCACGCCATTGGGTTTTGTAGTCTAGTTGTCGGCGAAACTCGAACCAAGATTGATCCAATATCGAACGATTTAACCCCGATTTTTGGCTTACATTTTTGCCAGGTTCTTCCACCGTGCCTTTTGCCGATTTTGACATGTTGGCAACTTGCAAATCTTCAACGTAGATCATGGCGTGGTTTTTGCTGATTTGGTTTGAAGTTTGATGCAAGAAGTCTTTGCGACAATTGGCGATTTTATGGTGTAGTTTGGCGATTTTCGCCTTTAATTTCTGCCAATTTTGACTGAATTTAACTTTGTTTTTGAGCTGTTTTTGTAGCTTCGCTAATTTGCCTTTGTAGGTTTTGAACGCATTGAGCGGAGCGAAAAATACGCCATTGGAAAGGGTAGCAAAACGAGCGATTCCCATATCAATACCAATTTCTCCGCCTTTGTGCGTTGGAATTTCCGCTTCAAATTCCGTTTGAATACTCACGAAAAAATGACCGCACTTTTGGCTTACCGTGACATTTTTAATCTCACCGATGACTTTTCGGCTGTTGAAATAGCGAACCCAGCCGATTTTAGGCAAATACAAGCGATTATTTCCTTGCTCCAGTTTGCAGCCTTGCGGAAAACGAAAACTGTCTTTTAAGCCTTTTTTCTTGAATTTGGGAAAATCTGCTCGCTTTTGGAAAAAATTTTTAAACGCTACTTCAAGGTCTTTTAATGACTGTTGCAACACTTGACTGTGGCAATCTTTCAGCCATTCCCATTGTTTTTTCCAGCTTGGTAACAGATTAGCGATTTTGGTGTAACTAAATTTAAATTGATTATCCTGCTCGTACTGCTCATTTTGCCACGCTAACGCCTGATTGAACACGAAACGAGAACAGCCACAAAACTGTTTGATTTTGCGAGTTTGTTCGCCGTTTGGTCTGATTTCAAATTTAAAGGCTTTGCGGATT
>Ga0192271_1136_pt1 | contig 8165 bp, 13 predicted proteins | sample Koala_Koa24_D3_FD_131264 | JGI IMG/M metagenome (GOLD analysis project Ga0192271, IMG submission 131264) | Enriched cells from koala feces incubated with labeled cellulose particles, San Francisco Zoo, California, United States - Koala_Koa2-4_D3 ...
CGGTTTTTACCACGTAGACATCGTTCGCGCCGGCCTGCATCACATCAGTCAGCTCCCCCAGAGCTTCCCCGTCCGTGGAGCCGACGCGCATCCCGCTCATATCGGCGATGAAATACTCATCCTTCTCCAACCCGACTGCGTTTTCCCGCGTCACGTAGAGGCTCTTTTTGCGAAACCGCTCCACCTCGTTGATGTTGGTGAACTCCCGGAATTTCAATATGACCATCCGTCCGGAAAATTTTACCTGTGTGACCGTGAGGTCGATCTCCTCTTTTCCGGTGTCCAGAATAACCTGCTTCAGCTTTTTAAAGCGCTTCACGTCGTCGGTGGTCGGAAAAACCTTCACTTCCCCGGATACGCCGTGAGGGCTCGTGATAATGCCGACCTGAAATCTGTCCTGCATAAACTCTCCCTGTTTTTATATAGTCTCTTCATAAACGAAAGGACATGGCTTCCGTCACGTCCCCTCTGCTTCACGGTATTAAGCGCTGCACCGGCAGCCTCGTGAAAAACGTAAATTCTTTAGTCCTGCTGCACGATCTCAACGACGACCTTTTTGTCCTCACGGGATGCCGCCGCCTTCACGACAGAGCGGATTGCCTTGGCGATCCGGCCCTGCTTACCGATAACCTTACCCATATCGGTCTGCGCAACGTGAAGCTCCAAAACGATCACGCGCTCCTTTTCGGTCTCCGTGACAGATACCTCTTCCGGGTGATCGACCAGTGATTTTGCAATCACTTCAACCAATTCTTTCATCACGTCACCTCACGAATCTATTTCTCGATACCTGCGATTTTAAAAATCTTGTCCACAGTCTGTGTGGGCTGCGCACCGGTAGCCAGCCATTTCTTTGCCGCTTCCTCATCTACGCGGATCACAGACGGCTCTTTTGTCGGATCATAGTAGCCGATCTCCTCGATAAACCTGCCGTCACGCGGGCTTCTGGCATCTGCAACAACGATTCTGTAAAAAGGCGCCTTTTTCTGCCCCATTCTCTTTAATCTGATCTTTACCATCTCTTTCACCTCCTGTTAGAAATATTTATCTGAACTATTCAGCCGCTTCGCCGCACTGCCGGGCAAACGGAATGAATAAGTGGATACCGCATCCGTCAAAACGGGAATCCCTTCATACCGCCCATTTTGCCGCCAAGGCCGCCGAATCCGCCCATACCGCGCCGGCCCTTTTTCATGCCGGACATCTGCTTCATCATCTTGCGGGCCTGGTCAAACTGCTTCACAAGGCGGTTGACCTCGCTGATATCCACGCCTGCCCCCTGCGCGATCCGCCGTTTGCGGCTGGGGTTGATCAGGGAAGGATTATCCCTCTCCTGCGGCGTCATGGAATAGATAATGCCCTCGATCCGCGCCATCTTTTTGTCATCCATGGCGTCCTCGATCTGCTTCATCTGGGATTTGTTCACACCCGGCATCATGCCGAGCACACTGGTGATACCACCCATCTTTTTCATCTGGTTCATAGACTCCAGATAATCATTGTAGGAGAACTCGGCCTTGCGCATGCGCTGTTCCATCTCGGCGGCCTTCTCCTGATCCATCTCGGCCTCAGCCTTCTCGATCAGAGAGAGGACATCGCCCATGCCCAGAATCCGGGAGGCCATCCGGTCCGGATAGAACTGCTCCAGATCCGAGAGCTTCTCTCCCATACCTGCGTAAAAAATCGGCTTTCCGGTCACTGCACGGATGGAGAGCGCCGCGCCGCCGCGCGTATCGCCGTCCAGCTTCGTGAGGATCACGCCGTCAATCCCGATCTTCTCATCGAAGGTGCCGGCTACATTCACCGCATCCTGTCCGGTCATGGCATCGACCACCAGAATCGTCTGCGCCACGTCCACATGCTCCCGGATCTCGACGAGCTCATTCATCAGATCTTCCTCGATGTGGAGCCGCCCCGCGGTATCCAGAATGATGATATTGTGGCCGTTCTTCGCCGCATGCTCCACGGCAGCCTTTGCGATATCTACCGGCTTGTGGCCGTCGCCCATGGTGAAGACATCCACACCCTGCTTCTCTCCGTTGATCTGCAGCTGCTGAATGGCAGCCGGGCGGTACACGTCGCAGGCGACAAGCAGCGGTTTCTTTCCCTTCTGCTTATACTTCCCGGCAAGCTTCGCCGCGGTGGTCGTCTTTCCTGCGCCCTGAAGGCCCGCCATCATGATGATCGTGGTCGCCTTGCCGGGATTCAACTGAATCTCCGCGGCCTCGGAGCCCATCATCTTGACCATTTCCTCGTTGACGATCTTAATGACCATCTGGCCGGGGTTTAAACCATTCATCACATCGGAACCGACCGCGCGCTCCTGCACTGCGGCAATGAACTGTTTGACCACCCGGAAGTTCACATCCGCCTCCAGAAGAGCCATTTTGACCTCTTTCATCGCGGTCTTCACATCCGCCTCCGTCAGCCGTCCCTTGCTGCGCAGGTTCTTAAACACATTCTGTAGTTTTTCGGTCAGACTGTCAAATGCCATGCTACAGCTCCTCTAAAATCCGTTCGGAAATCCGGTGAATCTCCTGCATCGCGCCGGGTCCGCCCGACTCCGAAAGCTCCTGAATCCGGGTCACGTCATCACGGGTCCGCAAAAACCGCTCCACCAGATGAAGCTTCTCCTCGTAGGAGGCGAGGATACGGTCGCATCTGCGGACAAGGTCGTGCACGCCCTGGCGGCTGATGCCGCGCTCCTGTGCGATCTCGCCCAGCGACATGTCGTTTAAGACGACATCCCCGTACACGCTTTTCTGATGCTCCGTCAGCAATTCTCCGTAAAAATCATACAAAAAAACCTGACGCCCGATTTTCTCCATGTCAATCACCTTCGGTAGAGTAACATAGATAAAAACGGGTGTCAAGTATTTTTTCTTTACGAACATACGTTTGTCTCGCTTTGTCATTGCTTGACATTATAGGTTTTCCGCCGTTTCTCACCATTTTACCTTTCGTCTTTGTTTATCATTTTTTGTCAAAAATTTCAAAATTGTCACAGGATTTGTCACAGAATCAAGAGATTTTTATCCGCTGTGCGATCTCTTCCTGTTCCTTCATTTTTTCCTCCGTCAAGTGTGTGTAGGTATCAAGAGTGACAGCAACCGAGGCATGACCGAGATTATGACTTACCACCTTCATATCAGCCCCTGCGGAATATGCAAGACTGGTGTATGTGTGCCGTGCCATGTGAGGGCAAAAATCCTTGACCTTTTCTGTGTGATTCTTTTCCGCTTCTTGGTTCTGGCTCTCCACTATCCTCTTTATCATGTCTCTGAATGTCGGCTCGCTCCACACGTTGCCATTGGTATTCACAAAGATAAAATCCGTAATATTTCCTCGCACATGCCCGGCGTCATCCACAAATGGCAGCTTTACCTTATGCGGCATATCTCTCATTTTCAAACCCAATAGTTCTTTTCTTACAACGCTGTTCATTGACAGACATCGTACAGAGGTTTTGCTTTTTGGCGAAGCAACTGCCATAGTAAAACCGTAATCTGCCTTCCTGTATCTGTTGACGGCCTTATTAATCGTGATCGTGTTGCCCTTAAAATCCACATCATTCCATGTCAGAGCCGCAAGCTCGCCGATTCGTAAACCCATATTAAATAGTACAACAAATGCCGGATATGCATGCGAAAACCGGTCGCTATGCTTCACGTAATCCATAAACAGATCGACCTGCGGTTTCTCCACAGCTTCACGCCTCTTGCTATCTGTACTCGGAATCTGTAAATTCTTTGACGGGTTTTTCAGAATAATATCATCATCAACCGCACACTCGAAAACGATATTCAGACAGCTTTTTAGGTTTGCCATAGTAGAATGCTTCTTGCCGGATTCAATCATATCATTAATGATCATCTGGCAATCCAGCTTTGTAATTTTGGTAATCTGTTTTTTCCCGATTGTGTTTCTGATGTAGGTATTATAATATGACTTATAATTCGTGCATGTCGTAGCTTTTCTGCCGCTCCTCGCATAATTCTCAAACCATCCATCGAAATATTCATTCAGCGATATTTTACTCTCCCTCGCGTTGAACCTTATGCCCTTATCAATCTTACATAGCAGATCATTCTCCTGCTTCCTCAAATTCGCTATGGTTGTTGCTGTGATTGTTACCCTTTCTCCGTCAATCATCTTTCGGAACATATACCGCTTATTCTTTGAGTCGTAATATTCACCTGTCTTGAGATTTCTGCCGCGGCCATCTTTCCTTTTTTCTATCATACTGCCCCTTCCTCCTCTTTCGTGATTTTTTCGTTACTGATAATCTTAAGCCCTCGCTCTCGCGCCCATAGTTCAAGCAAAAAATCAATCGCGCTATCGGAAAGCTGCTTGATTTCTTTTCCGTCCGAAGCTGTCTTCATCGTTCATCCTCCTCTCTAATGCCATGTCAATAATGTCCTCCTGTTCCGATTTCAATTTTTCATGTTGTCACCTCCCGTTTTGTGTTGTATTGTGTTGTTATGTGTTTATTCTATGGTATTTTTTGGATTGTGTCAAGTTGTATTCGCTTGTGTTTAATTTATAATCATGGTAGAATGAAAACAAAAAAGGTGAATTACATGGGAAAATCAGCTACATTTTCAATTCGCATACCGCAAGAATTAAAAGAAACACTGGAAAAAATTGCATCGGACGACCACCGCTCTCTGAATAACCTAATTAATATTATTTTGATGAATTATGCATCTGAAAAGGCTGGTGAAGATTAATTTCCTCCAATCTTTTCTCACATAGTAGGACAGCATACAAACCGACCAATAAACGTATACTATTCATGAAAGGACGTGATACTATGAGTAATAGAGACCTTGCAAAAAACCTTATCGACCAGATACCGGAGGGAAAACTGTTTTACATCATTCCCTACCTCCAAGGTGCAGCCGTCCCAGATGAAACCCCAAATGCCGAAACGATGGAAGCCATTGCTGAACTGGATAACGGCGGAGGCGAGCGCTTTACTGGCTCCTCTGAGGATTTTCTTAAGATGCTAGCGGAGGGATAAGTATGCTCGATATCCGATATTCCACCAGATTCAAGAAAGATATGAAACTCTGTAGCAAACGTAACTACAACATGAAGCTGATGCAGGAGGTTATTGACACCCTCCGCATACCTGCTTCACTCCCGGATAAAAATAGAGATCATACTCTCATCGGGCAATATGCCGGATATAAGGAATGTCATATTCTTCCAGACTGGCTGCTTGTTTACCGAATCAGTGATAATGAATTACTTTTATACCGCACCGGCACACATGCAGAACTGTTTGGCAAATAATTCCACCATAAAATCAGCAGCCTGAATTTTCATTCAGATACTGCTCGATTTTGCTGACAGAGTAAATGACACGCCTGCCAATTTTGATCTTTGCACCGGCATCTTCTGCAATTTTCATCGCACTGGCCTGTCCGCAGGAAAGAAGCTCGGTCAGGCCGCTAAGGTCAACCGCCAGTCTCTGGTCAATATCTGTCGTCTTCGTTTTCGTTGCTCTCATATCTTTCACCTCCACTCTTAACTCTTAGAAATTATTTTTAGACTGCATCGATTCAGTATTGCTGTCACCGCCAATGATAATGAGAGACCAATAAGCGTGAATCCAATACAATATCCAAACCTGATCTCATTCAGACATAATCTATCAAACCAATAGCCAAATGCAATGATAACAAGGAGAACAAGGAGAATGAAATACTCAGCAAAATCTTTACTGCGATTGCTCGACAGAAGCACTTTAAAATCTTTAAAATCCTTTTTATCCGTTGTCTTTACCTTCGAAGTTCTCATATCTTCCATCTCTCTTCTCATGCATCTGTAAAATTTGTTGTAAACTACATCGATCGCCATTCTCGTCAATTATCGGCCTGGTTCGAATTATTAAACTGCCTCGACCAATTGCTGCATCACCCAGATTCACGAAACCCAAAGTCAAGAACGTCACACACACAACATCATTTATATGCATCGATAATACACCAAACACAAAACAGAAATAGCAAAAGAAACGCATACTCAATGAAACGGGTTTCATTCTCTTATTTCCTTGTTCAATTAGTTTATCTATAACAATTTCTAAGTACTGAATTTTCAAATATTTATAAAGACTTTTTATATATACTTTCTGACCAATCACTGTTCCCAAAGCATACATACATAAAATTGCAAGCATAAGAGTAAGAAAGTCCTCCATATCGGGATCCGGCAATCTGTCGACTATAATACACATGATGAACATAACGATACCACGATACTTATAATTAACTGCACTTCTTATACCTTTCGCTACTTTCTGTGCCTTATTTACCGCCTCATCACCGTACTTCTCAGACAGTGCTTTGTCGCCTCCAGACCGTACTTTTTTAAACTCTCTAAAATCCTTTTTATCCACTTTCTTTTTTTCACTTTCATTTCTGATGTGTCCTCCTTCTATCACGCAGAAATCTTATACAGATACTCTTCAACTTTTCTGACGTCATACAGTGTCCTGTGGCCAATCGTGATTTTTGCCTGCGCATCATCGGCAATCTTGCGGGCAGTCACCTGCCCGCAGGAAAGCAGTTCGGTCAGACCGTTAAGGTCAACTGTCAGACGCTGCTTCATGCTTTCATTCGACAGTTTCGATTTTGTAGTTCTCATACACAATACCTCCAATCCCTTGATAATCTATTTATGATATTTTTTCGTGCACCTGATGCGATGACAGGACTCCAAAAAGAGTTTTCACCGCATCAGGATCCATGGTCAACAAAACGGCGAATCTTCCTGGGTGGCAGGAACGAAACCATTAGAATCGGCATTATATTCTAAATTAAGGCAAACACAAGTAATCGTTTTTCCGTTGATGCGTTTGTTTTTGGTCAACCTGCCATTATCACAGAGAATTACGCCTTTGTGATTCTTCGCCCACGACAAGAAAGACTTCCTTGAAAATTGACCCATTTCGCAGATTTTATCAAAAAAACTATTGATCACATATGCGTAATCTCCATTGATAACACCCCATTGCTCACAATGCATAACATTGATATTGCTATCAGGATGCTCACCATTGCTATCAGGATGCTCACAATGCTTAACATTGCTATCAAAATGGAAGCGGTTGCCCACAATCGTCTCGCAGAGGTACTTATATGCCCGCTCGCCATCTGACAACTCACCGTGGTTGGCAAGTACATCTTTCGCCTGATCAATCGGCAGATACGCGCCATCGCGAAAAATCTTGTCCGTCACGATCTTGTCCGCTGTCAGTACGATTGCCATGGAAGCGATCTGTTTATCCATTTTACGGTCATCCTGCAGCTGATTGATGAAGTCCTGATAAATCCGATCGATTTCATCTTGGTTCAACGACTTAAGGACATCAATGAACATTTTGCCTGCATAGCCGTAATTTGCGGTCAGTATCTGCACGGTTTCTCGCGGATCCACGTATAACTTACTCTTACACTCAACCTCCAAAACCCGGTTCATGGCGCCGCCCTGTTTGACATCGCCATAAATGGTCAATGGCCGTTCGCCGGTCGTCAAAATACAATTGCACCAGCGGTTTTCGCGCCGCATTCCAAGGGTTTTGTCTGCCCTTGACTTGCCCTTTCCGCTGCAGAAATCGTAGATCAGACCATCAAAATTACTCTTATAACGACTTGATACTTTACTGCTATCGTCCAGAATCATCGGCAGATGGTTGTACATATCAGCCCTCGCCTCAAATGCAGCATCAGTAGATTTAAAATCGCCGATAAATCTACTTTCTCCGGGGTCCGCCCAAACAGATGCAGCCAACATCATCGTGACAGTCTTTCCGCCTTCGGTCTCTCCCCACAGGTCTATAAAAAAAGGAAGTCCGCCAATCCGCGAGACCAACACACTCGCAAATGATGCAGCCAGCATAATTTTGATTTCAAATGGACCATGTTTGCGAAGCGATATAACATGGTCTCGCCACAATTCCCAACTTCCCTGCGGATGTATACTGTCGTATACCGACTGAAATCTGCTTTGGGCATCAAATACAATACCGTTGTCGTTGTCATACGGAAGAAAGCAATGGTCATTAACCCAACCAAGCTTGCTGCTGGATTGCACTACAATAATACGGTTGCCATTAAGGCTTTCTACATCCGCCAGATACTGCACCAGATATTTTG